>WBZS01002554.1_pt1 | contig 11077 bp, 13 predicted proteins | sample 5204201 | NCBI WGS metagenome assembly WBZS01 (sample SAMN12344357, study PRJNA552823) | activated sludge metagenome | biome: Activated sludge suspended growth; feature: Nitrification reactor; material: Wastewater; isolation source: activated sludge from nitrification reactor of wastewater...
CCAATTCACTATATGCGTACATCATATCATGAACCAGGGGTGGTCGTCAAGGTTTTCACACGGTCTGGGCCATCAGCAGACAGTCAGGATTGTCGCCGGATAGCAGCCGTCCAGATAACAAATCATCAACATATTGCCAGCAATCAATCGCCTTACTATAATGCTTGATGTAAGGACAAAAGGAGGTTGCAATGTCAAACGACGCCACGCTTACCAGCAAGGGTCAAACAACGATTCCCAAGGAAATTCGGGATAGTCTTTCCATGAAGGCCGGAGACCGGATGACGTTCACATTGATGCCAGATGCCACAGTAGTCATGCGGGTGAAGACCAAGAGTGTCACCGAACTGGCGGGCGTGTTATACAAGAAGGGTCGCAAGCCCGTTCCGGTTGAGCAGTTGTCGCGGTGATGCTGGGGGTCGATACCAATGTTCTCGTTCGATTTCTGGTTCGGGATGACGAAGCTCAGTTTGAGAAGGCACGAAAGCTGATCAAGCGTGAAGTCGCGGCAGGGCGCCGCGTTTTCGTAAGCCAGTTGGTTCTCCTGGAAACCGAATGGGTGCTGCGAAGCCGATACAGCCTGCCGAAGAATCTGATCATAGAAGCCATCTCGGGCTTGCTCGATGCGACCGATGTTCGATTCGAGGATGAGCCTGCCGTTGAGGAGGCTCTTTTCATCTGGAAGGATACGACTGCCGATTTCGCTGATTGTCTGATCGGTGCCCGAAACCAACGGCTTGGATGTCGAGCGACGGCAACCTTCGATGCGAAGGCTTTCAAGTTGCCGGGGTTTATAGCTGCCTAACGATAATCGGCGAAGCGTGGTCACATCGCGTTTGCTTGAGGCGTTTCTGGCCTGCCCCGTCAAGTGCCATCTTCTATCCAAGGGCGAGATCCCCGCCGGTACCGAATACTCAGCGTGGGCCGCCGCGAGGGAGGAATCCTACCGGCGCGAGAGCTTCCGGAAGCTGACCTCCCAAGAGACGGGACCAGGCATCGCGTCGGCGGAACCCGGTCTCTGGAAACACGAGTCCTGGCGGTTCGCCGTCGGCAAAACCGTACGGGCCGAAAGCTGGGAGGCCGAGATCGCGCTGATCCAGCGGATCACGCACGCGGGGGCGCCGTCCCGATTTGTGCCGATCCGCTTTGCGGCGAGAAACAGGCTGACCGCTTCCGACAAAACCATGGCCGCGTTCGAGGCGCTCTCCCTCGCCAAAGCTTTGGGCACGAAGACCGGTGCAGCGAAAATCGTGCACGGCGATAAACAAGCCACGTTTTCGGTGAATGCCGCCGCTTTGTCGCGCGCCTTGCATAGAAAGGTCTCCCTGGTCGCATCACTGCTGTCTGCCGCCTCTCCGCCGGACACGGTTCTCAACCGGCATTGTCCCGAGTGCGGGTTCCATGACCGGTGCAGGAAGACTGCGGTCGACAAAGACGATCTGAGCCTTCTCTCAAGTCTGACCGACAAGGAGCGGACAAGGTACAGAGGCAAAGGCATTTTCACCGTGTCCTAACTGGCATACACGTTTCGTCCGCGTCAACGTTCCAAGCGTCTGGCTGCAAGGCCCGAAAGGTATCACCACGCCTTGAAGGCCCTGGCCATCCGCGAGCGGAAAATCCATGTCGTCGGAAATCCGGAACTGCCCATGAACGGTACGCCGGTGTTTTTCGACGTCGAAGGGCTTCCTGACCTCGATTCTTACTACCTAATCGGGGTCCGCGTAGAGGGAGCGGGTGGCGCGGAACACCGGTTGTCGGCGCGCGTTTAAAAGTGACCAGCTGGGGATGTCAGCGACCGGCATATTCGAGCCACTTGATGATCGGCGTATTCGGTCCAGTGCGTGACCGGCCTATATAAGCCACCTTGCGACCGGCGTATTCGGTCCAGGCGATGATCGGCGTATTCGAGCCAGTGAGCAGGGGAAACACATAACGGGCATCTTGGGAATTTGATTGCGGTTCCGCGTACCCTCGGCGGTTTTTTTTGCCGGGAGAAGGCGATGGGCCAAAGGAGAATCGAGATGCACCACTACCGACAGGCTCTGATGCGGATGCGTCAGGGCGACTCGGACCGCGACATCGCCAAGAGCGGTCTGATGTGCCGGGCGAACGCCGCCAGTTTGCGGATACTGGCCCAAACGCAAGGCTGGCTGGATGGCAGCGCCACGTTGCCCGAGGATGTGGCGATCGCCCAAGCACTGGCGCCACCGAAACGCGCCAGCACCACCATTTCCGGGCTGGAACCGCTGCGCGAGCAAATGGCCGGTTGGCTGGGTCAGGGCGTCTCCGGCGTCGTCATCCACACCGCATTGAAGCGCGAACACGGCTACACCGGCAGTTATTCGGCTGTTGCGTCTGCCCCCGCCCAAGTAACACGGGGCCTATGAACACATCGGAAAAATAATAGTAGGACAAAAGGGTACGCCGTTTGCAGCTTCTCCTCAAGGGAGTCGAGCACAGCAACGCGAACGCGCCATGCCTGGACGAGCGGGGCCTGACTGCAGCGCATTGATATTGGGAGCGCTCCCGCTGCTCGTCTTGACGGCCCACCGCTTCCGCATCGAGGACCTTTCTCCGAAACACGCGAACGGCAGATGTCTGCTCCAAAGAAGGAGCATGGCGGTGGTCAATGGGAGCCTGGAAATTGAAAAAGGGCACTTCAGAAGAAGTGCCCTTTTTCATGCGTGACTGGCGCGCCCGACACGATTCGAACGTGCGACTTCCACCTTCGGAGGGTGGCACTCTATCCATCTGAGCTACGGGCGCGGAGAGGGTGCGAAGCATAGCCGTTTTGTCGTTCGGCGTCCATGGCGCCTTCGTCCTGTCGCGATGGCCGGCCTGCAAGGCGCATGGATTGGCGCTCTACAGCGCTATATGTCGTGCAGCCGTTTATTGACGGCCTTCCTCGCGGTATCTATGCCAGAATCCCCTATCCATGCGGCCTCCGGCCCCGTGCCGTTTCAAGCTGCTGGCAGAGGCGTTCGGCGCCGTCGAGCAGGCGCGGGGTGTGGCGCTGAATCAAATCCGGATGGATGAAGAAGAGATTGTCGCGCGCGACGGCGGTGATCGACGTCCAGCGCTTCCAGTCGTCCAGCCATTCGGGGCGGGATGCGTCCATGCCGCTGGCAACAATGGCTTCGGGGTTGGCGGCGATGACCGCTTCGATGGTCACCGTCGGCGCCAGCGTTTCCACTGCTTCGAAAACGTTTTCGCCGCCGCATAGGCGGATGACGCTGGAGATGATCTGCTTGCCGCCCACGGTCATCAGGGGTTGTTTCCAGATCTGGTAGAAGGTACGCACCTGGGGCCGGCTGCTGTAGCGCTGTTGCAGCCCGGCGAAGCGTTCGCGAAAGCGCTTGGCGGCGGCATTGCCGATTTCGCTGCTGCCCGCCAGCACGCCGAAGCGCTCGATCTCGGCGGGCACATCTTCGATGCGCTCGACTTGCGAAACATAGACCGGGAAGCCGAGCGCCCGCAGCTTGTCGAGACTCGCCGGCACATTGCCGCTGCGCCAGCCGATGACCAGATCGGGCTTCAAGGCGAGCACCGTTTCAAGGTCGAAACTGGCGTAACTGCCGACGCGCTTGATCGTTTTCGCCGCTTCCGGGTAGTTGCTGAATTCAACTGTGCCGATCAGCTTTTCACCCCCGCCGGCGGCAAACAGGGTTTCGACCAGATGCGGCGCCAGGGTGACGATGCGCTGGGCCGGCCTGGCAAGACGGACGAGCGCTCCCGTGTCGTCGCGCACGACGACGTCGGCATAGGACAAGCTGCAAGCCGCGCACAGTGCAACTGCTCGCGCAAGGGTCAACGCGACTTTCAACTTTGATGGCCCCATTCGTCGATGGCCGTGATCAAGCGTTGCCATTGCGTTGCGGTGCCGGGCAAACCGAAACGCAGCAGGCTGTGCTGGGTGAAACGGCGCGTCAAGATGGCGCGTTGGGCGAAGTGTTCGTAAAGCGCGTCAAGCCCATGGTCATTCGCCGCCGCTGTTCCTGCGGCCATATTCAGGGTGCAGAACAATGCCGTGCGGCTGACCTCGCCCAAGGGGGCGAGGGCCTCGGCGAGGCGCAGCGAACTTGCCGCCAGATGCTGGCGCGCGCCGGCCTGCCAGGCCGTATCGGCGAGTGCGTGGCGGGCCACCACGCGCGCCGGATGCGCCACCGGCCAGGGCCCAATGGCTTCACGCAACCGATCCAGCTTTTCCGCCGCGCCGAAAATGAAACCGACGCGTGCGCCGGCCAGGCCGAAAAATTTGCCGAGCGAACGCAGCACGATCAGTCTGGGCGCTTGCGCGCTTCCGGCCAGACTGGCCAGGCCAGCGGCCGTGCTCTCCATTTCGGGGTCGGCAAAGGCTTCGTCGACGATCAGCCAGCCGCCGCGACGATCAAGCTGGGCGGCGGCTTCGAGCAATTCGTCGCGCGGCAAAGTCAATGCCGTCGGGTTATTGGGGTTGCACACCAGGACAATCGGCGTAGCGGCAGCCAGCGCACGTTGCAGGTTGGGCAGTCGACGCAAGCGGTGGCCGGCGCGCTGCCAGGCTTGCGGATGCTCTTCGTAGATCGGCGTCTGGCAGACCACGGCAACCGGCGCGAAGAGCGTCGGCAGGATCTGGATCGCCGCCTGCGAGCCAGGCAGCACCAGCAGCCGGTCGTTGCCGTAGTACGCCGCGGCGCTTGCCTCCAGCCCGTCGTCGTCTTCCGGCAGGCGTTGCCAGCAGGCGGGGTCGATGGGCGGGATCGGGTAAGGCTGCGGGTTGATGCCGGTCGACAGATCCAGCCAGTCCGCGAGGGGGATGCCGTAACGTTGTGCCGCAGCACGCAGTTTGCCGCCGTGATCAAGCACCGGCCAACCCGCTCAGTAAGTACAGCAACAGCCAGAGGAGCATGCCGCGGCGTAGCAGCGTCAAGGCCCGAGGGATGTCGTCGCGGCCCGCCGGATGGCCTTCGCCAAGGACCGGCCGCACTTCGGTTTGCCCGTGGTAGACCGCCGCACCGCCCAAGGTCAGGCCCAGACTGCCGGCACCGGCCGCCATCACCGGGCCGGCGTTCGGGCTGTCCCACAGCGGCGCCTGCCGCCACCAACAGGCCAGGGCGCGGCGTGCACTGGTGAAACTCCCGCTGCACAGCGCGTAGCTCAGCGCGGTCAACCGGGCGGGCAGGAAATTGAGCCCATCGTCGATGCGCGCCGCTGCCCAGCCAAAGCGCAGGAGGCGCTCGGTCTTGTAGCCCCACATCGCGTCCAGCGTATTGGCCAGTCGGTAGAGCACCGCACCCGCGCCACCAAACAGGACGAACCAGAAGATCGCGCCGAATACGGCGTCATTGCCGTTCTCCAGCGTCGTCTCGACGCAGGCTTTGGCAACGCTGGCTTCATCGAGCGTGCCGGTATCGCGCGAAACGATCCAGCCGACATGCTGCCGCGCCGCCGGCAGGTCGCCCGCCGCCAGATCGGCAGCTACGCGTTCGGCATGTTCGGCGAGGCTGCGCCCGCCCAGCGCAAGATAGAGCAGGATGACCTCGACCACCCAGCCGAAAGGGTCATAGCGCTTGCCATAAAACGCCAGGGCTACCCAAGGCACCACCAGCAACACCCAGGCGAGCAGGCCGTTCGCCCGAGACCACCCGCCGCGATTGAACGCCCGCTCAAGGCCGCTGGCCAGTGCGCCGAAACCGACCAGTGGATGCCAGCGCTTCATCTCGCCAAGCAGCCGATCAAGCACCACGGCGGCGATCGCGGCCAGCGGCAGCCACAAGGTCGCGGGAACGTTGCGGCTGAACAGATCGAGAGATTCAAAAGCAGGCATGGCAAGCTCGGGAAAGCGGAGCGGGGATTTTACGCTGATTACGGTGACAATCCGCAGCCTGAACTGACGCGCTGCGGCGCTATTTCAGCGTCAGCGGCAGCCCCGCCGCGACCATCGTCACCTTGTCGCAAACCTTGGCGACGCGCTGGTTCAGCCGCCCCTGCTCGTCGGCAAACAGGCGCGACACGGCGGCCATGGGGATGATCCCCCAGCCCACTTCATTGGAGACGATGACGATCTTTCCGGGCAATTGCGGCAGGGTGTCGATCAAGGCCTGCACTTCGCGCTCGAGCAAAGGGCAATCGATCGGCTGGCCGGATTCCGCTTGCCTGGCCGCTTCTCCGGCAAACAGCAGATTCGATAGCCACAGCGTCAGGCAATCCACCAGCAAACACACATCGGCGGCGGCATTTTTTTGCAGGGCCGTCGCCAGTTCGAGCGGCGATTCGACCAGCCCCCATGCGCCCGGGCGGCGCGCCCGATGCAGCGCGATCCGTTGCGTCATTTCGCCGTCCAGCGCTTGCGCGGTGGCGACGTAAATCACGCGCAGGCCACTGGCCGCGGCGCGTTTTTCCGCCAGCGTGCTCTTGCCCGAACGGGCGCCACCGATGATCAGCTCTTTCATGCGCCAAGCTTAGCATGAGCGCCCGAGCGTATAATCGGCGCTTTGCCTCAGGCGACCTGGCCATGCCATTTTCTATCCCTCCGCTCGACAGCGCCCTGGATGCAGCGCTGCAGAACAAGATCGACCAGAAGACCAAGCCGCTGGGCTCGCTTGGCCAACTCGAAAAACTGGCTCTGCAACTCGGCCGGATCCAGCAAACGCTGACGCCGAAGCTGGCGCATCCGCATCTCCTGGTTTTTGCCGGCGACCACGGCGCCGCGCGGGCCGGCGTCTCGGCTTTTCCCCAGGACGTGACCTGGCAAATGGTCGAAAACTTTCTCGCCGGCGGCGCGGCAATCAATGTATTCGCCCGGCTGAACGGACTGCAGCTGAAGGTCATCGACGCGGGCGTGGCGCATGACTTCGGCCTTCGCCAGGGCCTGATCGACGCCAGCATGGGCCGTGGAACGCGCAGCTACCTTGACGAGCCGGCGATGAGTTCCGCCGATGTCACTGCCGCTCTGGCCCGGGGCGCCGCCATCGCCTACGCCCTGGCTGACGAAGGATGCAAGGTCGTCGGATTCGGCGACATGGGCATCGGCAACACGGCGTCGGCATCGCTGATCACCCACATACTGACGGGCACGCCGCTCACCGATTGCATCGGGCGGGGAACCGGCCTTGATGACGACGGACTGGCGCGCAAGCGTGCGCTGCTGGCGCAGGCGGTGCGCCGCGCGGCCCTGCCGGATAATGCTGACGTCCTGCAGGTGCTTGGCGAATTCGGGGGCTTCGAGATTGTCATGATGGCCGGCGCGATGCTCGGCGCCGCCGAACGCGGCATGCTGCTGCTGATCGACGGCTTCATCGTCACCGCCGCGCTGCTGGCAGCTTCCCGCCTGGCGCCCGGAATTCGCGATTACTGCATTTATTGCCACCGCTCCGCCGAACCGGGACATCGCGCGCAATTGCACGACCTTCGCGCCGAACCACTGCTCGACCTGGGCCTGCGTCTGGGCGAAGGCACCGGCGCGGCGCTGGCCTGGCCGCTGGTGCAGGCGGCAGCCGCCTTCCTGAATGAAATGGCGAGCTTCGAATCGGCGGGTGTAAGGGAAAAGAGTTAGCCCTGGAACTTGAAGATTTCGCTCATGGCCCTCAGGAACGAACTCGAATACTTCTTTGGCGCAGTCCGTTTCTTCACACGTCTGCCCGTTCCTGCCTGGGTCGGCCACAGCAGTGACGCACTGGAGCGTTCGTCGCGTTACTTTCCGGCGATCGGCCTGATCGTCGGCAGCGTTGCCGCGCTGGTCCTTACCCTGGGCGACCTGATCTGGCCTAAAACACTGGCTGTCCTGGCTTCGATGGCCAGTACGCTATACGTCACCGGCGCTTTTCACGAAGATGGCTGGAGCGACATGGTCGACGGGTTCGGCGGCGGCTGGGAAAAGCCGCAAATCCTGGCCATCATGAAGGACTCGCGAATCGGAAGTTTTGGCGCAGTGGCGCTGATCGTCCTGCTGCTCGCCAAGTTCTGCGCGCAGTTGGAGATCGACGTGGCCTTGCTTCCGCTCAGCCTGATCGCCGGGCATTCGCTCTCCCGACTGTGCGCAGTATCGCTGCTCGGCACGCTTGACTATGTGCGCGACGAAGGCAAGTCGAAGCCGCTGGCCACGCGCATCGGACGCGGCGAACTGGCTTTCGCTGCGGTGACCGCGCTGCTGCCGCTGCTCCTGCTGCCGCCACCGCAGGTACTCGTCGGCGTCGCTTTCGCCGTGCTCGCCACGCTGTGGCTGGCGCGCATGTTCAAGCGGCGTATCGGCGGCTATACCGGCGACTGTCTCGGCGCCACGCAGCAGTTATCTGAAGTCGCTTTCTACTTCGGCTTGCTGTGCAAGTTTTCCTGATCCGTCATACGCGCCCGCTGGTCGACGCCGGTATCTGTTATGGCCAACTGGACATTCCGGCCGAAGACCCGCGGCCCGTCGCGACGCGTCTGAAGCCCTTGCTGCCAACCGGCACGACGGTCTTCTCCAGCCCGTTGCAGCGCGCCCGGCAACTGGCCGAAGCGCTCGACCCGGAAGCGCTGTTCGACGAACGGCTGCGCGAAATCGACTTCGGCGAATGGGAAGGCCAGCCCTGGAACGCGCTTGACCGCCGTGCGCTCGACGCGTGGGCCGCCGATATTCTGCATTACGTTCCGCCCGGCGGTGAATCGGTCGCCGGACTGCAACGCCGGGCCATCGATTTTTCTGCCACGCTGCGTGGTTCGCCCGTCGCGCTGGTCACCCATGCCGGGGTCATTCGCGCCCTGCTCGGCCACTGGCGTCAGCTTCCCGTTGACCAGTGGACGACTTTGCAGATCGACTTTGGCAGCATGCTGGAAATCGAGATAGAACAGTGAACCCGCGAGCCATGACACTACCCCTGCCCGACGCCGACGCGCTGGCGTACAGCGAGGCACTGAAGCGCCGTATCGCGTATGAGATCGAATCCAGTGCCGGCTGGATCGATTTTGCGCGCTTCATGCAACTTGCCCTCTACGAGCCGGGAATGGGTTACTACTCGGGGGGCGCGCGCAAATTCGGCGCTGCCGGGGATTTCGTCACCGCGCCGGAAATCTCCGCGGCCTTCAGCCAGACGATCGGCGCTCAGGCCGAGCAGATTTTCGCACTCAGCGCGCCGCAGCTCATCGAGGTCGGTGCCGGCTCGGGGCGCCTGGCCGCCGACCTTCTGCTCGAACTCGAACGGCGCAGATCCCTTCCCGAGCGCTATGCCATTCTTGAGCTTTCAGGCGAGCTGCGCGAGCGCCAACGCCGGACGATCGGCCACAGCGCAGCGCATCTGCTGGCCCGTGTCGACTGGCTCGACCGCTTGCCGGAGCGCTTCGACGGTCTGCTTCTGGCCAACGAACTGCTCGACGCCATGCCGGTGCATCTGGTGCTGTGGGGCCGTGGGGATGACGATCAAACGATTCTTGAACGCGGCGTGGCCTGGGAAAACAAGGCGTTGGTCTGGCGTGACCGCCCCGCCGGAAGCCGCTTGCTCGACCGCGCGCAGGCGCTGGCCGAGGAGTGCCAACCACCGCCCGGCTACTTGAGCGAGATCGGTCTGGCGGCGACGGACTGGACGGCGGCGTGGGCCGGGATTCTCGGCAAGGGTGCCCTGCTGCTCATCGACTATGGTTTCCCCCGCCACGAGTATTACCATCCGCAGCGCGACAGCGGCACGCTGATGTGCCACTACCGGCATCATGCACACGGCGATCCCTTCTTTCTCCCTGGTCTGCAGGACATTACCGCGCACGTCGATTTCACGGCGATTGTCGAATCGGGCGTAGGGGCCGGACTGGATCTTCTCGGTTACACAACGCAGGCGGCATTTCTGCTCAACTGCGGGCTGACCGAGGTGCTGGCGCGGATACCGGTCGAAGACCACCGACGCTATCTGCCGCAGGCGCAGGCCGCGAACAAACTGATTTCACCCGCCGAGATGGGCGATTTGTTCAAGGTCCTTGCGTTCGGCCGGGGTATCGACACGACGCTGATCGGCTTTGCCCAAGGCGACCGCAGCGTAAGCTTGTGAATTCTGAAGGGTCAAGCCCCGGCAGGCGTCGCACCGGGACCTGAAGGTGGCGACCTCAATTTATTCAGGATGGCTTGGCGACGACGCCACAACGTCATCGCGTCCGGCGTCGGCCCTGGGCAGCGCGGTCCAAGCGGCATAGAGAACCTCGTCGCCGTAGGCGTCGTTATTGTGATTGCACGCTTCATCCAGGATTTTTCCCGTGTTCATTTCCATGACGATCGTCATTTGAACAAGCTCCGGTCGATTGATTGGACAGATAGTAAATTAACGGTCATACCCGAAAAGGGTTGAATGCCGCGCACCGATTTTTTCGTAAATTGGCACGCCCGCAGGCTCATGGGGTCGACGTCTGTGGCGCCGTGCCTTCCCGAGCCCGGATCATTCTGCCAAATTCAATGCTCTTTTGATAGCCGCCACCCGCGCTTCGTGCAGGCGCCCGGCAATCTGTGTGGCATCGCTGCAACTGTGGGCGATGGGCGCGGCGTCGATGGCGCGAATCGCCCCCAAAGCGATCAGGAACAATTCCGGCGCGGGGATCGGTTTGTCTTCCCAGCCCAGGCGGCCATGAAAATCGCTGGCGCACGCTTCAAGCAGCTTTACGAAGCGTTGCGGACGCCGCAGCGCATCGGCGTCTTCCAGAATTCTGGCGAGGGTTGCTGCGCGCATTTCGGGGCCACGCCGTATGTCACCGTGGTAGCGCGCCACCAGGAGCGCCAGATCGCGACAATCGGCCGGCGTCTTCAGGTAAGCGCACACTTTCTCGACCATCGTTACGCTGCGGGCTTCATGCCCCACGTGACGGGGCAGTTCGGAAGCCGGCGTCAGGCCTTTGCCGAGATCGTGCAAGAGCACGGCAAAACGAACCGGCAGGTCATAACCTTGCCCTGCGGCGTAATCGAGCGCCATCATGACATGTACGCCGGTGTCGATTTCGGGATGAAACTCGGCACGTTGCGGCACGCCGAACAAACGATCGAGTTCGGGTAACAAACGTGCCAGCGCGCCGCAACTGCGCAGCACATCGATCATGCGGGACGGCTTGGCCTCCATCAATCCTTTGGCCAGTTCCTGCCAGACGCGCT
>WBZS01002555.1_pt1 | contig 11073 bp, 10 predicted proteins | sample 5204201 | NCBI WGS metagenome assembly WBZS01 (sample SAMN12344357, study PRJNA552823) | activated sludge metagenome | biome: Activated sludge suspended growth; feature: Nitrification reactor; material: Wastewater; isolation source: activated sludge from nitrification reactor of wastewater...
GCCTACGCTTGCGGTCCTTACGACAACGGGAGCGGGGATCGGTGATGGGATTGACGAACGACTATTTTCCGCGATAGAGCCTGTCGGTTGCATGGCCGTGCTCGTGGAATGAGAATCGTCTGCGCCGAGAGCTACTTCTGCCGCGTGCACCACATCTGGAGTTTGCGCTTGCGGCGGCACTTCAGCTGGAGGTGTTGGAGCAAATGGCTCTGCCGGTGGAGTTGGCGGAGCTACCGGATCCTCGGGTCGAGGCGGGGCTTCGGGCGGAGGCGGGGAGTTTGATGCCTCGGGCTTTGGTGCCTCGTCGGTTGCGGTCGGGGAAGCTACGGCTTCAGTTTGGGTCGGGGCACCTTCCGTTGGAGCATTTGCACCAGGGGATATAGGTTGCTGCTCGTCGGTCGGCGGCGTCGTTTCGTCGTTCATTGTGATCACGGGTTGTCCAGATTGGTCCTCAAACAAAATTTGAGTCGATATTGTACCCGACAGTCGGGGCATCGCCCGGCGGGACTTTTGCGTGCTAGCCTGGGCGTATGCGCCGCGCCGCAATTGACGTCGGATCCAACTCTCTGATCCTCTTGGTGTCTGAGTGCGCGGGCGGCGTTTGGGTGCCTTTGCTTGAGCGAACGAAAGTCACTGGATTGGGGCGAGGGACGCGGACTACTGGGGTGCTTTCCGAGTCATCTATTACTGATTCGCTCGCCATCCTGCGCTCGATGTTTGACGATGCTTTGTCGTTTGGGGTGGAGGATGTTTTCGCCGGTGCGACGATGGCAGTTCGCATTGCTACCAATGGTCCGGCGTTTCTTGCTCGATGCGAAGAGCAGGGCACCCCGGTCCGGATTTTGAGCGGCGACGAAGAAGCTACTCTTGGTTTGGATGCGGCTCTCCACGATCCGGCTTTTGCAGACTATCCGAGGTTAACGATCATCGATCCTGGTGGGAACTCGACCGAGCTAATGACAGCTTCGAGAGAAGGGGCTGTGCTCTTCAGAAAGAGTTATCGGGTTGGGGCTTTAGGACTGCGCGACACAACTTTGAAGCCCGAATCCCCAGGGTTCGCGGAAAGGCTGCAAGCAGTAGCCGAGATCGACGACCTGATCGGGATGCAGTATCGACCGAACGAGGCAGGGCATGCGGTGGTCCTTGGCGCGACAGGGACGAACCTAGTCTCGATCCGGGAGAAGCTCTTAACCTGGCAACCCGAAAAGATCCACGGGGCGTGGCTTGATTACGAGGAGATCAGCAAGGCGGTCGGCTGGCTATTCGAACTCACCGATTCCGAGCGTGCCGCAGTGCCAGGAATGGAGCCGGGACGAGAGCGCACGATCCATATCGGTGCCCTAATCTTGGAGCGGTTCCTGCAATGCATCCACGTCCTTGGATGCTCCGTGAGTGTGCGAGGGTGGCGACACGCCTTGCTTGAGCAGGGCTGGCCGAAGAGCTAGCTCAGCTCAGGAGCCCCTTCTCCCTGCGGGATGTTCGTGCCCGGAGGGAGAAGGGGTTGGGGATGAGGGTTCCCCCGGGTGGCATGGTCAGGCAACTCCGGTTGTTTGACCATGTTTCCACAACAATGTAACTGGGTCCGAGGGTGCCACTGGAAAGCGGGATGTTTGTGCCCGCGCATCCGGTGTTGCCACCTAGTTACCGGAGCCGGAACTTACCCTGCATCCCCAAACCCCTTCTCCCTCCGCGCACAAACATCGCGCAAGGAGAAGAGGCTTCCGGTCAGCCTTCCAATCGCTTCGCGCCACACGCCTTTCGTGTGGCGCACTTGTAGTTACACCCCCAGATTTGGAGCCGAAATCCCCGACCCCGGCAGGGGTCATAGAAATTAGCCGCGGGTCATAGACCCGGGGGTTTAGACCCCAAGACCGCACCCCGGGAGGGGTGCCAGAACTTCTGCGACCCTTCCCGGGTCGAGACTGTAGCGGTTTCCAACCCGGGGTCTGCTGACCCCCGGGCTAATATCTGCAATCCCCTTCGGGATTGGGGAACGCGCTAACCAAGCCGGAGCGACCAGATTACGATCCTCTACACGTGAGTACAAGTAGTGCTAGCTAAACTCAAGGGCCCCTTCTCCCTGCGGGATGTTCGTGCCCGGAGGGAGCAAGGGGTTGGGGATGAGGGTTCCGGGTGGCTTTGTCCAGGCAACTCCCTTCGGAATTCAGAGCGCAGAGGTGTGTCCTAGAATCGTTTATGGTAACAATCGTGAGGCCCGGCACCCGGCGGGTTTGCCTAGATGACATACCCTCCCTTATCGCGGAGAGCTTGCGAGGAATGGGCTGGGGTGGTCCCTCGCCGAGGTTGGAGGCGGTCCCACCACAATACAATTGTGGTGGGAAGGTAGTCAGGAAGTAAGCAAAACCTAGTGATCCAAAGCATTGGCCCGAAATTTCAAGGCAGTCAATATTGGCCGATCGCAGAAGTTCACGATATTCGTAGCTGGAATAAACGTTACCCGGAGTACCAAGTTAAGAGGCATTCCTAACTAATTCTGCCCCACTCCCAATCATGAGCGCGGGGCAGATTGATGCTTAGCGTCGAGGGCGGAAGCGGGTGTTTACGTCGTCGGCTTCGCCACTCTTCTTGGGGAAAGAGTCGGGGATTTCTGGGGCCTTTTCTACTCGATCGGGCACGACTGCTCGATCATCGTTGCGTGGGCCGTCATTGCGTGGCGGGCCATCGTTTCGTGGACCGCGATCTCGGTCGTAACCGCCTCGGTCGCCGCCTCGATCTCCACCTCGGTCACCGCCGCCACGGTCATATCCGCCGCCGCCGCGTCCGCCTCGGTCTCCACCACCGCGTCCTCCGCGGTCGCCGCCGCCACGTCCACCACGATCTCGGTCACTTGGCGTTGGCCTTGTGTTCGGATCGGCGGCTTCGTTGTTGGCTAGCGAAGGGAGGTCTTGCTTGATTCCAAGAGCGGTGAGATTCACGCGTCCCATGGCATCAACTTCAAAGACCTTGACATGGATGATATCGCCTGCTGAGACAACATCATCCGGTCGGCGTGGCTTGTCGGCAGAGAGCAGTTCGGTTGGAACCAGTCCTTCTCGGCCTGGCATGTATTCAACCATCGCGCCGCGACCCATGAGCCTCGTGATCGGGCCAGAGAACTCGGTGCCGACTTCTGCCGTTGCCGTCAGACCACGGATCGCGTCAATCGCGATTTGAGCCGAGTTGCCGTCAGCAGCAGCAACAAAGACTCGACCATCTTGTTGGATGTCGATCTCTGCGCCAGAAGCTGCCTGGATCTTGCGGATCGTTCCGCCGCCTGGTCCGATGACCGCACCGATCTTCTCTGGATCGATGTGAATCGTCGTGACTCTTGGGGCAGATAGCGCAAGCTCAGTTCGCGGAGTATTAATCTCGGCTTCGATGACGTCAAGAATTTGGATTCTTGCGTCGAACGCTTGATTCAATGCATCGGCAAGAACCTTGTCCGGTATGCCGTCGAGCTTGGTATCAAGCTGGAGCGCGGTGATTCCCTTGCGGGTTCCGGCGACCTTGAAGTCCATGTCTCCGCAGAAGTCTTCCATCCCTTGGATGTCGGTGAGAACCTTGAAAACTTTGCCGTCGCTCATCAGACCCATCGCGATTCCGGCAACGGGTGCCTTGATCGGGATTCCAGCATCCATCAGCGCGAGCGTTGAGCCGCAGACTGATGCCATCGAGGTTGACCCGTTGGACTCCAGAACTTCACTCGTGAGGAGCAATGTGTATGGGAAATCAGGATCGTCGAGCGGAATCATCGGGCGAAGTGCTCGCTCGGCGAGGGCGCCGTGACCGATTTCTCTTCGACCTGGGCCGCGCATCTGGCGAACTTCACCGACGCTGTAGGCCGGGAAGTTGTAGAAGTGCATGTAGCGCTTGTTCTCTTCTTCTTCCAGTCCGTCGAGCGTTTGTGCGTCCTTTGGCAAGCCAAGCGTGAGCACGGTCATGACCTGAGTCTGACCACGGGTAAAGAGTCCGCTTCCGTGAACCTTTGGCAAGAGGCCAGCGACGGCTTCGAGCTTGCGGAGCTCGGTGAGCGAGCGACCGTCTGACCGCTTGCTCTCCTTGAGAACGAGCTCGCGGACGCTGTCCTTGATGACCTTGTCCACTGCTTCGTTTAGCTGAGCAAGAATCTCGGGCTTGTCCGCGTAAGTTGTCTTGTACTTGGTAACGATCTCTTTCGTCAGGTCGCCAAGCGCCGATTCGCGGGTTGCCTTGTCTGGGTCGCAGATTTCGGCCTTGATTTGAGTTCCGCTTTCCTTTTTGATCTTGGCAAGAAGGTCGGCATCGGTGATCTTGCAGATCGCCGTCTTCTTTTCTTTGCCTGCCATCTTGGCGAACTTCTCAAACTCGGCGCAGATTAGCTTGATTGCTTCGTGCGCATACTTGAGGGCCTTTGCCATGTCGACTTCGTTGACTTCCTTGGAAGCCGCTTCGACCATGGAGATCGCGCCTTTGTGTCCGGCAACAACGAGGTCGAGATCGCTTTCTTCGATCTGTGGGATCGTTGGGAACAAGATGAATTCGCCATTGATGCGACCAACTCGGACGCAAGCGACGGGACCCGCGTGGGGGATATCGCTGACCGCGAGTGCTGCACCAGCAGCGTTAACCGCAAGCACGTCTGGCGGACAGTCTTGGTCCATCGCAAAGGTCATGACTACGACTTGAACGTCGTTGCGCATTCCCTTCGGGAACAAGGGCCGCATGGGCCGGTCGATGAGGCGGCTCGTGAGAACGGCTCGCTCGCTAGGTCGTCCGCCGCGCTTGATAAAGCCACCGGGGATTTTGCCTACGGCGTACTTTCGCTCTTCGTAGTCGCAAGTTAGGGGTAGAAAATCGATGCCTTCGCGAGCGCCTGCGCTCATCGTTGCAACGCCAAGGAGCACGGTTTCGCCCATGCCGAGGAGCACTGCTCCGCCAGCTTGACGTGCAACACGGCCTGATTCGAGACTGAGGGTTTGTCCCCCCACCTCGAAGGTGTGTGTATGGATCATGGATGCCTCCGGTTATCGAGGCCGAACTTCACGAATGCCAAGACGTTGGATCAGTTCGCGGTAGCGAGCGATGTCTTTATGGCGCAGGTAGGCCTCAAGTCGGCGGCGCTTTCCTACGAGCAAAAGCAGTCCTCGGCGACTGTGAAAGTCTTTGGGGTGCGTGCGCAAGTGATCGGTGATCTGCGCAATTCGCGATTGCATGATCGCGATCTGTACTTCGGGCGAGCCTGTGTCGCCTTCTGTCTTCGCGTAGTCTGCAACCACGCCTAATTTAACCTGCTTGTCCAACGGCATTATCGAGAGTTATGGCCTCCAAGAATTTTGGGACGACGCGCCGCGTCGTACGGAGCCTGGAGTAGATCGATGCCGCTCTGCGCAATCGCCCATAGGCGACTGTGAACAACGGCAGGCGAGGACCAAGCCGAAGACTAGGATACCGGTGCGGGGCTGGTAAAGTCAATCGCCTGGGGTTTCGTGGTTATAGGTCTTATAAGACTTATAGGACCTATATGACTTTTGGAGCTTAAATAGCTCTCATTCTTCCCATAGCTCCCTTTCCCGCGCGAGGCCCAGCCTCCAACTCCCCAAACAGCACCCCATCCCGCTCCTCATCCAGCCGCACCCAAACCACCTGCCGCTTCAAACTGGGCGACCCGGCGAATTTCACTTCCAGATAGTTATCCGTCAACCCCTCAAGCAACCCGCTCGAACTCACTTTCCCTTCGACAATCACCCGCATCGTCTGCCCAAGGAAGCGCCGCCGATGTACAGCAGCAGTCTCGTTCGCCATCGCCGTGAGCCTGGCGCTTCGGCTTTGCTTTTCCGAATCTGGGACGGGGTCGCCCCATTGGTCGGCGGGGGTGCCGTGCCTTGGGCTGAACCGGAAGACGTGGGCCTTGAGGTAGCGCGCCTTTTGCGCTACGTCGAGGGAGTCCAAAAACTCTGACTCGCCCTCAGTCGGGAAGCCAACCATAATGTCCGCTGTGATCGACATTTGCGGCACCTCGGCGTACAGCCGGTCGCATAGGTCGAGATAGTCGTCCTTGGTGTAGGGCCGGTTCATGTCACTCAGCACCTTGGTTGAGCCGCTTTGGAGCGGGATGTGCAGGTGGGGGACGACTTGCTTGGACTTCAGCAGATCGAAGAGCCGCGGCGTAACCTGGCGCATTTCGATTGAGCTAATCCTTATTCTCTCGATCCCTGGGACTAGCGCGAGCTGCTCAGTAAGCATCTCAAAATCCGGACCTCCGCTTCCAGACTCCGGCCCGTAGGCACCGATCAAAACCCCAGTTAAGATGAGTTCCCGATAGCCTAGCTCGGCGAGCTTGAGAGCTTCGTCCAGCACTTCACAAGCTGGTCGCGACACAAGTCCAGGACGTGTATAAGGAATCGAGCAATAGCTGCAAAAAACGGAGCATCCATCTTGGATTTTCAGGGTCGCTCTGGTACGCCCGACGATCTCGGTTTTCTTGGCCGCAGGTTCGGAGCGAGCCCAGTTTTCGAACTCCGGGTAGCTGCGGTACAAGTAGCTCAAAGTCTCAAGCTTTGCCGGGTTGGGCACCACGATATCGGCACCTTCCAACGCTTCAGACTTGTTGATAGCCATCTGAGCGGCGCATCCGGTCACCATCACCTTGGCGTCGGGGTTGCTCCGAATCGCCCGCCGAATCGTATACCGGCTCTTGCTCTCGGCCGACGACGTGACGCTGCAGGTGTTGATGACATACACATCGGCGGAGTCGCTAAAAGGCACCACCTCAAACCCCGCATTCTCGAAGTCCTCAAGAATGCGCTGAGTCTCATACTGATTGACCTTGCAACCAAGGGTAGTAAACGCGGCGCGTGGCACAGGTCCAGTCTATCAGAGTCTTGAGGTCGAGTCCAAAAAAAATCTTTACCTCAAAGTGCTTGCCCAATCGACATTTTTGACAAAGCGCCCGGTGATTGCATCTAGCCATTTGTAGCTGATCTGCTGGTTCCTAAGTTCGTAGACCAACCGGAATTGTCGTCTGTCGCTACTCAAGCCCCATCCAAGACCAAGGTCGTTAGCCTTTGGTCGAAACTTAAATTGCTTTTCAAAGATGGCCTGCGCTTGCGAAATCGAGATGGTTGGCTTTGACGGACCGATAGCAGCTTTCGCGCCATAGCTCCAGCGCTGGCGCATTGTCTTAATTTTCTTGGTGCGTCGATGAATTTCTACATCTGCCCCGGCATAAAACATTGGGTATCCCTTTGCAATTCGTTGGACTTCATAAACCGCCGTTGGTCCAGTAGCATCATCGAATCCCTTCGCGGTTGTCACTTGATAGGAATAGCTGATTTTCATCCTTCGCATCAGTGCCTCGACCAATTTCTTTCCGTCCTCGAGAGCCAATAGCGGCGAAGGTACGTTTCTGGTTGGGCCATTTGGGTCGTTCATTGCTAAGTAGTTGGTTAGCCCTATGACTTCTCCACTTTGTACTGAAACTGATAATCGATAGAAGGCCTGCAAATCTTTTCCAGCACTCAATTCCCAAGTTTGACTTCGCTCGTGCAATTTCCCATGGAACTCTAGACCTGTTGTGGGTTCCCCGATCGAATCTAAGAATAGAATAGCGCTTGCCTGAGCCTGACCCATGCTTGTTTGAGGGGTTGAACATGCTACGCTTCCCAAGAGAATCACGGATATCATAACAACTAAAGAGAATCGCATAGTCTTTTTACTCCAATCGAGAAAATGGCAAGCTAGTCAGAGCAAATGGCATTGCACTATAGACTCCGGCCAATGTCGTCCTCTGATCACCGAATACTAACAATCTTGACCCTTGCGGTCGCAAATCCATTACTCGGTCCCGAGCAGACGCGACCGTATCACCGTCAATCAGATTATCACACAGCGTGTCAATTGTAGGTCCTAAGTTATTGATGAGGACTCCACCCTCCCAACATAGGCAAGCCTGGTTTTCTATATCGGGATAAGAATACGCATTCGTGTAAGGCCATAGAAGCCCTTCAGCAAAATCATTAACTTGTGGGATTACGTTGGCCGTGTTGCAAGCCCAAATTAGCGCAATCGATAGTGGAGGCTTATGACTACTATTGAATGGGGGCAACAGAGAGCCTATAGCGCTTTGTCGCACCGGCAGTGCGGCAATTTCGCCAGTGCCAGCAGGAGTACCTCGAAACAGTTCTGCCGCTCCGGGGAAACCGTTGCGCTGCAAAACATAGTCATTGGTGTCGGTCCAAGTATGGGATCGCCCACTGTCAGTTCCTCCGTGTGAGGCTATGAAGAAGAAACTTGCATCACCAATTTTTGAAAGTAGGTAGGCACCGTCCCAAGAAATGGCGGAGGAACCCGTATAATCGTATCCAAGAGAACGTACAGATTGGAAAACAGTGTCTAATGTTTTCCAATTATCGTTGCCTATGACGAATTGACCGGTTAGATGATTGAAGGTAAGGGGTTCGTGCTCAAGATCGTACCGGGCAAAGGCGACTGCCCAATTCTTGACAACTGCAGAATTCGTCGCAGCGCCATGACCGCCATCGAGTCCCCATGCTTCAATGATTACTTCGACACTCGAACCGCTCTCAAAACGCGTCGAATCAAAAATAATCTTCGGATAGCATGCGGCAACGCATCGCGGCGTGTCCGGAAAGGTCTGGTCGTAGGCTAGTATTCCACCGATTGTCACCTTGCAGCGGGAAAGGCCATGATCGCCAGCTGTGACCAAGCCGCAGGACGTACACGAGCGTTCGTTCCTGAAAAGTAATAGGGCATCGGGTCGCTTTCAGGAACTCTGCAGATCACTCCCGCATGAGAATTGATGGGGGCAAGTATCCCAATCAAGATTGCCGCTGTAAATAAAATGCTCTTCTTCGACATGGCTGTCCATATGTTAGCACGGTCGTTTGCAATTGCCAAGTGAATACTTGAAATTTTATCAATCAAGCAGGGGTTCAACCCATTCTATGGACAATTCTCAGCTCCGCGTGGTCTCCATCCTGTGTCCAATTGCTCGTTAGTGCATCGCTTGAGTTATCGGAGTCCACGTCGAAGGCGGTGCCCTTGAAAGGGCCAGCACATCCAGCGTATTATGTGTGCCACGGGGCGACGAGGCACATACATCCTCGCTGACCAGTGGCACACGTTGGAACCCAGAACTCTCCATCCCCTGCGATTTCTAACCTGTTTGCCAGCTTTTCCAGTAGTTCGGGTCTTCGATTTCTAGGGCTTCTTGAGTTAGCATTAGCGGGAGTTCCTCCGTCCTCGTTGCGCCAAGCGACGCTTCGACTGCCCCGGGTTGGGGGCCGTGGGGGATTCCTAGGGGGTGGACTGTTATTGAGCCTTCTTCGATCCCTTTTCTTGAGCCGAATTTGTCGTTGCAATAATACAAAATCTCGTCGCTATCCACGTTCGAATGGTTGTACGGCACCGGCACAGCTTGCGGGTGGAAGTCGAGCATTCTTGGGCAGAAGCTGCAGACTACGAAGTTGTGCCCGTCGAAGGTCTGGTGGATCGGCGGGGGCATGTGGAGCTTGCCTGTGATTGGGGCGAAGTCGTTGATGCTGAACGCCCATGGGAAGCAGTAGCCGTCCCAGCCCACGATGTCGAACGGGTGGAAACGGTACGTGTATTTCGTCATGCGCTTGCGCGCCTTGACTACCACATGAAACTCGCCCTTTTCGTCATGGGTGCGAAGCTCGCTCGGGGGCCGGATGTCGCGCTCGTTGTAAGGCGCATGCTCTTCAAGCTGGCCGAAGTCGTTTCGGTATCGCTTAGGGATTTCGATTGGGCCGTGCGATTCGATCGCGAGCATCTTTGCGGGAAGGCTGTCGAACTGAACCCGGTAGATCGTCCCGCGTGGGATCACGAGATAGTCGCCGGGCGTGAACGGGACGTCGCCAAACATCGTCTCGAGCGTGCCGCTGCCGGTGTGCATAAACAGCAGCTCATCGCCCTCGGCGTTCTTGTAAAAATTCGTCATCTGCTCGGCGATGTTCGCCTGATACCAGAGCACGTCGTTGTTGCCCATCAGGCACTTTCGCCCGCTGACCGCATCGCCGCGAGGCTCCATCAGGCGGGTCTTTAGGTGGCGGTGGCGCAGGGCCTCATCGGCAAGGAACTTGACCGAGACGTCGCCGAGGTCTTCCCAGCCGGCGACCTCGGTCGGCAGGTTGATGTGATACATCGTGGACATCGGGCCGGAAAAGCCACGGGTGCTAAAGAGCTGCTCAGCATAAAGTCCACCGTCGGCCTTGCGAAACTGGGTGTGGCGATATCGAGGGATATTCCCTAGGCGGTGGTAGCGTGGCATACCTGTATTTTATCGCATTCGACTTCTTAGCTCGCGACCAGACTCACTGAGAGATCTGAGGCTTCGGTCGCGCTTGGCCGGACAAGGATTGAAACATCCATTCCAAGAGCGAGCAGCATTGCTAGGAGCCTATCGATCGAAAAGCCTTGGGTTCTGCCTTTCAGCAACTTCGAAAGGTCAGGCTGAGAAACGCCCATTACAGTCGCAGCCCTTGTTTGATTCAGCTTTTGCCGCTTGATTACAGCCTCGATAATTAGAACGAGCTTTGCCTTTGCAATGCGCTCGCCAGGTTCTGGCAGCCCCATGTCCTCGAAAACGTTTCCCGAACTGTGGGTCACTTTCCCTTCGGTTTCTTGTTCAGTTGACTTTGTTTTAGCCATTCTTTGTGCTCTGCCTCGGCAACCATGAGCCGCCGCTTGATAAGTTCGATGTCTTGGACCGATGTACTGATGCCATGAGTTGACTTCTTTTGAAAGCAATGGAGGACAAATACAGCTTCCTCAAACTCAATTGTATAAACCGCTCTGTAGGTGTCGCCGTCAAAGTCGTCCCTTACGGCGAGAACGCTCGCGCCTCGAAACCCTTTGAGCGGTTTCGCGTTGTGCGATTTTCCGCCAGTCTGGGCTGTTAAGAGCGCATGTCCAATCTCGTCTTTGACGTCTTCAGGAAAGTCTCGCAGATCATTCAGGCTTGAACCGATCCACACAACCTTCTTCGGAATCGTCATTTATAGTTAATATACCATAAATCCCATGGGCTAAAACAAGTTTTTTGAAAAATCTTTG
>WBZS01002557.1_pt1 | contig 11068 bp, 8 predicted proteins | sample 5204201 | NCBI WGS metagenome assembly WBZS01 (sample SAMN12344357, study PRJNA552823) | activated sludge metagenome | biome: Activated sludge suspended growth; feature: Nitrification reactor; material: Wastewater; isolation source: activated sludge from nitrification reactor of wastewater treatment...
GCCGCTGGTGATGGCCGTCGAACTCGTCGAGACCACCCGGCTGTGGGCTCGGACCGTCGCCCCGATCGAGGAGGCCTGGGTCGAGGAGGTCGGCGCCCACCTGCTCAGCCGCAGCTACTCCGAACCGCGCTGGTCGGCCCGCTCCGGCCAGGTGGTGGCCACCGAACGGGTCACCCTGCTCGGCGTCCCGATCGTCGCCGGGCGGACCGTGTCCTACGGCCGGATCGACCCGGCCGAATCGCGGCGGCTGTTCATCCAGTCCGCGCTGGTCGAGGGTCAGTGGCACACCCGGCATCACTTCTGGGCGCGCAACGAGGCCGTCCGGCAGGACGCCGAAGAGCTGGCCGAACGCACCCGCCGGCTCGATCTGCTCGCCGACGACGCCACCCTGTTCGCCTTCTACGACGCGCGGATCCCTTCCGACGTGGTCTCGGTGGCGCACTTCGACCGCTGGTGGCGCGACGCGCGGCGCCGCGACGACCACCTGCTCGACCTGGCTCCGTCCGACCTGCTCACCGACGACCGGGTGGACGCCGAACAGTTCCCCGACCACTGGAGCACCGGCGACCTCGACCTGCCGGTCAGCTACGTCTTCGACCCCGGCTCCGGCCACGACGGGGTGACCGTGGACATCGAGCTCGCCCAGCTCAACCAGGTCGCGGCGGCGGATTTCGGGTGGCAGATTCCGGGCTTGCGCCAAGAGCTGGCCACCGAGCTGATCCGGACGCTGCCCAAGCAGTGGCGCGCCCGACTGGTGCCCGCACCCGACACCGCCAAGCGGGCGCTGGCCTGGCTGGCCGAGCGTCCGCAGCCCGGGGAGCCGCTGCCGGCCGGCCTGGGCCGCGCGGTGCGGATGCTGACCGGCGTGCAGGTGCCCGACGACGCCTGGCGGATCGACGCCGTCCCCGACCACCTGCGGGTCCGCTTCGTGGTCACCCGCGACGGTGAACAGGTCGCCACCGGCAAGGACCTGCCGGCGCTGGCCGAGCAACTGGGTGCGCAGGTGCGCGCCGAGTTGAACACCGGCGCCGCCGAACACACCCACGCCGGCGCCCGGCAGTGGGAGTTCGGCACCGTCGCCGAGCGGGTCGAGGGCGCGATCGTCGGCTACCCGGCGCTCGCGGACCTCGGCAATTCGGTCGGGGTGCGGGTATACCCGACCCTGTCCGAGGCCGTCCGCTCCCACCGGCGGGGGCTGCGCCGGCTGATCGTGCTGACCAGCCCCGACCCGACCAACTGGGTGGTCTCGCGGCTGAGCAACCCGGTCAAATTCGCGCTCGCCGCCTCGCCCTACCCGTCGGTCCCGGCCCTGCTCGCGGACGCCCGCCTGGCCGCGTCCGATCCTGCCCGCCGGTCAAGCTTGTCGAGACCACCGTCCGAGATCCGGTTCAGCGACCCCTGGCCGGTGCGCGACGCGGACGCGTTCGCGGTGCTGCGCGACCAGATGCGGGCGGGTGCGGCCGACGCGATGCTGGCCATCGTGACCAGCGCGGGCGAGGTCCTGCAGCGCTACCAGCGGATTCAGTTGGCGCTGCCGTCCGCGCCCGCCGAGGTGCGTGCCGACGTCACCGAGCAGCTGGCCGGACTGATCCACCCCGGCTTCATCGCCGGTACCCCCGAGCCGCACTGGACCCGGCTGCCGCGCTACCTGCAGGCGATCGAGCTGCGTCTCACCTCCGCCCGCGGCAACCCCGGCCGGGAGCGGGCCGGCGTCGAGGTGATCGACCAGCTCGAGGACGAATACGCCGCGCTGTGCGCCCGCTACCCGACCGGGCCGCTGCCCGACGAGGTCGCCGAGGTCGGCTGGCTGCTGGAGGAACTCCGGGTCAGCCTGTTCGCCCAGTCGCTCGGCACCGCGGCCCCGATATCGGCCAAGCGGGTCAGAGCCGCGATGGCGGCGATACCGGGCCGCTGAGCCCGGCGATCACACCGTCGTTTCGGCGAGCCCGTGCGCGTCCTCTCGGCTGGTCGTGGGGAACAGGAAGCTGAGCGCGAAGAACAGGGTCAGCATGATGGCGGGCACGATCAGCGCCTGCCGGAACGCCCCTTCCGGCGATCCCGAGTGGGCGGTCTCGAAGAAGACCGAGGCGAAGATGGCCACCCCGACCGAGCTCGCGATGGCCTGCACCGCGGTGAGCACGCCCGACGCCGAGCCGATCTCGTCGTCCCGCACGGCCGCGAGAATCGTGCTGAACAGGGCGGCGATGATCGCCCCGCCGCCGACCCCGAAGAGGACGATGCCCGGGGCGACCGCCCAGATACTGAAGTCGCCGGCCGCTCCCAACTCGAACCAGAGCAGCACGGCGCCGGCGAGTTGCGCCACGGCGCCGAGCTGAAGCACGGCACGCCCGATCTTCTCGGCGAGCCACGCTCCACTGACGGCCCCGCCGATCGCGGAGCCGAGCGCGAGCGGGAGATTGCCCAGCCCGGCCTCTCCGGGGGTGAACCCGTGGCCGAGCTGAAGGAACAGCGTCAGCACCAGCTGGGTGCCGGTGAGGCTGCTGAAGAACAGTGCGATGCCGACGAGCCCGAAGGTGTAGGCGCGTCGGGTGAACATCGTCGCGGTGACCAGCGGGACGCCGCCGCGGTTCAACAGCCAGTGCTGCTGCCGGCCGAAGACGATGAACCCGATCAGGCCCGCCGCGATGCACAGCTTCGCCCACAGCGGCCAGTCCAGTTCGGGGCCGAAGGTCAGGCCGAGCACCAGCAGCCCGGACGACGCCACGATGACGGCCGCGCCGATCAGGTCGATGCCGACCGTCCGGTCCCCGGAACGCCTGGGCAGGATGCGATGGGCGACGATCAACGCCGCGACGCCGATCGGGACGTTCACCAGGAACACCGAGCGCCAGCCGAGTCCGAGGATGTCGGCTTCGATCAGGCCGCCGCCGATGATCGGACCGAGGATGCCGCCCAGCCCGAGCGCCGGACCGAAGATGCCGAAAGCGATGCCCAGTTCGGCTCCGGAGAGGTTCTCGCGCAGCAGGCCGAGCCCCTGCGGGAGCAGCAGGGCGCCCGCCGCGCCCTGGACCAGCCGGAAGCTGACGAGGGCCTCGGGAGACGGCGCCAGCGAGCACAGCAGGGAGGCGAGGGTGAACGCGGCGAGACCGAGCAGGAACATCGGACGCCGGCCGAAGCGATCACCGAGCCGGCCGCCGAGCACGAGGCCGGCGCCGAGGGCGAGCGCGTAGCCGCCGATCACCCATTGCAGGCCCAGCGGCGTCACCCCCAGTGAGGATTCCAGCGACGGGCCGGCGACGTTGACGATCGTCGCATCCAGCATGTCCATGATCTCCGCGGCGAGCATCACGCCGAGGATGGCCCAGCGCCAGCGATAGGGCTGGGCGGTCGGGTCGGTCATCTAATCTCGATTCTTGATTATCAACAATATTAGCAATATTTAGTATTAGCATGGTCGGCATGGATGTCAACCGGAGCGAGGGCGAGCGGCAGGGCCGCGGACGGCTTCCGAGCTACGAGCCGTCCCGGCGGCATGTCGCCGGGACGGCCGGAGAGGACGGCATCCGCTCCCGCGTCCAGCAGCTGACCATGAGACAGCAGCGCTTCGAGAGATCGATCGCGAAGCGCCTCGGCCTGGACGCCGCCGGGCTCGCCGCGCTGGACCAGTTGATCTCGGGCGGGCCGACGACCCCGACGGAACTGGCGCATCGCGTCGAGGTCTCGACGGCGGCGATGACGCTGGTGCTCAACCGTCTCGAAGACCGCGGTCACGTACGTCGCGAACGGCACCCGTCCGACGGGCGCAAGCTCATCGTCACGGCCTCCCCGGACGCCGCCGCGCACGCGCAGCACCTGGTGACGCCGCTCATCGACGAGGTCGAGTCGGTGATCGCGTCGATGAGCGCGGGGGAGCGGGCCACCGTGTCGCGGTTCCTCGACGACCTCATCGAGGCATACGACCGGTCGACCCCGGGCTGACCGAGAGCGGGTGGGCGGCGTCCGATCGTTGCCCCGCGCGTACGCCCTCGGCGTAGTCACTCGGCGGTTGGAGTGGCCCGCGCTAGGGTGGCCGGGTGATCGATCCCCGGTTGCTGTACACGTTCAACCCCGAGGTCTGGTCGAGCCTGGACGGCAAACGTCCGGTGCTGATCCACCTGTTCGAGGGGTACGTCGACGCGGCCGCGGTGAACCGCAACCTGGCCACCCACATCCTGCAGCACTGTGAGCACGAGGTGCTGGCCGAGTTCGACCACGACCAGCTGCACGACTACCGCAGCCGGCGCCCGCAGATGGTCTTCGACACCAACAGCTGGGTCGCGATGACCGACTTCTCGCTGCTGCTGCACAAGGTCGTCGACGCCGACGGCGTCCCGTTCCTGCTGCTCTCGGGGCCCGAACCCGACAGCCAGTGGCGCCGGATGGCGCACGCCGTGCTGGGCATCGCCGAACGGCTGGACTCGGCGCTGCTGCTCACCGGCAGCGGCGTCCCGATGGCCGTCCCGCACACCCGCCCGACCCTGGTCACCTCGCACTCGACCGACCCGAAGCTGGCCACCGGCAATCCGCTGTGGATCGACCGCATCCAGATTCCCGGCAGCTTCTCTGCGATGCTCGAGTACCGGGCCGGCCAGACCGGCCTGACCGGCATGGGCTTCGTGGCGCACGTGCCGCACTACCTGGCGCAGTCCACGTTTCCGCAGGCCACGGCCGCGGTACTTCGGCGGATGAACGAGGCCACCGGGCTGCACATTCCGCTCGGCGACCTCGAGGCCGAGGCCGAGCAGCAACTGGCCACGATCGCCGCCGAGGTGCAGGAGGATTCCGAGTTTCCGGCCGTGCTGGCCGCGCTCGAAGAGCAGTACGACCAGCTCTCCGAGTCGGGCCGCGCCTCGGTGCCGACCGCCGACGAGATCGGCGCCGCGGTCGAGCAGTTCCTGGCCGAACAGGACGACTCGTCCAACGGGCAGGGCTGAGGTGCCCCGCACCACCGCCGAGCTGCTGGGCCTGCTCGAACTCGAACAGCTCGACACCGACCTGTTCCGCGGCCCGCAGCCGGCGACGGTGCGGCAGCGCTCCTTCGGCGGACAGGTGCTCGCCCAGGCGTTGGCGGCCGCCTACCGCACGGTGTCCCCGGATCGGCTCGCGCACTCGCTGAACGCCTACTTCCTGCGCCCCGGCTCACCGGCGGCGCCGATCCTGTACCTCGTCGAGTTGACCCGGGACGGCCGCTCGTTCGGTCAGCGCCGGGTGATCGCCCGGCAGGCGGGCAAATCGATCTTCTCGATGGTGTGCTCGTTCCACGTCCCCGAGCCTGGCCTGGACCACGCGGACCCCTTCCCCGCACACATCCCGGCGCCCGAGGACTGCCGCCCGGCGACCCAGGTGCTGGGGGAGCGGTCGGCCCGCAACGCGGAGTTCTGGGAGCTGGAGTGGGGAGCGCTCGATACCAGGTACGTCACCGAACTGCCCGGCGTCGAGGCGTCCGGGCCCGCCCAGCTGCAGCTCTGGATCCGCACCGAGGGACGGCTGCCCGACGACCCGCGGGTGCACCAGATGATGCTGGCCTACCTGTCGGACATCTCGCTGCTCTCGGTCTCCACGCTGCCGCATCCGGTGGAATTCCTGTCCGCCCGCATGCAGGCGGCGTCCATCGATCATGCGATGTGGTTCCACCGTCCGGTGCGGGCCGACGAGTGGCTGCTGTACGACCAGGTCTCGCCCTCGGCGTCCGGTGGGCTGGGCTTCTCCCAGGGCCGGCTGTTCTCGCAATCCGGCGTGCTCGCCGCCTCCTGCGCCCAGCAGGGACTGATCCGCGTCCTGGACGCCTGACCGGCCCGCCGGGCTAGTCGGAGAGCTGCCAGCGGCTGCCGTAGGGATCGGTGAAGTCCGAGATCGTCTTCCCGGTGACCGGAATGTAGGTGTCGACCCGGGTGAAGGTGGCGCCGGTTGCCGCACCGATGGCGTCCGCGTCGGCCCGCTGCGTGGTGGACCGGAAGGCGACGTGATCGATCACGAAGGCGTCCAGCGAGGCGTCCTCGCGCAGTTCGAAGACCACCTGGCCCTCGCCCGGAAGGGCGAGTTCGACGGAGTGCCGCTCCGGGATCCGTCGCCGCTCCTGGAGGCCGAGCCCGGCGAACCAGCTGATCGCCCCCTCCAGATCCGGCACCTTGAGATCGATGTGATCGACTGCTTCCAGCATCGGCGTCCTCTCTCGCGTCGTGTTCCCGCTCACGGTACACACAAGGAAGCGGCCCGCCCCGGGGGGATGGGGACGGACCGCTTCCGTTTGGGAGGTCTCAGGCAGCCAGGTCGTGGGCGCTGCGCAGCTTGGCGATGGCGTGCCGCTCGATCTGACGGACCCGCTCGGCGGTGATCCCCCAGACGGCGGCGATGTCGGCCAGTTTGGCCTGCCGGCCGTCGACCAGGCCGTAGCGGCGCCGGACGACGTCGGCGGAACGCTCGTCGAGGGAGGACAGCATGCCGTCCAGTCGGGCGCGGTCCTCGGCGTCCAGCACCATCTCGTCGGGGCCGGGGGACATCTCGCGGGCGAGCAGGTCGCCCAGCGCGGTGTCGCCGTCCTCTTCGACCGGGGCGTCCAGGCTGACGTGGTCGCGGGCCAGCCGCAGCAGGTCGATCACCTGCTCCTCGGTGAGACCCAGCTCGTCGGCGATCTCCACCAGTTCGGGCTCGCGGCCCAGCCGGCGCTCCAGGGTGCGGCGGACCGCGGAGACCTGGTTGACCTGCTCGGCGACGTGCACCGGGAGGCGGACGATCCGGCCCTGCTGGGCGATGCCCCGCGAGATGGACTGCCGCACCCACCAGGTGGCGTAGGTCGAGAACTTGAAGCCCTTGCTGTAGTCGAACTTCTCCACGGCGCGGATCAGGCCGGTGTTGCCCTCCTGGACCAGGTCGAGCAGCGGCATCTGGGCGCGGCCGTACTTGCGGGCGACCGAGACCACCAGCCGCAGGTTCGCGGTGATGAAGCGCTGCAGCGCCTGCTCGCCCTCGGCGGCGATCTGTTCGAGTTCGTCGGTGGTGGCACCATGCGGGCGGGTAGCCTCGGTGTCCACGGTGCCGTTCAGCAGCGCCCTGGCGAACAGGCCCGCCTCGATCCGCTTGGCGAGGATGACTTCCTCTTCGGCGGTGAGTAGGGCCGTCTTGGCGATTCCGTCCAGGTAGAGGCCAACGGCATCCTTGCCATCGATTCCGTCAGTGCTCCGGATCCGGTGCGCAGTCGAGATCATGTGTGTCCTTTCGCTCCGTGATCAGTACAACGCAGCGCGTGCGCCGTTGTTTCACGCGACGGCCCCCAATGAACCCTGAGCGCAGCCCGGAGGACGAAACCAAGACCACGGTCGTACGTGGACGCCGACCGCGGAGGCTAGCGAGGCCGCAGGCTCGCGGGAGTACCGCCATAGCGCACGGATACCCGCCGGGCCGCCCCGCTAACCGGACGCCACCTGGTCGATGATCCAGGCGAGTTCGAAGGCCAGGTCCCGCCAGGCCTGGTAGCGGCCCGAGACGCCGCCGTGGCCGGCCACCAGCTCGGTGCGCAGCAGAATCGGGCGGGCGTCGTCCGGCGTGACCGTGCGGCGCAGCTGGGCCACCCACTTGGCCGGCTCGGTGACCTCCACGCGGGTGTCGTTGAGGCTCGTGGTGGCCAGCACCGACGGGTAGCGGACCGGCCGGACGTTCTCGTAGGGCGTGTAGCCCTTCATGCAGCGGTACACCTCCGGGTCGTGCAGCGGGTCGCCCCACTCCTCCCACTCGGTGACCGTCAGCGGCAGCTCCGGGTTGAGGATCGTGGTCAGCGCGTCCACGAACGGGACGTCGGCGTGCACCGCGCGGAAGGCGTCCGGGGCCAGGTTGACGGCGGCGCCGACGGTCAGGCCGCCCGCCGAGCCGCCCTGGGCGACCAGCCGGTCGGGGCTCGTCCAGCCGGTCTCGGCCAGGTGCCGGGCGGCCGCGACGAAGTCGCTGAACGTGTTCGGCTTCGCCAGCAGGCGGCCCTGCTCGTACCAGGCCCGGCCCAGCTCGCCGCCGCCGCGGACGTGCGCGATCGCCCAGACGAAACCGCGGTCCAGCAGGCTGAGCCGGGGGATCGAGAACCACGGGTTGAGCGAGTGCTCGTAGGCGCCGTAGCCGTACAGCAGGGCAGGCGCGGTGCCGTCGGGGACGACGTCCGCCCGATGGACGATCGACAGCGGCACCCGGGTGCCGTCCGGTGCCAGCGCCCACTCCCGGCGCTGCACGTAGGCGGACGGATCGTACGGGCCGAGCACCGGATGATCGAGGACGGTGGTCTGCTTGAGCGTGCGCCGTTCTCCGGTGTCCAGCCGGTACTCGTCGAGCCGGCGGGGGCTGACCAGCGACTCGTGCACCAGCCGGATCCGGTCGGTGGCCGGGTCGTCGGCCGACAGGGCGCCGGCGCTGTAGAGCGGCTCGTCGAAGGCGACCGGCACCGGCTCGCCCCAACCCCCGTCGGGCCGGCGTGCCAGCACTTCGATCAGCGGCAGCCCGTCGCGGCGCGAACTGAGCACCAGGTAGTCGGCGTAGGCCTGCACCCCGAGCATCCGGACGCCGGGCCGCTGCGGCAGCAGCGGACGCCAGTCGCCGGTGCCGGACGCCGTGAACGGCGCGCTGGCCAGCTGGAACTCGGGGGCGCCGGCGTTGTGCACCAGGTACAGCGCGTCGGTGCCGACCTCGACGCTGTACTCCAGACCCTCCTGGCGCGGCGCCACCAGTCGCGGCCCGGACACCGGATCGGCGACCTCCAGCAGCTTGTACTCCCCGGACTGCTTGCTCTCGGCGGCCAGGATGACCCGGGCGCGGTCGCGGGATTCGTCCACGCCCAGCCAGAACCGTTCGTCCGGCTCGTGCCACAGCAGGACGTCCGCGGCATCGCCGCCCAGGGTGTGCAGCCAGACCCGGTCGGGGCGCCAGGCGTCGTCCACGGTCAGGTAGACCAGCCGATCATCGCCGCACCAGCTGCCACCGCCGGCGACCGCGACGTCCGGTGCCGGCAGCTCCGCGCGGGTGGTCAGCTCGATCACCCGCAGCCGGTAGCGCTCGTCGCCGGTCAGGTCCTCGCTCCAGGCCAGCCGGGTGCCGTCGGGGGAGACGTCGCACATGCCGAGGGCGAAGAAGCTCTGCCCCTGGGCCAGCAGGTTCTCGTCGAGGACGACCTGCTCGCCGGCCGGTGCCTCGGTGACATCGGGAATCCGGTCCGGATCGTCGGCGGCCAGCCGGCAATGGATCGGGTAGTCCAGGCCCTCCACCGAGCGGCTGTAGTACCACCAGGTCGAGCCGTCGCTGTGCCGGACGAAGTCGGGCACCGTCAGGTCGGTCTGCCGGGTGCGGGCCAGGATGTCGTCGTAGAGCTCCTGGCGCAGGGCGTCCAGATGCGCGGTGCGCTGTTGGGTGTAGGCGTTCTCGGCGGCGAGATGGGCCAGGAACTCCCCGGAGTGCTTGTCGCTCATCCAGGCGAAGTCGTCCACGAAGTCGTCACCGTGGTGGCTGCGGATCTCGGGGCGCACCGGTGGGCGCGGCGGTTGCGACATGGTGACAACCCTAGTGCCGCCCGACATTTGGAATGTTCCGGCCAGCGTGCCAGAATGGCTCAGGCGCTGGCCATTGACAACCCCCGGTTGTCGTGTGCCCAAAACCAAGAATCCGAGAGGCTACTTGTGTCACCACGCTCCACTGCCGCAGCCAGGTCCGAAACCGTACCAGTCGAGGCGGCGGCTCCTCGCCGACGGCGTGCCTCGACCACCGCGAAGGGGTCGGCGGCGTCCGCCCGCGGGCGCAAACCGAAGGTCGTCGCGCCCGCCGAGGACGCCGAGGTCACCGGTGGGCCGACCGTCGAGGAGGTCCTCGCCACGCCCCAGGCCGTCGACGTGAAGTTCGCCCGTGAGGGCGACGACGTCGTGCTGACCGTCGGCGGCAAGCGCCGCTCGCTCGACGACGTCGACGACTCCAGCTTCGAAGAGGCGAAGGAAGCCGTCGTCGAGAAGGAACTCACCGAGGACGAGGGCTTCATCGTCTCGGACGCCGACGACGCCGACGAGCCCGAGCAGCAGGTGCTGGTGGCCGGTGCCACCGCCGACCCCGTCAAGGACTACCTCAAGCAGATCGGCAAGGTGGCCCTGCTGAACGCCGAACAGGAGGTCACGCTCGCCAAGCGCATCGAGGCCGGCCTGTTCGCCGAGGAGTCGGTGACCAGCGGACGGGCGGCCGCGGCCGACCTGGACGACTACACCTGGATCTCCCAGGACGGACGGCGCGCCAAGAACCACCTGCTGGAGGCCAACCTGCGCTTGGTGGTGTCGCTGGCCAAGCGCTACACCGGTCGCGGCATGCTCTTTCTGGACCTGATCCAGGAGGGCAACCTGGGCCTGATCCGGGCCGTTGAGAAGTTCGACTACACCAAGGGCTACAAGTTCTCCACCTACGCCACGTGGTGGATCAAGCAGGCGATCACCCGGGCCATGGCCGACCAGGCGCGGACCATCCGCATCCCGGTGCACATGGTCGAGGTGATCAACAAGCTGGCCCGGGTGCAGCGCCAGATGCTGCAGGATCTCGGCCGCGAACCGACGCCGGAAGAACTGGCCAAGGAACTCGACATGACCCCCGAGAAGGTCGTCGAGGTGCAGAAGTACGGCCGCGAGCCGATCTCGTTGCACACCCCGCTGGGCGAGGACGGCGACTCCGAGTTCGGCGACCTGATCGAGGACTCCGAGGCGGTCGTCCCGGCCGAGGCGGTCAACTTCACGCTGCTGCAGGAGCAGCTGCACGACGTCCTGGACACGCTGTCCGAGCGTGAGGCCGGCGTGGTCTCGATGCGCTTCGGGCTCACCGACGGCCAGCCCAAGACGCTGGACGAGATCGGCAAGGTCTACGGCGTCACCCGCGAGCGGATCCGGCAGATCGAGTCCAAGACGATGAGCAAGCTGCGGCACCCGTCGCGCTCGCAGGTGCTGCGGGACTACCTGGACTGACCCGCCCCCGCTCAGGCGAGGGCGTGCCGGAAGGCGTCCAGCAGGCGGCTCCCGAACAGCACGAAGCGGATCTGCTCGACTCCGGGCGCCGGATGGCTGCGCACCGC
>WBZS01002558.1_pt1 | contig 11065 bp, 9 predicted proteins | sample 5204201 | NCBI WGS metagenome assembly WBZS01 (sample SAMN12344357, study PRJNA552823) | activated sludge metagenome | biome: Activated sludge suspended growth; feature: Nitrification reactor; material: Wastewater; isolation source: activated sludge from nitrification reactor of wastewater treatment...
GACACTCCAACACACCGCCGCCTAAAACAACCCAGACCGGCCGCCAACCCCGACACCCCCGGGGCACACAACCACGCCCGCGTCACCAACCGTGGTCACCAACCATTCTCGGACTAGGCAGGGGTTTAGCGCGAGGGTCGGGGCCGGGCATTCACCCGCGCTCGCTAGGATCGATCCCGCCCATCAGCCCCGAACCGAAGGTTGCCCATGCCCGCATTCCCCTGGCGTCTGCCGGGCGTGTGGATCGGCTTGGTCGGATCGGTCCTGGTCGGGGTCGGTGCCTGCAGCAACGGCTTCTCGTTCAACCGGCTGGGCTGGGGGGTCGGACCGATCGCCCGGCTGGCGGAGGCGATCGGCCACGACACCGGAAAGCTGCTGGTGGCGACCGGCTGCGTGCTGCTGTCCGCGGGCTGGCTGCTGCTGGTGCCGCGTCCCGGACGGGTGCTGCCCGCTCGGCTGTGGCTGCTCTGGGCGGCGCCATTGGTCGTGGTCCCGCCGGTGATGAGCGGAGACCCGTTCCTGTACGCCGACCTGGGCTGGATCATGGCCCGCGGCGGAAACCCCTACGTGGACGTCCTTGGCAGCTTCGGCGGGCCGTTCGCTCCCTTCGTGGACGCCTTCTGGGCCGGCCACGGGGTGGCCTACCCACCGCTCGCCCTGGAGATTAACCGGGCCATGGTGCAGCTGGCCGGGATGCATCCGTACTGGGGCGTGGTCGCCCAGCGGCTGCCGGCGCTGTTGGGCATCGCACTGCTGGCCGTCTTCCTGCCCCGGCTCGCCGACCGGCTGGGGACGGACCGGAACTGGGCGATCTGGCTGGGCATCCTCAATCCGATCACGATCGTTCACCTGCTCGGCGGCGCCCACAACGACACCCTGATGGTGGGGGTGGTGGTGTTCGCACTGTGGCTGAGCATCCAGTCCGTCCCGCGCGTCTCGGCCAGCCTGGTGCTGGCGCCGATCGCGATCGGGCTGGCCATGGCGCTCAAACAGCAGGCCGGTCTGGCGGTGCTGGCCGCGGCCGGAATGCCGGTGGCGGCACGGCTGGCGCGGCTGCCCTGGCTGCAACGGATGCTCGTCCTCGGCTGGCGGACGGCGGTGGCCACCGTCGTCGCGCTAGGCACGTTCGTCGCCGTCTCGCTGGCGACCGGGCTGGGGTTCGGCTGGACGGTCTGGCTGTCGCAGATGGGCCGGGCGCGCACCATGACCCTGTCGGTGGCGATCGCGGACGCCTTCGCCTGGACCGGCCGCGACGTCACTGGACTAGCACATACACTGCTCGCCGCGGCCGCCGCCCTCGGCTTGGCGGTGCTGTTGCTGACCCGCCCCGAGCGCCCGCTCGAGGTGACCGCCTGGGGTTCGCTGCTGGTGGTGTTCATCGGTCAGGCGCTGCACCCGTGGTACGTCGGGTTGAGCTTGGCGCTGCTCGCGCTGCTGCCGCTGGGACGTATCGCCGCGCGCTGGGTGGTCTTCGTCACCATCGGCTACCTGATGGCGTACGCGCTGACCAACCTCTACGTGATGAACGTGCTGGTGTCGATCAGGGGCGGCGTCCTGTTCGGCTGCGCGGCATTCGTGCTCTGGCTGGCCGCGGGCCGGTGGCTGGGAAGAGCCTCTAGGCTGGGATGATGCGCATCGCCATCGCCGGCGCGTCCGGTCTGCTCGGACGCGCAACGACCGCCCACCTGGTGGCTCAGGGCCACGAGGTGCTGACGCTGGTGCGCCGGGAGGCTTCCGGGCCCGACGAGCGCCGCTGGGACCCGCACGCCGGCCGGATCGCCGCACCCGGTCTGGCCGACGTGGACGCGGTGATCAACCTCTCCGGCGCCGGCATCGCGGACGTCCGCTGGAGTTCCGAACGCAAAGCCGAGCTGCGCAGTTCGCGGCTGAATAGCACCACCACGCTCGCGGCGGCGCTCGATCCGGGAGGACGCTGCCAACGACTGCTCAACGGCTCGGCCATCGGCTACTACGGCAACACCGGCGAAACGATGGTCGACGAACGGACGCCGCAGGGCGCCGGCTTCCTGGCCCAACTGGTCGCGGATTGGGAACGTGCCGCGCACGCCGCCCCGGTGCCGACCGCCTATCTGCGCACCGGCCACGTGTTCACCCCCGAGGGCGGTTTCCTGGGCAAGCAGTGGCTGCCGTTCCGGCTCGGACTCGGCGGACGGCTGGGCTCCGGGCGACAGTTCGTCTCCTGGATCCACATCGACGACTACACCCGGGCCGTCGCCCACCTGCTGACCTCGACGCTCACCGGACCGGTCAACCTCTGTGGGCCGAACCCGGTCACCAATGCCCAGTTCACCAACGCGTTCGCCCAGACGCTGCACCGCCCGGCGCTGATCCCGTTGCCGCTGCCGGCGCTGCGGCTGATGTTCGGTTCTGAGATGGTGGACGAGGCCCTGCTCAGCGGCACCCGGGTGCAGCCCCGCAGGCTGCTCGACGCCGGCTTCACCTTCCAGCACCCCAGGGTGGATGAGGCGCTGGCATCCGTCGCCTGACGTGTTTCTCGCTACCCCGGGCTCGTCGTCCTCCCGGCACCTCGTCATCCCGGGCTTGACCCGGGATCTCCCGTCCGCCCGACCTGATGGACGCGTCCCGGCGCCCACCCGCCGACGCATAGACTGACGATCCCGTGCGAAGGAGTGGTGCCTCGATGTCCTCGTCCGATCTGACCCCGGCCGGTGTGCCCGCGCCGTTCGCGGCGCTCGGTCTCACCTTCGACGACGTGCTGTTGCAGCCGAACGCCAGCGACGTCATCCCTTCGCAGGCGGACACCTCGACCCGACTCTCCAAGCGGATCCGGCTCAACGTGCCGCTGCTCAGCGCCGCGATGGACACCGTCACCGAGGCCCGGATGGCGATCGCGATGGCCCGCGAGGGCGGGATGGGCATCCTGCACCGCAACATGCCGGCCGAGGAGCAGGCCTCCCAGGTCGACCGGGTGAAGCGGTCCGAGGCCGGCATGGTCGATCAGCCGATCACCATCACCGCCGATCGCACCATCGGCGAGGTCGACGAGCTGTGCGGCAAATTCCGCATCTCGGGCGTCCCGGTGGTCGACGAGGACATGAAGCTGCTCGGCATAGTCACCAACCGCGATATGCGGTTCGAGGACGACCAGCATCGCCGGGTTGCCGACGTGATGACCCCGATGCCGCTGGTCACCGGCTGGCCCGGCATCACCAGCGACGAGGCGCTGCGGCTGCTGGCCCGGCACAAGATCGAGAAGCTGCCGCTTGTCGACACCGACGGCACCCTGCGCGGCCTGATCACCCTGAAGGACTATGTGAAGTCCGACAAATACCCGCTGGCCTGCAAGGACGAGCAGGGCCGACTGCGGGTCGGCGCAGCGGTGGGCTTCTTCGGCGACTCCTGGCAGCGGGCGATGCTGCTGGTCGAGGCGGGTGCGGACGCCATCATCGTCGACACCGCACACGGGCATTCCACCGGCGTGCTGGAGATGATTGCCCGGCTCAAGTCCGAGCCGGCCGCCGCCGGGGTCGACATCGTCGGCGGCAACGTGGCGACCTACGCCGGGGCGTCCGCACTCGTCGACGCCGGTGCCGACGGCGTCAAGGTCGGCGTCGGACCGGGTTCGATCTGCACCACCCGCGTGGTGGCCGGGGTCGGCGTCCCGCAGGTGACCGCGATCCACGACGTGGCCCGCGCCTGCCGTCCGGCCGGGGTGCCGGTGATCGGCGACGGTGGCCTGCAGTACTCCGGCGACATCGCCAAGGCGCTGGTCGCCGGCGCCGACACGGTGATGCTGGGTTCGCTGCTGGCCGGCTGCGACGAGAGCCCGGGCGAGCTGGTATTCATCAATGGCAAGCAGTTCAAGTCCTACCGTGGCATGGGCTCCCTCGGGGCGATGGCCGCTCGCGGACGGCGGGCGTCCTACTCCAAGGACCGCTACTTCCAGGGTGACGTCACCTCCGACGACAAGCTCGTGCCCGAGGGAATCGAGGGGCAGGTGGCCTACCGCGGCCCGCTGTCCGCCGTCGCCTACCAGCTCATCGGCGGACTGCGGCAGTCGATGTTCTACACCGGTGCCGCCACCATCGACCAGCTGCATCAGCGCGGCAGGTTCGTCCGGATCACCGCGTCCGGCCTGCGTGAGTCTCACCCGCACGACATCCAGATGACCGTCGAGGCGCCCAACTACGCCTCTCCCAACTGACCCCCTCGTTGTCTGACAAGGCGAAGGAGCCTGCCCCATGATCGAGATCGGCCGATCCAAGCGTGCCCAACCGGTGTATTCGTTCGACGACATCGCGATCGTCCCGACCCGCCGCACCCGGCACATCGAGGACGTCCGGCTGAACTGGTCGATCGACGCACTCACCTTCGACTTCCCGATCGTGGCGGCGCCGCAGGATTCGGTGATGTCCCCGGCGACCGCGGCCGCCTTCGGACGCCTCGGCGGACTCGGCGTGCTCAATCTGGAGGGGATGTGGACGCGCTACGACGATCCGGAGCCGCTGCTGGAGGAGCTGTCCCGGATCGAGGATCAGGTGACCGCCACCCGCCGGATGCAGGAGATCTACTCCGCGCCGATCCGGGGCGAGCTGATCACCCGGCGGCTGAACGAGATCCGTGAGGCCGGCGTGCCGGTCGCCGGCTCGCTGTCGCCCGAGAACTGCAAGGCGTTCGCCTCGGTGGTCGAGTCGGCCGGGGTCGACTTCTTCGTGATCCGCGGCACCACAGTGTCGGCCGAACACGTGTCGTCGGCGGTGGAGCCGCTTAACCTGAAGGAGTTCATCTACGCCCTCGACGTGCCGGTGATCGTCGGCGGCTGCGCCACCTACCAGGCGGCACTGCACCTGATGCGCACCGGCGCCGCCAGCGTCCTGGTCGGTTTCGGCGGTGGCGCGACCAAGCGCACCCGCAACGTGCTCGGCGTCGAGGTGCCGATGGCGTCCGCGCTGGCCGACGTCGCTGAGGCTCGCCGCGACTACATGGACGAGTCCGGCGGCCGCTACGTGCACGTGATCGCCGACGGCGCGCTGGGCCGTTCGGGCGACATCGCCAAGGCGATCGCGTGCGGCGCGGACGCGGTGATGGTCGGCTCGCCGCTGGCCCGGGCGTCCGAGGCGCCGGGGCATGGCTACCACTGGGGGCCGGAGGCCTGGCACCCCAGCCTGCCGCGCGGCGAACGGGTCAAATTCGGCGCGATCGGCAGCTTGGAGCAGGTTCTGCACGGGCCGTCCCACACCCCGGACGGCACCATGAACCTGGTCGGCGCCCTGCGCCGCGCCCTGGCCACCTGCGGCTACACAGAGGTCAAGGAGTTCCAGCGGGTGGAGATCGTCGTCCACCGCTGAGGTTGCCTACTGGGCGACGTCGGACCCCGCGCTCGGTCGCCGCCTTCGCCAGGATGGCGTCGAAGGTGGCCAGCGTGGCTCCGGTCTCGTTCGCGGCGGCGAGCGCGCAGCAGTCGGGCCGCTTCAGCGGGTACTCGCTCGTAGCTTGGCCAAGGTGAGCGGCTGCTCTGTGGGGACGGCCAGCTGTTGAACTCTCATCGTGGCGATCTGCTCGCGATAGAAGTCTGCGGGCGCGGACGCGTCGGGCTCTGGTTTCGGCGTGGCTACGATGCGCACATGGCCGCGTCCCCCCTGCCCGCACCGGGCTCAGCGTTCAACTCGCCCCGACCGTGCGCACCGGAGAGGCGCGCATCGTGACGCATCCCGAACTCGCCCGAATGCGGGCAAGCATCGACAACCTCGACTCGGCGCTGATCTACCTGCTCGCCGAACGGTTCAAGATCACCCGCCGGGTGGGCGAGTTGAAGGCCGAAGTGGGTCTACCACCGGCCGACCCGGATCGGGAGGCCCGCCAGATCGAACGACTGCGCGCCGTCGCCCAGGACGCGCATCTCGACCCCGAGTTCGCCGAGAAGCTGCTGAACTTCATCGTGTCGGAGGTCGTCCGGCATCACGAGCGGATCGCCCGGGAGGCGACCTGACCGCGATCCGTCCGGCAACGCGGGCCGACGGGCCGGCGCTGGACTACATCGAGGCGGCGGCCGACGCGCTGTTCGAGGGTGTCCTGGTACTGCCGCCTTCGCCCCGCCCGCGTAGCGCGGAGTTCGGCGCCCGTGGTTTCACCCTGGTCGCGGTCGACGACGGCCGTCCGATCGGGTTCGTCCAGGTGTTGGAGCTGGACGCGCGTTTCCATCTTGAGCAGCTCAGCGTCCATCCGGATGCCCAACGCCGCGGCGTCGGAGCCGCGCTGCTGGCGGCGGCCGAAGACGGCGTCCGGGCCAGGGGAGGGTCGGTGGTCACGCTGCGAACGTTCGCCGATATCCCGTGGAACGCCCCGTTCTACCGTCGCCACGGATATGCGGATGCCGAACTGCCGGTGGCGATGACCGCGCTGTTGGAGGCCGAGGAGCGGCTCGGACTGCTTCGGGCCGGTGCTCGGGTGACCCTGGCCAAGCAGGTCGCCGAGCATGTCACGCCACTACCCGCGGTGAGCGTCCTGCCGCTGCGTGACGGGGCCGCCGGACTCGAGGTGTTCGTCCAGTACCGCGCCTCGACGATGGACTTCGCCGAGGGTGCCGTGGTGTTCCCGGGCGGCCGGGTGCTGCCCGGTGAGCACCCCGTCTCGGTGCCCGCGACGCACGCCATGGCGTGGGCGGCCACCGAGTTGCCCGAGCCCGGCGTGCTCGCCGCCGCGGCGATCCGGGAGGTGGCCGAGGAGTGCGGCGTGCTACTCACCGCCGACGGCCTGGTGCCCTGGGACGACTGGGTGACACCACCCGGCGGACGGCGTCGCTTCGACGTGGCGTTCTTCCTCACCGCTGCCCGGCCCGGCCAGAACTGGCGCAACATCACCACCGAGGCGGTCCGCACGGGGTGGATCTCACCGGCCGCGTTGCTCCTGGATGCCGATGCGGGCCGCGTCCGGCTCCTACCGCCGACCCGGACGCTACTCACCGAGCTGGCCAGCCTGCGCGACGCCGCCACCGCGGTAGCGGCGCGGCCGCGGATCGTCCCTGTGCTGCACGACGGTGGTCGCCCGCGCCTCGGCGGCACTCGCTGAGATAACGATCGGGATCAGGCACGGCTGTTGGTGCCCGATCCCGATGGTTGTTCACCCCCCGCCGTTGGCCTACGTCGAGACCCGGTAGGAACCGCTGATCTACGCCCCTCCATCGTCATCCCGGACTTGATCCGGGACCTCTCCCGCCTGGGAGCCCGGGATGATGTGAATGATCATCTAGGGCTCGTGCGCCTCGATGGTCGCCCGGGCCAGCCGCACCGCATCCTCGCGCAGATCGGCGGGGGAGAGCAGCCGGGCCTCACCGCCGAAGGCGAGCACGATCGCCAGCGCCGCCCGCCGAGCGCGGAAGGTCAGCTCGACGACCGGCCATCCGTCGTCCTCGCCGCGCTCGACCACAGTGGTGCCGGATGCGAGCTGGAAGAGTGAGTAGGTGGTGAAGTACCCCACGGCCGCGGGCTGCACGGCCACCGTGATCGTGCAGCCGGCGCCGTACTCCTCGAAGGCGGCCCGCTGCCGAGCCCAGGCCTCGGCGAGATTCAGGTCCTTGGGCACCTTGGCGTCCTCGTCCAGCACGGTGGCGGCGACGATCCGGGAGACCCGGTAGGTGCGCTGCTGGCCGCGGTGGGCGGCGAGCAGGTACCAGCGTCCGGCGTTCTCGACCAGGCCGTAGGGGTCGACCGTTCGGGTGCCGGGCTCGCCGCTGTTCCGGGGTGATGCGTAGCGCAGCCGGAGCCGTCGCTTCCGGGTGGCGGCGTCGCGCAGCACGGGCAGCAGCGGGACCTCTTCGGCGGCGGCGAACCAGCGGCGCCGGTCGACCATCACCACCGACGCCAACGCCTCGGCGGTCTCCAGCGCCGGTCCGGGGACGGTCGCCGACAGCTTGGTGAGTGCCGAGCTCAGCTCGCCGCTGAGCCCGAGGTCGGCGGCCGCGGTGCCTGAGGTCCAGGCGAACAGAGCCTGCGCCTCGCCGGGACTCAGCCCGCTGACCTCGGTGCGGTAGCCGTCCAGCAGGGAGCAGCCGCCGTTGCGACCGCGGTCGGTGTAGACCGGGACGCCCGCCGCCGACAGTGCCTCCATGTCGCGCAGCACGGTGCGTTCGGAAACTTCGAGGATCTCGGCCAGCCGGCGTGCGGGCAGCCGTCCGTGCCGCCGCAACAGGGCGAGGATCTGCAGCAATCGGTCGGCGCGCACATTCTGAATCCTGTCACTAAAACCGGACAGAAGATGTCTGGTTAACTCGCGAGTATGGAGTTATGAACGAAACTCAGACCCTGCCGGACACCCGGCCCCTCTTCCGCTCCGCACTCGCGCAGATCGCGCCGCTGGTCGACGCATTGACCATCGCCGACCTCGACCGGCCGACCCCCTGCTCGGAATGGACGATCCGCGACCTGCTCAGCCACCTGGTTGCTGTCGAGGACCGCATCGTCCACATCGCCGCCGGCGGCAAGCCGTTCGAGGTGCCGACCATGGTCGAGGGCGTCGCCGACGCAGACTGGTCGAACGCCTGGCGCTCCCGGGTCGCGCCGCTCGAGGACGCCCTGGCCGACGACGCCCTGCTGAGCCGCGAGTGGGTGCATCCTGCCGGCGTCATGCCCGGCTTCCAAGCGATCGCGATCTACGCCAGCGAACTCGCCGTGCACGCCTGGGACCTGGCTCGAGCGCTCGGCCGGAACGCCGAACTGAACCAGGACGTCGCTGCCGCAGTGGTCGGCCCTATCACCGGCGCCCTGCCGTCGGAACCCCGTGGAGCCGAGATCGGCATCCCGTTCGGCCCGGTCGTCCCGGTCGCCGAGGACGCCCCGCCCTACGCCCGCCTGGTCGGTTGGGTCGGACGCGATCCCGAGTGGATGCCGGCACGCTGATCAGCCCGTCAGACAGCGACCGATTCGGAGGCGTTCGCCCGTCAGGGTTGGACAGGCCCGAAATCGGTCGCTATCTGACGAGCCCACTTGTCGAAACCAAGCTGGTGAAACAGGGTCTCCTCTCGACCAGCGACCGGGACGAAAGAACCGTCCCCGCCGTACCACCCGAGAACGTCCAAGGGTCTCGACAGGCTCGACCAACGATGCAGTACGCAACCCCTCTGCTCCGGTGACCAGAGGAACCGTCCCCGGTGTCCATGGTGACCAGAGGAACCGTCCCTGGTGACCAGAGGAACCGTCCCTGGTGACCAAGAGAACCGTCCATGGTGACCAGAGGAACCGTCCCCGGTGACCAGAGGAACCGTCCCTGGTGACCAAGAGAACCGTCCCTGGTGACCAGAGGACCGTCCCCGGTGACCAAGAGAACCGTCCCCTTTGGTCGCCAAGGTTGGGAACGAACTCGACCAACGGTGGTCCGGCGGTGACGCAAGGCCAAAGCGGAGTGGGCTGCACCCCGTCCGGGTAGGTCTGGCGTATCGTCGCTCCGCTCCTCAACGTCGGTCGCAGACCGACCTCGTATGAAGCGCGCGAGTCCCCTGCCAGGGACTGCTACACGAAAGCAGAAGTAGGACGAGCTGCGCACGGGTGGGACGGGCTGCAGCCCACTCCGCGGAACTCAACGCGACCACGGAGACGCGACCACAGCGCTCTCGACAAGCTCGACCAGCGGCAGAACTCAGGCGATTACGTCGCCGGCGGTGGTGTTCGCCGGGATCCCGGTCACCACCGAGCCGGGCGGGACGTCCTTCACCACCAGAGCATTGGCGCCGACCTTGGCGCCGTCGCCGATGGTGATCGGACCGATGATCTTCGCCCCGGCACCGAGCAGCACATTGTTGCCGATCGTCGGATGCCGCTTGAACCGGCCGCGGGAACGTCCGCCGAGGGTGACCTGGTGGTACATCAGCACGTCGTCGCCGATCTCGGCGGTCTCGCCGATGACCACGCCGTTGCCGTGATCGATGAAGAATCGCCGTCCGATCACGGCACCCGGGTGGATCTCCACCTGGGTCAGTGTCCGGGACAGCTGCGACAGCAGCCGGGCCAGCGGCCGCAGCACTGGGCTGGTCACCCACAGCTTGTGACAGAGCCGGTGCACCCAGACGGCATGAACGCCCGGGTACACCAGCCCCACCATCAGCTTGCTGTGCGCCGCGGGGTCCTCCCGCAGCGCAGTGTCCAGATCCTCGTTCAGCCGGAACCGGGCCGACGCGATCAGGGCACGCAGGGTCATCAGTCCATCAGATCCGAGTACAGGATCGTCGACAGGTAGCGCTCACCGAACGACGGGATGACGACCACGATGGTCTTGCCGGCGGTCTCCTCGCGGGCGGCCAGTTCGGCGGCAGCGGCCAGGGCGGCACCGGAGCTGATGCCCACCAGCAGCCCCTCCTTGGCGGCAGCCAGGCGGGCGTACTCGACGGCAGTCTCGGCGTTCTGCGGCAGGATCTCGTCGATGACCGAGCGGTCCAGGATCTCGGGGATGAAGTTGGCGCCGATGCCCTGGATCTTGTGCGGCCCGGGTTGTCCACCGGACAGGATCGCGGACTCCTTGGGCTCGACGGCGACGATCTTCACCTCGGGCTTGCGCTCCTTGAGCACCTGGCCGACGCCGGAGATGGTGCCGCCGGTGCCGATGCCGGCGACCACGTAGTCGACGGTGCCGTCGGTGTCGTTCCAGATCTCTTCGGCGGTCGTCTTGCGGTGGATGTCCACGTTGGCCGGGTTGGCGAACTGGCGGACCAGGACGGCGCCCTCCTCGGCACCGATCGCTTCGGCCCGAGCGACCGCGCCACGCATTCCCTCGGGGCCCGGGGTCAGCACCAGCTCGGCACCGAAGGCGCGCAGCAGCGCGCGGCGCTCCTTCGACATCGTCTCGGGCATGGTCAGCACGACCCGGTAGCCGCGAGCGGCGCCGACCATGGCCAGCGCGATGCCGGTGTTGCCGGAGGTGGCCTCCACGATGGTGCCGCCCGGCTTCAGCTGTCCGGACGCCTCGGCAGCGTCGATCATCGCCACGCCGATCCGGTCCTTCACCGAGTTGGCCGGGTTGTAGAACTCCAGCTTGGCGACCACGTTCGCCTTGGTGTCGCCGAAGATGCGGTTGAGGCGGACCAGCGGGGTCCGGC
>WBZS01001684.1_pt2 | contig 11053 bp, 10 predicted proteins | sample 5204201 | NCBI WGS metagenome assembly WBZS01 (sample SAMN12344357, study PRJNA552823) | activated sludge metagenome | biome: Activated sludge suspended growth; feature: Nitrification reactor; material: Wastewater; isolation source: activated sludge from nitrification reactor of wastewater...
CCCGAGTGCTTGTGGGTTTAAGAAGACAATCCATTTGCCGTCTTTACTAAATACCGGGCGGGAAACCTGCATTAGACCCATATCGAGCCTGTGCTTCGTTTGCGTGTCAACTTGATACAGAACCAGGAATGACTCCCCGGTCTTTTCGACCATGTCTTCGTACACAATCCATTTGCTATCCGAGGAGATATCAAAGTTCTGCGTGTAGAGCCAGGACTGCGGATTTCGAAAAACCTCGGTAACTACCTTAGTCTCAACATTTACGAGTCTTAGCCGATTATAACTATCGCAAAATGCAACCCATTTGCCATCGGGAGACCAGCGAATGCTTGAGATTGTTCGGTTAAGGTCACTCGTGAGTTGGACTGGATTCGCACCGTCCAAGCCAGAGACATAGATTTGTTGTTCCCCGGTTTGGTCGCTCACGTAAGCGAGCTTCTTCTTATCGACCAGTGCGGCTGGCATCTGGAACCTTACGCCTGGTTTTTCCAGCACAACCCGTGCAGCACCATCTTTAACCGGGATAGAGACGATTTGACCCCTAGCCTCAACCCAGACTCGTTTCGCGTCCGATGCCAGCGACATGTTTTGCGCGGAATCTTCTGCCTTTACCAAGAACGGTCGCGACTTTGGAGCATCAGAACTGAGGCGAAAATCCAGCGGACTTATTTTCCCAGATTGCAAATCAACCATTTCAAGACCCGCGCCCTTCATATAAACCAGGCGGTTGCCCTGACCCTGTAAATATTGAACTTCTACATCATATGGGCCAGCCACGGTTTTCAGATCGGTTCCGTCGGGCTTGATGCTCTTTACAGAGAAGTCGCCCTTATCGTCTTGAACAAAATAGATGCGATTGTTGAGCATCACCGGATATTCGTTGCTGCCTTTGGATTGATAAACTTTTTTAAAAGTCATCGTATCCAAATTGCCGACCCAAATCGGATTTACTTGACCGCCTTCATATCCAAACCATGCCTGCCAGGTTTGCGAGATTCGGGTCATTACGAGTTGCTTTCGATCGGGAGAAATGCTCGCGTGCGAGGCCATTTCAATGGGAAGCTGGGTGACGACCTTGGTTTTTAAGTCAACCCATGAAAGCGTATCAACGGCCGGGTTCGCGCCCCAGGTGTTTACAAGCAAGCGGGAGGAATCTGCCGCCCACCCTGAAAGCCCGAAGGTTCTGTTGGCATCAAAGGTGATTCGCTCGGCAACGCCATTCCCGAGGTTCATCCGGTAAACCGACGTGCCGCCATCGTAATTTGCCATATAGGCCAATTGAGTGCCATCGGGGGAAAAGTGAGCTTCCGTCTCCGTGCCCACGTCGACGGTGATTCGCCGGGCCTGCATCGTCGTAATGTCGCCAATCCACAGGTCACCTTCGGATGTGAAGACCACGTTCTGGCCATGGATGTCGGGCCAAGACATAAATGCCTCGGGCGCCGCCCAGGAGCAAGCGGTGGACAAAGCGAGCAGGAGCAGTGTGGAAACTTTCATTCTGCAGATATTACTTGAGTCAGGTTCGAAGATGAATCATAATGCAACCAGATGCAAGAGCGACCGTCTTGGGACGCCTATTTCATGCAGATCGCACACCTGGTCAAGACCCGTGCGACTTGTCCGCGTCGGCAGGTCGGTGCCGTCATTGTTCGGGAAAGGCGAATGCTGGCAACCGGATACAACGGAGCCCCAAAAGGCCTTCGGCATTGCCCTGAAAATGGACCCTCCAACGATTGGCCCATCGGTTGCATGCGAGCCGGGCACTGCATTCGCTCGCTCCATGCTGAGCAAAATGCGTTGCTACAGGCGGCGATGCTTGGGATTGCTTGTGATGGGGCGACGATGTACGTCACCTGCCAGCCCTGCAATACCTGCGCCAAGATGCTGGTTAATGCGGGAATCGAGAAACTGATTTACGACGGCGACTATCCAGATGAGTTTTCGATTGAGATCTTCCGCGAGTCTAAGCTTGAGGTTTTCCGGATCGTCGACGAGGGCCTTGAACCACTGGAGCTTGGCGTTTGATCGGATTGCTCCTTGCTGATATCGAGGGCAAATTTCTCGCCGGTTACCGCTGGCCGCTTCTGGCCGGAGGTGTGGCGTTATTGGTGGCCTGGCTCTTAACTCCGGTGGTCAAAAAGCTTGCGTTTAAGTACGGAGCCGTTGACGATCCTAACCGGGATGATCGCAGGGTTCACACGGTCCCCTTGCCCAGGTGGGGAGGCATGGCGATTTTCGCGGGGATTATCGCCTCGATCGCGATCGTTTTGCCATTCGCTTATCCGATCAATCCGTTTCCGCCTTATCTGTTGGGGATTATGGGAATCGGCGCATTGATTGTGGTGCTTGGCGCGCTTGATGATTTGTATCAGTTCAGCGCGAAAGTGCAGCTCTTGTTCCTGCTGTTGGCCGGGGTCGCTATCCAGTTCATCTTTGTCGGGGATGCGCGGGTGCAGATACAGGGGATCGGGACTCCGTTCCTTGGTGAGAATGCGCATTGGTTCGCCTTTGGATGGTGGGCGATTCCGGTTAGCGCGGTTTACATCTTTGTCGTCACAAAGACGATGGATACTATCGATGGCATCGATGGACTGGCGTCTGGCATCGCCGCAATCGCGGCGGCGACTCTATCTTTGATCGCGACCTACGAAGGGCAGCCTCGCGTTGCCTTGGTTGCAGCGGCAATTGCGGGGGCATCAATAGGATTTCTGAGGCACAACTATAACCCGGCGAAAATCATCATGGGGACCGGCGGAGCGCAGGTGCTGGGATTCATGCTCGCCGCGCTAAGCATTGTCGGCGCGATGAAAACTGCGGCGGCAGTTGCAATCATCGTTCCGATGCTCGTGTTCGGGATCCCGCTTTTTGATGCCGTGCAGGTGATGATCAGACGACGTTTAAGCGGGTCTCCTTTGACACAAGCGGATAAGCGGCATATCCACCACCAGCTCTTGAATAAGGGTCTGTCGCAAAGGCAGGCGGTGTGGGTTTTGTATTCGGTTGCAATCGTTCTTTGCGCGGCGCTCGTTCTCTTGGTGAGGAAATATGGCGCGGCCTAAGATTGCATGCGTTGTCGGCACGCGCCCGGATACGATCAAGATGGCGCCTGTAATCTTGGAGTTGAAGCGCTTTTCAGAGCAAGTTGAAGTTGCCGTAGTTTCGACAGGACAGCACCGCGAGATGCTAGAACAGGCGCTATGGGCTTTTGGTTTGCAGCCAGATCACGATTTGGGAATCATGTCCCATGGTCAGACCTTAGCCGAGGTCACGACTCGTGCGCTTTCGGGACTCGATGCATGGATAGGCGAGCATGCGCCGAATTTCATCATTGCCCAGGGCGACACCTCAACAACATTTGTAGCAAGTCTCGCCGCTTTTTATAGACAGATACCCTTTGGTCACGTCGAAGCGGGGCTTCGGACTCCGACCGTGATGGATCCCTTTCCGGAGGAGTTCAATCGGCGTGCGACAGCGCTTATTGCTCGCCAGCACTACGCTCCGACAACAGGCTCGGCTGATAACCTGATTCAAGAACGGATCGATCCAGGCTCGGTTTTTGTGACCGGGAATACGGGTATTGATGCGGTTAAGTTTATTGCCTCGAACTTGGATAAGGAGTGGTATCCCGATCATGAGGGACGAGTAATTTTATTGACCACCCATCGCCGCGAGAACTGGGGGGCCGCTCAGGAGCAGATCGCGCGAGCCTTCCGCACGATCATTGACGAAACCCCAGATGCAATCGGCGTTGTTCCAATGCACAAGAACCCGGTTGTTCGAGAAGTCCTCAACAGAATTCTCGAATCTCACCCGAGAATTCACCTCATTGAGCCGCCAGGATACTCAGATTTTGTGAAGTTGATGCAAAGATCGACCATAATCCTGACCGATTCGGGCGGAGTTCAGGAAGAAGCCCCGGCCTTTGGCATCCCGGTGCTGGTTTTAAGAGCGACCACCGAAAGGCCGGAGGGCGTGGCCGCTGGCAGCGCGAAGCTTGTGGGAGCGGACGAGCAAACCATCATCAGAGAAGCGCTAGAGCTTCTAAGTAATCCAACAGCCTTTAATGCAATGTCGAAAGCATCCAGCCCCTACGGCGATGGGCGAGCCGCCTCCAGAATCCGCTATCATGCCCTTCGGCATCTTGGGATCAACAGCCCAATCGAGGAACCATGGACATACTCCAAGCCATCATCTTAGGACTTGTTCAGGGAATCACAGAATTCTTGCCCATTAGCAGCTCAGGTCACTTGCGACTGGCTCCGGCTGTGTTTGGCTGGCAAGACCCAGGGGCAGCTTTTACCGCTGTCATTCAGCTTGGAACCTTACTAGCCGTTCTGATTTATTTTCGAAAGGATCTGGGCCATGCCATTGTTGCCTGGGCAAAGAGCTTTCGCCGTACGAAGGGTACGCACCTCTCCCACGACGAAGTGATGGGGTGGGCAATCTTTGTCGGCACGATTCCAATTGCGATACTTGGTTACTTGCTTCGTCACCAAATCGAAGGTTCTTTCCGATCACTTTATGTTGTGGCGGCGATGTTGATTGGCATTGGAATTCTGATGGGAATTGCAGAATTTGTTGGTAGCCGACGCAAAGCACTTGCCGATGTAACAGTGCGTGATGGATTGGTAGTCGGACTCTGGCAATGTATCGCCTTGATTCCTGGCGCAAGCCGCAGCGGGTCTACAATGACTGGCGCCTTGTTTCTTGGTTTTGATCGCGCAACTGCGGCAAAGTTCAGCTTCCTACTTTCAGTGCCTTCTATCTTTCTCGCAGCAGTTTTCCAAGTCAGCCAACACCGTGAGGTATTCACGGGCGCTCTTGCTATGCCGGCCGTTGTCGCCAATATCACATCGTTCCTTAGTGGGTATGCGGCAATAGCATTTCTCATCAAGTTTCTTCAGACCCAGACGTCATGGATATTCATCGCTTATCGAATCTTGCTTGGCATTGCGTTGCTCGGACTATTAAGTCAGGGGTATCTGCTTCCGACCGAGGTCGACCCGTCGACCAAGACTGCTGCATTACCTAATAAAACCTATGTTTCGACGCAAGCCAACTGAGCCCGGCCTACCGCCGGAATGGCTGATCGCGGGGCTGGGAAATCCAGGACCCGACTACGCGGGCACTCGCCACAATGTTGGGTTCGAGGTGGTTGATGCGCTGGCGAAAGAAACCAAGATCAAGGTCGGGACGCGTAAGCATCGGGGAGTCTACGGAGTGGGCGGGATAGGCGGAGTCAGCATCGCGCTCTTGAAGCCGATGACCTTCATGAATCTTAGCGGTCAGTGCATCAACTTGGTTATGCGAGAATTCTCTCTCAAGCCTGACCGGCTCATCGTAGTTACGGATGACCTCGACCTAGAAGTGGGCAGAATTCGCGCCCGAACCAAGGGTGGCTCTGGCGGGCACAACGGGCATCGCTCGATCATCGCATCCATCGGGACGCAAGACTACGCCCGGATCAAGATCGGAATTGGCAAGGGGAGCGAGGAAACCATTGACCACGTTCTCAGCAGGTTTCTTCCTGACGAAAGGTCAGAAATCGACCGGCTGATCGCGAAGATTGTTGGAGGCTTGCAGACACTGGGCAGCGAAGGGATCGATGGCTGCATCCAGAGGATCAACACGGCTTGAAGTCGGCTTCCTGCCAAAAGTGCCAGGAGAAATACCTGTCTTGGCAAATCGAAGCAACTACGAATACATCTTGTGATAATCTTGGGCCGTAAGTTTGAGATTACTGGAGAGAGGATTTATGAAGAAATCAAGTTTTGTTTGGATTGCGCTTGGCGTTGCGACGATTTCGCAGGCACAGCTAGTCGGTCGTTGGACCTTTGACGAGGCAAGCGGAACAACCGCATTCGACTCTGCCGCTGCTGTTAACGGGACGCTTGTGAACGGCGTGGCGCGAGTGCCAGGCATCTCCGGCGGCGCGGTTGAGTTGAATAGAATTGCGAATGCCTATGTAACCATGGGTAACAATTTCGGATTTCTCGGGACGGATTACTCGATATCGTTTTGGATGAAGAGTGCGGTAGGCGATTCGCTAACGGATCAAATCCTGGTTGGGAAGCATGAAGCGGGAACGCACAACGGCTACTTCGTCGGCATGAACGGGAATTCTGGCTACGGGACGACCAATAAACTCTGGGGCTACCAGTCCAGCAGTCCGGGCAATCAACCAACATCAACCACAAATGGAAATGATGGGGCATGGCATCACACCGTGGTCACTTACACCCTCTCAAACGGACTCCATAGAATTTATGTCGATGGCAATCTCGAAGACGTTCGGGGCGCGGCACCGGTGAATCCGAATGGGGCACCGTTCCTGGTGGGTGGGGTGAACTTTAGTGGAACGCCAGGGGCCCTAACGAATTGCATAGTTGATGAGCTTCAGCTCTACACGAAGCCGCTGAACGATGCAGAGGTTAGATACCTACATTCAAACCCAGGCGGGGTTGTTCCTGAACCCAGCACTTGGCTCGCCTTGGGAGCCGGTAGCCTCTTGTTGCTTCGACGTCGAAAGCGCTAAGATTTCTCAAACTCTCGCACAGCCATAATTGGCTATGCGGGAGCTTGTTTTTTGTCTGGCTCGACCCGAGCATGCCCGAGCAATCTGGCAGATCAAGCAAGAGATAAGTCTCGACCTGACGGCCAAACTAGGAGTGGGGCACTGGAGCAAGTCGGGTCTGTTGCAATCCATCCGTGAGCGGATCGAATTAGGCGATCCAGATCAGCTTCGAAAGAAGACACTCTATGCCGCCATTAGCGGAGAAGAAGTGGTCGGGGTTATTGCCGTCAGCACGTGGCCGCCGGGGTTCTGGAAGCGGTCTCTCTGGTCTGAACCCCAGTCACCGGGACTCGGTGTGTTTGATTTGTGTGTTTCACCGGCGCTACAGCGCCAAGGCATTGGTCGATTTTTGATGGAGTCGACGGAGCAACTTGCACGGACAAGGTCAATCCTATTCGTGCGGCTTGATGCTTATGTTGACAATCCGTACTCGACCGCGTTTTATCGACACATTGGTTATCAAGAGAGAGGGCTGGTCGATGTGAGGGGTGTGGGGCTTGTACTTTTTGAGAAAGAAACATCTCTGTCCCGTCGCTCGCAATAGCTATGTTGAATATGCATTAGGTGTAGGGGCCTGGTCTCCATTGACCATGCCGTGGTTGCTAAGTCCAGATAAATATGAAGAAGCAATGCTCCATCCCGCGAACGTCCCCAGCCGCCGAGACCTTTTCCTGAATGAACTAGAACGTAAGCACTCGGGGGAACAAACTCTTCAGAGGATAAGACCCTGGGAATCGAATTTTGATCCAACCCATCATCGCAGATCAAAGCGTGGCCCCGGAGCTGTATGCGCATTGCGCCTTGATTTTGAAGGAGCACGAACTCGCTTCCGACAGAAGTCGAGCGTTGGATCCCAACGATTCTTAGCAAGAGGTTTCCCCTGGCATGCCATTTCAGACGAAGTTACGATGCGGGAAGCATCGCAGGTGCAAACCTAAGCGTTTGAATCCAGAGACTCAAGAACGATCTGGTCGTTGGTGAAGACGCACAGCTCAGCGGCGATCAAGAGCGATTCTCGGGCGATCTCGATTGCGTTCAACTCTGTATGGCGCATCAGGCCCCGGGCTGCGGCCACTGCATAAGGTCCGCCCGAGCCAATTGCGGCGACTCCTTCGTCGGGTTCGATCACATTGCCGTCGCCTCCGATCAGGAGCATGATCTCGCGGTCGGCGGCAAGGATCATTGCGTTGAGATGCCGCAGAACTTTGTCTGTTCTCCAGTCCTTGGCAAACTCTACCGCCGCGCGCCGGAGGCTCCCGCCGTATGCATCAAGCTTGATCTCGAGTCTATCGCTGAGAGTCTGGGCATCTGCAACCGACCCCGCGAATCCGACCAAAACTTTGCCATTCGAGAGTCGGCGGACCTTGCGCGCCGTCTTTTTCAGGATGGTTGCTTCGCCAAAAGTGACCTGACCATCCGCGGCAAGAGCAGTGATCCCGTTTCGCGTGACTCCGACGACGGTCGTGGATTTGATCATGTTTTGGGAAGTATACGGGATAATAGGTAGGCACAGACCACTCATGTACAACCGAATCCCCTTCGTGGTCTCATCAATTGCACTGGCGCTCGCAGCCGTGGCGTGTTCCTTCGCCCTCTGGAAATTGCCATCCGGAGCGACGGCGACCGCTGTGTTCTTGATCCTGGTTTTACTTTTGCTTGCGATCCTAACGGCGGGGTTGCATCGACTGAATAAGGGATCGATCGAAGCCGATCAGTTTCGACACCTGGAGACTGCGCGAGGGGAGCTCGCAGAGAGAAGGCTGTTAGCCCTGCGCGAGATGATTGACGAGCTGGCAGATGGACTCGAAACGGCCGTATTTGTCCTGGATGCGAAAGGGAATATCGAATACGCGAATCGCAAAGCATGCGAGTTGTTTAATTTTGACGAACCGCTCGGTCGTTCCATTTTGGCTGTTAGCTTATCGCATATTTTGGAACGCATTGTTCTAGATGCTGGTGGGCAAGGTGTTCCACAAAACGCCGAGATAAAGTTTGGAATTGGTGGCGAGCGAGTAGCGCTTGCGCGAGCGTGGCCAGAGATTGGGGAAAGCTCGCGAGTTTTCTTAAGCATTTACGACATCACTGGATTGCGACATTTGGAGCGGGTCCGTCAGGACTTTGTTGCGAATGTTTCTCACGAACTTCGAACCCCGATGGCGACGGTCCGCGCAATGGCAGAAACGCTGAGCGACCTAAGCGCCCCTGATCCTAAGCTCGAAAAGCGTTATTTAGGCAAGATCATTGACGAGATCGACAGGCTTACTTCAATCGTTGATGACCTCCTATTGCTTAGCGCTGCCGAGTCCACCGACCTCGCTCAAGGAACTAGTGATGTCGGTATTCTGACCTCTGAGATTTGCAAGCAATTAGAGCCAAAAGCACGTGTGAAATCGATCACTTTAGACCTTAAAATTGAACCCAAAGTGCTCGTTCAAATGCCCAGTAGCCGCATGACACAGGTCATCTTGAATCTTATTGACAATGCCATAAAGTACTCCAATGATGGCACGATCACTGTAGAAGTCAAGGCTGAGGAACCACTTGCATACTTTGCTGTAACCGATTCGGGAATCGGAATTGCGAGCGACCACTTGCCAAGAGTGTTTGAGAGATTTTATCGGGTGGATAAGGGCAGGTCACGTGCAAGCGGCGGCACTGGATTGGGGTTGAGCATTGTTAAACACCTTGTCGAGTCGTATGGTGGAAACGTGGTCGTCGCCAGCGCCCTGAACCGCGGCAGCACCTTTACGGTTTCTCTGCCGATGGCGACGGAAGAACAACGGTCCGAGGACTTTCCTGACCCGATCGGCTAATCGCGCTGAACGCTAAGGCCTCTGAGCCAGCAAACGGCACAATCCCCGTCGGGTCGCTCGTTATTCTCTGGAGGATCCATTTGCCTTTTTCCAATGAATAGATGGCGATGAAGCGTATTGACTTCTGCGTCGTGGAGTACTCAACCGAGTCTGCAAGCTGACGAACTCGTGGAGGTTCGCAGAGCATTTTAGGTGTGTTCGGAATCGGCGGAGATAGCGCGGGTGTGGGATATAGCTTTAAGAACAATTTGGACTGATTTTGTTTAATATCCTTCACAATAACTTTAGCGCTGAAGAAAATGGCTCCGCCAGTCTTGTTCTTACGAGATAAAGTTACTTGATTTACGATTTCCGAAGGATTCCAGTTGCCATTATCTGGTGCAATTCTTCCGGAATAAATGCCCGGCCAGATTGCTTTCTTGGCAGTGTTTTTAGATTGCCACCATTTAAGCAACGGCAGGAAAGGTTGCCCTGGTGAGTCGATTTTCCAATAGAGCTGCGGAGCGAGATAATCGCACCATCCTTGCTTGAGCCAAGCTACCGCGTCTGCGGCTAAGTCTTCGTAAGCGTCAAGTCCGGCTACGATCCCAGTCGGTACATTCGGTCGATAAATTCCGAACGGACTAAAGCCAACACGGACCCAGTTTTTGAGCTTCTTTACAGAGAAGTATGCATTCTTGATAAATGTGTTGACCTGTGATCGACGCCATGCTGTGAGCGATGACTTGCCTCCATTTTTGCGATAGGCATCATACGATTTGCTGTCATCGAACGGGATTCTCTTCCGATCCAGTTTTAGGGGATAAGGATAGAAGTAGTCGTCAATATGAACTCCGTCTAAATCGTATCGCTGGACTATATCTTTGATTACTGTTATTGCTCGACTCTGCACCTTAGGATCGCTAGGATTGAACCAAAGTTGATTGCCGTAGGAGATTAAGGTTTCTGGAGATTGCAGGCCTAGGTGACCTGGGCGCAAGGCTTCGGTCATCATCGAGTGTCGCGCTCGAAATGGGTTGAGCCAAGCATGAACTTCGATCCCCTGCTTATGAGCGAGTTCGATCAGTTTCTCGAAAGGATCCCATCCAGCGGGTCGCGACGTTCCCATGAATTCGCTCCAGGGTTCAATCTTGCTCGCATACACCGCATCGCCGCTCGGGCGGACCTGAAACACAATTGCGTTGAGATGGCACTTTGCCACCGTGTCCACAATTACTTGAAGCTCCTGGATTTGATCCTTGACGCTCAGATTTTTTGCACTGGGGAAGTCGATGTTTGCGACCGTGGCAACCCACACGCCCCGAAATTCACGGGGAGCCGTTGGCACCGCCGGTAAGAGGGTCATTGCTAATATTGCCGCAATCATCTACGCCAAAGTTTAGACCAAGCGGAACCTCCGGGACGCCGAATAGTGTAGAACGGGGGGATGAATGTTGCTGCTGAATTGCCTACTTGGGACATGTCCGTCATTTTTCCTAGCCTCGAATCCGCTGAGTTTCGCGCCGAAGCCGAAGGTGTTCTCGCTGCCATCGCGGCGCTAGAGAAAGTCTTCGATTCGAAAAACATCGGCCCGACTCAAGCTCCGCCAACGGGCCAAGAGCTTGTGGCCACTTTCGACGAAGCCGTTTCTGGAATGAATACGGTCATGGAGCGCTTGCGGACGGTT
>WBZS01002561.1_pt1 | contig 11051 bp, 9 predicted proteins | sample 5204201 | NCBI WGS metagenome assembly WBZS01 (sample SAMN12344357, study PRJNA552823) | activated sludge metagenome | biome: Activated sludge suspended growth; feature: Nitrification reactor; material: Wastewater; isolation source: activated sludge from nitrification reactor of wastewater treatment...
GGTGCGCGCCTTGCCGTACAGCAGCCGCTTGCCCTCGGAGCCGTTCCACGCCGCCACGCCCATCGCGTCGATGCCGTCGAGCGTGTCGGCCACACGACCGGCCGAGCCGCCTGCGTCGATGCGCACGATCCGGCCGACCTCGGCCAGGCGCGTCGAGCCGGTCACCGTGGTGACGTAGAGGCTGGTCGAATCGCAGTCGTAACTCATCCCCAGCACGCCGTAGGGGTTGGAGGCATCCGGCGGCTGCGCGGGCGTCACCGAAACGTAGGCGGACATCACGGCCGTGGCGCCGTCGACGCGGTACACGGTGTTCTGCTCGCCCGCGGCGTTGGCCAGCACATTGATCGTCGGCACGGGGGCGACGTAGGCGTTTCCTGAGCCGTCGAGCTGGATGGGGCCGAGGCTGCCGGCCGAAGTCCAGGTCGGGTGCTGGTACGTCGCACCGCGGCGCAGGTCGGAGCCGTCGATCAGCACGAGCCCGACGATGCGCCGCTCGCTGGTGCTGACGTAGCTTTGCTGGCTGAAGCCCTGGTTGACCGCGAAGGCCGGCATCGCGCGGCAGTAGTTGGCCGTGCCGGGGATGTAGGCGCCGGCCGGCGGCGCGGGCGGCGACGCCACATACTGGTTGTACAGCCAGATCCCGGTCGCCAGGAGCAGCGCGCCGCCGATCGCGCCACCCAGCGCGATCCAGCCGGTGCCCAGGCCCGAGCGGCTGCGATCATCGCGACGGCGATTCGATCGGGTCGTCTGACGCTTGCTCACGGTCTCGGCTCCGGTTCGCGCGTCGGCACGTTATTGGCCCGCCGCGATGGGCACGAACATCGGCCCCGACACGCACGGAAACTCGTTGACGCGGAAGACGCCGTCGACCACGGTGGACTGCGCCCAGCAGTACTCGGACCCGGGTGTGTCGTCGTTCTTGATCTGCGAGACGTACCAGAGCACGAGCGGCGCGCCGTCGGTCAGGCTCTCGGGGTTGGGCTCGATGAATTTCTCGGGCCCCTGCTGATAGTCGATGTTGCAGCACGGGCCGATCGTCGGCAGATCGGCGCCGCCTTCCGAGCCGTCGGTCTTGGCGCGGGTGACGTACACATACGGCGTGTCGCCGCGTCCGCCGTCGCCGAACTGACCGGTACCGGGCTCGACGTAGTAGCCGCCGTTCTCGGTCTCGACCCTGAACATGTAACCCTGTTCGGTCTCACGCGCATCGGAGCCTTTGAGCGCGTAGGCCTCGCGCTCCCAGGTCTGCCAGTCGGTGCCCGTCCACTCGCTGAAGCGTGATTGTGAACCGGCCCAGGCGATGCGCATGACCGGACGGTACATGCCGTCGTTGCCGCAGCCGCGCCCGTGGCTGATCGCCATCATACGAAAACGCCCGTCGGCGTAGAAGTCGAAGCGCTGCTCGTAGTAATAGTTGCACGGCGCCGGCCAGCTCGGCGACCAGAAATCCTGGCGGAGCGAGACGCCGACCTCGGCGCCGTCGACGACGATCGGCGTGATCGCCGGCGGTCGGGCCGCGACCACGGCCGCCTGGCTGAACACCGGGCACCCGACGGCGTCGCTGTACCCGAAGCCGTCGGTGGCCGAGTACGCGACATGCCAATCGACCACCTTGGCGTCGGTCAGCACCGGCTTGCCGTTGAAGGTGACTTCCGAGATGCGCAGACCGTCGGAGCTGGTCAGCATGTAGTTCACGGACCAGCCGGCCTGGATGAAGTTCTGGGTGCGATCGCAATAATTGGCGGTGATGACTTCGTCCTGCAGGCTCTTCTCGGTGACGGGCTGAGCGACCGAAGCCTGGCCCAGCTCGGTCCAGCGCACACCGACCAGGCGGTAATCGGTCAGATCGACGATGGCCCACAGCCCGCGCGTGCCGGCCATGAAGGTCGGGGCCACGCACAGGTGCTGCGAGCGCTCGCAGCGGCTGCGGCTGAGCGCGGTCTTGGTGTTGGCCATCATGGCCTCGGCCGCCTCAGGCTGCACGCCCAGGGCCGCGGTGACCTCGGGCGCATGGATCGCGATGTCGGTCGCCAGAGCGACCAGCGACGCGGGGATGTCGGGCTGCGTGGCGGCCAGATACTGGACGGCCAGCACGACCCCGCCCGCCACGTCGACCGTGGCGAACGTCGCGGCGTTGTAGGCGTAGTTGTACATCTCGACGCGATAGCACTTCGCGCCGGCGTTCCGGCAGGCCGCTGTGGCGTCGGTCAGGTCGCTCTCGCGCCACGGGTAAATCCCGAAGATCTCGCTGCGAAGTGACGCCCGGGTCGCCGCGTCGAACAGGTCACGTTGGAAGCGCACGTCCGCGATGGCCAGGTCCTGCGCCGTGATCTGATCGGCCGTCAGGTTTGCGTCGAGCTTGAGGATCGGAAGCGGCTGCGCCAGCGCTGCAGCGACTCTAGCGCTTTGTGTGGCGATCGCGGCGCTGACGGCGCCGCCCTCGCTCACACCGGGCGTCGTCATCGGCGCGAGCACGCCGGCCGCGGTCGGCGGCACCCGGGTGGCCACCGCGGTTGGGTTCGCGCCACAGGCCGTCAGAATCAGGGCAAGCAGCAGAATGGTTCGATAGCGGGACATCGTGGGGATTATACCGGCGCCAATCCCAGCCGACCGTTGGGTCGTCCAGGGCTATCGCACCTAAATTGGCTTCGACGCTTTTTTGCCGCGGATTGCGCGGATGACGCGGATTGTGGAAACACGCTCCCCATCTGCGAAATCCGCGCAATCCGCGGCAAAAACATGCCTTGCTTGGTTTAGATGCGATTGCCCTGTTGGGTCGTCAGGCGAGATCGTGCGCTGGACTAACCCGGGAACATGCCCTCGAGCAGCTCAGGCGCGTAGTCGGCGACGAGGTCGGAGTCGAGCGCGTGGCGTCGGCAGATAGAGGCGTACAGCTCGGCCGAGCGCCGGGGCGTGCGGATCTGCGAGACGCGATCGAGCGCATACAGGCCGAAGCGATGCGTCCAGCCGCGTTCCCATTCGAAATTGTCGACCAGCGACCAGTGGAAGTAGCCGCGGATGTCCCAGTTGAAGTTGACGCCGCGCCACAGCTGGCGCAGGTGCTCGATCAGGTATCGCGGGCGCATCCGATCCTCTGCGTCGCCGATACCGTTCTCGGTGATGTAAATCGGCAGACCCTGTCGGTGCGCCCAGGTCAGCGCGCGGAACATCCCGGGTGGATACGACGCGTACCAGCCGGCGTCATCGACGTCGGCGCCGGGTGGGAAGCTTCGACGGCCGAACAACTCGGCCGCCGAGGTCGGGTCGAAGCGCACAAGGTCGGTGGTGTAATAGTTCAGGCCGAAGTAATCGAGCGTGCCTTTCGCCTCGGGCACCGCCAGCGACGTGGCAAAGGGACGGCGCATCCGACCGGTGCGGATCGCGTCGTTGAATAACGAACTGAATAGCTCGAACTGCGTGCGCGCCACCCACTCGTCGAGCATGAACCCCGGATGCGCGGGCAGTGTCGGGCGAAAGTGAATCGGCAGGCCGACCAGGGCGTGCGCCTGCACCTCGTGAATGGCGTGATAGGCCGCGGCATGCGCAAGCAGCAGGTTGCGGGCCACCCGCATCGCTCGCGCGATCGAGGGGCGTCCGCCCGGCGGAAACGCGCCGGTCAACCAGCCGTTGTAGAAATATACGTTGGGCTCGTTGATCGTAGCCCACAGGTCGACGTGCGACCCCAGCGCCTCGACCACGTGCCGAGCATAACGCGCGAACGCTTCGGTGGCCGTCCCGTCTTCCCAGATATTCCGGCCGTCGGAGACCGCCCAAAGCGGATTGACGAAGTGATGCAGCGTGACCAACGGGGTCAGGCCGCGCTGACGCAACCCGACCACCATCTGCCTGTAGTGATCGAGCGCAGAGTCGTCCCAACGCCCGGGCTCGGGCTCGATCCGGCTCCACTCGACGCTCAGGCGCAACGCCGTGTGTCCGTCGGCGGCGGCACGGTCGAAGTCTTCGCGCCAGCGCTCGCCGCGCCACCAGTCGCAGGCCATGTCGCTGCGCTCGTCGGCCGCGATATGACCGGGCTGCTGTTCCCACTGCCAGAAATCGGTATTGGTGCTGTCGCCCTCGACCTGATAACCCGCGGTGGCGGTGCCGAACAGGAACGATGACGGGAAGGTGAAACACGCGCGCGCCATTGGACCCCCTATGACGCTAAGGAGCGGGCTGCGAGGCTGGTTCGGGCCGGACGGCCTCGGCCAGGATCTCGCGCGCTCCGGTGTCGTGAAAACCGACGGCTTCGGCCAGACGAATCGAATAGTCGTTCGACTCGGCGACCACATAGAGCGGCGTGCGGCCGCTGTCGAGCACCAACCCGGCGACTGTGCTGACGACCGACTTGCCCCACCCTCGCCCGCGCACCGCCGGATCGGTATAGACGTAGATCTCGGCGTAGCGCGGGGTCTGCCAGTTGACGCCCGCCACAGCGCCCAGATGGCCGCCGGTGCGGATTTCGGAGCGCGGCGCGCCATTGGGGTCGCGGTTGGTGGTCGCGAGCACGTTGATCATGGGGACGTGCCGGGCGCGTTCGAGCGCATAGATCCGATGCACTTCGGCGTCGCTCGTCTGCAGGCTCTTGTAAGCCCAGGGACCAAGCGCCGCCGGGACAGCCAGGATGACCGGGCGTGCCATCGGGACGCCGGCCTCTACCAGTCGCGCCACAGCCGACTCCGATCGGGCCCTGAACGCCACGACCGGCCGAAACAGATCCAGGCCGGTCCGCGCCCGCACCAGGAAACCTTCCGGCGCTCCGGCCTCATCGCTCACCGTGAAGACGGCGCGCGTTTGAGCCGGCGCGTACAGGCCATAGTATGCCGCCAGGGCATCGGACGGATCATCCTGATGCACAAGGCCTTGAATTACGCGGCGCACCTCAACTGAATCACTCATACAGCGCGGCGAGTATAGCACGCGAGCTTTTAAGGGTGGCCGGCCCGGGCGGTCGCCCCTGGCGCGACCGTGCGTCGTTCGTTATTCCGCTCGGATCGGATAAAATCAAACTGGCTCAACCAATGGGTCGTTTGGTTATGAAGACTGTGGGGGCTGAACGTGACCTACCTGTCGCCCGCGCTGCTGCTGGCTTGGGACCTTGCCGCTTCTGAGTCGGCGACGGCCAACCGGAGTTTCATCGACCCCGAGCATCTGATGCTGGGCCTGTTGCGTCTCGCAGATTACGAGACGGTCGAGACGTTGACCGAGATCGGTTATCAGATCGAAGAAGCGCGTTCGATCGTGCCCGAGATCGAACGGTTATTGGGGATCTTCACAACGCTGCGCCTTGACCCGGTGCTGTTGCGCCGTGACCTCCGTGAACGCAAAACCGGAAAGCTGCCGCTGCTCAACTGGAATACCGGGCCGTTGGGCGGCCGTCGACCGACGGACCGTGAGCCGCCGAAGGTGCTCCATCGCTCAACCGAGAGTCGCCTGGTGTTTACGTACGCGGACGAATTGACGCGCCGGGCGAACCCGGAGGGGACGACCACGCTCGTGCATCTGTTGCTGGCGCTGCTGCGCAGCCCGCACAGCCACGTCGGGGCCTGGCTTCGTGCTCAGCACGTCGACGTCGAAGCGCTACTGAGCGCCACGCAGATGGCTCTCCCTACCCCGCCTTCAAGCAACTGAGGCCCGCCGCACCGGCGCACTTTTGGTCACAGTGCGCCGAAAGCGTCACGTGCACGCTGTCCGCCCGATAACCCAGACCGGCCGCCGCCGCGGCGAGATCGGGCACCTCGGCCGGCAGCAGGTTGATGCGGCCACAATCGAGGCAGACCACGGTGATCGAATGGGGGTCAGTCGAACGGACGCCGTAACGGCGTTCGCCGTTGACCCCCGGCAGCGCCTCGAGCCACCCCATCGCCACAAACTGGCCCAGGTTTCGATACACCGTCGACAGGTTGAGCCCCCGACCCTGGACGCGCGCGTGCACCTGATCGGCGCACAGCGGCCCATCGGCCGCCAGCAGTGCATCGACCAGCGCGCGGCGCGGAGCCGTCAGCCGATATCCAGATGCCCGCAAGCGCCCATACACGTCGGACGCGCAGCGGCCGTTCAACGGATCCGGAGACATCGTGCCACCTCAGAACCGATGACATGTTCGCGCGCGTCACGGCCCGCGCCGACTTTCAGACGCATCGGGCCGTTGAAAGGCGCCCGCCCGAGCACGTCGATCGGCGCGCCCGGCACCAGCCCCAACTCGGCCAGATAACGCAACTTCGCGGGCTCGTCGGATTTGACCCGACTGACCGTCGCGAGCTGCCCGACTGCCGCCTCCAGGAGAGGCGCATCGTCCACCGGCGTGATCTTGCCATCACGGGTCGGGATCGGATCACCGTGGGGGCAATGCGTCGGGAAATCGCACAGCTGATCCATCCGATCCTCGAACGCATCGGTCATCCCGGCATCGAGGCCGTGAGCCTCGGTGTGAACTTCGTCCCAGCCAAAGCGCATCACTTTCACCAGGAAGACCTCGAGCAGGCGATGCCGTCGGATGCCGCGAAGCGCCTCGCGCGTCCCCTCCGGCGAAAGCTCGACGCCGTGGTAAGGCGTGTGCTTGAGCAGGCCGGTCTCGTCCAGGCGGCGCAGCATACGCACGACCGCCGACGGCGACACCTCAAGGCGCTCAGCCAGCGCGCTCGTCGTCGCGCCATCCGCCCCGCCCTGCAGGCGGTAGATCTCGGCCAGATACTCGCGCATCGTGGCGCTCACGGTCACGGCCGGAGCATCCGGGGATCCGCCGGCGTGCGCATGCGCCGCCCGGGCCGCTTCAACGGCGCTGGCGGTCGCGTTCTTGATCGAAGTCGATTTATTCGTCATTCCAAGGGTGGTCCGAAATCCGCCTAAGATGATTGACTTTGCAAGATTATCATCATCTTTATTCAATTGCAAATCGTTCGCATTATGACGCCACGGGGTTCGTTCGTCGATTGCCGCCCACTCTGCCTCACCGTCGACCGTGCATCCGCGCGGATCACGATCACGGCTCGCGACGAGACGGTGACGTGCCGGTACCCAGATCGCCCTGGCGCGCGCGAGGTCGGTGCGACGACGAAACGACGTGACCCGGCGATACGAGGGCTCGAGCCCGCGAACCTGTGCGGCTCGAAAGTGATGCGGTTGGCAAACCTCAATCGCCGAAACGACACGACCTATCTGGCCACACGGTCATCTGGAGGGCCAACCACGATGCCTGAAGGTGCGCTGAATGAGCCCCAAGGATGACATGAACGCGAGGGTCTGGGTTCGCCAACAGGATCCAAAAGTTCGTGCCCGCGCGGAAATCGATATCCGGAATTTATCGCATCTTAAGGGAATATTCGCACCGGCCGTGAGCGATTGTGCATAGACTGCTTATGGAGAACCGCTATGACTCAAAGCCTGACCAACCGCTATCACATTTTCGAAGAGAGCCTCGCGCTACGGCGGGCCTTCGTCGGAATCAAACCCGAGGACGTCAAGCTCCTCAAGAGTCTCCAGCCCTGGTCGGATCGTGTCGCCGACAAGATGGCCAAGGAATTCTATGACTACCAGTTCGCCTTCCAGGAGACGCTGGAGTTCTTCAAGGATTACGCCAAAAAGAAGGGTGTGACCCTCGACAAGCTCCGCGTTCGGCTCGAGGAAAAGCAGGCCGGCTACTTCCGCGAGATCTTCCAGGAAGCCGCCCAGGACGGCGGGTACGGTGAAGCGTACTTCGAGAAGCGCCTCCACGTCGGTCAGCTCCACAACCACATCAACCTTCCGTTGAAGTGGTATGTGGGCAGCTATACCCTGTACCAGCAACTGACGCGCAAATACCTCGCCCGCGACTTCTGGTATCGACCCGGGTTCGGCACCAGGGCCGAACACGCGATCTTCAGTGTCTTCAATTTCGACATGCAGGCCGTGTCGGACGCGTTCTTCTACGACTATCTGCAGAGCATCGGCCTGAACCTCGACCGCATCTCGGTCAAGGAACGCCACCACGACCTGTCCGAGCACTACACGGTCCTCAAGGACTCGGTCGCCAAGCCGCTATCGATCGCGATCGAGGCCGGGTCCCATCTGGCCCGCGCCAGCCGCGAGCTTTCCGGGGCCTCCGGGCAGGCGGCGGCGGCAACCACGGTCGTCGCCAGCAAGATCGGCACCGTGGTCACCACCTTGCAGGAAGAGGGCGCCGCGCTGGCGACCACGAGCGAGAACATGCGCCACATGCAGCAGGCGATCGAGGGCGTGGCCAAGGGCGCGGCCGAACAGGCGCGCGCCGTGACCGACACGGCCGCGGTGGCCAGCCAGATGTCCGACGCGGCCGAGGCCATCCTTAGCGGCGCCAAACAGCAGACCCAGGGCATGCTCAAGGCCGGGCAGGATCGCGAAGCGCTCGAAGGCGCGCTGGCCCAGGTCGGCCAGTCGACCCAGGAAGTGGCCAGCGAGGCCGGGCGCACCGCCGACTCGGCCGCCGAAGGCCGCGAGATCGCGGCACGCACGGTCGACTCGATGCGCCAGGTGCGCCACGCCACCGATGAACTCGCCAGCCGCGTACAGGATCTGGGGCGGATGAGCAGCCAGATCGGCGTGGTCGTGGAGACCATCGACGACATCGCCTCGCAGACCAACCTGCTGGCGCTCAACGCCGCGATCGAAGCGGCGCGTGCCGGCGAGCACGGCAAGGGCTTTGCGGTCGTGGCCGACGAGGTCCGCAAGCTGGCCGAGAAGTCGGCAGTGGCCACGCGCGAGATCAGCGCGATGGTGCAGCGCGTGCAGACCGGCGCGAGCGAAGCCGTCGCCGCCATGCAGCAGGCCGGTGTCGAGGTCAATTCGGCCGTCACGCTCACCGATCAGGCCGGCGCCAACTTCGAAGCGATTGCAGTCGGCTCGCGCGAAACCGCCACGCGCGTCGACAAGATCGTGGGCGCCCTCAACGCGATGCGCCAGGCATCCTCGCTGCTTGCGACGGCGATCACGCAGGCCAACTCGACGGCGGAACGCAATCGCGATGCCGCCGCCAGTCTGGTGCGTCTGCACGTCTCAGTCACGACCAGCCTCGACAGCGTCAGCGCGGTCGTGGAAGAGAACAACGCCGTGACCGAGGAAATGTCGGCCCAGGTCAATGAGATCACGACCACCGTCGGCCAGGTCACGTCGCAGGCCGAGGAGAGCCGCGCCGCGGTCGAAGAGATCGGCGCCGCCGCCGAGCAGATGAGCGCCCAGGCGGAGCAGGTGACGGCCACCGCACAGGATCTCGAGAGCCTGGCTCAGGAACTCCAGGAAGCGGTCTCGGTCTTCCACCTGCCGGAGGAGACCTACCAGCACACGTCCGATACGACGGTCGCGGTCTCGGCGCGCTCCAAGGTGCGTGTCTGAACCCAACGGCCCTCAAGGCCGTGATCGACCCAACACAACGGCGCGCCCAAGTCTGGGCGCGCCGTTGTGTTTACGACGGATCCGAGGCGAGCTTCAGTCGGCGCCGGCCGTTTGGCCGACCGACGGGAGCGGGGCCTGGCCCCGCGCCGCCAACGGCTGCGCCAACGCCGTCGCGAACCACATGACCAGCGACAGCCAGGCGCCGTCGGCCATGATCAGGTGCAGCAGCTGGGTCCAGAGCGGCACGTTCATGACCACGTTGAGCAGCCCCACGGCCCACTGCGCGCCGACGAAGGCGGCACAGACCCAGGCCCAGCGCCGCGACATCGCCGACGGCGACAGGCTGCGGTCGAAGGTCAGCCAGATCACGAGCGCGCCCGCCACGATCGCGATCGCGGGATGGCCCGGGCGCAAGCGATAAAGCAACTGCACGAGGCCGCTCGAGTTCTCGCCGAGCTCGCGGATCAGCAGATCGCCCAACGAGATGATCGAACCCGTGCCGTTGACGAGCATGAGCAGAACGGCGACCGCGACGAATCTCCACCAGAACCCGTTGGAGTGATTGCGCCACTCGGAGGGCTCATCGTACGTGGCCCACCAGGCGTTGAGCAGCAGGAAGGCCAGCAGGATCATGGTGTTGATAAAGTGCACGGGCTGCAACACCACGCGCCACCACGACACGTCCATGGCCGTCCAGCCCCCGAGGACGAGCAGCGCGCCCAGAAGCGACTCGAAAACCAGGAAGCCCAACGACCAGTAAGCGGCGCGACGAACGCGGCTCCCGGGAGGCGTCACCCGACGCGCCAGAAACACCATCGCGGCCACGACCAGGAGCGCGAGCCCGCTGGTCGCGCGGTGCGTGAACTCGATGACCGTCTCGACCTGTTGCGGGCGCGGGATCACCTGCCCGTTGCAGATCGGCCAATGCTCGCCGCAGCCCGCGCCGGAGCCCGTCGACTTGACGATCGCGCCGCCGATCACGACCAGCACGTTGAGAGCCAGGGCCAACCAGGCCAATCGTCGATAGTTCGTCATACGCGAAGTCCTCCCCCGTTATTCAATCGAAGCGCTTACGCGCTCAAACCTCGATACTTGCCGCCGTACCAGATCAAAGGATCGCGCTCGGTGTCGGCCAGGTACATCGACTCGACGCGGCCCAGCAGGATCCAGTGGTCGCCACCCTCGTCCACGCGCTCCAGTCGACACCCGATGGCCGCGATGCATCCGGCCAGTCGCGGCCCGCCCTGCATCGACACGTACTCGAAGGCCGGAGCCGGTCGATCCTTGAACTGCCCGGCAAAGAAGCCGGAAAGCTCCTGCTGCGCGGCCGACAGGAAGCTGACCCCGTAGCCCTGGAGCTGATAAACGTGCTCGGCCAGCCGCGTGCGCTTGTCGAGGCACCAGAGCACCAACAAGGGATCGAGCGACACCGACGTGAACGAGTTCACGGTCAGACCGCGCACTTCGCCTTCGAGCTCGGTGGTGACCACACACACACCGGTCGCGAAGTGGCCCATGATCTGTCGGAACTGGCGGGGATCGAGTGAAGGCATGATGGGGTGCATTTTACCGCTTCGCGGCGCGCGGGCTGGGGTGAGCAGGGCTATCGCATCTAAATGGGTTGGAGGCGCCTCTGGGATAGGATGGGGCCTATTCACGGGAGCGCGCGATGAGCCAGTCAGCTTTGGGTACGTTGGCAGCCAGCTTTG
>WBZS01002204.1_pt2 | contig 11046 bp, 9 predicted proteins | sample 5204201 | NCBI WGS metagenome assembly WBZS01 (sample SAMN12344357, study PRJNA552823) | activated sludge metagenome | biome: Activated sludge suspended growth; feature: Nitrification reactor; material: Wastewater; isolation source: activated sludge from nitrification reactor of wastewater treatment...
TTTCCGACACTGAGCCTTTCTGGTGTGCTGTGGCCCGAAAACGCTAAAGATGACCATCGTTTCATTGCATACTGACCTGACATGTGCGGCATAGCCGGGCTGATGACCGTGTCCGCAGCGAATGCGGCGATGGATTTCGGCCGTATAGCACGCCACATGGCCGATACGCTTGCCCATCGTGGCCCGGACGATGCCGGCGTGTGGTTTGATCGGTCTGGCGTAGCATTGGCTCATCGTCGTCTCGCCATTCTTGACCTGACCCCGGCAGGTCACCAGCCCATGATTTCTGCTTCCGGCCGCTTCGTTCTTGTCTTCAACGGCGAAATTTACAACCACCTGGAGCTGCGAACGAGCGTTGAGAAGAGCGAAAGCGCAATTTGGCGTGGTCACTCCGACACGGAAACGCTGCTGATGTGTTTCGAAGTCTGGGGTGTCGAGAAAACCCTGCGGAAGTCTGTTGGCATGTTTGCACTGGCCTTGTGGGACAGGCAAGAACGCACCTTGATGCTGGCACGCGACCGGTTCGGTGAAAAGCCGCTGTACTATGGCTGGCAGGGGCAGAGTTTCTTCTTCGCTTCCGAGTTGAAGGCACTTGCTGCTTATCCTGGATGGCAGGGCGACGTGGATCGCGATGCGCTCGCACTGCAAATGCGCTATGGCTACGTCCCGCTACCGTACTCGATCTGGCGTAACGTACGCAAGTTGCTGCCAGGCAGTTATCTGGTATTGCCAATGACGACGTCTGCCCTTGCTGAAATACCCGAGCCGTCTTTTTATTGGCGAGCCAGGGACATGGTCAATGAAGGAGTCCGCGTCGATTTGGACGACAGGCAGGCCACGGATGAGCTTGATGCGCTGATTCGTCGTACGATTTCAGGCCAGGCAATCGCTGATGTGCCCTTGGGTGCCTTCCTTTCCGGCGGCGTCGACTCTTCCACAGTAGTTGCGCTAATGCAGTCGCAGTCGGAACGCCCGATAAAAACATTCACAATCGGTTTTACCGAAAAAGACTACAACGAAGCTGAATACGCAAAAGCTGTCGCAAGCCATCTTGGTACCGAGCACACCGAGTTGTATGTTACTCCGGCCGATGTCATGGCGGTAGTTCCGCGTCTCGCACAGATGTATGACGAGCCTTTTTCGGATGTGTCACAGTTGCCAACGCACCTTGTTTCGGCCATGGCCAGACAGCATGTGACAGTGAGCCTTTCCGGTGATGGAGGCGACGAACTGTTCGGCGGCTACAACCGCTATTTTCTGGGCCGTTCGCTATGGCATGGAATGCGCGGTATCCCTGTTGGATTTCGACGCTTGGCGAGTCGCTGCATCACTTCTATCAGCCCGTCACGTTGGGATAGTTTTGGGAGGCATCTTCCGTATCGTTTCAAACAGCCCATGTTCGGCGACAGGGCTCACAAGCTGGCGAGTTTATTAGCGGCAAAGAGCATGGAGGACATCTATAAATGGTTGGTATCTTACGAACGCCAACCCGAGTTGCTCGTGATGATGAACGGCGAGAACGCTCTGAACTACGATACCTGGGCTGAACTCGAAATGCGCTCTCTGCGGTGTGATGATTCCAGTGAGCGCATGATGTTCAACGATCTGGTTGGTTACCTTACAGATGACATTCTCTGCAAGGTTGATCGTGCGGCGATGGCAGCCAGCCTTGAAGTCCGGGTACCGTTCTTGGATCACCGTATAGCCGAATTTGCCTGGCAGTTGCCATTGTGCATGAAAATTCGCGATGGCAAAGGGAAATGGCTGCTTCGACAAGTACTTTACCGGTATGTGCCACAAGCGCTGATCGAACGACCCAAGCAGGGCTTTGGCGTTCCGATTGATTCTTGGTTGCGTGGACCGCTGCGCGATTGGGCTGAAGGTCTGCTTGATGTTTCTCGGCTACGGCGCGAGGGCTTTATTAATCCTGTTCTGGTCCATAACAAATGGCACGAACATTTGTCCGGGCGTCGAAACTGGCAGTATTGGCTTTGGAATATTCTGATGTTTCAGGCGTGGCATGAGCGGTGGTTGGGGCAGCGATGATGATTCATGTTCTTTGGGGGCCGTGTGAGCGCCTTGAAACGACTGGCTAATTCGCCGTATCTGATGTGCAGGTTGGGTGTTTTTGCTTTTTGCTATTCGTGGCTTGTTGGCTTGTGTCTTCAATTATGGCTGATACCCATGTTCTTCTCACAGCCTGGATCTGCCGATGGTTTGGTAATTCTTGACTCGCTCGGCTTTGACCGAATTGCCAAGGCGAAAGCCGCTGAGATCGCAAGTCTTGGCTGGTCAGCGTGGGAGTTGCGACCTCGGACAAATTCACCCGCAGGCATTGCTTCCGCTTTCTATGCCTTATTCGGTCCTTCGCCGTCGAGCATGTTGCCATTCAATGCATTAGTTCATGCCTTGAGCGCATGCGTAGTGATGTCCATTCTGAGAAAGTTCTTTTCCGCCTTGCCCGCTGCGCTAGGCGCGCTCGTCTTTGTTTTGAATCCTGCCTCGTTGGAATGGGTGGCGCAAATCCACAGGGATGGCGTGTTTATCCTCGGCAACTTGTTGTTCATCTTGGGAGTATTGGGCTTATTTGAAAATTCCAGAGCCGAGATCCCGCTTGAGCCCTGGTACTGCATAAAATTGCTTCTTGCGCCAATCATTGGAACTTTATTGGTTTGGATGGCGCGGCCATACTGGGTGCAAATCATGTTGCTGTCCTCACTTCTGGTAAGCATTCCTTTTGCATTATCGATTCGGATAAGAAAGGGTTTCCATGGTCGCCGACTCATAGCGGCTGTGATGCTTGGGGTGTTGATTTCGGTTCAGTTCTGTTTGGCGCGATATCACACACCGTTTGAGCCGGCGGATGTTGCTTTGCAGTCAGCCATTTCGGAGGAGGGCACTTCGCGGGGAGCCACTTTGCGGGGGGGCACTTCAGGTGAATCCACTTCGCAGGAGGTTGCTAGAGAGGGCCATCCGTATTTCTGGCGGCAGTCTAGCTGGCTACCTGGTGCAATTGAGGAGCGTTTCTTTCGTATGGCGATCGCTCGTCGCGCGGCGATGACTCAAGGAGGGAACACGCTTGTGGATACTGACCGTCGTTTCAATTCAGCGGGCGAGATTGTTTGCTACATTCCACGCGCTCTCCAGCTAGGATTGTTCAGTCCGTTACCGGAGCTCTGGGGGGGGCAGGCAAGTACGCCAGCCATGACTTTGGCTCGCAAGGTAATGGGACCCATAACCATTGGATTGTATGTTTGTCTGCTCGGTCTTGTTCCTGGTGTTTACCAACTGCGGAGAAATATCTCAGTCTGGATGATGCTTGGCTTGTGCTTTATCGGAATACTCCTCTTTGCACTAGCTTATCCGAATATCGGGACTCTTATGAGGTATCGGTACGGATTCTATATGCTGTTGATTAGCTTCGGTGTGGCGTTCTGGACTAACTTTCTTTTGCACAGTAGTCGGGCTGAATCACCACAACAATCAAGGACATAAAGATGTCTCGTGCTTCCTATATCCTGATGCGTCTTTCGAATTCTTTGCGCGTGCACGGTATCTGGGGGACGCTGTTTCGGGTTTGTCGCTACCCGTATTTGCAACTCAGATCAGCCGGACTGCGACGCAACATTTATAGTCCGAAAGATGCTGCCGGGGTATTCACAAAAATCTATGAATCAAATTGGTGGGGCAGCAACGAAAGTGTCAGCGGCACAGGTTCCACTTTGCGGTATACGGCCAATTTGAGGGCACAACTTACATTGCTGTTCGAGAAATTCGAAGTACGCACCGTTCTTGATGCTCCATGCGGTGACTTCTACTGGATGGAGCATGTTGTGCAATCGAATGAAATCATCTATATCGGCGGGGATATTGTCCCTATGTTGATAGAGAGAAACAAGGAAAAATATGCAGATAGACGTCTGTCTTTCCTTGTCATGAATGTTATTGCAGATCCGCTCCCGGACGCGGACCTTTGGATATGCCGAGATTGCCTGATTCATTTTTCTTTCGTAGATATTTTCAAGACGCTCACCAATTTTGCGCAGTCGAACATACGCTATTTATTAACGACAACCCATATGAATAAGATTGGTTTCCGGAACATGGATATTCTTACCGGAGAAGCAAGGTTGATAGACCTCTTTTCTGAACCATTCCTCCTTCCGCCAGACTATTTGTACGCCATTGACGATTGGCTAGAACCGGATGTACCAAGGAAGATGGTGCTCTTCGAACGATCGCAAATTGTCTCGGCTCTGCCCAAGATGAGGGCGGCGCTGGGCGGCCAGGTGGCTTGTGCTGTTACGAATGACGAAACCGCAACGCAGTGAATTCTTTTAGCCGAGGAATTGGATTTGGCTTGATTTCCGGAACTTGGCTTGCTGCCATGTCGCTGTTCCTTGCGCCAATTTACGTACACCTTCTTGGCATAGAAAACTACGGCTTGATTGGACTGTACGTCGCCGCGTTGGCCATGGGTGGGATATTGGATGTAGCCCTGTCGGCTACCGTAACACGAGAATTGGCTTGGATTCTGGCGCGTACGGAGGAGCGCTCGAAGATAGGTTCTCTCCTTTTCAGCGTCGAAGTCGTTTACTGGCTTTCCGTCTTGGTTCTGGCATTTCTGTTATTGGTGGCGCTCAATCTGTTTGGCGTTGAGTGGGTTCATACGTCAACCTTGTCGGACCAGCAAATCAGGGAGGCACTGTCGCTTATGCTGTTGTCGCTTGCCATCCAGTTACCGAGTGGCCTATACACTGCCAGCCTGGTCGGTATGCACAAACAAACACATTCTTCTGTCATCATGGCCTGCCTTGGAACGCTGCGGGGAGTGGGTGCCGTATTGGTTGCATGGGGCATGAGTGACGATATCCGAGCGTTCTTCTTGTGGTATATCGCGGTCGGGCTATTACAAGTCGCGTGGCTTCGTTGGCAGACTTGGTCGTGTGCTCGTGAATTTGGCGGATATGCTCATTTCTCTTTGCAGTCGCTCAGTTCAATCAAAAATACGGCAGGAGCAATGCTCCTAATTACAGCCATGGGCATGATGTTGAGCCAAATGGATAAGATTGCACTCAGCTTTATGGTGTCTCTGAAATCACTTGGGTACTATACATTGGCATGGGGTTTGGCTAGCGGCCTGTCGATCCTTGCTACACCTGTCGCCCAGGGGTTCAGTGCGCGCTTCTCCGCTTTGGCTTCCGATAGCAACGAAACGGAGCTGGCGAACCAGGTATTTTCTGCGTCTCAGTTGATGTATGCGCTTGTGATTCCGCCAGCGATAACGATTTCGCTATTCGCCGAAGAGATAATGAGCGTTTGGGTTCGTAATCCTAGCGTAGCCTCGGCTTCGGCGCCTTCCCTGTCACTTCTCGCGCTTGGTACGGCCATGGTGAGTAGTATCTATCCCCCGTTGAATGCATTGTATGCAAAGAAACAATTCAAGTCGGTCCTGGCGGTGCAGTTAGTCTGTTTGGTTGTATTTTTCCCGTTGCTATTATTCCTCATTGGCACGAATGGCATTCTAGGGGCGGCATGGTCATGGCTGATCTACAGTGTGGTGCTTTACTTAAGCTACGTCCTGCTTGTGACCAAGCTGCACGGCAATATAGGCATGCCGACGAGATTTTTTAAGTCATTTCTATTGGTTGTGGTAACTTCAATTGCTGTCTCATGGTTCGCCAAGAAAATCATTGGCGATGCTTCTTATGGCCCTTTATTGATTGGTATGATTGGAATGGTTTTGGTAGCAGGATGGTTGTCGGCAGTACTTGTTTGTCCCGAGTTGCGAATCAGGCTGGGTTTGATGATCAATTCTTACCGTTTTAGGGCGCGCAACTTCTAAAGATGGAAATCAGTCAATTCGACAGCGATAGGCTCTGGAGCCACTACCAGAATCAAGCGCGCGACTCGTTCGACTCGAGCTATTCCAGATTGCAATTCCTCGCAAAGCGCTGCCCGCGTGCGAGCAGTGTTCTTAACATCGGAGTGGGGTCGGGGTATCTGGAGGCTCTTCTGATTCGAGGTGGGGTGAACGTCTATTCTCTTGACCCCAGTGATCTCACCGTTAAGCGCTTGAACGAGGAGTTGGGAATGGGGTCGCGGGCAATGCAAGGCTACTGTCATGCTATCCCATTCCCTGATGAATTCTTTGATTGCGTCATCATGACTGAAGTGCTGGAGCATATCCCGAAGGAAACCATCGGCGCTTCGTTAAGCGAGGTGTGGCGAGTGCTGAAAGCAAAGAATGGCCGTTTCATTGGCACGGTACCGTTTCGTGAGGTATTGCGCGATAACGAAGTCTATTGCCCAAGTTGCCATATCCAGTTTCATAGATGGGGGCATTTGCATAGCTTTGACGTTTCAACTTTGGGCGGTCTTTTAGAACAAAGTGGCTTCACCGTTGATAAACTGTACCCTCGAACATTTCCGGATTTCAGTAGACCCGGTGTCAGGCTGTTCTTGCGTGCGGTTTTTCGATATGTGCTGGGCAGGATAGGGGAGCCGTTGGTCGCCCCCAATTTGTATTTCTCCGTCCGTCCCTGCGAAAAATAGCCATGGTGTATTTGATTTTGCACATAAATGTCAGCGAGTGGAAAACAGTGTGACGTCACAATGGAGACCGCGGGCTATCCTCGTGCTGGATATGTCTTTCACGTTGGAAATGTACCGTGAGCGCCAACTGAATCAGGCATTGGAGAGTCGAAAGTTGGGCGGCTATTTTAGCAAAGTAATCTCGGTGCATCCGTTGGCGGGATTGTTTGAGCAAGGTGAAAGTAGATTTGGGGCGCCTGTTTTGACGCAGCTTGACGAAGGCCACCTGTTTATTTCTGGGACCGTTGGCGTGAGTCGGTTATTGAATTGGTTGCCGCCATTAAACCTGATATTGGCACAAGCGAGGCTCATATCCCTGATGTACAGGCTCGGACGGGACAGCCGGGTGGATGTGATCCGTATCGGCGATCCTTACTACCTGGGCCTACTCGGCTTGGTGCTCGCGAAGCTTCTCAGCGTACCATTAACGATCAGGGCATGCTTTGATTATGATTTGCTTTTCAAGACAAGCCGAAAAGCCGTATTCCCTAAATTGTTTCGCTTTCGCTTCGTTGAAAAATGGATCGAGCGATTTGTGTTTCCCCGATGCGACCTAGTTGCTGGAGCCAACCAGAACAATCTCGACTACGCGATTGCCAATGGTGCTTTACGCGAAAGAGGCATTATCTTTCGTTATGGCAATCTGATTCACCCCGCGCATTTCACAGGCCCAGAGACCCGTGGCGATATCGAGCAAATTCGTGACGAGCTTCAACTTCACGGCAGTTTCATGTTGACGATCTGCCGGTTGGAAAAGATGAAGCAGCCGGAACAGAATCTTTATGCGCTACGGGAATTGCGGCGGGCCGGACATGATATTGGCTTCGTCTTTATTGGCGATGGTGCGCTGTTGAATCAACTCGAACAGATGGCCAAAGAGATGGGGTTGAGTGACGCAGTCATATTCGCAGGCAACAGGCCGCAAGAATGGATCGCGGCCATCCTTCCACATGCAAAGGTTGTACTGTCCCCTCATATGGGTCGAGCGCTTACTGAGGCTTGTTTGGCCGGCGTACCGATCGTGGCCTATGACTATGACTGGCAAGGCGAGATTATTCGTGGCGAGGAAACCGGGGAGTTGGTCCCGGACGGTGACTGGAGTCAAATGGCGAATAAGGCACAGCGACTTCTTGAAGATAGATCGTATGCAATCGGGCTGGGGTCTGCAGCACGTCGCCTCGCATTAGACATGATGAGTCCAGGGAACTTGAGCCAGCACGAAATTCAAGCATATGAGAATCTGTTTCGGAGTCGACGATGAGCAATCAAACACCCTCGCCACCGGCAGAAACTGCTGGGGATGCCAAGCCGGATTGTGCAGAGATTCGCCAGTATTTCGACCAATTGTCGATCGGCAGAAACGAAGCGATTCAGTCGAATCCAATCATTCATTATGAGCAGGCTATGCGAGCAAGAACCGTTCTCGATATGTTGGCGGTACAGCCTGGAGAGCGTGTCCTGGATATAGGCTGTGGGAATGCCAGAGACATGATTAAGCTTGTCGAATGCGGTGCCAAGGTTGTTGGTGTGGATATTTCGGAGGGTATGGTAGCCGGAGCGAGGCAGGAATTCGAACTGCATGGAATCATTGGCGTCGATTTGCAAGTTGGTGATGCAACCTGTTTGAATTTTGCGGATAGCTCGTTTGACAAGATTCTATGTAGTGAAGTGATTGAGCATATTCCTGATGCGGCGAAAGCGTTGCGCGAAATGTGTCGGCTTCTTAAACCGTCAGGGCGGCTGGTTTTGTCTACTCCAAATTCGGCAAGTTGGTATGGATTCGAGCGTTATGTCCTATGGGAGAAGATTCTGCGGCGTAGCTGGAGTCATCCTTGCGATGAATGGAGAAGCACGGCAGAGCTTGAATCGCTGGTAATGGAAAACGGGCTTCGGATAAGCCAGCTTAAGAGCGTGTGCTACATCCCGGGTTTCCTGGTGACGTATTTTTTGTTACCTAGCTTGTTACAAAGCCTCCTGGTTGGATGGATTGGGCATATCGAAAGAACACTAAGAAGGTGGTTCCCTAAAAGGGGATATACAATTTGTATATTGGCAAGTCGCGACCAGAAATGAGCAAGCTGGCTACCTTGTTCCGAATGGTGCGTAATCGCGATCCACTATTGAAATTCTTCCTATTGCGCAAGTTGGGTGCCTGGCTGGTGCCGAAATATCGTTTCAACTGGCCACAATTGGCATGGTGGAATGACGAGGTGTTCAATGCTTATCTTTGGAGGTTTGACGAGTTCGATGGCTGTAATTCTGATCGGCATTGGGCTCTTGGGCAATTGACGCGTTTGGTCGCAGATGTGCCAGGCGATACGGCCGAGTGCGGTGTATTCAGAGGTGCCAGTTCCTATTTGATTTGCCGGGGAAATCAATTGGCACCGAATAGGCGTATCCATCATCTGTTTGATTCATTTGAAGGGCTGTCAAAGCCTTCAACCGTGGACGGCAGTTTTTGGTCAGCAGGCGATCTCGCCTGCCCCCTTGATGTAGTGAAAGAAAATCTGCAGGAGTTTGGCGAGGAAGCTGTCCGTTATCATCAGGGTTGGATACCCGAAAGATTTCACGAGCTAAGCCACTTACATTTCAGTTTCGTTCATATTGACGTCGACCTCTATGAACCGACACGCGATAGCCTGGAGTTTTTTTATTCTCGCATGAGCGAGGGTGGAATTATTATGTGCGACGACTACGGCTTCACAAGCTGTCCGGGAGCAACGGCCGCCTTCGACGAATATTTGACAGATAAACCTGAACCAATGGTCGTATTACCCTGTGGTGGTGGTTTCCTGATTAAGCGAGCGCCATAGATCGTATGAGAATAATGTACGTGGTGAACTCGTTTGGTGCAGGTGGAGCCGAGCGTCACATGCTCGTTCTCGTCAACTACATGGTGCGGTCAGGCCATACCGTGATGGCGATTGCTCTATCTGGTCAGACCGCAGGTGGCGCAAGGAATTTGACCGAGGAGTTCAGGAATGCAGGGGCGACAATAGCTATCCTGGATGATGTAATACCAGGAAAGAAGCACGTTCGCGGCCATTTGTTCAAACTGGTCAGCCTTATAAGGTCGTGGCGTCCGGATATTGTTCACTCGCATCTGGCCAGGTCCGATTTTGCGGTATCAATCGTCAAACTATTGATGCCGAAAATCGTATGGGTCAGTACGATCCATGATGCCTATGTTAAGGGTGTCTATCCGGGGTACTGGATATTCCCTTGGCTGGGCTGGAATTGGCGGCGGGCCAATCATGTTGTTGCCGTCTCCGGGCATGCGCGAGACTGGGCGCTACGGCGTTTCGGCCTGCTTGAAAGTCAGATAAGCACAATCTACCACGGTATTAAAAGCGTACCTGCAGATTGTGTGAAGACTGCCGATGTTCAGAATCGGCAGCCATTTCTTGTTGGCTGCCTGGCCAGATTCGAGCCTCGAAAAGGAATGGCGACCTTGATCAGGGCTATGGTCTTCGTTCGACAGAAAGTTCCAATGGTCAAACTGGTGCTTGCCGGTAGCGATCCGTATGGCTATGCAAAAGAGCTGAAGAAGTTGGCCGATGAACTTGATGTCGGGTCGGTAGTTGATATCCAAGGCTTTTGCGACACTCCAATGGCCTTCCTTGGGCAGTTGAATGTATTCGCTTTCGCGAGTGTTTCCGAAGGCTTCGGCATCGTTCTGCTTGAGGCGATGACCCTAGGGATACCCGTAGTTGCCAGCGACATCTATCCGATCAATCACATCGTGCTTGCCGATCACACCGGTCTTCTGGTCCCACCGGACAAGCCTGAGGCTTTTTCGGCTGCCATCATCAGCTTGTTCGAGAGTCCGGAGAGAGCTCAGGTGATGGGCGAAGCTGGGCGATCACGGTGTTCCGAAGAATTTTCAGAAGAGAAGATGACTCGCTCTGTCCATCGTCTGTATCTGGATCAGGTCAGTCGCAAGTCACAGATTCATCAGTGATGCTGAAACGTTTGGGTGACAACAAGGAAGCACAGTGAAGATTTGCCAACTTTGCGCGGTCGATTTCACCTTAAAGAATTTCTTATTGCCTCTGATTGACGGCATGCAGGCACGGGGGTGGCAGGTCAGCTCCGTCTGTTCCGCGGGATCTTTTGTGGATGCTCTGCGCATACAAGGCTATCGCATTGAGACAATAGAGATTGCTCGAAGCATGAATCCACTAGCCGCATTGCGCTCGTTGTACGCGTTGATTAGGCTGTTTCGCCGTGAGCGTTACGATGTTCTGCATGTACATACGCCGGTGGCGGCTTTGATCGGCCGGTTGGCAGCTTGGCTGACCGGCATCCCGCTGGTAATCTATACCGCTCATGGCTTCTATTTCCACGATGACATGCCGGTTCGGAAATACAAGCTGTTCGTCGCGATTGAACGCCTCGCCGGCCATATGACCGATATCATATTTACTCAGAGTGCTGAGGATGCGCACACAG
>WBZS01002562.1_pt1 | contig 11040 bp, 8 predicted proteins | sample 5204201 | NCBI WGS metagenome assembly WBZS01 (sample SAMN12344357, study PRJNA552823) | activated sludge metagenome | biome: Activated sludge suspended growth; feature: Nitrification reactor; material: Wastewater; isolation source: activated sludge from nitrification reactor of wastewater treatment...
ACATCCGTGAACTGGTCATCCGGCTCGGCGACGGCACCGTCACCGAGGTGATCCTGGCCACCGACCCGAACCTCGAGGGCGAGGCGACCGCCACCTATCTCTCCCGGCTGCTGGTGCCGATGGGGGTGACCGTGTCGCGGCTGGCGTCCGGGTTGCCGGTCGGCGGCGACCTCGAGTACGCCGACGAGGTGACCCTCGGGCGTGCGTTCTCCGGACGCCGCCGGCTCGGCGAATCGGCCACGGTCGGCTGATCCGCTCACCCCACGGTGCGCCACGCCGGCGGAGGATTAGGCTTTCTCCAGTGGCGAAAGGCGGTGAGCATGAATCCGTCGTACGGGACGGCGCGGCTGCAGGAGCGGCACCACCGGGACAGGCACGGTGCCCCGCCCCGCGTCCTCGCCGGCCGGCCGCTGCACCGGATCGGGGCGGGCGGCACCGGCCACCTCGTGGCCGGCCGGCTGTCACCGGACTCGATCCTGCAGTTGCAGCGCACGGTCGGCAACGCGGCCGTCGCCGACCTGGTCCGCGGTGCGGCGGGCCGCGAGCTCGCGGTCCAGCGCAATGCGGGCAACATCGCCATCCGCGGCGCCCGAGCCCTGGGCAAGCGGCTGATCCGCGGGTTCGGGGTCCGTGGCTCCCAGCTGCTCTACAAGGCCGCCGCCCGCCGCGCGCTGCACCGGCTGGAGCAGTTCGGCATCGACAAGGCGGTCGCCGCCCACATCGCCGAGCACTTCACGATGGTGTCGGGGAAGGTGGCGCACAGCCTCTTCGATGCGTCCCTGCGGAGCACCAAGGCGGTCACCGGCCTGGTCACCGAAACCCTGAAGAAGGGCGGATCGTCGGCCATCCTGTCCGTCACCGATTCCGGCGCTCTCGCCTGGGTGTTCGAGGCCGAACTGGGCCGGACGATCGGCGCGGCCGGCAAACAGGCGCTGACCAAGCTGCGGGTGGTCGTCGACCTGCAGGGCAGGCTGATCACGGCGTTCCCGATCCGAGCGTTCACCACCACGATCACCATGCGTGGCCTCGGCGGACTCCGGGTCACGCTCGCCTCGGCATTGGTCCTGCTCACGGTTCAGGGGATCTACGAGAACGAGGCCGCGGCGGCCGTCGCGGCCCGGCGCAGCTTCGACGAGGCCAACGAGCCGTCCTGGTGGGAGTACCTGGTGCCCTGGGGGCCGTCCTCGACGATCGGGTACGAACCGAACCCGAGCGAGGTGGCCGAGAGGTCCGCGGCGGTCATCACCGAACTCGAGGCGACGCTCGGCGCCACCCTCGACGCCGACACCCGCGACGGGGTGAGGGGAGACGTCCGGTACGTCTGGCACGCGTCCGGCGAGGCCGAATAGCCGTGGCCGGCCTCGATCGTGACCCGATTCACAGCCTCCTCACGGTTGTGCCACGCCAACGACGACGCACCATGGAACGCGGACGAACACGAACCGGAACGATGAGAGGAAGTCGCAGATGGGTCCACGCGGAGGTGGAGGCTTCGGCTTCCTGCACATGATCGCAGGCCTGGTCGGCATGGTGCTGTTCCTGGCAATCCTGCTGGGGCTGGCCGCCCTGGCCTACAAATTCGCGCGCAAGAAGGGTTGGGTCGCAGACTGGCACGGGCCGGGCCACGGCCATCGGCCCGAGCCGGGCGCCCCGCAGTCGCCGCCCGGACCGTGGGACGCGCTGCGGATCCTGGACGAGCGGCTGGCCCGCGGCGAGATCGAGATCGCCGATTACCAGGCGCGCCGGGACGCGCTCACCGGCACCAGCTACCCGCCGTTCCACCAGCCGCCGACGCCGCCGGGCCCGCCGCCGGCATCAGGGGACCCGGCCCCGACGCGGGAGGAGCCGCAGCCGCCGACGCCCTGACCGGCAACCGGCGAGCTGGTCGGCAACCAACACCTGAGCCCCGGATCGGGCACCGACATCGGTGCCCGATCCGGGGTTCTTCTGTGTGCGGACCTCCACCGGTGGGCTGAGCCCGAGCGTGAAAGTCGTGCCGGCGAACCTCTTGCGTCAAGTCCGTTGACGCTCTGCACTACTGCCATCAATCGTTTGACGGAGGAGCCATGATTACTCTTCGCGACGTCGCCGCCGACGTCGGGGTGTCGGTATCGACCGTCTCACTCGTCCTCAACGACAACGATCGGGGCCGAGTGAGGCCAGAGCTGGCGGACCGAATCCGTGCGTCCGCCGACCAGCTGGGGTATCAGCCGAACCTGCTCGCCCGCAGTCTCAAACTGCGCAAGACGCACACCATCGGCTTCCTCTCCGAGAGCGTGGCCAGCACCCCGTTCTCCAGCGACCTGCTCGCCGGCGCCCAGGACGCGGCCCGAGCCGCCCGGTATCAGCTGATCATTCTCGACGTCGATGATCTCGATGACGCCGATGCCACCGACGAAGCAGCCCGACTGCTGATGCAACGTGACGTGGAGGCGCTGATCATCGCCACCGATTACCACCGGGAGCATGCACTTCCGCCCATCGTGCGGCGACTGCCGATCGTCTTCCTCGACTGCGTGCCCGACGCGCCGGAGGCGCACGTGTCGGCCACCATCGTGCCGGACGAGCGTGCCGGTGCCAGGGCCGCCACCGAGCGCCTGCTCGATCTGGGTCACGTCCGGATCGCTCACATCGGGGTGTCGGATCGTGACTACATCGCCCGCGGGCTGCGCCTGCAGGGCTACTCCGAAGCCCTCGCCGCCCGCGGGATCGGAGTGGATCCGCACCTCCGGATCGACGCCAAGGACCCATCCACGGCGTCCGGCCGGATTGCGGCCCGGCACCTGTTGGAGTTGCCGACCGAGCTGCGTCCGAGCGCAGTCTTCTGCTTCTCGGACCAGATCGCCTGGGGCGTGCTGCAGGTCGCCCAGCAGCTCGGAATCGCTGTGCCGGACGACCTGGCGGTGATCGGTTTCGACAATCAGCGGTTCATCGCGGAGGCCACCCTGCCCGCCCTGACCACGGTTCAGCTGCCCCATCGCCGCATGGGCGAACTCGCACTCGAGGCGGCGCTGCAGGCGATCGCCGATCCCGGCATCCGATCCCAACGGGTGGTCGTCGACTGCCCCCTCGTCCTGCGGGCATCCGAAGGCGCTGCCCGAGTCGGTCCATTCCCAACACCGGAGGAGAACAATCATGAGTGACATCAGTCGACGCACGCTGATCGGGGCGGCAGCCCTCGGCGGGCTGTCAGTGGCCCTCACCGCGGGCTGTTCATCCGGCCCCAGCGCCGGCACCAGCCAGTCCGGGGGTGCCGCCTCGGGGACCTTCAAGATCCTGCAGTACGAGGACCAGACCAGCGGCCAGGCCAAGGGCTGGAAGAAGGCGCTGGAGATCTTCAAGGCCGAGCATCCCGGCGTCACGGTGGACTACCAGCAGACCAGCTTCGATGCCATGCGCCAGAACGCCAAGATCACCCTCGCGGGGAATGACGTGCCCGATGTGGTCGAGTTCAACAAGGGCAATGCGGACGGTGGCCAACTGGCCGCCCAAGGCCTGCTCACCAAACTCACCGACCAAGTCAGCGAGCGCGGCTGGGACAAGAAGGTCACCGGCTCGATGCAGTCGTTCGCCAAGTACACCGACGACGGCGAGGCCGGTGACGGCGACTGGTACGGGATTCCGAACATCGGCGAGTACGTGATGCTCTACTACAACAAGGATCTGTTCAAGAAGGCCGGCGTGACCGGCGAGCCACAATCGATCGCCGAACTCGAGCACGCGATGGACAAGCTGCTGAGCGCCGGGATCACCCCGATCTCCAGTTCGGCCGCCACCAGCCAGGGCTTCAACCAGATGTGGATCTGGTACTCGCTCGTCTCGGCCTATGCCACTCGGCAGCAGATCGATGACTTCATGTTCGTCAGGGCGCCCGTCGACTTCTCGGCCGATCCGTGGAGCAAGGGGGCGAACCAGTTCGAGCAGTGGATCAGGAAGGGCTACACCGGCGAGAAGATCTCGGGCCTGAACTTCGAACAGGCGACCCTGAACTTCATCGGCGGCAAGGCGGCGATGCTGTGCTGGAATCAGGGCACCTTCCAGCGGATGCGCGACGAGGTCAAGTTCAACTGGGGCTATTTCACCTTCCCCGGCGCGAACCTGGCGATGGGCTCGTCCGGCCACCTGTGGGGGGTCCCGTCCGACGCGAAGAACAAGGATCTCGCCTACGACTGGATCGACACCACGTTGCGTCCCGAGGTTCAGAACCTGATGGGCAACGAGGGCGCGCTGCCGATCGCCGGAGACACGTCCACGATCACCGACGAGGTCACGCGCGAGTTCACCCGGGTATTCGACGACATCATGGCCAAGGACCGCTTCTCGTTCTACCCGGACTACCCGGTGAACGGATTTCTGGACTTCATCCAGGCGGGCATGCAGAAGCTCTCCAACAAGAACCTGGATGCGGCGGGCTGGACCAAGCAGCTGCAGGAGTTCTACGACAAGGGAACCAAGAGCTAGCCGCACCTGAGGTACGGGCCGGTTCGCGGCTCGCACTCGCAGACCCCGGAGGAGAAGTATGCAAATGACTGCGAAACGCAACCGCGGGCCGCAGGGCTGGCTCGAGTACGGCCCCTACCTGCTGCCCATTATGATCGGCTTTCTTGCCATCGTGGCGGTACCCCTGGCTTTCAATGTGTGGTTCAGCCTGCATTCCTGGAAGGGCGGGCGTGCCCCGATGAGATGGGTGGGACTGAACAACTATGCGGCGCTGTTCACCGACGGTGAATTCCTGACGTCGTTCTCGAACTCGTTGTACATGATCATGGCGATCGTGGTGATCCCGACCATCCTCGGCCTCGTCCTGGCGTCGGTCGTGTTCAACCTCGTCGCGCCCCGCTACGGCCAGCAGATCGCGGCGTTCCTGCGGGCCAGCTACTACCTTCCGCAGATCCTGCCGATCGCGGTCGCCGGCTTCATCTGGAGCTGGATCCTCAATGGCCAAGACGGCGCGCTCAACTCGGCGTTAGGCCGGCTGGGACTGCCCACACCGGACTGGTTGGGTGATCCGAACTACGCGATGTCGGCCGTCATGATGATGTTGGTCTGGCTGCAACTCGGCTATCCGGTGGTGGTCTTCATGTCGGCGTTGGGACGAGTGGACCCGTCGGTCTACGAGGCCGCCGACCTGGACGGTGCCAACTGGTGGAATCAACTGAGGTCGATCACTATCCCCGAGATCAGGCCCGAGATCTTCATCGTCGTGCTGACCGCCACCGTCGGTGCGCTCAAGGTGTTCGCCCCGATCCTGATCCTGACCGGCGGTGGTCCCGAAGGCTCCACCCTGGTGCCTTCCTATTACGCCTACCGCAACTTCTTCGAGCTGTCGAAAGTGGGGTACGGATCCGCCATCTCTACGTTCATGGCGATCGTGATCCTGATCATCGCCGCTTTCATGATGTGGTACCAGCGCCGAGCCGAGGAGAACTGAGATGACGGTGATCACCAAGCCGGCCCCATTGGCGGCGCCCGCGCCGGTCAAGAAGAGTTCACAGGTTCGCAAGGTCATCAACGTCGCGGTCCTCGTGATCGCGACGGGGTTCGGCCTGCTCATGTTGGCGCCGTTCCTGATCGTGGTGCTCAACGCGTTCAAGTCGAGCGAGGACTATTCCAACAACGGTGCGCTGTCCTGGCCGAAGGGCATCGACTTCTCGGCCTTTCAGGCGTATCTGCAGATGGTCAATTTCCCGGTCGCTCTGTGGAACTCGATCCTGATCTCGACCATCGTCGCCGCCGTGGGCGTCCTGGTGTCGCTGCTCAGCGCCTACGCGCTCGGCATCGGGCGAGTAAAGGGCCGCATGGGCATGCTGGCGATTCTGCTGGTCGCCACGATGGTGCCGCAGGAGGCCCTGATCTACCCGCTGTTCTACGGAGCGCAGGCGACGGGCACGCTGAACACCGTCTGGTCGGTGACTATCATCTTCATCGTGCTGCAGGCGGCATTCGGCACCTATCTGCTCAGCGGCGTCCTCACCACATTCCCCAGAGAACTGCTCGAGGCCGCCCAGGTGGACGGGGCCAAGCGCTGGCGGATTCTGTGGAGCGTGGTGTTTCCGGTGCTCCGGCCCACCTTGTCGGTGCTGCTGGTGTTCTTCTTCATCTGGACCTGGAACGAGTTCTACATTCCGGTTGTGCTGCTGGGAGACCAGGCTTCGCAGACCGTGCCGATCGCGCTGGCCACACTGCGCGGTCAGCACACCATCCACATGACGGTGATCAACGCCGGTTCCTTCCTCTCCATGCTTCCGACGATCATCTTCTTCCTCATCTTCCAGCGGACCCTGAGCAACGGGATCACCGCGGGGGCCCTCAAGTAGAAACAGGAGATCACCGTGTCCCTCCAGTTCGACCCGACGCGTCCGGCGCGACCGCGGCGGTCCTTCTCGATCAACCCGGAGAATCCGACCGGCGAGCCGGGTGCGGCGGCGCGCGAGGCGTCCGCGCTCGGCGTGGGACGCAAGGGCCGGCCCTGCGTCGACATCGACCCCGGCACCACCCACGTGCTGGCCGACGTGGCCGGGCCGGGCGTCGTCCGGCACATCTGGCTGACCTGCCCCCAGACCACGGCCGCCGACCCGTTCGTGCTGCGGAACCTGGTTCTCGAGATCCATTGGGACGACTGTGCGCAACCGTCGGTGGCGGTGCCGCTCGGGGACTTCTTCTGCAGCGGCAGCGGCCGGTGGGCGGAGGTGGATTCCAGGTTCATCGTCGTCGCGCCCACCGGTGGGATGAACTGCTACTTCGCCATGCCGTTCCGGGGGCGAGCACGGATCACGCTGCGCAGCGAGCACCCGGACGCGGTGCGTGGCATCTATTACCAGGTGGACGGCACGCTCGGCGATGCGCTCGCCGAGGACGCGTCCTATCTGCACGCGACCTGGCGGCGGTCGAATGCCAGCTGCGCGCTCGGTGAGGACCATGTGCTGCTGGACGGGGCGGTGGGGCCGGGCGCCTACCTCGGCAGCTTCGTCTCGCTGACCGCGCTGGAGCGCTACTGGTGGGGCGAGGGCGAGGTCAAGTTCTACGTGGACGACGACCGTGACTTCCCCTCGCTCTGTTCCACCGGACTCGAGGACTACGCGGGGGGCGCCTGGGCGTTCCAGGACGCGCTGCGCGCCGACCCGCCGCCGCAGATCCTGCCGTTCTCGTCGCACTCCTTCGGCCTGTCGCAGGCCCTCTTCGCCGACGCCACCGCGGCGTCCCCGTTCGTGCAGCACATGCCGGCGGTGTACAGCGTGTACCGCTGGCACGAACAGGACCCGATCTGGTTCGACACCTCGCTCCGGGTCGAGGTGCAGCAGATCGGCGCCTGGGACGGCGGCCTGTTCGAACGTTCGGACGACGTCGCCACCGTCGCCTACTGGTATGCGACGGTGCCCCAGCCGTCCCGTTCCGAACTCGGCACGGCCGCCAGCCGGCGTCCGCGGTAGCCCGGCGTCGGTTCTGCCGACCACCGGGTCGCCCGTTCTGTTGCTCGGGCGCCGCTGGTTGGGGCAGTCCGGCGGCTACGGCTACGATGGTCGACTGTCGCAAGGCGTCGATGGGGCCATCACCCCGGAGCTGCCGGAAGAACAGCGTCGCCCACCGGGGTGTTCGCCCACTAGAACCGGCCGCGGCAGAACTCGAGCGGGTCGTCCACGAGGCGGCCAAGAAGGGTGGTACCGCGGGGTCCGCCTCGTCCCTTCGTCTCTGGCCGGGCCAGTCCCGGCGTAGCGCAGCCGACGAAGGAAGACCGATGACGCAGTATCGCCCGGTGCCCCCGCAGGTGGATCTGCCCGCGATGGAACGCGAGATCCTCGACCTGTGGGACGCCCAGGACACGTTCGCCAAGTCGCTGGAGGCAACCCGCGGCGGGCCTACCTGGACCTTCTACGAGGGTCCGCCGACCGCCAACGGCACCCCCGGCACCCATCACATCGAGGCCCGCGTCTTCAAGGATGTCTTCCCCCGGTTCAAGACCATGCAGGGCTTCCACGTCGACCGCAAGGCCGGCTGGGACTGTCACGGCCTGCCCGTCGAACTGGCGGTCGAGAAGGAGCTCGGCTTCAACGGCAAGCCCGACATCGAGGCCTACGGCATCGAGGCGTTCAACGCCCAATGCCGCGAGTCGGTCACCCGGCACGTCGACGAGTTCACCGAGCTCACCCACCGGATGGGCTACTGGGTGAACCTCGACGAGGCGTACTGGACGATGGACGCCTCCTTCGTCGAATCCTGCTGGTGGGCGCTGAAGCAGATCTTCGATGCCGGCCTGCTGGTCGAGGACTACCGGGTCGCGCCTTACTGCCCGCGCTGCGGCACGACGCTGTCCGATCATGAGCTCGCCCAGGGCTACGAGGACGTCGTCGACCCGAGCGTCTACGTGCGGTTCCCGCTGACCTCCGGCCCGTGGGCGGGCAAGGCGTCCCTGCTGGTCTGGACGACGACGCCCTGGACGCTGGTCAGCAACACCGCCGTCGCGGCGCATCCCGACGTCAGCTACGTGGTGGCCACGAGGCTCGGTGACGACGAGCCGGAGACCCTGGTGGTCGCCGAGCCGCTGGCCGAGAAGGTGCTCGGCGACGGCTGGCAGATCGAGGCCACCTTCTCGGGCCGCGACCTGGAGCTGTGGACCTACCGGCGTCCGTTCGACCTGGTCGAGTTCCCCGACGTCGTCGGCGGCACCCACTACGTCGTGCTGGCCGACTACATCACCACCGAGGACGGCACCGGCCTGGTCCACCAGGCGCCGGCCTTCGGCGAGGAGGACATGGCGGTCTGCCGCGCCTACGGGTTGCCGATGGTGAACCCGGTGCGCCCCGACGGCACCTTCGAGGCCGAGCTGCCGCTGGTCGGCGGGGTCTTTTTCAAGACCGCCGACAAGACCCTGGTGGCCGACCTGGCCGCGCGCGGGCTGCTCTACCGCGAGCTGCCCTACGAGCACAGCTACCCGCACTGCTGGCGCTGCCACACTCCGCTGCTCTACTACGCGCAGCCGTCCTGGTACATCCGCACCACCCAGATCAAGGACGCCCTGCTGCGCGAGAACGCCGCCACCAATTGGTATCCCGAGCACATCAAGTGGGGCCGTTACGGCGACTGGCTGAACAACAACATCGACTGGGCGCTGTCCCGGTCGCGGTACTGGGGGACGCCGCTGCCGATCTGGCGCTGCCCCAACGGCCACCTGACCTGCGTCGGCTCGCGCGCCGAGCTGTCCGAGTTGAGCCACGCCGACCAGTCGGTGCTCGACCCGCACCGTCCGTTCGTCGACGACATCACCTTCGCCTGCCCGCACTGCCACGAGACCGCGCACCGGGTGCCCGAGGTGATCGACGCCTGGTTCGATTCGGGTTCGATGCCGTTCGCGCAGTGGGGCTACCCGTGGGCCGAGGGCTCCAAGGAGCGCTTCGAGAACGCCTACCCGGCCGACTTCATCTGCGAGGCGATCGACCAGACCCGCGGCTGGTTCTACTCGCTGATGGCGGTCGGCACCCTGGTCTTCGACGCCTCCTCGTACCGCAACGTGCTCTGCCTGGGCCACATCCTGGCCGAGGACGGCCGCAAGATGAGCAAGCACCTGGGCAACATCCTGGAGCCGATCCCGCTGATGGACACCCATGGGGCGGACGCCGTCCGCTGGTTCATGGCGGCCGGCGGCTCGCCCTGGGCGTCCCGGCGGGTGGGGCACGTGACGATCACCGAGACCGTCCGCAAGGTGCTGCTGACCTACTGGAACTCGGTCGCGTTCCAGGCGCTGTATGCGCGCACCAACGGCTGGACGCCGGCGTCCTCGCCGGCCGAGTCGCCGCAGGTCGAGCTTGTCGAGACCTCCCCGGCCGCGGCGCGCACCCACGTGCTCGACCGCTGGCTGGTGTCGGTGCGCACCGCGCTGGTGCGCGAGACCACCGCCGCCCTGGAGAACTTCGACACCCAGCGGTACGGTGCCCTGATCGCCGACTTCGTCGACGACCTGTCCAACTGGTACGTGCGGCGGTCGCGCCGGCGGTTCTGGGAGGGCGACCCGGGCGCGCTGCAGACCCTGCACGACACCCTGAACGTGGTCACCCGGTTGATGGCCCCGCTGGCCCCGTTCATCACCGAGCGGGTCTGGCAGGACCTGGTCGTCGCCACCGATCCGGACGCCCCGGCGTCGGTGCACCTGGCGTCCTGGCCGCTGGCCGACGATGCCCTGGTCGACCCCGCGCTCAACGAGGCGATGCGGCTGACCCGCCGGCTGGTCGAACTGGGCCGCTCCGCCCGCGCCGAGGCGAAGGTGAAGACCCGGCAGCCGCTGTCCCGGGTGCTGGTGCCGTCCGGTTCGTTCGCCACGCTGGACGCCGAACTGCGCGCCGAGATCGCCGCCGAGCTGAACGTGCAGTCGGTGGAGTCGTTCGCCTCCGCCGGCGACCTGGTCGACTACTCGGCGAAGGGCAACTTCCGGGCGCTGGGTAGGCGTTTCGGCAAGGACACCCCGAAGGTCGCCGCCGCCATCGCCGCCGCGGACGCCGCCGAACTGGCCGCCGCGCTGGCGGCGTCCGGGACCGCGACCGTGGCCGGGGTGGAGGTGAGTGCCGACGAGGTGATCGTCTCGGAGCGCCCGCGCGAGGGCTGGTCGGTGGTCAACGAGCAGGGCGAGACGGTCGCGCTCGACCTGGAGTTGACGCCCGCACTGGTCCGGGCGGGTCTGGCGCGCGAGGTCATCCGGCTGGTGCAGGAGACTCGCAAGGCGTCCGGTCTGGAGGTCTCCGACCGGATCACCCTGGCCTGGGCCGCCGACGGCGACCTGGCCGAGGCGCTGCGCGAGCACGAGGCGCTGGTCGCCGGCGAGGTGCTGGCGACGACGATCGCCGAACTCGAACCCGCCGACGACTGGACCACCTCGGACGACCTGGGCCTGAGCTTCGCGATCGCCAAGGCCTGACGGCCGGGATGGGCTGGGTCAGCGCAGGTCGTCCGGCTGGGACGGCGCGGACGGGTAGGTCGGGGGATCCGGCGGGAGGGCGGCGAAGCGGCGCTGCCGGAGGCTCCTGCGGATCGATCCGAGGACCATGTTGGCCA
>WBZS01002563.1_pt1 | contig 11037 bp, 8 predicted proteins | sample 5204201 | NCBI WGS metagenome assembly WBZS01 (sample SAMN12344357, study PRJNA552823) | activated sludge metagenome | biome: Activated sludge suspended growth; feature: Nitrification reactor; material: Wastewater; isolation source: activated sludge from nitrification reactor of wastewater treatment...
GACGGGCAGCTCGATGGTCACGGTGCCGGACTCCAGGTCGAGCGGCCGTGGCCCGGGCGCCCCCTGTTCGTCGGTCACGACGAGCACCTTCTCCAGGTCGCGCTGCTCGCGCCAGTGCTTGAGGCCCGGCTGGAACAGCTCGAAGAACTCCGACATCCCCCCAGTGTGCCCGCCCGGCGTGGCTGGCTCGGGCCCACAGTGGTGTTGGAATGGTTCTCGATCAGGAAGCCGTGAGCCTTTCCCAGCATCATCCCTTGTCAGCGAGTCTCCAGGACCGCCCGGAGAAACGCCTCCCTCATCGAGAACCATTTCGACACCATCAGCCCGCGAGGCGGGCTGTCGGAGGCCGAGGGGGCCAAGTTTCGGCAGGGGTGTCGTAGACTGGCACTCAACCCGGCCGAGTGCCAACCCTCGCGGCGAAGCCGCCAACCGACACAACCCCGGGGCCGGCGCACCGAGGGACCGCCGACGAGCGAAGGAGGAGGACATGCCCGTGCTGGACGAGCGCAAGGTCTCGATCCTCCGCGCGATCGTCACCGACTACGTGTCCTCGCGCGAGCCGGTGGGCTCCAAGACCCTCGTGGAGCGGCACAACCTCAACGTCTCCCCGGCGACGGTGCGCAACGACATGGCCATCCTCGAGGAGGAGGGCTACATCACCCAGCCGCACACCTCCGCCGGACGCATCCCCACCGACAAGGGGTATCGCCTGTTCGTCGACCGGCTCGGCGCCGTCAAACCCCTCAGCCAGGCCGAACGCCGCGCGATCGTCACGTTCATGGCGGGCGCGCTCGACCTCGACGACGTCGTCCGGCGCACGGTGCAGCTGCTGGCTCAGATCACCCGCCAAGTCGCGATCGTGCAGTACCCGGTGCTGAGCACAGCGACCATCCGGCACGTCGAGATCCTGCGGCTGGGCGAGCAGCGCGGCCTGGTCATGTGCGTCAACAACACCGGCCACATCGACCAGCGCGTCGTGCCTTTGGGCGACGCCTCCGACGCCGACCTGGGCCTGCTGCGCGCCCGCCTCCTCGAACGCCTCGTCGGCGCCACACCGCGCGAGGCGGTCGAGCGCCTCGCCACCCTCCACGAGGGCCTGCCCTCGGAGCTTTCCGGTGTCGGCGGGGTCGTCGTGGCCACCTTGCTCGAGCTCGTCGGCGACGACCCGGGCACCCGCGTCGTCGTCGGCGGCGTGCCCAACCTGACCCGGTTCGGCGACCAGTTCGAGACCACCGTCAAGCCCGTGCTGGAGGCACTCGAGGAGCAGGTCGTCCTGCTCCGCCTGCTGGGCGAGGCGACCACCCCCAACGACGTCACCGTCCGGATCGGCCACGAGAACCCCTACGCGCCCCTCCAGGCGACGTCTGTTGTGGCGTCCGGCTATGGTGCGGACGCCGACGTGTGGGCCACGCTGGGCATCGTCGGCCCCACCCGGATGGACTACCCCTCGGCCATCGCGTCCGTGCGCGCGGTCGCACGTTACGTCGGCCGATTCCTGGCCGAAGGATGAGAAGGACACCGTGAGCGACTACTACGAGGTGCTGGGCCTGCCGCGCGACGCGTCGGCCGAGCAGGTCAAGAAGGCCTACCGCAAGCTGGCCATGAAGTTCCACCCGGACGTGGCCGACGACCCCGCTTCGGCCGAGAAGTTCAAGGAGATCGGGGAGGCGTACGCCGTCCTGAGCGACGACAAGAAGCGCCAGATGTACGACCTCGGCGGCGACCCGATGCGCAACGGCGGCGGCATGGGCGGCTTCGGCTTCCCCGGCGGCGGCACGGCCGGCTTCGACGTCGGCGGGCTCTTCGACGCCATGTTCGGCGCCCAGGGGGCGCGGGGGCCACGCAGCCGGGTGCGTCGCGGCCAGGACGCGCTGGTTCGGCTGAACCTCACCCTCGCCGAGGCGGCGTTCGGCGTCACCAAGCCGATCCGGGTCGACACGGCGGTCGTCTGCCCCGGCTGCTCCGGCCGGGGCTCGGCCGAGGGCAGCGAGCCCGTCACGTGCTCGACCTGCCACGGCGCGGGCGACGTGCAGACGATCCAGCGCTCGTTCCTCGGCGACATCCGCACCGTCCAGCCGTGCCCGAACTGCCGTGGCTACGGCACGGTGATCCCGCATCCGTGCGGCGAGTGCAGCGGCGAGGGCCGCGTGCGCAGCCACCGCACCATCAACGTCAAGATCCCGGCCGGGGTGAGCCCCGGGAACCGCGTCCACCTCGACTCCCAGGGCGAGGTCGGCCCCGGCGGCGGCCCGGCCGGCGACCTGTACGTCGAGCTGACCGTCAGCCCGCATGAGGTGTTCCGGCGCGACGGGGACAACCTCGAGATGGTGGCCAAGCTCCCCATGACGGCCGCCGCGCTGGGCACCGAGGTGTCGATCGACACGCTCGAGGCCGACGTCGAGGGCACGCAGCCCGACGACGCGCGCGTCAAGCTCGCCGTGCCGCCCGGCACCCAGCCCGGCACGCGCCTCGTGGTGCCCGGACGCGGCGTGCCGCGGCTGCGTGGCGCGGGACGCGGCGACCTGGGCGTTACCCTGTTGGTGCAGACACCGACGTCTCTGGACGACGCGCAGCGGGCCCTGCTGCGACAGCTGGCGGAGGCCCGCGACGAGACCCGTCCGGAAGCCATGGTGGACCGCGGCCACAAGGGGTTCTTCAATCGCCTCAAGGAAGCCTTCATCGACTGACCCGCCTTAGGAGAAGGACGAGATGACCGACCCGCTGTTCCTCGCCGACCTCGACGCGCCGAAGGTGGGTGAGGAGTTCACCCTGACCGGCGAGGAGGGCCGGCACGCGGCCGGCGTCCGGCGCATCCGGGTGGGGGAGAACGTCACGGTCGCCGACGGCGCCGGCACCGGAATCCGCGGCCCGGTCACGGCGGTCGACAAGGCGTCCGTCACCCTGACTGTCGCAGAGGTGCTCACCGCCGGGACGCCGCGCGTCCGGTACACCGCCGTCCAAGCGCTGGCGAAGGGCGACCGCGCCGAGCTGGCCGTCGAGATGCTGACCGAGGTCGGCGTCGACCGGATCGTGCCGTGGCAGGCGTCCCGCTCGGTGGTCCGCTGGACGAACGACCGTGAGGGCCGCCAGCTCGGCCGCTGGCGCGCGATCGCGCGCAGCGCCACCAAGCAGAGCCGGCGGCTGCGGGTCCCGATCGTGACGGCCGCGGTGAGCACCGACGAGCTGGGGCTGCTGGTGTCGCAGCAGGCCACCGCCCTGATCCTGCACGAGGGGGCGTCCCTCCCGCTGGCCGCTCTCGACCTGCCGGCCGAGGGCGAGGTGCTCGTCATCGTCGGGCCCGAGGGCGGCCTCACCGACGACGAGATCGCCACGTTCGAGGCGGCCGGCGCCCGCCAGGTGCTGGTGAGTGACGCCGTCCTGCGCACCTCGACGGCGGGCGTCGTCGCGCTGGCGCAGCTCCAGGCGCTGCAGCGCACCCTCGACCCGGCCACGTGAGCGCGGCTTCCGCCCGCCCGCAAGGGTTCTCCTTCACCGAGGGGGTCCGGCTGGCGTCCGGACGGGGGCGCACCGGGGTGATCCGTACCCCGCACGGCGACATCGCCACGCCGGCGTTCGTCGTCGTCGGCACGAAGGCGACGGTCAAGGCCGTGCTAGCCGAGTCGGTGGCCGCGGTCGGAGCCCAGGCCGTGCTCGCCAACGCCTACCACCTGTACCTTCAGCCCGGCTCCGACATCGTGGACGCCGCTGGCGGGCTGGGCGCGTTCATGAACTGGCCGGGCCCGACGTTCACCGACTCGGGCGGGTTCCAGGTGATGAGCCTGGGCGTCGGCTTCAAGAAGGTGCTGGCCATGGACGCCGCCGCGGCGGCCCGCGCGGGGGACGCCGACCACGCGACCGCCCCCGGGCGCGAGCGACTCGCCCGCGTCGACGAAGACGGCGTGACGTTCACCAGCCACCTCAACGGCGACCGGCACCGGTTCACCCCCGAGGTCAGCATGCGCGTGCAGCACGAGCTGGGCGCCGACGTCATCTTCGCCTTCGACGAGCTCACCACACTGGCGCACTCGCGCGGCTACCAGGAAGAGTCGCTGAGCCGCACCCAGAGCTGGGCCCGGCGCTGCCTGGCCGCACACGGCGAGCTGACGGCGTCCGCGCCGGGGCGTCCGTACCAGGCGCTGTTCGGCGTCGTCCAGGGCGCCCAGTACGAGGACCTGCGCCGGCGCGCCTGCCGCGAGTTGGCGGCGATGGAGGTGGACGGACGCCGCTTCGACGGCTTCGGCATCGGCGGCGCGCTGGAGAAGGAGAACCTGGGCACGATCGTGGGCTGGTGCGCCGACGAACTGCCGTCCGACCGGCCGCGGCACCTGCTGGGCATCTCAGAGCCCGAGGACCTGTTCGCCGCCGTCGCCGCGGGCGCCGACACGTTCGACTGCGTCAACCCGTCCCGCGTCGCGCGCAACTCGGCGATCTACACCGCCGACGGGCGCTACAACCTGCTCACCGCGGCGAACCGGCGCGCGTTCGTGCCCCTGGAGGACGGCTGCGACTGCTACACCTGCGCCCACTACACAAGGGCCTACCTGCACCACCTCTTCAAGGCCAAGGAGATGCTCGCCGCGACGCTGGCGACCATCCACAACGAGCGATTCACCGTGCGGCTGGTGGACGACATGCGCGCCGCGATCGAGTCCGGCGAGTTCGGCGCCCTGCGCACCGAGTTCCTGGGCCGGTTCCACGCCGCGCGGCGCTTGATACCCTCGTCCGGGCAGGGGATGTGAGCCGAGGGAGGGGTGACCGCGCCATGCTGAGAGTCGAGTGCGGGCACGCGACGGACGTCGGCCGCGTCCGTCGCCACAACGAGGACGCGCTGCTGGCCGGCGGGCGTGTGTGGGCCATCGCCGACGGCATGGGCGGGCACGCGGCCGGCGACGTGGCCAGCGCCCTGGTCATCGAGACGCTGCGCCAGCTGGACGCCGGCCCGGACGAGATCCGTCCCGCCGACCTCGTGGCGGCGGTCCACGCCGCGCACGCCGCCATCGTGGGCCACGGCCGGGCGTACCCGGAGTCCCGGGGCCTGGGCAGCACCGTCACCGGGCTCGCGCTGGTCACGGTCGGCGGCGCCGAGCACTGGGCCGTGTTCAACGTCGGCGACAGCCGCGTCTACCGCGACGCCGGCACGGGTCTGCGCCGGGCCACCGTCGACCACTCCGAGACCGAGGAGCTCGTGATCGCCGGGGTGATCACCGAGGCCCAGGCGCGCACGCACCGCGCCCGCAACGTGATCACCCGCAGCCTCGGTCAGCCCGACGTCCCGCAGGTCGACCTCTGGGTGCTGCCGCGCACGGCCGGCGAGCGGTTCGTGGTCTGCTCCGACGGCCTGACCGGCGAGCTCGACGACGCCGCGGTCGCCGACGTCCTGCTCACCCACCCGGACGCCCAGGCCGCCGCCACCGCGCTCGTCGAGGCCGCCGTCCGCCACGCGGGCCGCGACAACGTGAGCGTCATCGTCGTCAACGTCGAGGGCACCCCGGACGCCGTCGACGAGGGCACCAACCCCCGCGTCCGGGCGCAGTGACATGACCACCCTGCCCTTCACCCACACCCCCGGCGCCGCGACCGCCGTCTGCGCCGGACGCCTCGCCGCCCTCCTCGCCCTCGACCCCGGCCACGAGCTGGTCGCCGGCGTCCAGCGGGTGCTCGCGGGCGACCAGCCGTCTCTGGACGACGTGCTCGACGTCCTGGTCAGCCTCGGGTTGCGCACCGTCGAGCGGTTCGCCCTCGCCGAGGCGACGGACGCCGGCGTGCGCGTCGTCGTCCGCGGCGGCTGGACGGCCGAGGTGCCCGGTGCCGAGCCCGTCGTCGGCGAGGGGCTCTGGGTCGACCGGTTCCTGGACGGCGCCACGTCCGTGCTGCTCAGCGGCCCGGACGCCGTGGGTCCGGCGCTGCCCCTGGCCGGGGGCGTCGTCCTCGCCGGTCGCGTGGGCTTGGTCGCCCCCGTCGCGCAGGTGGTCGCCGTCGATCTCACGGATCCCGAGCCCCCGGCCGTGACCCGGCAGCCTGCGGCCGACGTCGTGGCGCCGGAGCTCACGGCTGATGTCCCGGAACCGGAGGCCGCGCCCGTGACCGTCGAGTCCGAGGCCGCCGCGGTGTCCGACGAGGACAGCCGACACGACTTCGACCACCTGTTCGGCGCGACGCAGGTGCCCGCCGAGCCCGACGAGGAGCCCGAGCCCGAGCCGTCGCACGAACCCGGCGCCGGGCCGGCCGGGGTGACGATGGCGTCGCCGTTCACCGCGCCGCTCCCAGACCTCCCGCCAGAGCCGGCCCCCGTGCCGTCGGTCCCGGCCGCCCCGATCCCGCCCGTCCCTGCGGTGCCAGGCGGGTTCATCGCCGCCGTGCCGTGGGCGCTGGACGTCCCGGCCGACGCGCCGCCCGCCGCCCCCGCAGCCCCACTCACCCCGACCCAACCGCCCCCGCAGTCCGCGGCCCCATCGGTCCCTGAGCCGCCGCCGATCGCGAGCCAGGGTCCGCCCGAGATGACGATCGCCCGCGACCAGCTCGCCGGCGCAGTGGCCCCGCTGGTGGTCGCCGCGCGCTGCGCGGAGGGCCACCTGAGCCCGGCCTATGCGGGCGCGTGCCGGGTGTGCGGCCGGCCGCTGCCCGCGCAGCAGCCGTTCGAGGCGCCCAGGCCGAGCCTCGGCGTCCTGCGGTTGTCGACCGGCGATACGGTGACGCTCGACCGGGGCGCGATCCTCGGCCGGCACCCGCGGCTGCCGCAGGGCTGGGCGGGGGAGCAGCCGAACCTGGTGCGCATCGACGACCCCGACCGGGACGTCTCCAGCCAGCACCTGGAGATCCGGCTCGACTTCTGGCACGTGCTGGTGCGCGACCTGGGCTCGACCAACGGCACCGAGGTGATCCTGCCCGGGGCGGCGCCGGTCGCCCTGCGGCCCCACGACGCGATGGCGATCGAACCCGGAACCAAGGTCGTGCTGGCGGGTGTGTTCGACTTCACCTTCGAGGTCACCGGATGACGCGGTCCCTCCCACCCCCACCCATCCCCGGCCTCACCTTCATCGACGCACTCGGCTCCGGCGGCTACGCCGACGTGTTCTTGTACGAGCAAGACATGCCGTCGCGCAAGGTGGCCGTCAAGGTGCTGCGCGACACGGGCCTGTCCGCGGCGAGCGTCGACCGGTTCACCGCCGAGGCCAACGCGATGGCCCGCCTGGAGCACCCGCACATCGTGCCCGTGTACTCGGCGGGGACGACCGCCGACGGCCGGCCGTACCTCGTGATGATGTACTACCCGCAGGCCAGCCTGGCCGAGCGGGCCCGCCGCGAGCGGTTCTCGGTGGCCGAGGTGCTGCGCATCGGCATCCAGCTCGCCGCCGCCGTGGAGACCGCCCACCGCGCGGGGCTGCTGCATCGCGACATCAAGCCCGCCAACGTGCTGACCAGCCAGTACGGCGCGCCGGGGCTCACCGACTTCGGCATCGCCGCCCAGGTGGCGCAAGCCGAGCACGACGACGCCGGGGTGTCCGTGCCGTGGTCGCCGGTCGAGACCCTGTACGCCACCGGCCCGGCCACCGTCCGCTCGGACGTCTACGCGCTGGCCGCCACCTTGTGGCACCTGCTGGTCGGACGCTCGCCGTTCGAGGTTCCCGGCGGCGATAACTCCACGTTCGCGCTGATGCGCCGCGTCCGCGACGTGCCGGCCCCCTCGACGGGACGCTCCGACGTCCCGACCTCGCTGGACCGCCTCCTGCGCACCGCCATGGCCAAGCAGCCGCACGTGCGGCCGGCATCCGCGCTGCAGCTGGCGCGCTCGCTGCAGGCCATCGAGCAGGAGCTGCGGCTCACCCGCACCGACATCATCCTGCCCGCGGACGCCGAGGCCCCGGCTCCGGACGCCGGCCAGACCCGGCCGGCGCCCCGGCGTCCCGCCCCCGAGGACGACGCCACCCGGCTCCGGGCGCAGCAGATCGTGCCGCCCTTCGACAAGCCCAGGGACCGCGATCACCCCGAGACGACCCCCGCACCCGCGGCCACCACGCCGGCCGCGACGGCGGCGTCCGGGGCCCGGACCGACGCCCACGACCCGGCCACGGTCCGGCGCGAGGTGGTGCGGGCCGACGACGACGCCGACCCGGAGCACCGCGACCCGGCCAACCGCCGCGGGCTGCTGGCCGGCGTCGGCATCGCCGGGGTGTGCCTGGCCGTGATCGCGTTCTGGCAGCTGGGCGTCAACCGGGCCACGCCGGCGCCCACCCAGACGGGCACGCCCACCCAGTCGCCGCCGGCGCTGACCCGCGCCGCCCCCGCCCCGGGCGCCCCGGCCGTCACGGGCGCGCGCACCGGCGACAAGGCCACCTTCACCTGGACGTACGACAACGCCCTCGACTCGGATTACTTCAACGTGTCCGTCGAGGGCCGCGCCCAGGTCGAGCGCACCCAGGACCCGACCATCACCCTCGTGGGCCCCGCGCCCCTGTGCATCGGCGTCAAGGTGCTCCGCGCCGACGGCAGCAATTACCCCAAGGAGTACTCGGCGAAGGTGTGCGCGTGAACCAACTGACCCTGGACTTCTGCGGCGAGCTCTACTCGCCCGACCCCGAGGTGCCCTTCACGATCGGGCGAGAGGCCGACGTCGTCATCGACGAGGACAACCCGTTCCTGCACCGGCAGTTCCTGTCGATCCTGTTCAGCCACGAGCTGTGGTGGCTGTGCAACGTGGGCTCCCAGCTGACCGCGACGGTGAGCCACGACCAGGGCCGCGTCCAGGCGTGGCTGGCGCCGGGGGCGTCCATGCCGCTGGTGTTCGCCGACACGGTGGTCTGGTTCACCGCAGGCTCGACCACGTACGAGTTCGACCTGCGCCTCGACGTCCCGCTGCTGACGCCGGTCGAGCCGGACGCCGACGACGCCTCGGGCTCGACCACCATCGGCCGGGTCAGCCTCACCCCCGACCAGAAGCTGCTGGTGCTGGCCCTGTGCGAGGACGTCCTGCGTCGCGGCGACCGGGGCAGCGGGGCCGTGCCGCAGTCGGCCGCGGCCGCCGCCCGGCTGGGCTGGCCGGTCACCAAGTTCAACCGCAAGCTCGACAACGTGTGCGGCAAGCTCGCGGACGTCGGCGTCCGCGGCCTGCACGGGGGGCCGGCCAAGCTGGCGTCGTCGCGCAAGGCGCGCCTGGTGGAGTACGCCATGGCGGCCCGCATCGTGACCGTCGAGGACCTCGACTTGTTGCCCCGGTTAGGCTGAACGAAACCCACCCACCCCAGGACTGACGCCCATCGTGATGCGAAGACTCGCCCGCTTGCTCCCCGCCGCCGTGCTGCTCACGGCCGTGGCTGTCCTGGCCGCGTTCGCGCTGATCTCGCCCGGCTTCCCGGTGCGCAAGCTCAACCTCAACGACTCCGGCATCTGGGTGACCAACGACGCCGAGGCGCTGTTCGGCCGCCTCAACAAGTCGGCCGAGACCCTCGACGGGCTGCTGGGCCCGGCCGGCGGCCCCCAGGGCAGCGCCGCGCCCAGCCTGGACGTCAGCCAGGACGCCGCCCACGTCGTCGCGCGCGACCTCAAATCCGGACGCCTCACCGCCCTCGACGTCGCGAGCGTCGCCCACGTCGCCGACCGCGCCGCCACGATCGACCCGGCGTTCGCGCTCGACCTGCGCGGCGGCACCGTCGCGGTGCTCGACCCGGCGTCCGGCACGGTGTGGGCCGCGCGCTACACCGACGCCGACCCGATCGTCGACGTCACCCGACTGGAGGCGAGCCAAAAGCCCGTGGCTGACCTGGGCCGGGCGGCCTCCGGCAGCGTCGCCGGGCGGGGCGCCGGGCTGTCTGTGGGGGTAGACGGCACGATCCACGCGGTCTCGACCAACGGGCGCGGGGTGGCGGTGCGGCCCCGGGGCGCCGGGTTCGAGGAGCCCGCCTACGACCAGCAGACCCCGTTCACCTCGGTGCAGGTGGCGGCCGTGGGCGTCGGCCGCGCCGTCCTGGACGCCGAGGCCGGCGTCGTCGTCGACGCGGACGGCGGGCGGCACGACATCGGCTCCGACCCGCGCGCCCGCATCCAGCACGCCGGCGACGAGGCCGACACCGTCATCGTGGCCACCGGCACCGCGCTGCTGGCGCTCGGCCGCGGCAAGGTGGCCACGCTCGCCCAGGGCGCGGACGCCGCCCCGGCGATCCCGCTCGTGCTGCGGGGCTGCGCGTTCGGCGCCTGGGCGGGCGAGCCGGGCCGGGCCGTCCGCTCGTGCGGCGGCGCCCCCGCCGAGGAGCAAGCCGGGCTGGCGGACGCCGCTCTGCTGGCCCCGGTCTTCCGCAGCAACCACGGCCAGGTGGTGCTGAACGACACCTCCGACGGCAAGATCTACTCCTTCGAGGAGCAGCGCTTCGTCCAGAACTGGACCGAGGCGCAGCCGCTGGAGTCCTCCGAGGAGGGCGACCCCACCAAGGAGTCGCGCGTCAACGAGGACCAGCCGCCCAAGGCCAACAACGAGACGATCGGCGCCCGTCCCGGCCGTACCACGGTGGCGCACGTGCTCGACAACGACGCCGACCAGGTCGGCCGCATCCTGTCGGTGGTCGCGGTCACCGAGCCGGCCGGGGGAGCCACGGCGTCCATCGCGCCCGACGGGCAGACGGTGCTGGTCACCCTGCCGCAAGACGCCACCGACACGTCGCTGGAGTACACGATCAGCAACGGCACGGCGACCGACAAGGCCACGCTGACGGTCAAGGTGCGCCGCGAGTCCGACAACGAGGCGCCGATCCTGCGGCTGGGCGCCACCGAGCGCACGTTCGGGGTGAGCTCGTGGGGCACGATCGTCCTGCCGGCGGCCGGCGACTGGCGCGACCCGGACGGCGACCCGGTGTCGATCGAGTCCGCGGGGGCCGACGGGCAGAAGGTCGGCGTCACCGCCGACGGCCGGCTCAGCCTGACCGCCGGGCGGGCCGAGGAGACCACGGTCGTGCCGGTCACGTACGGCGTCTCGGACGGGCGCTCTCCCGCCCAGCCCGGACGCCTCGCCGTCAAGGTGCTCGCCTTCGACGCCACCAGCGGCGACGC
>WBZS01002564.1_pt1 | contig 11036 bp, 9 predicted proteins | sample 5204201 | NCBI WGS metagenome assembly WBZS01 (sample SAMN12344357, study PRJNA552823) | activated sludge metagenome | biome: Activated sludge suspended growth; feature: Nitrification reactor; material: Wastewater; isolation source: activated sludge from nitrification reactor of wastewater treatment...
ACCTCATTTCAGTCGATGCCGCACCCCATGCTGAAGAAGGACGCCATCGGCGCCAACGCCACGACGAAAATCAGCCGCACCGAGTTCCACGCCGGCAAGCACGCCCCTTACGTGGGCGATGAGGTGACCATCGACATCGCCGTCGAGGCCATCAGGGAATAACCTGTCATGCCTTTGGGAAGGGTCTGGCTGGTCAGCGATAGCGGTTGATCGTATCGCGGGTTTCCAGAGCAACACGGCGTGCGGCATCGGCGTAGCCCGTTTCCGAACTATCCTTGACGCCGGCGTACAGTATGGCGCGCGACGAATTGACAATCAGGCCATTGCCATTACCGGTACGACCGGCCTGCACGGTGGCTTGCACATCGCCGCCTTGTGCGCCAATACCGGGAACAAGCAGCGGCAGGTCGCCGACGATTTCGCGCACGCGGGCAATCTCGCCGGGAAACGTGGCGCCGACGACGAGCGCACACTGACCGTTGGCGTTCCATTCACGCGCCACCAGCCGGGCCACGCGCTCGTAAAGCTTTTCCGGACGCCCGGTCGTTCCCACGTCAAGAAACTGTAAGTCGCTGCCGCCAGGATTGGACGTACGGCAGAGCAAGATGACACCCTTGTCCGGGTAAGCGAGATAGGGCTCGACCGAATCACGGCCCATGTACGGGTTCACGGTGATGGCATCGGCCCGGTAGCGCTCAAAGATTTCAACGGCGTATTGCTCGGCGGTGCTGCCAATATCGCCGCGCTTGGCATCAAGGATGACCGGGATACCGGGGTGGCGGGTATGAATGTGCGAAATCAGCGCTTCAAGCTGGCTTTCGGCGCGCTGCGCGGCAAAGTAAGCGATCTGCGGCTTGAAACAACACACAAGGTGGGCAGTGGCATCGGCAATGCGTGTGCAGAACTCCAGAATCGCATCAGGTCTTCCCTTGAGATGCGGGGGGAACTTCAAAGGATCGGGGTCAAGTCCAACACAAAGCAGCGAGTTGTTGGTTGTCCAGGCCCGGTTCAGCGATTCGATGAAATTCATGTATTTTTCGCCAACGAATCCTTCAGGGTTACGCTGCGGTTGAATACCGGCGCTCCATCCTTCGAGTCGAAACGATCCGCGACAAAGTATCCATGCCGCTCGAACTGGAAGCGATCTTCCGCTCTGGCCAGCCTGAGCGAGGGTTCCAGCCAGGCCTTGACGAGAACCACGCTGTCCGGATTCAGGTCGTCGAGAAAATCGCGTTCCAGATCGGGAGCATCGCCCTCGCGCCGACCGCCCGGTGCGGGCGTGGAAAAAAGCCGGTCGTAGAGCCGAACATCGGCCTGATGGCCATGTGCGACGGAAACCCAGTGCAGATTGCCCTTGACCTTGTAGTTGTCGGCGCCCGGCGAACCGCTTTTCGAGTCGGGCAGGTAGTGACAATGCACCGCGATGATCTCGCCGTTCGCGTCCTTGTCGCAACCGCTGCACTCGACCACAAAGCCATAGCGCAGGCGCACCCTGTTGCCGGGATAAAGCCGGCGATAGCCCTTGCTCGGCACTTCCATGAAATCCTCGCGCTCAATCCACAACTCACGGCCAAGCGGCATGGCGCGTTTTCCCAATTCCGGCTTCAGCGGATGGTTGGGCGCGAAGCAATCCTCGCGTTGCCCTTCAGGATAATTATCGATGATCAGTTTCAAGGGATCGAGCACGGCAATGCGGCGTTCGGCAGTTTCGTTCATCACCTCGCGCATGGCTTCTTCCAGCAGCGTGTATTCGATCAGCGAATCGGATTTGGATACGCCAACGCGTTCGGCAAAGAGCCGGAAACCTTCCGGGGTATAACCGCGCCGGCGCGCGCCGACCAACGTCGGCATGCGCGGATCGTCCCAGCCGTTGACGTGCTTTTCTTCGACAAGCTGGATCAGCTTGCGTTTGGAAAGCACGACGTAGCTAAGATTGAGGCGCGAAAACTCTATCTGTTGCGGCAACGGCCGCTGAAACAGATTGGCTTCGGCCAACCGCTCCAGCAGCCAGTCGTAAAAGGGGCGCTGATCCTCGAATTCCAGAGTGCAGATCGAATGAGTGATGTTTTCCAGCGCGTCTTCGATCGGGTGCGCGAAGGTGTACATCGGGTAGACGCACCACTTGTCGCCGGTATTGTGATGCGTCGCATGACGAATCCGATAAATGGCCGGGTCGCGCAGGTTGATATTGGGCGAAGCCATGTCGATTTTCGCGCGCAGGATGTACGCGCCATCCGGGAACTCGCCCGCCTGCATGCGCCTGAACAGATCCATGTTCTCTTCGATGCTGCGATGACGGCAGGGCGAATCCAGACCGGCCTGGGTCAACGTTCCGCGTCCGATACGCATTTCGTCGGCGCTCTGGCTGTCGACGTAGGCATTTCCGGTTTGGATCAGAGATTCGGCGCAGGCCACCATCCAGTCAAAATAATCGGAAGCGAAGTAAAGATTATTCTCGACATCGTCCTGCCAGGAAAACCCGAGCCAATGCACGGCGTCGATGATCGAATCGACGTATTCCTTTTCTTCCTTTTCCGGATTGGTGTCGTCGAAACGCAGATGGCAGCGGCCACCGTAATCGTTCGCCAGGCCAAAATTCAGGCAGATCGACTTGGCATGGCCAAAATGCAGATAACCGTTCGGCTCCGGCGGAAAACGGGTGCGAATTCTTGCCGCATCCAGGTCACCGGCTTGCTGCTGGTCGCCAAGTCCGGGCTGGCCAGACCAACGTCGTTGCGCGTGCTTGCCGGCAGCCAAGTCGGCATCAATGATGTTGCGAATGAAATTGGTCGCAGGCGCTGCAGTGGAGAGGGTTTTCAGGGCGTTGCTCACGTCGTGGTCCTTGATTCCGGAAGTGCGGTATTTTAACCGCTGCACCGGAATAAGCGAAAACCGCTGAATCCAGGAACTTGAACAGCATCGGATTCGGCAACCCGGGCAACCCGGTTAGAAGCGCTGAAGAAGGCGCATTACTCGCCGAGATAGGCTTCGCGCACTTTGGGGTTGGCAAGCAGTCTTGCGGATTCATCGGTGAGCGTGATCTCGCCGCTCTCCATGACGTAACCGCGCTGGCTGACTTCAAGCGCCAGTTTGGCGTTCTGCTCGACGAGCAATACCGTCATTCCCTTGTCGGCCACGGCGCGAACGACCTCGAATATTTTTTGCACCATGAGCGGAGCGAGGCCCATGGAGGGTTCGTCCAGCAGCAGTAATTTCGGTCGACACATCAGCGCGCGTCCGATAGCCAGCATCTGTTGTTCGCCGCCGGACAGGGTCCCGGCCAATTGGTGCGCGCGCTCCTTGAGACGCGGGAAAAGCGTGAAGACGTGTTCGCGGTCGGCATCGATACCGTCTTTGTCCCGGCGCACGTAAGCACCCATCTGCAAGTTCTCGATGATGCTCATGCGCGGAAAGACACCGCGACCTTCGGGCACCATCGCAATGCCTTCGGAAACCAGCTGATGCGGAGGCAGTATGGATAACTCCTTGCCGCAATAACGCACGCTGCCACCCGAAATATCAAGCAGGCGCGACAGCGCTTTGAGCGTACTGGTCTTGCCCGCGCCATTGGCGCCGATCAGCGCGACCATCTCGCCCTGATTGATGTGAAACGTAATGCCGCGCACGGCCTGAATGCCGCCATAAGCGACGCGAAGCCCGGTCACCTCAAGCAAGGCTGCCTCCCAGGTAAGCTTCGATGACCTTGGGGTCATTTTGAACGACCGAAGGGATGTCTTCGCAGATCTTTTCCCCGTAATCGAGGACGGCGACGCGATCGCACAGACCCATGACCAGTTTGACGTCGTGTTCGATGAGCAGGACGGTGATGCCATCCTTGCGGATGCCTTCGATGAGTTCGCGCAAATCTCCGGTTTCGGCACCGTTCATTCCGGCCGCCGGTTCGTCGAGTGCCAGCAGCTTGGGTTCGGTGGCCAGCGCACGGGCAATTTCGAGACGGCGCTGATCGCCGTAGGACAGGTTCCGGGCCAGATCGTCGGCACGGTCGGCGATGTTAACGTAATGCAGAAGTTCCTCGGCGCGTTGTCTGATGGCGGCTTCTTCGTTGACTGTGCGACGGTCATGCAGGACGGCACCAAGTACGCCAGCATGCGTTCGGGCATGGCGACCGACCATGACGTTTTCCATCGCCGTCATGTTGGCAAACAGGCGGATGTTCTGGAACGTCCGGGCGATGCCGCGTTTGGCCACCTTGTGCGGCGCACTGGCCTGCAGTGTTTCACCGGCAAACACGATCTCTCCGCCATCGGGATGATATAGCCCGGTAAGCACGTTGAAAAAAGTGGTCTTGCCGGCGCCATTCGGTCCGATCAAACCATAGATTTCGCCCTGTTTGATGGTCAGCGAGACATCGCGCAGGGCCGTAACGCCGCCGAAATTCTTGCCGATCGCCCGTGCTTCGAGGAGGAAATGGCTCATTCGCCTTCCTTCAGCACATCGGTTGTCGACTCGCCCTTGAATTCCCGTCGACGGGTAGTCGATGGCCACAGGCCGGCCGGCCGGTAGAGCATGACCACGATCAGCGCCAGACCGAAAAGCAGCATGCGCAACGCTTCCGGATCGAGCAGGATCTTGCCGAACAAAGCCAGTTGGACCGGTCCGGCGCCATGACGGAAGATTTCCGGAAGGATGGTCAGCATCACGCCACCGAGAATGACACCCGGGATATTGCCCATGCCGCCGAGCACCACCATGCACAGCACCATGATCGACTCCATCAAATTGAACGATTCCGGGCTGACAAATCCCTGGAAACCGGCAAACAGGCCGCCAGCAACGCCACCAAAGCTGGCGCCCATGGTAAAAGCCAATAATTTGATGTTGCGGGTATTGATACCACAGGCTTTGGCGGCAATTTCGTCTTCGCGGATGGCGACCCAGGCACGGCCGATGCGCGAGTTTTCCAGCCGGATGGTGACGAAAACGATGAATAGCGCAAGCCCAAGAAAGAGGTAATAGTAAGCGTGTAACGAAGGAATCGTGAAGCCGAGAAAGCTTATCGGCTTGGCCAGTGTGACTCCCCCAAAGTGCAACGGATCGATACCCGATATGCCCTGCGGTCCGTTGGTGATGTTGATCGGCGCATTCAGGTTGTTCAAGAATATACGCACGATCTCGCCAAACCCGAGCGTGACGATGGCCAGATAATCGCCGCGCAAACGCAGGGTTGGCGCGCCCAACAAGGCCCCGAAGAATCCGGCAAGTGCAGCGCCGGCCGGAATGATCAGCCAAACGGGATAATGCAGTCCGAATTGCGGACTGGCCAGAAGCGCATAAAGATAGGCACCCACAGCGTAGAAGGCGATGTATCCGAGATCGAGCAACCCGGCAAAACCGACCACTATATTCAGGCCAAGGGCCAGCATGATGTAGAGCATGGCAAAGTCAACGATGCGCAACCAGGAGTTGCCCAACCCGCTGCCAATCAGGAAGGGAAGGGCGGCGAGCACGATGCCCATGACGATGCTGGCGATGACCGCAGCACTCTTGTCGCGGCGAAATTGTCCGAGACCGGGAAGTTGCGCCATCATGCCCGTTCTGAAACCTTTTCGCCGATCAGTCCGGAAGGCCGAAAAACCAGCACGCCGATCAGCACAAAGAAAGCGAAGATATCCTGATAATGGCTGCCGAGAAAGCCACCGGTCAGATCGCCGATGTAGCCCGCGCCCAGCGACTCGATCAAACCGAGCAGAATTCCGCCGAGCATGGCGCCGGCGATATTGCCGATACCTCCCAGAACGGCCGCAGTGAAGGCCTTCAGCCCGAGCATGAAACCCATGTAGTAGTGGGCGATCGAATAATTGGCGCTGACCATCAGACCGGCCACAGCCGCAAGTGCCGAGCCGATGACGAAAGTGAATGAAATGATCTGGTTGATGTTTACCCCCATGAGTTGGGCAATCGACGGGTTTTCCGATGTGGCACGCATGGCCCTTCCAAGGCGCGTGCGGTTGATGAGGATCATCAGTCCGATCATCATCAGCGCGGCAATCAGCACGATGGCCACTTGCAGACTGGTTATGGTCGCGCCGAATATCGTCATCGAAGTCGTCGGCAATATCGGTGGAAAGGCGTGATAGTTGCGTCCCCAGATCAGCATGGCGAGATTCTGCAGGACGATGGAAACGCCAATCGCCGTAATCAGTGGGGCCAGCCGCGGTGCACGACGCAAAGGCCGGTAGGCGATGCGCTCGATCGTGAAACCCACGGCCATGCACACCAGCGCCGCTGCGGCAAGCCCGAACAAGAGGAGCAGGAAGACGGGCAGCCCGCTGTTTTCGAGCAGCTTGATGACCGACAAGGCAACCATGGCGCCGATCATGACGACTTCACCGTGAGCAAAGTTGATCAGGCCCATGATGCCATACACCATCGTGTAGCCCAGCGCGACCAACGCGTAAATGCTGCCCAGAATCAGGCCGTTAATGATTTGCTGGATGAAGATATCCATCGTTGGTAACGCCTGAAATGCCTTCGGAATGTACACCGAGCGGCCAACCGAACAAGCAAACGGCACCCTCAGGTGCCGTTTGCTCAGTTAGGTGGAGCGCCTACTTTTTCTCTACAGCGGCTTTGGTGGCTTCTGCCGCACTCTTGGTGGCATCGGCTGCGCCCTTGGCCACATCTGCAGCCGCCTTCGCTCCCTCCATGGCCGCACCTTTCACGGCATCCTTGGCGGCTTCACCGGTCGCCACAGCAGCATCCTTGACTGCGGCAGCGGCATCCTTCACCGCTTCCTTGACCATCTCTGCCGGCGAACCACCAATGGTTTCACGATATTCCCATTTGCCATCTTTCACCTGATACATGCTGATGGCGCCGCCCTTGAGGTCACCCTTGTCATCGAACTGCACTTTGGCAGAAACGCCCTGGTAGTCAGACTTGCCGATTTCCGGCAGGAATTTGGCCGATTCAACCGAATTCGCGCGTTTCATGGAATCGACCATGACCATCACGGCATCATATACGTACGGTGCATAGAGCTGGATCTGGCCGTACTTGGCGGTGAAGGCATCGCCAAACGCCTTGCCGCCCGGCATCTGGTCAAGCGGTACTCCCGGCAGCGAACAGAACTGGCCTTCACTGGCTTCGCCGGCAAGCTTGATGAATTCCGGCGTGCAGCCGCCGTCACCGGTAAGGAACTTCGCTTTCACACCCAGCGATTTCATCTGCTTGGCCATCGGGCCACCCTGGGCGTCCATACCGCCGTAGAACACGACATCAACTTTCTTCGACTTGATCTTGGTCAGGATGGCGGCGAAATCGGTGGCCTTGTCATTGGTGAATTCACGCGTCGCTATCTTGCCGCCAGCGGCGAGAATCGCTTTTTCAAACTCGTCGGCAAGACCCTGACCATAAGCGGTACGGTCGTCGATGATGGCAATCTTCTTGCCCCCCATCTGGTGCGCCGCAAATTCACCGAGAACTTTGCCCTGCTGCACGTCATTGGCCATCACCCGGAAAGCCGTGGTGAATCCCTGTTGGGTGTACTTCGGGTTGGTCGCCGAGCCGGAAATCTGCGGGATGCCAGCATCGAAATAGATCTTGGATGCCGGGATGGTCGTCCCTGAATTGAGGTGGCCGATCACCCCATTGACTTTGGCATCGACCAGCTTCTGGGCAACAATGGTGCCCTGCTTCGGATCGGCCTGATCGTCTTCTGCGACAAGATCGAACTTGACTTTGGCACCACCGATCTCAAGACCTTGGGCATTCAGCTCATCAATCGCCATGCGAGCGCCATTTTCGTTATCCTTGCCCAGATGGGCCTGCGGTCCGGTCAATGGGGCAACGTGACCGAGTCTGACCGTCACTTCAGGTTTTGGAGGCGGCACGGGGGCCGCTACGGGCGCAGGAGCGGGCGCTGGTTTGGGCTCTTCCTTCTGGCCGCAACCGATCAAGGATATGGCTGCAGCAACGGCGAGTGTCATGCTGGAAATGCGCAAGTACGACATGTTTCTTCCTCCAGAGGCGATTTTTGTGGAAAGAGTGGACTCAGGGGTCTGATTCTGCTGACCTAGCCTCATGATGTCAATGCGTAAGTTAGAGTGGGTGTTGGCCAACGAGAAGGCGCTTTCGTCTCCAAACAACAAGACCGGCTTTCACCGGTCTTGTTGTTTGGCATGCGTGTTGCTGTCGAAAAGTGATTACTTGAGGCTCAGAATCCACTTTACCAGCTTGCTCGCTTCTTCGGGCGTAACCGACGCGTTTGGCGGCATCGGCACCGGACCCCAGGCACCCTTGCTACCCTTTATAACCTTCTCGACAAGCATGGCTTCGTCCTTAGCCGTGAATTTCTTGGCAACATCCTGGTAGGATGGGCCGACGAGTTTCTTGTCAACCGCATGACAGGCCAGGCAGTTCTTGGCTTTGGCCAAGGCCATTTCGTCCGCTGCTTGTGCTGCACCGGCAGACAGGAGGCCGGCCGCAACCAGCAGGGATAGGTAAGTAGTCTTCATTCTTTCTCTCCGTTGATGAAAGTGGTTGCCACAGGGTGATCATATTCCAATTTGCTGCCAAATCTCAAGGTCGGCACAAAATTGTCATGGGGACAGATAAGCTAACGCGCAGGTACAGGAAAGCGTTGACTGAAGATTGGCCGGTTGATTTTATCTCCTGGCCGACTGATCAACGACGCTTGAGCAAGCTGAGGTCGCGCACGGCGCCGGTCGACGCCGACGAGGCCATCAGAGCGTAGGCCTGCAAGGCCTTGGAAACGATGCGCGTCCGCTCGGATGCCGGTTGCCAACTCTGCTCGTTCCTGGCATCCATCGCCACACGACGACGCTGCAATACAGCGTCGGTTACAGCCAGATGAATGCGCCGGTTGGGAATGTCGATTTCGATGGTGTCACCTTCTTCGACCAGGCCGATAGCTCCACCTTCAGCGGCCTCCGGCGAGACGTGGCCGATGGACAATCCCGAGGTTCCGCCCGAAAAGCGCCCATCGGTCAACAGCGCGCAGACCTTGCCCAGCCCCTTGGATTTGAGATAGGAGGTCGGATAAAGCATCTCCTGCATGCCAGGCCCGCCTTTGGGGCCTTCGTAGCGGATTACCACGACCTCGCCGGCAACAATCTGATCCGCGAGAATGGCTTCAACGGCGGCATCCTGACTTTCAAAAACCCGCGCCTTGCCAGTGAATTTCCAGATACTCTCATCCACGCCGGCGGTTTTTACGATACAGCCATCCTGCGCGATGTTGCCGAAGAGCACGGCCAGCCCCCCTTCTTTCGAGTAGGCATTGGACTTGTCGCGAATACAACCATGCGTCCGGTCAAGATCCAGCTCCGGGTAGCGACGATTCTGCGAGAAAGCGGTCTGAGTGGGAACACCACCCGGCGCGGCACGGAAGTATTCATAAACTTTGAGGTCGCGCGAATGATGCATCACGTCCCAGTGCACGATGGCCTCATCCAAGGTCTTGCTGTGCACGGTCGGCACTCCGAGGTGCAGCAAGCCCGAACGTTTGAGCTCGCCCAGAATGCCAAAGATGCCTCCGGCGCGATGCACGTCCTCGATGTGGTACTTGTCAGTCATCGGCGCCACCTTGCACAGGCAGGGTACTTTGCGCGAGATCCGGTCAATATCCTGCATGGTGAAATCGACGCCGGCTTCCTGTGCAGCCGCCAGCAGATGCAAAACGGTATTGGTCGAGCCGCCCATCGTGACGTCCAGCGTCATGGCATTCTCGAAAGCTTTAAAGGAACCGATTGATCGTGGCAGCACGGACGCATCGTCTTGCTCGTAGTAGCGGCGACAGAGTTCGACGATCTGGTGCCCGGCCTTGACGAAAAGCCCCTTGCGGTCGGCGTGGGTGGCCACCAGCGTGCCGTTGCCCGGCAATGAGAAGCCGAGCGCTTCGGTCAGACAGTTCATTGAATTGGCGGTAAACATGCCGGAGCAAGAACCACAAGTCGGGCACGCCGAACGTTCGATTTCCGCCAGATCGGCATCCGAAATAGTGCTGTCGACCGCTTTGACCATCGCATCGACCAGATCGATAGTGATCGTCTTGCCGCCCAAGCGCACTTTACCGGCTTCCATCGGGCCGCCAGACACGAAGATGGCCGGGATGTTGACGCGCATCGCCGCCATCAGCATGCCCGGCGTAATCTTGTCGCAATTCGAAATGCAGACCATGGCGTCGGCGCAATGTCCATTGACCATATATTCGACGGAGTCGGCGATCAAATCGCGCGAAGGCAGTGAATACAGCATGCCGTCGTGCCCCATGGCGATGCCGTCGTCGATGGCGATGGTATTGAATTCCTTGGCAATACCGCCGGCCGCTTCGATTTCGCGCGCTACCAGTTGACCCAGATCCTTGAGATGGACGTGCCCCGGAACAAACTGGGTGAATGAATTGACGACGGCAATGATCGGCTTTCCGAAATCGCCGTCTTTCATTCCAGTCGCACGCCATAGAGCGCGCGCACCGGCCATGTTGCGACCGTGGGTCGACGTGCGGGAACGATAGTCAGGCATGGCGTATCTCCGAAAGAGGGTAATGCTTCTGGGTGGCAAGCTATAATCGGAATTCTATCCGAAAGCCCCGCAAGCGTTCGTTACGTGTTGCCGACACGCTGATTCGCCGCCATGTTGATTCATCCTCAGTTCAACCCGATCGCTATTTCGCTGGGCCCGCTGGCTGTCCGCTGGTACGGGCTGATGTATCTCGCGGCCTTTCTCCAGTTCTGGTGGCTCGGCAAGCGGCGGATTCAAACACACCCGCAATTGTCAAAATCCGGCTGGACGGTGCCGCAACTCGACGACCTGCTGTTCTACGGCGTGCTCGGCGTAATTCTTGGCGGACGCTTGGGGCAGGTGCTGTTGTACGAACCCGGTTACTATCTTGCGCATCCCCTGGAGGTCTTTGCCGTCTGGAAAGGCGGCATGTCTTTTCACGGCGGCTTTCTCGGTGTCCTGGCGGCGATGGGGCTGTTCGCCCGCAAGACGCAACGCCGCTGGCTGGACATTACCGACTTCATTGCGCCGCTGGTGCCACTGGGATCCTT
>WBZS01002566.1_pt1 | contig 11030 bp, 36 predicted proteins | sample 5204201 | NCBI WGS metagenome assembly WBZS01 (sample SAMN12344357, study PRJNA552823) | activated sludge metagenome | biome: Activated sludge suspended growth; feature: Nitrification reactor; material: Wastewater; isolation source: activated sludge from nitrification reactor of wastewater...
CGTGGTTCAAGACCTCTTTTATGGAGTTTCTGACATTCTTCATGCAAGTCGCCATTGACGATCGAATGTGAATGAAATACGGGATGAGATCGGATGGTAGCAGAGCAGCTTGATCGCCCATATCTGCTTTTCTGATAGGTCAACGACTACGCCATTTGATACGACTGAATGATAGCACCACGAAATGCTTTCCATGGTGCTTTTGATGGTGGTGTGAATGTTCATGGCTTTAGGGTCCACGGTTCGTCGAATGTGCGCCTGAACTCTCTGTCGATCGAGCCATAGGTCATGCGCTTGATGCTCCATACGACATTCTTGGAGAATTTAGGACGGAAGTTCTTTTCCATGCAAGTGGCTAATTGCCATGCCATGTTCTCGATGGTGCCATACAGAAGGTCGTTCACGGCTGCTCCCATGTTCCGAACGTTGTTCTGATGTGCCGCGTGAGAAGGAACGCGATCCACTCCATGAGCCTGAATCCTTTCGAATGCGTGGCCCATCGCTGAGGATCCATGCTCATTCTGAATGGATGAAACACTTCATTGATCTTTGTTGAGATGTTCTTCATGCCATGTAGTTCATCCATGCTGGTTTGAATCGCTGGAAGACGTTCATGTTGGGCGCTATGAGACGTCGATAATTCACGATGAACATGAGGTCGTGGCATTTGTCGCCCACAACGTTCTCTCTCAATGATTCGCTGAATAAGCCCATTTTCTCGCGCATTGGTGTGAACAGATTTCTCATGTCGTTGGGTTGGGGAATCCCTTGTTCTGGAATGTGAAGATCAGACGGACCTCAATGTGATTATCCAACGTGGATCTTGCGTTCAGGTATTGAACACGGGACAATGCCGAACGTACGCTCCGTTGCCATGATGAGGTCATCAGACACACGGCTGCTTCTAGTTTCAAGTTGATGCTACTCATGATGGTGCGGGCCTCTGAGTCTCCAACGTTCAAAGCCGTAGAAAACCTCGTTCGAATTCCCGAAAAGAAGGGTGTAGTACGTGCGATAGGGCCTTCGTCCCCATTTATCTCCTATGACATGCTCTTGTAGGGAGAGGCCCATGGCAGAGCATATATCCATGATCTCATCATGCATGTTCATGATGGGCGAGTCTTAGTGTGTCGAACGACAGGATGATGCGATGGACGCCGTCGAATTGCCTGCGCGTTCGGGTTTGCATGTGAAGGTCTTTTAGCATGGCAGCAATGCATTTTCTGATGTCGCCTTGAATGTTGATAAGCAGTGGGTGCATGTTCAAGGCTTTAGTTCCCATTCTACGGCGTTCTTCACTCTTGAAATGGCGCCGAATCCGTTCGTCCTGTCTTGCATACGGAAATACAATGGATGATGCTTCGTTCGTTGATAGAACTGTTCGTTCAAAATGTTATACAAGCGGCATATGCCCGAGTAGATGGTCATGTCTTAAGCGTATGAAGTTAATGACCATGGCGCCAAAGTGGAATTCGAAGACGCCCAGCCTATAGCGGTCCTCAGCCAGTTCGACGAGGACTTCAGGCACAAGGCTGCAACGTTCGTATATGACATCGCCGAGATTCATCGAGGCAGGGTGTTTTCTATCACAGCATGGAGCAAGGTGAAATCTCTGAGCGTGCGGTCCATCTTTTTGTCCGCTCTCTGTATCACGTTAAGTTCAACTTCATCGTGCAATTGGTCCTTAAGGGCTCTGGTAATGCCACAATGGTTCTTGTATATGATCTCTTCAATGTTCATTGTCCCAGTTGATCCCGCACCGTGTACTGCACGTAATTGAGGCTCAGTCGTAATTGGTCGAATCCAAGACTCCATACCTCATAGGTTGTATGGACAGGAAATCCACGGTCCATCGTGTAAATGTCAATGAAGACCGCATGTATGTGCTCATGATCCATAATGCGCGATGAAATACATGGTTTGGGTTCCGAGCCTTCTGGCCTCATCGAAAGTCCTGCCAATGGGCTTGAAATGGTCATGATAAAGCTGGAATGAGACATATTCAGGCGTTTTGTGGCGGTACAGCCGCGCATTGATGGAGTCATTGAAGTTCTTTACTGAGTTGGAAATTACGGCTGTTAAGTTTATCATGCTTGGGACGGTTGGTCAACCAATCGGTGCGAAACGCTGCATTCTCAACTTTTTGGAAGAGGTCATATACGGGACGCCATGTCTGACGATGAACGATCCACGATTCGCTTTTTAGGAATGCCTTGTATTGAACGGATATCTTAAAATCCGAACAAATACGGTATACGTTCCAGAAGATGTTCTTCATGCATCCATCGAATTCAATATCGTGGACTCCACATGATCGAACAATTGGAAAGTAGGCATGAATACTGCGTGGGCAAGGTTGGCCGTGCGCCTCCTGAATAGGTGACGCCTCATGGGTTCTTTGAATTCAATACAGAAATGATAGATGGGATGGAACAAGTTCTTCATGAGCAATTCATGGTTATCTTCATTGTATTCACCAGTGAGTTTACTTGTCGTTGGACCATTTCCTCAGCATTGGCGACCTCATGAATGGCCCACAGTGCGGACCTTAGGTCATCAGAAACCACGAGAGGACCACATCTGGTTTTGGTGGCTATTGTTTTGCAGATGTTATTCATCTGATGATGTTCAGGTTGTTCAGCACTTCTGTACGCAAGTCTGGAGGCGCTTCGTGCGTTAGAACACCAGAATTCATGAGGTCGCTTATCTCCATGGCATGCCAATGTTGATCGAACGGCATGTTCCACATGGGAAGCATGCCCCATATGTACATCCCGAGTTCCTTGTTCAGGATCTCTACCGCCTTCTTCCGTGTACTGCGTCCCATACGAAGTAGTGTATGTGCCAGAAATTGATGCTTGAGTCAGTGAAATGCTCAGCAGATATGATATTCTGTGCGCGAGAGCTAGGTTGCGAATTCGGAGCAAATAGCTCACGCTTTTCGATCATGGGTTGCAGAACGTTATAAAGATTAACGATGCCCATTTTCATCATCCGCTTTTGATCTGGTCGAGTACGGCGAGGTACATGTCGTGAGAAATGAAGTAGACTTCATCTGTTATATCGTCGAAGATATCGGCAGTAGCGATGTGATATTCTGATTCTGGCACGATGTTGTACACAACCTCACATAGCTTTGGTGCGATATGTTTATGCCCGCATTCCATCTGATTTGATCTGATCAAGTATGGCGAGATATACATGCTGGGAAACGAGGTCCAGTTCTACAGTGTGCTCCTCAACGGCGCTCTTATGCGTTAGCATATCTTCCTTTGGAATACCATAGAGCACGCCATATACCGCACCGCCAAGTTGTAATTCGATCTTGCTGCGCTTCATCGCAAAATCCCCAATTGAGCTTGCACGGCATAGAACACATTGATGGATATGGTGTCTATGACGAACATCTTCTTTTCTACAAGCAGAGATAGCGCAGTGTCATGCTTGTTGAACTCCATGTCCAACCACTGGCCAAATAGGAGGCTATGCATGTGACTTGAGTTTTCGATTCAAGTCTTCAAAGATACGGCCATGTACGAAGAACATCGCCTCGCGTGCATAGAAGAACAAGTCATGGAATTGGGCCTGTGCCATAAGGCCAAGTTTATCATCCACTATTTTGGGCGACCTAAGGGCGACGTAGAACGACCTATCGATCTTCTCGTGAACGTTGTTCATATCGACCCGTGGTAAGATGCTTGGTTTTGAGTGACAGAGAAGTTGGTAAAGGCATCAGAGATCATGCTGAAAACAGACCTATGTATGGATGGCCTTACTATCACTTCGTCGGGAAAAAGCGATCGACTCATACGTAGTCTAACTATGGTGCCGTAAAGGTTGATCATTTTAAGGCTTTAGGATATCGAAAGGTTTCAGGAGGACGAAAGGCACGCACCTCATTTCTTACTTCATCGACCAAGTTCCAAAAAATGAACTTCATTTCATCGAGGTGAACGGAGACTTCGATGCGGAGTTCTGGAGTTCCAACATGACGTGTATCGAAGATGAAGTTCTGCTTATGGCTGAACCATAGCATGTAGGAGCGCAGGTTTTTCATCGGAAAACGCGGTATTCGGATTCAATGAACAAACGACGTAAGGTCTCAAAGTAGAAGATGATGTCGCGCATGCAAAAGTATGTTTCTCTACGCTCTAGCTTGGTGCCATCCTCAAAGACATGGAAGACGTCCCCAACGTCAAGCTTCATGGTTTCGTGTAGGTTCTTCATAAGACCATCACATCAGACTCAATGCGGAGCTTTACCATGCCGAAAGCTGTATTGATGCATTGCCTAAAAAAAGACATGGAAAAGAAAATGCCATCCGTCGTGTGATCGTTCGCAAGAACGGTTTCCAGTGCAGGCATCAATGCCTTGCTCATTTGCCTATTGATGAGTGCGTTGATCACCTCCATGGGCTTCTGGTTTTATTGTCAAGTCCATTCATTAGAAGTTATTCAGATCACGACTCACTGATGTTACGAACAACTCTATCGCATTTCGTCCACTTGCCATGCGCAGGAAGACAGTGCTCCGTCTTGAGTCATCTATTCTGTCCATTGTATCCCGTATCGACAATGTGATCCCTCGTATGGCGTGCTGGATCTTTCTTTTCATCTGTAAAGATTGTGGTTGATGGAATTCCTGACTTGTGCCAATGCATCACGGAAAGTCATGAACGCGAAAGAGACCTGCATCGCTCTTGGCTCTTTTGTGCCCATTCGATGCATGTGCCTGAATTCCATTTCAATGATGGAGTGTAGAGGTCTCATTGTCAAGTATCGTATCCTCGATAGTTGAGTATGTGTGCGCAATACACCATCGAAGCGTGAATGTGTGCTGTATGGTGTAGTTCCTAACGCCTGTTGGTACGGGTATACGGAAGTTGTAAAGATCAGCAAGCGATGAACTTAGCATCCTGTCTATGTTGTAATAAAGATTGTCCATCATTTCGAAGGTGTCGATCGAATTGAATTTTCCCATAACTGATGATCCATCATAAGGTCGATATGTCCTATGGCGTTACGTACGGACACGAACTGCTCATATATGTGTTGCGCAAGCACAGGCGAGCGCTTATCCTTCATGGGTATGTCGCTTATAAAAATACGAGAAGCGAGGCGATGTTCTCGAATTGAAAAAGCCAGATTGGTCATGACATGCTTTGGATCACGGTTTGTATCATGGCTCTGAAATTCTCTTGAACGGATTGAAATTGGTTATGCCATGCATTCCACTCTTTTGGTCTTGGCTTTCCCTTCTCCAAGACCGTGTCGTTCAAAACACCTACAAGCTTTGCGCCCCAAGGATGTTCGAAGTAACAATCGAACGAATGGCGTGAGTGATGTAGCGGTTTCATGAGTGTGTTATCATCGAGCGAACATGGGAAGACCTCTATCAAGATCTGCATTCATCTTCTGGATCACATTGTTGCGAAGATCCGAGAATGCCTCTTCGACCCGTACCATGGAATCTCCAACCTCGTCCCATATCGGGTCTTGCTCCTTCTCTCGATTGTTGAACGGCATGATGGTCCACATGGCTTCTGCCAGGACCATTATAACATTCTTCTTTTTGACCCTGGGTCTGCGAGCTTTCATATGCGGAACTGTATGCGTATATGAACGTCATCGACCAAAGAAAATGTACTAGCCAGAATAATAGCCATCCTATCGTTAATGTGATACCTCACGTGGCCTTCAACATTGTCTATCGTAGCATCGCTCAAATGCCTATCCAAGCAAGGTCCTCCGAATGCCCTCCCGACCTTGTGTGCCACGTTCTGTAGCTTGCGCTTACGCAAAGCGTTGTATCTGCTGAAGTTATCCTTTGGCATGCTCCTTTATGTGTTGCTTTACCCATTTAGTAATACGATCTGATGGAGAATCAAGAAAGTAGTTTATGTAGATCCTCAGGTCAGACGCCATTGGATATTCCCATCTGCTGTCTTGGATTTTCAGATCTATCTCACTCATGACTCCATGATCTCTTTGGTCAAACGCAACATGTTCTGCACTCCCACTAAGGGGCTTCTGTTGATAGAATTTGTTCGGAAGATCCACATTCGTACGGATACATTGACGGCTTTGTTGGCATATGTTTTCACGCCATTGGCGTCACTGAAATAGTCTTCACGCAGCCGAGTAAGCACTTCATGAAGACTATTCATAGGTTGTGTGGTCTTTGGTGATACGAATGACGTTCATGTAACCTCCAAAAAAGCGACCAGCGATCTCCAATTGCGTGCTCTTAACGACTTCTTCATTGAGATTTCCCAGAAGACTTTCGTGGCCGCTAAAGAAGGCTCTGGCAAATTCCCAGAGGTATTCTTCCACGTTTCTCATGATCTTAGTCCTGTGGTCACAAAGTCCTTAAAATTGGTCAAGTGCCAGCGCATCCATCCGAAGTAATTGGACATCCATGTCAGAACTCCCAGACTTACAGCGGGGTGTTTTTTGTCATGAAGTACTGATGCGGACATGGTATCATACAGTTGATCTCGCACTTCATGTAGCGGCCCGCTTGCGCAGTCATACACCGAATGATAGACTTCACTGATCTCATCATATACATTTTCGGATATCTCAAGAAAGATCGTTGGATCCATCTTGTTGGGGAATCCTACTTTATTCTCAAGCATGTTCGCGGCGAGGTTTCTCATTGAAATGCTGGTTCAAGCGCCTCCCACGTAGAACACAAAGTGCGGAATCCAAGTCTTACCTTGATCTCATCATGAAAGTCGTTCACGTGGAGCATGGAACGATAAGTCAGACCTTTCTCGTGGTCATATCCGTTCATGAGGTCAGCTATCGGCATGAACATGTCCTTCGTTAAGCGTTCAGAGATCATAAGATCGATGTTCTTCATGAAGCTTGTCGGATATGGACTGCTTAATGTGCCTTGTATTCTCTGCTATCAGATTACTGTGGTCTGACATCCATTTGGTACATGATGCGCTGATGTGCCACCGCCATGCCCTTTGGCCAAAAGGCACTGGATACACTTCATCCAGTATGCGAGGTGAGAGATTGATCATTTGCGAAGACGATTTTCGCTTAATAACAAGCGTACACTGAATTTGGCCTGATGGGTTATGGGGCGCGCTTTACGCGTATGTTCAGCAACAAGAGCGGCGTTGGATACATCCAACATGCATCCGATGGTGGGCATCATTCGCAGGTATTCCATTTCAGTCAATGCCGTCAGGTGCTCACAAATGTTCTCTTTACGCGATCTACTGTATGGATGTCTCATACCTGCTTTTGTATGAGTTGCCGAAAACTTCTCGTATGTCCAGTTGAGAGAAGTAGCGTTGTCCGAAGAGATAGGACATATTGCATACCGTTCTATGCAAATGTGGACAGCTATCCCACGAAGGCATGGCAATGCTCAGAATGTCCGAAACAGAATGTGACAAGTTCACCGTTGAGAGTCCTGCCATGACAACGAAATGAATGACTGGAAGTATGATGTCTTGAACACGAAGCCGAACTTCGGTTCTGGAAATGCCAATGTTTGTCTCGCCATGAACGAGAACGGTAAGTGCAGTAGCATGTTCTGCCTAATCCCTTGTGCGATATTCATTGTTCTGAATGTGTGCATTGTAGATGGACTCCAGCCAATCATGGTCAAAGGGCTCGCTTACGGCACGTGTGGTCGTTTGAAGCAAGTGTTCGGTGACCGCATTAGCCCAATAGCTCATTTTCTTGCTTATGGCCAGATAGATGTTCTTCATGCCTCAAGTCCGAACGCCCGATGGAGATTGGATGAGATATCCATGTAGACCCTCACCTCTTGATCAAAGATAGTGCGCAACTGGTCTCTTGCATACAAAAGTTTATGTTCAGTGGCGGTGATGTAAAGCGCCAGCGATAGAGCATATCGAACAGGTATACCACCTTGGTAGATCGCCATGGAGATGTCTTGTGCGATGTTCTTCATTGAAGGCTGGCTGTTCGTAGTCCGATGAACGCAGGAATGGTCGGATAGGCATGTAGACGAAAGCACACGCCATCAACAAATCCTAACTCAAACCCTGGTGGTCTGAATTCGCGAGAAAACAACATATCCACAGAACTTATACGTTTTGGAACAACACGTTCTATGTTCGCTTTGATCTTGGCGTGAATATTAATTGGGTTGGTTTTGATCGATTCACATCATCAGTGGATCTCTCGATTGTCTCAAATGCGTGTCTTAAGTATTTGACGTCCTCAAAGAAATTGTTCTTGGTAGCAAGGTCTCTGATGCGCAGATCAAGAGCAAAGCGATTTGCAAGCTGCCTGTTAGCTGCTCGGTCGCAGATCGCTTCGTAGATGTTGTTCATTGAATCGGCAATAAACGAACTGACGTCATTACATTATCAAAAGCAGCCACGTAAGGATAGTGATATCCATCGCTTGGAAACAAGTGTATCATGTATTGAATTCTATATCCATGTCGCACTTCTCCTACATTGAGAATTTTAGAATGAAAATAGTCTTCCATATGGAGCATCAGATTGTATCGACCGAAGTCTTTCACGGTATCTGTTATGTTCTTCATCGTAGCGAACGTTCTGCTCTCATGAAAACATGAAGCTCAGGATGATAGTAAGTACGTCCATTCTCGCCCAACCTGATCAGGAAAGCGAATCTGTAGCCCAGCTTGATATCCTTGGCATGCAACAGGTCTTGAGTAAGGTAATCCCCCAAATGAAGCCCCATGTGGTCAAGCGCGAAGTTCCTGATGTTGATGACTATGTTTTTCATTGGAGCGGCTCTAGTGACGTGTTAGTGATGCCTCTGAAGCTTGGGATATTAGGATGAATGGTGGTGCGATCCTTGCCTTCCAAGTTAACAATGTAGACAAACCGATAGCCCAAACTGATGTGGTATTGCCATATCAAATGGTGAGACCACAAGTAGCCCACATCAAAAGACATGAGTTTGGCGAACGAACTGATATGATGGTTAATGTTGCTCATGAATTAAGGATATGCCCTTGCGTACCACATCGCACCAAGATGGAATATCACGTTCTCGTGAAGCTCGAACAGGCAAAGGATGCCACTACTGAAATGGCTCTTGAGTTCTGGAACGTCAAGAATGAGCCTTAATGGCATGAGCAGACTCGCTTGTTCAATATACCTGTTCATGCTGATGGAGCTTTGGTCCAACGCACGGTCTCACGAATTGATCTTAGTTGAGGTCGCAATCTGGCTTCGTCATGGCTCAACTGCACCCACATTTCATATTCAAGACGGTTGTGATAGAAGTTGGTTCCTATGCTGATGTTGGGCACACGAGCATCCATGTAGCCATACACTTCCTTCCATATGTTTTTCATTCTCTAAAGAATAGGTTTATGAACGAGTTGCTCCTTTGAATGGGCGGCACGGGCCGAGCTACTTGGCGTATGGGGTTGAGAAAAGGTCGGGGAGGATATAGAGACATCCCCATCATGTACCAGTAAGTGTACCCAAGACCCCTGTAATCAAAATTCTGGTGAGGCTCTTTGTGCGGCATTGATCTACGTATACAAGAACGTATGTTGTCTGATATGTTCCTTGTGATCATGAGCGCTCCTTTATCTGAGCTTTCACGGCATTGTGCATAAAAAAGAGGTCGTGAAAGGAAATGGTAGCCCACACCCTGGAAAGATCATATTTCCTCATTCCGCGTGGAACATATTCTGGAAATACAGTGTTCTTAATAGAGCTATACATGAAATTGGAGCAGAACTGTCTGTTGTGGAATATGTTCATGGCAATGTATCGTGTTGCATCATGGGCTGAAGCGCGGCTCGTATTGTGTTTGTTTCCAATTGATAGAACAAAAGACACAGCCATGCACGATCTCCATCTTCTTTGATGTTCCATCCGAATACATTGACGTTTATGCTGTTGAACTTATAGCGTTGGTGTCCGACGTTGGCACGTACGAACTTGTCAAGGATGGTCTCGTTGATGTTCATCGTAGTGGAGGTCTCATGTCGAAGGTATCGTAAAAAGAGAACTGCGCACGGTCCAACATTTCTCTAACCTGTGAGGCGTTCCTGGCAGCACAATTGCGTACAGATGGTTTGGCCTTATTGGTATGCGTGTTGTTGGATAGCTGTGAGACTATCGATCGGATCCTAGCACGAAGAGCCATGGTGCGTTCTGTATTCATCTTGCTCGAAGGGCACGGCTTGAACTAAAGTTCCAAAGAGGGATCAGGGCTGGTGATGTGTATTCTCCTATGCCCTCTATCAAGTATCCATATCCTAAGCTTCTTAATGAATTTGATATGAATGGAAACCAATGTCGTCTTATCTCAAATGGGAGATTGACATCCTTTCTGAACTGACTTCTATATAACTTTATGTCTCGGCTTATGTTAACCATGAGCATCACGATTGACTATTTTGGTCATGTGGGCGTCAAACATAACAATGCCTACATCAACATTGGTAAATGGAGCAAGGTGCGGATGAATGTACATCGGGTCTCCTAGCATGATGAATTGATAGTTCGTATTTCCGAACGCATCTATGTTCCATCTGTGTCTGGGGATCATCATTTGTCTACCATGAACATGGAGTTCGTAGCTTATGTTCTTCATCTGATTTGGAATAGATAAGATGGTACGAACTCTATGTGGGTTTTGGGTCGATATGCTTCTTCAAGAGCAAGAATAGACGCTTGATAGATGGAGGCCTCATCGAATTGAACAAAGAAGTACTCCTTATATCCTAAGCTCTCTGCAAGCTTGAATTGCATCTTGGCGTAAGGAGTCATATAAGGAAGCACTTTAAGTGCTCTTATGCGTTCATACAAGTTCTTCATTGCAGAGAGTTCTTGAGTGGCTCATGGCAAAGCTCCACTTGCTGGAGGGATTGAAAAAATGAGAGATACACGACCGCAACCCATTCTTCTGCCTTGCTTGGGAACACGTAAACATTCTCTTGCCGTAGCAAGGAATAAACACAGTGGAGCGGCCCCTGTCGCATTAGGCAGGTAAAATACATTTTGTGAGGAAAGCACCTCACGTGGATGCGTTCGTACAAGTTCA
>WBZS01000780.1_pt2 | contig 11024 bp, 7 predicted proteins | sample 5204201 | NCBI WGS metagenome assembly WBZS01 (sample SAMN12344357, study PRJNA552823) | activated sludge metagenome | biome: Activated sludge suspended growth; feature: Nitrification reactor; material: Wastewater; isolation source: activated sludge from nitrification reactor of wastewater treatment...
CGATCGGGAAGACCGTGGCAGATCTCGTGATTCACCGACGCGCAGATCACGCCCGGGAAGGGCGGGTGGCTTGGCGGGCTCCCGCGATAGCCCTTGTAAAGCGTCTGAGCGCCGCGCTCCACAAGGAACGCGGCCACGGCGTCATCGATGTCGGAGAGGCGTGCGCCCGGCACGACGATGCCCCGCATCAACTCGAAGGCCTGGGCGACGAGACGCCCCGACTCGCGCATGGCCGCGAGTTCTTCGGGCCGTTTCAACGAAATCGCAGGTTGTGGGTTGCGTGTGAACATCCCCGCCATTCTACCGTGAGTGCCCGGCCGGATCCGGAACGTTCGACATCGCTCGCGCCAACAACCAGGCGCCCAATGGGTTCGCCGTCAGCTGCGCGGGCTGTTCACCGTGACCGCCGGCCAGGCGCAGCGTGGTGAGCGCGAACGATCCGGGGCCCGCAGTCGCTTCGATCCAATAATCCCGCCAATCGAACTGACGCGCGTCAAAGCGTCGCCACGGGCGGGCTACGACGCGCACGGGCACGCCGAGCGCCGCCGCCAGCGCCTCGACGTCGACCTTGAGCGCCTGGTCCGACGCGATGCCGTGCGCGGTCAGATCGGCGTAGTCGTGCGCCGGTAGACCGAAGTGCGTGGCGTCGAACTGATGGATGGCCTCGCGCCAGAACGGCCGGAGGTCCGCCAGACGTGGATCTTCCCCGGTCAGCCAGAGCAGGCCGCGCCGCCCGGTCGCGAGCGCGGCGCCCAGCGCGGATGTGACCGAGTCTGCCAGCACGGGCACGGCCTCGGGTGCGTCGGCCAGATCCACAAACCGCGTCGCGGGCCAGAGCGCCCCAAGCGCGGCGCGGTGCGCGGCCAGACCAAGCAACGCCACGACCGCCGGGAGCGGCGGGCGCGGCACGGCGAGCAAACGCCAGTCGTTCTCGATCGGCTCGAACGTGCGGGCCGGATCGTGAACGCGCACCGTCAACGTCAGCGCCTGAGGTGCGAGCACGGCCGGGCTGGTCACGTCGATGACGCCGATCTCGCGCGATGTGCCTGCCGGAACGGCGTCGGCCGGGATTTCGCCCTGTGTGAGGCGGGAGCCGGTTGCGTCGGTGAGGCTCCAGCTGAGCCGTGCAGCCGGGACGGCGGGGCCGCCGTTCGCGAGGACGACGTGGAACTCGAGCGGCTCGCACGCCCAAAACGTGTAGGGCTCGCGCGGGCTGGGCCGGTCGCCGCCGGCCCACAAGCGCCGGCGATCGCGATCGAGGCACAACACCCGATCGGCGTTGAAGCGTTGCCACGCCGCGGAGTCGAACTTGTGCGCCAGCGCGTCGTCGACCATGCCCGAGGTCGTGATCGGGGTGTCGCGCCATCCGGTAACGACGTAGCCGCCGGTTGCGTCGCGCCGCCGCACGCGCTCGAGGACGTGCTTGCGGACGGCGGTCGCCTGCCGGCGAGCAACGCCGGTCAGGGCCGCGCCGCCGTCGGTGAGGCCGGCCGTTGCGAAACGCGCGGCATGTTCGCGTTGGGCCAGATAGTCGTCACGGTCGAGTGCGGTCGGCGCGGTCAACCACCACGCGCCGTCGACCGCGTTGAAGTCGCGCAGGGTGTCGGCGTCGCAGAACTCGCCGTACAGCCAGGGCCTGGCGCGGCGGTACGGCCGGTCGAAGTGCGTGACCAGCGGGCCGAAGAAGTGCGGGTCGGCATAGAAGTGATAGTCGATGAAGTCGCCCAGATCCGTGCGCACGCCGCCGTAAGCCTCGGCCGAGCCGGAGTTGTCGCCGATCAGGACGCCCGGGAAGTAGCGCCGTGCCAGAGCGTCGAGCTCACGCAGAAAGGCGACGCCCGTGGCGCGATTGAGCTCGCAGCCCAGCGTGAGCACGGCGATGCATGGGTGATGATGCAGGCGCTCGAAGACCGCCCGGTACTCCTCGAGCGCCAGGGCCTCGAGCGCCGGCGTGACGGCCGGCAGCCAGAGCGGCATCTCGAGCCAGATCCACATCCCGGCCGCGTCGGCCTGTTCGAGAAAGTCCTCGTCGGGCACGTACAGACAGCACTTGAACAGGTTGAAGCCCAGCGCGCGGGCGCGCGCGAATTGGCCCGCGACGTCGGTGAGCCGGGGGCACACCGTCTCGGGGTTCCAGCCCCAGTCGAGCACACCGCGCAGCGACGCCGGCGCGTCGTTGATCGACAGATCTGCGCCGTCAGCGGCGAGCCAGCGCCGGCCCAGGGGCTTTGTAACGCGCGCAACATCGCCGCCCGAGAAATCGCGGACCGACAGGACGGCGCGAGACCGGTGGGGCGCACCGGGCCGGTACCAGCGGCGGATCGCGCGCGTGAGCGTGAGCGAGAACGCCCGATCGTCTGGACCAAGCGGGGCCTCGATGCTCCGCCCGCCGACAGCGAGCGCCAGCCGCGCCGCGACGGGCGTTGGCCCGGTCAATGTGCCGGACGCGGTCACCGACCCGTCGCGCGCGACCGTCCAACGCAGGCCGTCGAAGCCGATGGCCTCCGATGGGGCACCGCGTAATCGCACCGACTGCCAGAGTCCACCAAACGTCGTGCAGACGTCCGGCAGAAAACCGGCCAACGCCTCACGCACCGGATGACGCTTCCCGGGCTTCCAGAGCTCGATCCGCAACCGGTTCGAGCCGGCGACCCAGGGCGCGCTGACGTCGAGTTGAAACGGAGACCACATCCCGCGATGCGCGCCGACCCAGACGTCGTTGACGAACACGTCGGCCGCGAAGCTTGCGGCGTCGACCTCGAGCCAGATCCGGCGGCCGGACCACTCAGGGCCGAGCGACACCGTGCGGGTGTAAACGGCCGGGCCTTCGATGAGGTAATCGCCGGTCGTGGCTTCCCATGCGCCGGGCACGACGATGTCGCGCTCGCGGCCGTCGCCCAGTCTAAAGCGCCAGGCGCCGTTCAGGTCGTGGACGAGGTCGAGGTCGTTGCTGCGAGTCATGGGAACCTACGGGAGCGACACGCGCGCGATCCAGGGCAGGGTGGTCAGGCCGAAGCCGTCGAGGTCGTCGTTGCCGGCCAGTGCGTCGCCGTAGTTGGAGAGCAAGACGATGCCGGCGTCGTGCTCGAAGTCGATGGCCAGGTAACTCGTGTAGCCTCCGGTGCCGCCGTTGTGCCACGCCACGCGCTGGCCCCAGATTTGATCCTGCACGATCCAGCCGTAGGCCAGGTTCTGGTCCCAGCCCTTGTAAAGCACGGTCCGCGATTCGACCAGGGCCCGATCGATGGCGCGATCGCCGCCGTCGGCGGCCAGGCTCGCCGCGATCAGGGCGGTGAGATCGCGCGCCGTCGATTTGAACCCGCCGGCGGGCGACAGGGCGTTGAGAACCCAGCTGGCTGCGGGGGCGTCGCTGCCGAGCACGAAGCCCGGTGCGAGGCGGGCCCGTTGGGCGTCGCTCAGCGTCAACGTCGTGTCCGCCAGGGCGAGCGGAACAAGCACGCGCTCGGCCACGAGGTCCGCGTAGTCGAGGCCGCTGCGGCGGGCCAGCACCTGGCCCAGCACGCCGGCGCCGAAGTTCGAGTACGCGAACCCGACACCCGGCGCGTTTTCGAGTTGCGTGGTGGCCAGATCCTGCCAGAGCCGGTCGAGGTCGTAAGCGGCGTACGGGTCCGCGCTCGCCAGCTCATCCTGTGTCAGGCCGGCCGGCAGGCGCGGCAGGCCGGAGGTGTGTGTGACGAGCTGCTCGAGCGTGATCACCGCGACGGCCGAGCCGGCGCGCGTGCCGCCTTCATAGTCCGAGAGCGTCGACGGGATCAGGTCGCCGAGCATGGCGTCGAGCGTGACCTCGCCGTTGACGACCCGATCGGCCAACGTCAGGCCCGTGAGCACTTTGCTGAGCGAGCCGATCTCGTACACGGTGTCGGCGGTCGGTGATGACCCATCGGGCAGATGACCGAAACCGAACACCGCGGTGCGTCCGTGCTGCACGACCCCGATGACGAGCGCGCCCTGCGGGCGGGTCGTCAGGTACTGCTGGGCCGCGCCGGCCAGCCGGGCATCGAGGTCGCGCGTGTCGGTCTGATCGGCGAAGCGCTGGCGGATCGCGAACCAGCCGCCGACTCCGGCGCCCACGCACAGCAGCAGCCCCGCGATCAGCGTGCCTCCGACCCAGATCAGCCAGCGCCGGCGGCGTGAGGCCGGCTTGCGCGCGGCCTGCGGGTCCTTGGGAATGGTCATTGTGTGACGATAGGACGACGCGTCATAGCTCGAGCAGCGACACCTTGAGGTAAGGCGCCGTGCCGCGCGGGCGTGGGAAGTCGACGTCGGGTTCGTGCCAGCGGTCGACGATGCGGGCCCGCCGCGAGCCAAGCTCGGCGACGAGCGCGCGATCGAACATCGCCGGGAGCAGCTCGGCGGCGTTTGCGCAGGCGAGCAGTCGACCGCCCGGCACGACGCAGGCCGCGGCCTGCGCGATCAGGCGGCCGAGGTCACGCGTGATCGAGAACCGCGAATTGCGGGTCGTCGCAAACGGCGGCGGGTCGACGATGACGAGATCGAATAGTCGCCCGCGACGAGCAAAGCGTCCGAGCCAGTCGAAGACGTCGCCGAAGATGAAGTCCGCGCGCTCGGCGGCCAGGCCGTTGAGCGCGTAGTTGCGCGCGCCCCAGGCCAACACGGGCTGCGACACGTCGACGTTGACGACCTCGCTTGCGCCGCCCAGGCCGGCGGCCACGCCGAACCCGCACGTGTACGCGAAGCAGTTGAGCACGCGCAAACCTTTAGCGCTCGCGCGCACCGCGGCGCGGACCTCGCGCATGTCGAGGAAGAGCCCGACGCTCAGACCGGCGCCGGGTCGGATCTCGAACACGGCCCCATTCTCGAGGGCGTGGGTCGCATCGATCGGTCGGCCCAGCAGCGGCGTCGTCGGCGCCAACGCGGCGCGTTCGGCCTCGGTCAGGCGGCTGGCCTGAGCGGGCCGATGCTTGACGTAGACGGCGCGGGCGCTCGTGGTTTGCTGGGCCGCCGCAAGCAGCGACGGGTCGGGTGCGAGCCCGTCGTAGAGGTGCGCGATCAGGCAGTCGCCGAAGCGATCGAGCGCCAGGCCCGGCACGCCGTCGGCGTCGCGGTGGAGCAGGCGGTAGGCCGTGGTGTTCGACCCGATGAGCCCCACACGACGGGCGAGCGCGGGCTCGAGGATCGCGGCAGGCGCCGTTGGCGCAGGCGCGGCCTTGGTGGGCCTCATGGCGCGCGCAGCTCGAGCGTGGCCCACGTGGTCGGATTGGTCAGCCGTCGGCCGGTCGTGCTCGAGATCATGCTCTGTTGCGTCGCGGAGTTGGGCAGGTCGTTGTCGTTGAGCGACAACAGGAAGCCGTAGCGGGCGCCGGCCGTCGGTGCCACATTGAACACCGACCACGGGATCGCGGCTTCGAGGTCGTAACCGGCGGCGGTTTTGCGGGCGGCCAGCGACACGCCGGTCGACGCGCCTTTGAGCGTCGTCGGGAACCACAGGAACGTGTCGGCCCCGATCCCGGCGAAGTCGCCGGGCGAGAGCCCGAGCTGGGCGTCGTCGGAGCTGAGCTGCGTCGAGTCGAAATCGGCGCCGAGATCGGAGTCGAAGAGCAATTCGAGGCTGTCGCCGCGGAAGAGGGTCTCGCCGCGCTGGGTTTGGACGAAGACGTCGTCGCCGACCCGGATCGCGAGATACAGCCGGCCGTCATCCCAGGCCAGCGCGTAGTCGGCCGCGGAATCGCCCACGCCCGTCCACTGATCGCCGCCGTAGGCGTTCTGATCGAGGCGCAGCCCGAGCGACCACTCGCCCAGGTCGCCGTCGATCACGGGCGCTGCCGTGAGCCGGGTCGCGGGCAGGAGCGGCGCGCCGGGGTGTTGCAGACCGCTGGCGGTGGCCACGCCCGGCGTGAAGGTGGCAGGCGGCGCCGTCGGGAGCGCTGCGGTCGCCGTCGCGGGCGGCGGCGCCTGGGTGGGGAGGGCCGCGTCGACCGTGGCGGTGGCCGGGTCCGCGCCGAGTGTCGCTTGAGGCGTCGAGCTGGGCTGCGGCGGCCGGGTGCCCAGCGCCTCGAGCGTGCCCTGGACGCCTGTAGCCACGGCCTCGACCGTGGCCTGGGTGTCGACCCCGGGGCCGCGGTTGCAGGCGGTCAGCGCGACGGCGACCAGCGCGCCCAGAGCGCGGCTCAAGAGCCGCGGGCGCCCGTTCGTCATTCGGGGTCCTCGCCGCCTTCCGGCGCCGACGGCTGGTCGATACGTTCGATCTCGCCGTGGAAGTTGAGCACGATCCGAAAGCCTAACATCCCGAGATAGGTGCGCGCGCTCTCGGGCATTCCCTGCTTGATGATCTGGTCGAAGCTGGCCTGCATGTTGTTGAGCTGTGCGTCGATGGCGGCTTTGGTGAAGAGGTCGTCCTGGCCGATCATCTGCAGGACGCCGCGCGTGAGGGCTTCGCGGTTCTCGGAGGCCAGCTGACCCATCTGCGCCAGGATCTGGCGGTCGATGCCTTCGGCGTCATGATGAAAACGAAAGCCGTCGTCTTCCACGACGTACTGTGCTTCGCCGCCGACCAGGGCGACGGCCACGGATCGCCCGCTGGGATCGGAGACCAGGCCTTCAAACAGCGCGTGTTGGCTCATCGCGTGCCCCCCTTCGGCGTGGTCAGTCTTTGACCGTGACCGACGTCCCCTTGGCGTCGACCCAGCGCTCCGTCAGCGGCACCACCGGTGTGGTCCAGCGATAGATCCACTTCGCGATCTCGCTCGGGACGTTCACGCAGCCGTGGCTGCGCGGAATGCCGAAATCGTCGTGCCAGAACGTGCCGTGGATGGCGACGCCCCACCAATGGATGTACGACACCCAGGGCACGCCCGGCAGGTCGTAGCCGTCGGCCGAGGCCAGGTCGCCTCCGGCCATGTGCCGCGACGGGCGCTTGCTGATCACCTGCAGATCGCCGGTGGGCGTGCTGTAAATGATGCGGTTGCCTTCGCGGCGCAGGGCCGTGCCGCACGACGTGCGTTGCTCGAGCACCAGTTGGGTGCCCTCATAGGCCCGCAACATCTGCTCGCTGAGCGTGATCTCGATGTGCTTGTCGGTCACTTCGGGCGAGATCGGCGCGATTTCCTCGGCCGTGATCCGCCGCATCTGACGGCCGTCGACCCACGAGTACGTGCGAGTGAGATCGCCCAGGAGGCCATACCAGATCGCGCCCGTGTCGTCGGTTGCGATTTGCTGCACCCAATGGGTGGTGCCATAATAAAACCTTGCCGTCTCGCGGAAACCCGGCCCGGCTCCCGCGCGCGCGGGCGCGACGGGCACCGAGACCTCGACCAGCGCACCGGTCGTGGGTAAGTCGCCTGTCGGCACTTGCGCGTGCCAGCTGACGGGCTGGACCGGCCCGGAGTGGACGAAGCCACGGCGCACGCGATGCCAGCGCTTGTTGAGCAGGTCGTCGGCGCTTTCGACCACGCCATAGAGCTCGAAAACCGAGTCGCCGGCGAGGAAATTGAGCCTGTCGGAGTCGAACGACGGTTCGCTGTAGATGTACAAACCGCGCACGGCCCGGCCCAGGCCGATTGGCGTGCGCACCAACCCGTCCGGCGGGGGCGGCGGCAGGAGCAGGCCGCCGGCGGCCAGGCCGGTGGATTTGAGAAAATCGCGTCGAGTCAGGCGTGGTGGTGTCATAAATGGTTCAAGGATTATACCAACGGGCAGTCATCGCGCTTTTCTGCGCCACCGGTCTGATGATTGTGCCAACCCCCATCCCGACGGCATCGTCGAGGATCGCTCCCGGCCCGGCCGGCGGCGTCGATTGGTCGGGCTGGCGGCTGCCGCTCCCGGCGGGCGAGTGGCGCATCACGCGCGGGCCCTGCGGTTCGGCCAACGCCTTCGACCATGAGTGCGGCTACTACGAAAACAGTTGTGCGCTGGACTACGCGCCGCTCTCCGGCTCGATGGAGAACGTGCCGGTGCTGGCACCGGCCGACGGCGTCGTGTTCTTCGTCGGCACGCGTGACAACGCCGGCCAGATGCTGATGGTGCGGCATCTCGACGGCCGGGTCAGCGGCTACATGCACCTGGCGCGCGTCGTCGCGCCGCGCGAAGCCTCGGTCGTGCGCGGTCAGGTGCTGGGCTACGCCGGCTCGACGGGGACGGCTCAGGCGCATCTGCACTTCTGGGTCCAGCCCGACGCCGTCCAACGCGCCTGTGTCGACCTGGCCGGGCTCGAGCAGCAGGACGTCGCGCTGGGTCGGGCGACGTCGACCAACCGCAACTGGACCGAGCTCGATCTCGTCAACCCGCCGTCGGCGTTGCCCGACTGGCTGCCGCTGACGGGCGTCACGGTCGGATCGACCTGGCGGCTGCCGGCCCGTGTGCGGCTGCCGGCCGACACGACTTTGATGCTGCCCGTGGCGGTGCGGGCGCGACTGGCCGTGACCGACACCTTGCTGGCGGGCGGGGCCGTCCTCGAACCCACGCGTCAGGACGGCGACTTCGCGGTCTTTCGACTCCCGGCGCGGGCTCCCGGCGCGGGCGCGAGTCGCTTCGAGGTGACGCTCGCGTTGCGGGTATCCGGCGCGGCCGTTGACGTTCCGCCGGCCCGCCTCAACGGCCTGGTCGAGTCGCCGCCGATCATCCAGGGCCTGACCGGCACGATCCAGATCAACCCGACCTTCGTCAGCCCGGCCAACTACGCCGTGCGCACGGGCAAGGCCGAGTTGTGCTGGGAAGTGGCGAGCCAGGCCGGGACCGCGCCGTTGCGATATCGGGCCCTGATCGTGCGAGACCCGGCGGCATCGGCGCCGGTAGGCACGGCACGCACCAACGCCGACAGCGGCTGGGTCACGCGCACCTGTTGGACGACGCCGACGTTGGCGCCGGGCGCCTATCTGTGGAAGGTCTTCGTCAGCGATGCGGCCGGCCTGATGAATCGTCCCAATCAGCGGCCGCAGGCCCTGGTCATCCGGTGAGTCGGTCGAACCGGCCAAGGCCGGGGTCTTTCGGAGAACACAGAGACTTCGAGAATCGCATGGAATAGCGCCCAATCGGGGGGATTTCCCCCTAGCACCTGGGCGTCATTCCCATCTACGGCAACACATGGTACAAGTAGGGCGAACATGGGCGCGATCCTGCCAATCGAGATAACGGGTTTCGGCCTGGCCGCGATGGTCGCGGTCTATGCCGTCGCGTCGATTCTCGCCTTGTGGAACCGGTGGCGGCACGGCATCGGCACCCTGGCGTTGGCGGCGTACCTGCTCGGCTCGGGGATCGCGGTGCTGGGCAACCTGGCGGCGCAATCGCTGTGGCTGACGAACCTGCCCTGGCCGGTGCTCGCCCGTGGGCCGTTTCATTCCTCCTACTGGTTGGCGGGCCTGTTCTTTCTCCTGACGCGCAGCTTTCTTCGCCAGTCTCCCCCGCGCCGCTGGCTGGTCATGACCTACGCCCTGTTCGGCCTGGCCGTGTTGGGCCTCGACATGTACTTCGCCCTGCAGCCGGACGTGTATCTGCTCGTCTCGGAGCTCGTGATCTCGCGCGAACGGGCGCTGATCTGGTTGAGCATCCTGGGTTGGGCTGTGGCGTTGTTTGCGTCGGCCTGGAGCACGTTGATGGCGTTCCGGGCCACGTCGCAGCCGTTGCATCGCAACCGCATCAGCTATTGGTTGCCGGCGTTGTACGGCGTGATCCTGGGCGATGCCCTCATGTTCGCGGGCGCGTGGGCGCTCGGCGCCGGTCTGCACTTCATCGGCGTGGCCATCGCCACGCTGGCGGTCCTGCGCTATACGCTGCCCGACGTGCGCCAGCTGGCGCGCGGCCTGATGGCGTACGGCCTGGCGCTTGGCCTGATCGGCGCCGCGTATGCGATCGGGTCGACCTGGATCAACTACGTCTATCCGCCGAGTTCGCCGTTGGTGCTGCCGCTCTCCGTGGTGCTGGTGGCGGCGCTGGCGCTGGTCTCGCTGCGCATCCTGGGCATGGCGCGGCGCATCGCAGACTGGTTGATCTCACGCCGCGGTTACGATCCGGCGCGACTGGTCCGCGACTACAGCATGGCGGTCAGCAACATCCTTGACGCGCAACAGCTGGCGCGCGTGTCGCTGGGCATGTTCCGCGACACCCTCGGCGTCGAGCGGGCGGGCATGTTCCTGGTCGACGAGCTCTCGGGATTTGCCGCGCCCAACGGGTCCGAGACGGCGCCGGAGCGACGCTTCAAGCTGCGCGTGATCGGCACGCTGGGCGACGGCCTGGAGCCGGCCGAGCTCTCGGCCGCGAACCCGGTGGCCCAATACCTCGACGGCGAGTTCCGGCCCCTGACGCAGTTCGACATCGACCTGTTGCCGCGCTTCAGCGAGATGCCCGAAGAGGAGCGCGCCTGGCTTCACCGCCTCGACATCGACGTCTTCGTGCCCGTGTACTCGAAGGGCCGCTGGATCGGCCTGTTCGCGCTCGGTCCCAAGGCGACCCATGACCGGTACTTCGACGAAGACCTGACGCTGCTGAGCACGCTCGCCGACCAGACCACTGTGGCGCTCGAGAACGTGCGCCTGGTCGACAACCTGGTCGCGCTCAACCGCGACCTGCGCTCGACCAACAGCGAGCTCGAGCGCACGCGCAACCGGCTCGAGCGTCTCGATCAGGCCAAGTCGGACTTCATCGCCGTCGTCTCGCACGAGCTGCGCACGCCGATGGGCATCCTGCTCGGGTACAGCCAGATCCTGGCGCAGGACACAGACTTCCTGACCTCGCCCGATCATCACACCATGGTGCGTGGTCTGCAGGCCGGGGCCGAGCGCATGCAGGAGCTGGTCGAGTCGATGCTTGACATGGCCATGGTCGACAATCGCGCGCTTGGATTGACGCGGCGGACCACCGCGTTGGCCGACGTGTGGCAGCGGCTGACCAGCGATCTCGCCGACACGCTGACCGACCGGCGTTTACAGCTCCAGGTCGACGACTCGCTGGCGGAGCTGCCGACCGTGATCGTCGACCCCGAGGCGGTCCGCAAGGTTTTCTTCCACTTGTTCGTCAACGCGATCAAGTTCACGCCCGACGGCGTCGGGCGT
>WBZS01002568.1_pt1 | contig 11022 bp, 5 predicted proteins | sample 5204201 | NCBI WGS metagenome assembly WBZS01 (sample SAMN12344357, study PRJNA552823) | activated sludge metagenome | biome: Activated sludge suspended growth; feature: Nitrification reactor; material: Wastewater; isolation source: activated sludge from nitrification reactor of wastewater treatment...
GCCGGCCGAGTCGAGCCGTCTACCGGTCCGGCGCCCGGATGTCGTCCTGCCCGTCGTCCTCGCCGGTCAGATGCAGCCCTACACGTGGACGATCAACGGCGGCACCTTCGGGCGCAACGACCCGCTGGTCGTGCAGGCGGGTCAGCGGGTGCGGTTGCGGATCCAGAACCAGTCGATGATGACCCACCCGGTGCACGTGCACGGGCATACGTTCGCGCTGGCCAGCAGCGGTCTGCGCAAGGACACGGTTCTGGTGCGGCACATGGAGGTCCGAGAGATCGACTTCGACGCGGACAACACCGGGTCGTGGATGCTCCACTGTCACAACGCCTATCACGGCGAGGCCGGGATGATGATCGAGCTCGCCTACCGCGGCTAGCTCCCGGTCGTTCTTCTCGGGTGAGAGAAATCGACACCCTGGCGTCCATTCCTCTCACCTGAGGCCAGCACCCCTCCCGGGCCTGTGGATAACCTGGCCGGCCCGCCGCTGCCTCGGCCAAGGTTGGCGTATGCGGTTCCCCGACACCCCTCGCGCCCTTGGCCTGGTCACCACGGCCGAGGCCCTGCTCCCACGGGAGCGAGGTGGCCTTGAGTTGACTCAACGGGCCTTGCGATGGCGGGTCGACTCCGGCCGTTGGCAGCGGCTGCACAACGGGGTCTACCTCATGGGCAGCGGACGGGTGGACTGGCCCACCCGTGCGGCCGCCGCCCTGCTGGCCTATGGCGACACTGCTGCCCTCTGCGACCGCAGCGCCGGATTCCTGCACGGCCTGGTCAGCGAACCCGGGGATGTCATCCACGTGCTCGTCCCGAGGGCTGCGCGTCCGCGTCACCACACGGGCACCCGGCTGCATCGGTCCGACCGGCGTCGGGTCATCAGCGTCTGGCCGGCTCGGACGGCATACGAGACGACCGTCCTCGACCTGGCCACCAGCCCGCGGGCGGACGACCTGGCCGGTCTGTTGGCCACGGCCTTACGCGGGCGCAGGACGACGGAGGCGCGGCTTGCCTTGGCGCTCAAGGACTTCCGCACCCATCCGCAGCGACGGTTGCTCACCGATCTGCTGGGCGCGTCCGCTGCGGGGTCGGTCGGGGCTCTGGAGGTTCGGTTCGGGCGCGACGTGCTGCGCCGCCACGGCCTCCCGGAAGGGGTCGGCCAGTTCCCAGCAGCCGAGGTGGGCCAGTTCCCAGCAGCCGAGGTCGGCCAGACCCCGATTCGCCTCGGAACGGACGCCACGGTCGACGGGCTCGGCCGGACCCCCCGTCGGGGACAGGTCCCGGCCTCCACCGACCGGCGTCGGTTCGACCGAGCCATCCCCGAGCTCCGCATCCTCGTCGAGCTCGATGGCACCCTCTACCACCAGGGGTCGCGGCGAGCTGCGGACCGACGCAAGGCCAACCTCGCGTCACGACACGACTGGCTCTTGCTTCGATACGGCTGGATCGAGACCGTCGACGAGGCGTGCCTGACCGCTGCCGAGATCCTGGAGGTGGCGCTTGAGGCGCGGCTGGCGTGGAGAAGCCCGCGGTTGTCAGCCCGGTTGCCCCGTGGCGCGCGTCATGGCCCGTCGCGCCGGCTGACCGAACCGTCCACCCACGAGCCGGCCCCCGGCCCCAGGATCCGCTACGGCCAGTTCGGGTGAGAGAAATCGACACCCTGGCGTCGGTTCCTCTCACCCGACCCGAGGAGCGCTACCCCGGCTCAGCACCTCAGGTCGACCCCGGACGCAGGTATGCCGCGCGCCCGGGGTGGGCACGCGGCATACCGGAGCGGGTCAGCTGACCTTGGGGGCACCCGGCCGGGCGTAGCGCACCCAGGTGATCCCGATGCACATCACCGCGAACGCCACACCGATCCAGTAGAAGGTCGTCGGCGACATCAACGTGAGCCCGACGCCGAAGAGGAACGGCCCGAAGGCAGCGATTGCGCCCGTCCACCCGATGACGCCACCGGCCTGGCGGCGCTCGAAGATCATCGGCATCTGCTTGAAGGTCGAGGCGTTGCCGATCCCGGCGAACAGGAAGATCGCGAGCATCCCCCAGAGGAAGCGGGTGAACCCGGCCTGCAGAGCGTCAGCCGACGACGTGTCCGGCACCAGCCCACCCATGGTGTAGATGATCGAGCCGACCAGCCCGAGCCCGGACACCAGGGTCCATCGCGCGCCACCCATCCGGTCGGTGAGCGGCGAGAACAGCACCCGGGCGCCGGCACCGACGAGCGGGCCGAGGAAGACGTACTTCGCTGCGTCAGGCACGGCATACCCGGCGACGAGCATCTGCGCGGTGGCGCCGGTTCCCTTGACGATGGCCGCGTTTCCCGACCCATAGAGGTTGGTCATGAGCAGGCCGAACTGCGCCGACAGCCCCGAGAAGGTCCCGAAGGTCATGATGTAGAGCAGCGTCATCCACCAGGTGTCCTGGGTGCGGAAGATGTCGAACTGCTGACGGATGTTGGCCTTGATCGGCACCGACTTGAGCATGGTCCAGGCGAGGATGGCGCCGATGATGATGAACGGGATGTAGAAGAACGCCGCGTTCTGGTACCAGACCGTCGCGTCCGGCTTGCCCGGGACCTTGATCTGCTGCGAGGCGCCGAGGAACCCGATCATCCCGAAGCCGACGAGCCACGGCGTGAGCAGCTGCACGAGCGAGACACCGAAGTTGCCGATGCCCGCCTGCAGCCCGAGCGCCGTGCCCTGCAGCCGACGCGGGAAGAAGTAGGACGTCGAGGGCATGAAGCCGGAGAAGGCGCCACCGCCGATGCCGGCGAGGAAGGCCAGCACGAGCAGCTCCCAGTAGGGCGCCGTCGGGCTCTGCACGCGCACGCCCCAGCCGAGGACCGGGAAGAACAGCAGCCCGGTGGTCAGCGCGACCATCTTGCGGGTGCCGGCGATCGGCGGCAGCGTCATCCAGACGATCCGCAGCAGACCACCGGACAGGCCCGGGATCGCGGCCAGCCAATAGAGCTGGTCCTTGGTGAAGCTGTAGCCCAAGGCGTTGAGCTTGGGGACGATGGCGCTGGGCAGGAACCAGGCGACGAACGCCATGGTGAGTGTGAAGGTCGTGATGCCCAGCGTCTTCCACGCCAGGCCCTTGTCCCAGGTGGCTTCGTTCTCCGGGTCCCAGGCCGGCAGCCATTCCCGCGAGCGCGGGGTGGTCGAAGTGGCGCTCATGTGCGGTTCTCCAGTTCAGTTCGCAGATCAGGGGTTTCGCTATGGGGTATGCCGTGCTCGCGGCACCGATGGCACCTCACCTCGACGACGTGCCCGGTCGGCGGCGGCAGGTATGCCGTGTGGTCGGGTCCGCCGCACCGGGTTCGTCGGCTCAGGCGCGGGTGCTCACGTGGTCGGAGTCGAAGTGGTCGGCCAGCTCGGGCGAGCCGTTGTGCAACAGGTGCATGACAGTGACGTGCATCCACACCGCGCAGATCGCCGTGACGATGAACAGGCAGGCAAAGGTGCTCGACGGGAAGCCCGTCCATCCCTTGGTGTAGGCGAACATCGGCGGGAGGAAGAAGCCACCAAGTCCACCCAGCATGCCCACCAGGCCGCCGACCGAGCCGACGTTGTCGGGGAAGTACTCGGGGATGTGCTTGTAGACGGCCGCCTTGCCGATGCCCATCGCGACACCGAGGAAGAACACGAGCATGGCGAAGGTGGGCAGGCCGATCTGGTAGCCCAGGTGAGCGGTCTGCGTGCCGTCGGGGTGGCTCACGACGATGTGGCCGTTGGGCATCATGAGGATGCCGGTGGTGACGAGCATGACCCCGAAGGTCCAATACATCACCTTGCGGGCGCCGACCCGGTCAGACACCCAACCACCGACCGGACGCAGCAACGAGGCCGGGAAGATGAAGGTCGCCGTCAGCAGGGCGGCCGGCCAGATCTCGACGCCGAAGTTGTCGATGTAGTACTTCGGCAGCCAGGCCGAGAGGGCGACGTAGGCACCGAAGACGGCCACGTAGTAGAGGCTGAACCGCCAGACCCGCACCTGCTTGAGGGGCGTGAGCATCTCGCGGATCGGCTTGGTTGCGCCGGGCATCCGGTCGAGGCGGGGAACGATGACGTAGGTGAGGATGGCCAGCGCCAGGAGCAACACCGAGTAGATAACCGGAACGAGCCGCCAGCCACCCTGGATGCCGAAGAAGAACGAGCTACCGGCGGTGCCGAGGATGATCGGGGGGCCGATGAACTTGGTCACCGAGGCGCCGACGTTGCCGGCCCCGAACACCCCGAGCGCGAAGCCCTGCCGCTCTCGGCTGTACCACGCGGCGTTCCACGCGATGCCGACCGAGAAGAGGTTGCCGGCGAAGCCGACGAGGAAGGCCAGGACGAGCAGCATGCCGTAGCTGCTGGCCTTGGACACGAAGAAGGCCGGGATCGCCGTGGTCGCGAGCATGAAGAGGGTGACCTTGCGACCGCCGATGCGGTCGGTGAGCATCCCGGCCGGCAGGCGCCACATCGACCCGTTGAGGACCGCGACCGCGGTGATCCAGGAGAGCTCGACGTCGCTGAGACCGAACTCCTTCTGGATGGACGGGCCGAGGATCCCGAACATCAGCCAGACCGCGAACATCACGGTGAAGGCTGCTGTGGACATGACCATGACCCGGGTCGCGCCGCGACCGGTGTCGTGAACGGGGGCGACGACCTCTCCCGCGAGAGCGCCCTGGTGCTGCACGTCGACCACTTCCTTGAATCATCCTCTAAATTAGTTTCAGAGGTCCGGTTAACGGTTCGGAAAACGACGCTACTCCGCCCGGCGATCCTCCAAATCCGACCCCACTCCTTCAAACTACGTCACGCTTGTCACACCTCTGACCAGGCAAAATGTCTCAGATCAACGGTCAACGGTCTCCTGCGGATGTGCTTTGATAGGCCACATACCCGGATTCCTCTAAATCAAGGAGACCAGGCCCCGTGAGTGCCGAGCAGGTTCCGGCCCTGTCCTCCGACGTGCGCCGACGCATCGTCGAGCATCTCAACGTCATCGCCGACCAGGCAGCCCCCAGCGCACAGGTCGGGCGCAGCGCGGCCGAGCTCGCGGCATACCTCGGCCTGCACGTCACCACGGTCCGCTTCCATCTGGACCAACTGGTCACCGGCGGCTACCTCGTCACCGCGTTCGAGCGGACTCCGCGGGTGGGACGACCCCGCAAGTTGTATGCCGCCCCGCGGCTCGACGCCGGCGCCGAGGCCGAGACCCAACGGCACTACCAGGTGCTGGCCGGCCTGCTCGCGCAGAGCTGGCCGACCGACGGCGGCGACCCGATCACGCCCGAAGAAGCCGGACGCCGCTGGGCTGCCGGACACGCCGACCCGACGCGGGCCAGCACCGAAGCCGCCACGAGCCCGGGCCGATGGCTGGCCAAGGTCGGCGACATGGTCGACCAGTTGGAGCACTGGGGCTACACCCCGGAGCTGTCGACCTCCGCGGGCGGGCGAACCGTCACCATCGCCCTGCACAACTGCCCGTTCCTTGCCTTGGCGCGGGTCCGCCCGGATGTCGTCTGCGGCGTGCACCACGGGCTCATCACCGGCGCGTTGGACCACGTCGGCGAGCACGCCGTCCAGATCGAGGTCCGACCGTTCGTCGGACCGACCCGTTGCCTGGTCAAGGTCAGCACCGAGACCCCGTTCACCACCACCCCAGCTCTCGAAGGAGAGACCCGATGACCACGCAGGTGGAGCGTCCCGCCGCTTCCGAGCGGGCCGGCCTGGACGGCCCCCTCGCCGACGCCCTCGTCAACACCCGGCGCTTCTTCGCCAAGGCCACCGGCGGGACCGTGTCGCCCGACGGGCGCACCCTGCACCAGATCGGTGGCCGCGAGGGCGACAGCTTCTACCGGGACCGCTGGGCCCACGACAAGGTCGTCCGCTCGACCCACGGCGTCAACTGCACCGGGTCCTGCTCGTGGAAGGTCTACGTCAAGGACGGGATCATCACGTGGGAGGCCCAGCAGACCGACTACCCGTCGGCCGGGCCGGACAGCCCGGAGTACGAGCCGCGCGGCTGCCCGCGCGGCGCCGCCTTCTCCTGGTACACCTACTCCCCCACCCGGGTTCGCTACCCCTACGTCCGTGGCGTGCTGCTCGAGCAGTTCCGGGCGGCCAAGGCCGTCGTCGGCGACCCGGTCGTCGCGTGGGCGGCGATCCAGCAGGACCCGGCGTCGCGGGCGGCATACACCAGCGCACGCGGCAAGGGCGGTCTGGTGCGGGCGAGCTGGGAGGAGGTCGTCGAGCTCGTCGCGGCGGCCCACGTCTACACGGTCAAGCGGTGGGGACCCGATCGGATCGCCGGCTTCTCGCCGATCCCGGCGATGTCCCCGGTGTCGTACGCGTCGGGGGCGCGGTTCCTCGAGCTCATCGGCGCACCGATGCTGTCGTTCTACGACTGGTATGCCGACCTGCCCAACGCCTCGCCGCAGATGTTCGGCGACCAGACCGACGTGCCTGAGTCCGGCGACTGGTGGGACGCGGGCTACCTCATCATGTGGGGCTCCAACGTCCCGATGACCCGCACGCCCGACGCGCACTGGATGACCGAGGCGCGCTACCGCGGCCAGAAGGTCGTCGCCGTGGCACCCGACTATGCCGAGAACGTCAAGTTCGCCGACGAATGGGTCGCCTGCCGACCGGGCGTCGACGGGGCGCTGGCGATGGGCATGGGCCACGTGCTGCTCAAGGAGTTCTTCGCCGACCGTCAGGTCGAGTTCTTCGAGGACTACAACCGGCGCTACACCGACCTGCCGTTCCTCGTGTCGCTCGAGCGGCACGACGCGACGACTTATACCCCAGGCAAGTTCGTCGTCGCGGGTGACCTGGAGGTCCCCGAGAAGGACTCCGAGAACGCCATGTGGAAGCCGGTCGTCCTCGACGCCCGGACCGACGAGGTCGCGGTGCCCAACGGGTCGGTCGGCTTCCGTTACGGCGACGAGGGCCTGGGCAAGTGGAACCTCGACCTCGGCGAGATCGAGCCCCGGCTGACCCTGCTGGGTGCCCACGAGGACACCGCGCTCGTGCGCTTCCCGCGGTTCGACGCCGAGGGCGGCCTGGTCGCCTACGAGACCCGCGGCGTGCCGGTGCGCACCATCGGCGGCCGCGTTGTCACCACCGTCCTGGACCTGCTGTTCGCTCACTACGGGGTCGCCCGCGACGGGCTGCCGGGCCAGTGGCCCACCGGGTATGCCGATGGGTCGGTTCCCGCGACCCCCGCCTGGGCCGCGGAGATCACCGGCGTGCCAGTTGAGCAGATCATCCGGCTCGCCCGCGAGTGGGGGCAGAACGCCATCGACACCCAGGGCCGCGGCATGATCCTCATGGGCGCGGGCACCAACCACTGGTTCCACTCCGACCAGATCTACCGGGCGATGTTGCTGCTCACGACGATCACCGGATGCCAGGGACGCAACGGCGGTGGCTGGGCCCACTACGTCGGCCAGGAGAAGATCCGCCCGATCATGGGCTTCCAGCACCTGGCCTTCGCCCTTGACTGGCACCGGCCGCCGCGGCACATGAACCAGACGGCGTACTGGTATGTCAACACCAGCCAGTACCGCTACGACACGTTCACGGCGAACGACCTCGACGCCGGGACCGGTGTCTTCGCCGGCAAGGGTGTCATGGACCTGCTTGCCCAGTCGGTTCGGCTGGGGTGGACGCCGAGCTATCCGACGTTCAACCGCAGCAGCCTCGCCCTCGCGGACGAGGCGAAGGAAGCGGGACTGGAGCCCGCGGCATACATCGTCGACCAACTGCGCACGGGCGCACTGAAGTTCGCGGTCGAAGACCCGGAGGCGCCGGAGAACCACCCGCGCGTCCTGAGCCTGTGGCGCTCCAACCTGCTGGGGTCCAGCGCCAAGGGCAACGAGTACTTCCTCAAGCACCTGCTCGGCACCGACCACGCGGTCACGGCCGAGCAGGCGCCACCGGGGCAACGACCAGCCGGCATCGAATGGCCCGAGGAGGCGGCCGAGGCGAAGCTGGACCTGCTGACGACGATCGACTTCCGGATGACCAGTTCGACGCTGTTCTCCGACGTCGTCCTGCCGGCGGCGACGTGGTACGAGAAGCACGACCTGTCGACCACCGACATGCACCCGTTCGTCCACTCCTTCAGCCCGGCGATCTCGCCGCCGTGGGAAGCGCGGACCGACTGGGGCATCTGGAAGGCGATCGCCAAGAAGTTCTCCGCGCTCGCGGTCGACCACCTCGGCACCCGGACCGACATCGTCGCCAAGCCGCTGTGGCACGACACGCCCGAGGCGATGGCCACGGTGCACGGGGTCGTCAAGGACTGGAAGACCGGCGAGGTCGAGCCGGTGCCTGGCAAGACCATGCCGGTGCTCGCGGTGGCCGAGCGGGACTACTCGGCGATCTTCCAGAAGATGACCTCGATCGGCCCGCTCATGGAGAAGGTCGGCATGCTCACCAAGGGCGTGCCCTACGACGTGAAGCGTGAGATCAAGATGCTGCGGCGGCGCAACGGCGTGGCAAAGTCGGGGGCCGGCGTCGGTCAACCGAGGCTCAAGAGCGACGTGCACGTGGCCGATGCGATCCTGCACCTGTCGGCGACGACCAACGGGCACTTGTCGACCCACGGCTTCAAGAACGTCGAGAAGCGCACGGGGACAAAGCTGCACGACCTGGCGGCCGAGCATCAGGGCAAGCAGATCACCTTCGCCGACACCCAGGTCGCTCCGGTCCCGGTCATCACCTCACCGGAATGGTCGGGCTCGGAGTCGGGTGGGCGGCGCTACAGCCCGTTCACCATCAACATCGAGCGGCTCAAGCCCTTCCACACCCTCACCGGGCGCCAGCAGTTCTACCTCGACCACGACTGGGTCGTCGGCATGGGCGAGTCGTTGCCGGTGCACCGGCCGCCACTGAACATGACCACGCTCTTCGGCGAGACGCCCATCGGCGGGCAGTCAGAGTCGCACGGTCGGCGCAGTGTGTCGGTCCGCTATCTCACGCCGCACAACAAGTGGTCGATCCACAGCGAGTACCAGGACAACCTCTACATGCTCTCGCTCTCGCGCGGCGGGCAGACGATCTGGATGTCCGACGCCGACGCCGACAAGGTCGGGATCAAGGACAACGACTGGGTCGAGCTGGTCAACCGCAACGGCGTCGTCGCGTGCCGCGCGATCGTCACCCACCGGATGCCCGAGGGCACGATCTACATGCCCCACGCGCAGGACCGGATGGTCGACGTGCCGCTCACCGAGACCAACCAGAGGCGGGGCGGCATACACAACTCGCTCACTCGGATCATGATCAAGCCGACGCACATCATCGGCGGCTACGCGCAGTTCGCCTACTTCTTCAACTACATCGGCCCCACGGGCAACAACCGCGACGAAGTGACGATGATCCGTCGCCGTTCGTCGCAGGAGGTGACGTACTGATGCGCATCATGGCCCAGTTGGCGATGGTCATGAACCTCGACAAGTGCATCGGCTGCCATACCTGCTCGGTGACCTGCAAGCAGGCCTGGACCAACCGGGCCGGCACCGAATACGTGTGGTTCAACAACGTGGAGACCCGGCCGGGGCTGGGTTACCCGCGTGGCTACGAGAACCAGGACGAGTGGCAGGGCGGCTGGGTCCGCACCTCCAACGGCCGGTTGAAGCTGCGCGCGGGCGGTCGGTTCAAGAAGCTCGCCTCGATCTTCTCCAACCCGAAGATGCCCTCGCTGCAGGACTACTACGAGCCGTGGACCTACGACTACGACACGCTGCTCAAGGCACCGGCGCAGAAGAACTTCCCTGTCGCCCGGCCGTATTCGATCATCAGCGGCAAGCCGATCAACGTCTCGTGGTCGGCGAACTGGGACGACGACCTCGGTGGCTCGCGTGAGCACGCCACCAAGGACCCGATGCTCAAGGGCATCGAGGACAAGGTGAAGTTCGAGTTCGAGAAGACCTTCATGTTCTACCTGCCGCGGATCTGCGAGCACTGCCTCAACCCGGCGTGCGCGGCGTCGTGTCCGTCGGGCGCGATCTACAAGCGCTCCGAGGACGGCATCGTGCTCGTCGACCAGGACCGCTGCCGCGGCTGGCGGATGTGCATCTCCGGGTGCCCCTACAAGAAGGTCTACTTCAACCACAAGACCGGCAAGGCCGAGAAGTGCACGTTCTGCTACCCGCGCATCGAGGTCGGCCTACCGACGGTGTGTGCGGAGACCTGCGTGGGTCGGTTGCGCTACATCGGGTTGGTCTTCTACGACGCCGACAAGGTCCTGCAGGCCGCGTCGGCCGCCAACAACACCGACCTGTATGCCGCGCAGCGCGCCTGCTTCCTGGACCCGGACGACCTGGAGGTCCAGCAGGCCGCCCGTGACGCCGGGATCCCGCAGGAGTGGGTTCGGGCCGCCGAGCGCTCCCCGGTGTGGAAGCTCATCAGCAAGTACGAGGTGGCCCTCCCCCTGCACCCGGAATACCGCACCATGCCGATGGTCTGGTACATCCCGCCGCTGTCCCCCGTCGTCGACGTCATCCGGGACACCGGGCACGACGCCGAGGACGCCGGCAACCTGTTCGCCGCGATCGACACGCTGCGGATCCCGGTGGAATACCTCGCCAACCTGTTCACCGCAGGCGACACGGCTCCGGTCGACAAGGCGCTGCGCCGACTGGCTTCGATGCGGGCCTACATGCGCGAGCAGACGATGGGCAACGAGCCCGGCCCGGCGATGGCGCAGGCCGTCGGGATGTCCGAGGAAGATCTCTACGAGATGTTCCGGCTCCTGGCCATCGCGAAGTATGCCGACCGCTACGTCATCCCGACCGCCCACGCCGAACAGGCCCATGCCCTAGAGGAGCTCGCCACCGAGTGTGCGCTCGACGGCGACGGCGGAGTCGGCATGGGCGGCAGCGGTCCGGTCGGTGAGGGCTCCGGCCCGATGACGCCGGTGGCCATCGAGAACCTCCGGGTGCTCAAGGCCCGCGCCGCCGAATCCGAGAAGGCCGAGTTGGTCAGCGGCGGCAGCAAACGCGGCCGGGTCAACCTGCTCACCTGG
>WBZS01002569.1_pt1 | contig 11018 bp, 9 predicted proteins | sample 5204201 | NCBI WGS metagenome assembly WBZS01 (sample SAMN12344357, study PRJNA552823) | activated sludge metagenome | biome: Activated sludge suspended growth; feature: Nitrification reactor; material: Wastewater; isolation source: activated sludge from nitrification reactor of wastewater treatment...
AGCACAGTGCCAACATCAGGGTCCGAAAATTAGGGCAGTGCCAATCTCCAGGAGTTCCAGTGCCAAACTCTAGGAGAAAACCCGCCCAAAACACCCCTCACAGTGCCAAACTCCAGGAAAACCTACAGCACGATCGACGTCGGGTCTGGCGCCAACGGGCGACGCCGGCGCGAAGGGCAGGGCGCACATGCCGGGCGATCGTGAGCCGCTTGTCCGAGACCAGCCAGCTCCTCTGAGCTGAGGACGGACCGGCGGCGCCTTGGTGGGACGCCACGAGCGCCACGCCAAGGCCAGCCAACGACCGGACCACAGGCTTGTGCGCACATCCAATGAGGTACCGTCAGAATTCCTCCTGGCAGAACGGGCCCACCACGGCATGCTCCCGGACACCGGTCAGAGATCCTCGGATCGCTTGAGAGGGCAGGTCGCGAGGCTGATCCGGGCCGACCCACGCGGACGTGTCATAGCATGGCATATAACTGTTATTATATGCCATGCTATGAGCGAGCACCAATCCTGGCCAAAGCACCCCCTGGGCCTCTCGGCACACCAGAACGTGGCCTGAGCCATTAGGCGGCATGGGTGTGGGCGACGGCATCGATAAGGCTATGGCGCAGCAGAAGAGCGACGGAGTTCCTTGACCTCGCGCTGTATGGTCTTGCCGAACTTCACCTGAGCCACCTTAAGGTCGTAGCGCGCCTGCAGCCGCAGCCAGATGCCCGGCGTCATGCCAAAGTAGCGCGCCAGGCGGAGCGCCGTGTCCGCCGTGATCGCGCGCTTGCCATGCACGATCTGGCTGATCCGGAGTGGTGCCACGCCGATGTCTAGTGCGACCCGGTACTGCGTGAGCTTGAGAGGCTTCATGAAGTCCTCAAGCACACCTTACCGGAATATTGGAACGGAAAGGTGGGACTATTATGCAAAGCAGTCGCCATAAGCACGCATTTCGAGCGGATTATCGAACCGAGCCTATTCCGGTGGGACAGTCAAAAACGCTCCCGAATGCCATTGACAGTGACCACTTTGCCGGTAACGCCTATTGCAGGTTTCACAACAGCAGATTTGACGGGTGGCGAGCACGTTCGCCGTCCAGATACGGACCGAATCTTCCGAATCCAGCAACGCACGCGCTCAGAACCAGACATAAAGGTACCATGCACTAAGCCATGCCATCATTTTATCAAGCGCGATGCTCGCGTCTCCGAACAGTCTATACAGATGAAGGGACTTGTACTGCGAGAGGGTTGATACCGAGACCGAACTCAGATTCGCGCTGAACCGCCTCTTGCGCAGAGCAGGTGCCCGGAGGCCGGGCCCCTGTCAAGGGCGCGGAGCGAAGCGCAGCGGCGGCGCCGCTTTTGGGCGCCGCGAACCCTTGATAGGGTGGCCGCAGGGTGAACAGTAGACTGCGCGAGGCGGTTCACGAACTTGGCGATACAGTGTGGTAGATCATACCGTCTCCTGTCTGGCGTCAGGCAAACGCATAGCGAGCCGGTAGTAGGCGCCGCCAGCTTGGTAGACCATCGGGTTGTGTCCTGTCGTTACGACACAACGGCTAGCGTTTGCTCAGCCTCCAGCTTCATCTTCCTCGGACCACGCTTCACGCCGCGATCTGAGCGAGGCTTTCGCGGCTTGCCATTCCGCGCCACAGCTTCAGCACGTTGTTGCTCAAGCTCGTCTCGTTTGCGAGCCGCTTCAGCTGCCCGGGCAGCCTTCGTCGCGCGCGTGTTTTGTTGGCGGTTCGGAGACTTCGGCTTCAGTGCCGGCGCAGCGCCCTCCTGAGTGGACTGCGGCATGATGAAATCGGTCTTCCCCAAGTTGAAGGTCTGAAGCTCCTTGCCCAATTTCAGGGTATCCAGGTTGCGCCTCACGAACTCAGGTCCCGTCTCTCCGGTCTGCAGACTATGCACTCGAATGTCGTGATAGACCGCATCGCCAAGAGCACGGGCCACTTGAGCTGGATCCGCGAACCGATCCGCTTCTTGCTTGGTGAGGATATGCCAGACCGCCACCAGCAGCTTGCGCGCGATCGCGGTGATCGCCTTGTTGCGCCCGATCCGCGGAGCAAGACGATTAAGTTCAGCCTCCCAGTGTGCGTGCGAGCGAACCGCTCCTTGGGCCGCATTGATCATCGTGAAGCGCAGGTCCTTGCGTCCCGTCTTCGTGATACCGCCCGTGGTGCGCGTGTTTCCGGAGTCGTGGACGCGCGCGCCAAGGCCCGCATACCCCACGAGATAGCGAGCTTTCGGGAAGCGTTCAATCGTTCCGATCGCACCCAGGATCGTGAGAGCTCCCAACGTCCCAACCCCGGGTAGTTGCAGCAGGAAGGGCAATCGCGGATCGGTCCCGGCCTCCTGAAAGATCACACTCTCAAGCTGGTGAATCTGAGCCTGGCAGAGATCCAGCACAGCCAGATCCAACTGGATCTGGAGCTTTTCCACCGGCGTGACAGCCAGACCGAGCCACCACTCGCGGTTGATCTCCGAGAAGGGTTTTGTATCCTCTGGAAAATCCATCTGGTGGCGGTGCAGAATCGCATGCAAGCGGTTCTTGGCCTGGGTGCTGGTGTCGACGCGGTCTCGGCGGGCAGCGATGAGCGAACGCCACTCTCGTGTTTTCGGGTCCGGGACCCACACTGGCCGCAAGAGACCGCTGGCCAAGAGACAGGCCAAGGCGAAGGAGGAGCGCCGATCATTCATCACGGGCATCGCTGTGATGAGCTTCAGATGGGGTGGGTGAGCCACCGTTACGGATTGGACCCGATCGACGAGGAAGTCGTAGACCTCCCACGTGTTGGTGGTCATCTCAACGGCCACGGCATCCTCGAGCGTAAGCGTCTTTTCTACCCACGGGATCCAACGCTCCCAGGAGAGTCGGATCGGGCCGAGCACCTGGTTGAGTTCTCGATCGACGCCGATGACCACCACATATTTCTTGTGAATGTCCAGGCCGATGAAGCGGCCGACGCCGGCGAGGCATTCACGTCGCTCGGCGATTTCGTGCTCTCCCACTTGGCTGAGGGCCAACAACGTCTCGCGAATATGGGGCGGAGCGACACTCGTTTCGTTGGCTTCAACAAGGGATTTGGGGACCACACTGGCTGCCATGCTAACCTCCTGCTCGACAAGGAAAGCTGCCGAGCGCAGGCGTCACCCACAAATCGTGTTGTGGGTGCGGTGATGGGACCAGGTGGACCGGCAATCTGCCAGCCGCGATTTTCGGGCTGAGAGTTCACACATGCACTCGGGCTTCGTGCGCGGGTCAGGCACGATCCCAGGCGGGCAATGCGAGCGGGACGATCACACACTATAAAAGACGAGCTCGCCGTACGGAGACGGTGTCTCACCAATGTCTGCGATCGAGCCCGACGTCTTGGCCCCGACAGACGCTCCAGCTCAAACCAGCGCTGAACGCAGTCTATCGCTCAGCCGGCGAGTCTGCCGATCCACCTGATACAGTTGGGCTTAGCGAACGGGAGGCAAGAGGGCCGCCGATGCTGATGCACGATCTCGGCTGAAGTGGAGTGACGTTAGCCGAGTCAATTCACCGATAAGGCGAGCCCTGGCGCTGCCAGACACTTCTTCGGGTTCATCAGAAGACCGGATGCCTCAGGTGCTTTTCCGGTGCGCCATCCTTGGCAAGCAACAGATGGATCGAGTTCGCGCCGCCGATCAAGGGCGCCTCAGTTTGTTGCCCGCTTGCCAAGATCCCCGCTGGCGCGCGTGAACCGCGCCGGAAGCTCAGCGGGTTAATGCCCGACACTTCTACGGGTACCGCTTCTGTGACTAGACCCATAAGTTGTCCGTTTTGGACAACTTATGGGTCAATTCCCCGCGGACAACTTATGCGTCCGACGCCACGCGGTCACAATCCGGGTCGGGAAAGGCGTTATGTCATCGACTCGTGGACAACTTACTTATGCGTCCCAATCCCCGACTCAGGGACAACTTTTGCGTCCGACCAGGTGTGCGGGGCACGAAGCGATGAGGCGATGCGTTACGCATCCTCTCATGGTCAGGTCTGTGGCCAAGCGGTCAGCTTACGGCGTGCTCGTGAGTTCGGGGATGCCCAGGGCGGTGATCGCGTCGCGCCAGCGGGCGCGGACCCGCGGATCGCGAAAGGCGTGGTCAGGCAGGTGACGCATGACCTGCTCTTGGGTTGGGACAAGGCCACTCGCGGAGAGCGCAGCAGCGATGCGGTCGACCTGGCTCATTAGCTTCTGGGTTCGGGCCCGTTGTCCATCCGCGAAGTAGTCCGCGCGTCGTTGTTCGATCAGGCGACACTGATCCGGGAAGTACAACAGGAGGGTGTCAGCTGGATACCCGATTCGTCGGGCGACGCTCCCCAGCGTGGGCGGTGGCTCGGCCTCAGTCATCTGCGCTTCGATCAATCGCCCGCGTATACGGGTCAGTATCGTCTGACCGGCGTTGAGGCTCTCCATGTCACCGTGGATACGATCCGGCGGTCGAAGCAGAAGGGCGGGTTGGAAGCCCGTCGAGGACTGAGTCAGCAACGCCAACGGCGTGGTCTGCAGCCGACAGGCCAATTCGAGCCATTGATCCAGACGCGGCCGCTGCGTTCCCGCCGTCCAGCCACCCACGGTGGATCCAACCACGGACAGGCTCAAGCGATGGCAGAGGCCGGCTAAGGAGCCGCCGCCATGCGTCTTTACCAGGCTGTTCACGACATCGGCGAGCGTACGCGCCGGAAGCCCGGCGCCCAAGGCGGGTGAGGCCGCCAACATCTCGCCCACCACGTGCGCGATCCAATACAGCCAATCGTGCGCGGCGTGGTGCGACGAGATCGTCAGGTCGCACTCCCGGGCGCGGTGGTCCAAGGGCGTATTGCAATGAGAGCAATAACCCGGCCGACTGTGTGCGTCAAGCAGTCGCTGCGGGCGACCACAGGCCGGATTGGGGCAATGCAAGCTTAAGGGTCGCTCATGCACTGGACACACGAGGACTGCCTCCACAGCCCAAAGCAGCGGCGAGTACACGGGTCGACCCTGACTCAACCAATCCCTGTGGCAATCGGGACACCACGCCCGTTGCCGACGAAGCAGGGCCCGCCGCGAGAAGAGGCTGACCCACGGGAGCAGGGTCAAGAACTTGAGATCGCTGCGGTTGGTGAGCCGGCTCACGGCGCGAACGCAGCGCCGCGACCGCTCCCTCTGATCGCTCGCGCTGGGGCCGTTGAGCCAGTACGTGGATACATTCCAAAAGCCGTCCGGCAAGCCCGCCCCGGCAATGGACCCTTTCCGCCCCGCCGCATTGAGGGCGTAGCTGAGCACATCGCGCACCAGCAGCCGATTCGCCAGGGCCAGCCGTTCCACGTAACTGGTGAAGCTTTCCACCAACGGCGTGCCCTGCCCCAAGGGCTCCGGCACACGCCAGGAACGGCGGGCAGGCAAGACTTCAGGCGCATCACGCCAAGTGACCTCAGCGGGCATGGACTTACGCCTTTCCCACCCGATCACGAAACGGCGCGCGCTCACCGGGTTTGCGTCCACGACCTGGCGCCGGGGCTTTGGGTTGACGGGCGTTCGTGGGCTGTACGGGCGGCAGGCCGATCAGGCTGCGGACCTTTTCGCGTTGATCCAACAACCCGCGCAGGCGTCTTTCGCCGCGATCGATTTCCTCCTGGATCGTTGCCAGGGTCACGATCGAGTGGCGACACTGTTCGAGGACGGGCTGCCTGAGGACCGCCAGCCCATGGTGGAGGACGTGGGCCAGGGATCGGCTGAGCCAGTCTTTGAGAACCCCGACGCAACCAAGCGAGCCTTCGAACAACCACTCGTCGAGGCTCGGCAACTCCGGTTCAACCGCAATGGGCAGATGTTGCTGAAACGTCAGGAGGATCGATCGCCAGGTCTGGCGATCGATGGCACCTCCGAGCGTGTAAGGCGGGATGTGGACGAAGTGCGCGCGACGGGCCAACTGGCCGTTAACCACAAGCAGGTCGATCAGGTCGTACGTGCCGAAGAGCGCGAACAGGCATTGGGAAGCATTGGAGAGCGCCTTGATGGTCTCCATCTGGCTGAGGAGCCGACTTGCGCTGGACACCCGACACAGGTGTTGGGCCTCGTCGATGCAGAGCAGGCGCGTGCCGCGGTCGCGCAACACGCCCTCGAAGTGCCGGCCGAGTTCATTCGCGCCGGGGCGTACAGGCAATCGAAGGGAATCCGAACCGGGGCCTCTTCGTCGAAAGGCATCGTCCGGCGTGAGCTTGAACTCAGGCAAGGGCTCGGAGAGCTTCTGCATCGCGCGGATGTAGAAACCGCTCCAATTGAAGGTGTTGGTCTCGGTGGTGGGCATGTCCACCAGCGCGACCGGAACGCAATAGGCGTCCTTGCGCATGGCCGCCAGATCTTGGCCCAGTTCGGCTGCCACAAAACGCCGGGCCAGCGTGGTCTTGCCCACGCCCGTTGGGCCAAAGACCAGGCCCAATGTCGCCCCGGCCGGATGACGAACCCACTCACTGAGGTCGTCCAGGGCATGCGCCAGGTACGGGTGGGCAATCACCCGCGTGTCGAAGTCGGCGATCTTCTCGGCGACGGTCTGTTCGGATCGAACGGGGCTGGCGCTGGCGCGGTCGGGCATGGGTCACAGCTCGTTGTAGATCGTCAGCAGCCCAAGGGGCACAGGGGCGACGTTGGCGGGTATTTGCGTCGAAGCGGTGTCCGCGGGGGTGGTGAAGAGGTTGGGCGGGTCTGGCACCGGCTGGCCGGTGCTGGCTTCGACCACCAGGCGGTTCTCGGCCTGGCGCCGGATCTCGCGTTGCAGTGCTTCGTTCTCAGCGATGAGGGCCTGCATGTCCCCCAGGCGCGACACCAGGATGTCCCGATACACCGTGGTCGTCGAACCCAGGCGGCGGAGCTCCTCCGTGATGAAGCGGCGCTCATGCTCGGTGCGCCCTTGGAGCCGGGCGTAGTGCTGCGAGAGGCATTTCTCCCATTGGCCGCGGATGAAGGCGTAGGCCACACCCAGGTCAAACGGATCGAAGCGCACGGGGACGCTCGTGCGCTCAACCCGCGGATCGCGCATCGCGTCCGACCAGTAATACACTTTGTTGATCTTGACGCCCTGGCTGGGCTGAACCTTGGCGCTTCCCTTGACCGTGGTCGGGTAAGTGTCCAGGATGAAGTCCAGTGTGTATGGGATGAAGCGTTCCGGCCGCGAACCGCTGAACCGGAGCCCGGCATCGAACATCTGCCGGGGCGTCAGGCCGGAACACGGATGCGGGATCTGATCGTAGACCTCGGTCGCCCAATAGCTCAGACCCTGGTAGAGGGTCAACAGCGTCCAGAGCGCGCGGCGCTTTGGATCGACCCCCTGGGTGACCTGCCGAAGGTGTTGCGTGATCTGGGTGTTGCCCTCCAGGTTGTGAATGAACTGGGCGTTGCTGGTCCCGAACAAGCGCTCGATCACGGACCCGAAGCGGGGCTTGGCGCTCGGGCGCGTGATCTTGGTGACGTGGTGGCGCGCCAGAAGCGTCTCGAAATACACGCTGCGGAACTCCTTGCCGCCATCGACCACCAGCGATTCGGGGAGCCGTCCCCATGACTTCACCAGGATTCTGACGATGACCATGAGGGTGCGGTAGCTGGGCGGATCAAACGACACGTGGACCGCCAGAATGCGGCGCGTGTTGGCGCAGATGGCCAGCGTGAACCAGGGTTTTCCCAGATGCACTTGCTGGCTGCTGTCGACGAGCTCGACGTCGGCCAGGGTATGGTCGATATGAACGACCTCGAAGGGGCGATCGCCATGGCGGGGCGTGTTCAAGTTGAGTTCGAGGACCTGAGGTTCGAGCGCGTAAGCCCCGCGCGAGCCTAAACGGGTCTTGGCCAGAGGGTATTGCTGACGGGTCCGGACCCTGCGCCGAAACGTGCGTTGACTGGGGAGCGCGATGCCCCGGGCTCGGCATGCGGGTGCGAGCGAGCCATGATAGACGCTGGCCACGCTTCGTTGCCGGGGATCGGCATACTCAGTGGCGATAATCTGGTCCATGAGATCGCTGACCGCGGCATCCAATCGGGGCAAGCGATTGCCCTTAAGGCGGTGTTTTGGAACCAGACCCAGGAAGCCTGATCCGTGAGATTCTTGCTCACGGTCATAGGCGATTTGCCAGCGGTGCAGGGTCTTGGGTGACGGAAGGTTAATGGGCAACGTGGGTTGTGCCCGGGGTGGCTGAGGCGCCAAGGCGCTGTACCGCGACAAGGCGACGCGTAGCGCCTGTGGGCTGGCAGCGCGGAGGCGGATGAGGCCGGGATCGTCCTGGGCCCGGGCGGCCTCCCCCGCCCCGACGCCCTGCACACTTCCGGAACGAACAAGGTCCGCAAAGGCCGGCAGAGACATCTGGTGCACCTGGCCCATGTCGTTGCGCAGGAAGACGGCCGAAGTCCCGACGTTGACGATCGTATGAACACGCCCGTCCCACGTCACGGTGACGCCGGGGAGTGCTTGGATAGCCAATTCGGTGTCGGCGCGGTTCCGCGGCGGATGGGCCACGGCGTACGCCTCTGCGGAGACCTGATCGGCAAAAACACGCACACGCTCCCACTCGCTCAAGGGCGGTCCGGAGAGATCGACGTGCATCAAGCCGCCTGCGATGAAGCGCAGAAGGTCGTCGGCTTGAACGTGGGCGACCTGTGCCAACGCCAGGAGAGTGAGTCCAGGCTGGGCGCGGACGGCGGCGATCACCGAGGCCTCTGGCACGGAACGGGGCTCCGGGCGATCTGCACTGAGATAGTCTGCCAGATACTTAAGGTTCCGAATGCGGGGGAGGTCGATCTCGTCCGGTGTCCGGACCCGATACGTTAAGCCCAACGTTGCGGCGAAAGCCTCGCCGGGCGGGCAATGCCAAAGCCCATCGGCGCCCAAGGTGAAGCGATACGGACGGCTCTGCGCCAGTCGCTTGATCTCCTCGGTGGATTTCCACTCCTCCCAGCCAACGCTTCCGGTGCTCAAGACGAAGAAGTCAGGTGTGTGGAGGTGAGCCTGGCGTCGACCGCGTGAGTCAACGTAGTGAAACGGGATGCTGGGTGGTTGGTCGTAGTACTCGAGGACGCTCGGGTCGAATTCCTTGTCGAGAATCGCCAGGAACTCCACCGTGCGGCTTTCGGCCTGGATGGTGCGTCCCATCTTGCGGCTGGGATAGCGCACGGTGACGTTGCCGACGCGACCCCGCACACTGCGCGCTGGTTGAGAGTTTCGGATCCGTGCCAGCATGGCCTGCGCGGCCTCGGAGAGGCGCAAACGCGTACAGTAGGTCGCAAGCGCAACGTCGTCCATACGGTACTCCGTGACGAATCGGTGGCGAAGGACTCATAACACAATATTGCATACATGTAAAGCGTTGAATTGTTTCCGACAGGCAGCCGACCGCGATAGTGCTTACACTGCGTTGACAGTTGATTCTCGGCACTAGCCGGAGGCTGGCAAACAGACTGCGTTTCCTGGCGTGTATTCACTTTTGGCTATTTAGAACGCCCCGGGATTGCCGCTGCTACAATGCCGGACGGGTCAAATCGAGGGCCAGAGGACGGGGTCCGAGCGCGTCTTCCAGGTAAGGATCCTCGCTCCCACTCGGAACGACGCCGGTGGAGATCGCCAGCCGGCCCACAAGGCTGTATCAGGAGTCACCATGAACAAGAAAGTGAACCAACAGGACGCCCAGAAGCTCGGAGCCAGACTGCGACGCGCCCGGGAAAAGCTGGGCTTTACCCAGCAGCAAATGGCCGATCTGATCGGCTGCGCGCGACTACACTGGCTCCGCATCGAAAGCGGGCGCGCGATCCCCAATTGGGAAGAGATGTTGGAATTCAGTCTGCTTTTCCGAATACCGGTGCATGCCCTCTACTACGAAGTGCCTCAGGGTCGGACGTCTTGGCGGGCTACGCCACAGTCGCGAGCGATGCGTCGTTGGCTGGGCGCCAAGCTCAAACTCGTGCGCAAGGCCAATGGCGTATCGCGGAAAAAGTTGGCGCAGACGCTGGGTTGTTCGCTCAACCGGATCTATCTAGTTGAGCACGGGAAGGGAGTCCTCAATGCACTAGAGGCCCGTAGGGTCTGCGAGCTGCTCGGTATTGAACCGCTCGCTCTTTACTCTGGAGATCCGACATGGAATCCTTCACTGCGCTAGCCCTTGAACACGAGAGATTCAGCCAAGCCAAAAGTCCTGCGAACACGCCCCACATGTCGATGGTCGGGTGATGTCACTGATCTTCCTAACCACACGATGGTGAACGTTTGTTGGTTGAGGTGCTTGGACGTGTTTGGCGTAACGCGCGTCGCTCTGGTCCACCAGGTTGCCCGGCTCACGCCAACCATCTGCATGTGAGGTCGATCCGCATTTGTTCGGATCAGTCTCATTTCTTTACAAATGTCACTTTGACTTGACCGCCAAGGCGCATACCCTCACGAAGTCTCAACGCACATAACAATCTAGCTGGCTTCACGAGCGCCCGGTCCACCACCACCAGAACGATCCGGTTGAAGGACCCATGTTGATCTCGTGTCACATCTTGGAGCCCGATGCACCAAGATGTTGGCGTCGCCTTGCGTTTCTCTCGCTTCGATCCTGGCTCGGAGACCCTCGCGTTTGCGCGATCTCCCGGTGTTGACCGCAGGATCGACCGTATCGGGGCCAGCTCGGCCCCATAGTGTTCAGCAATACAACCACAAGGAGAAACCCATGTCGTGGCTCAAGAAGATCGAACCCATCAGCCCACACGGACTGTTTCGGGCCAGCGCCCTGATGCTGGCGTTGTCGCTCATCCTCTCCGCCTTCAATGCGGCCAGCACCCTGGCCGCGCCGCTCCAGGCCACCATTCCAACCAAGGTGGGGTTTGAAGGCTACCTCACCGATCCGGCCAACAGCGCCAACCCGCTGCCCACCGGCAGCTACTCGATCCTGTTCTCGCTGTACAGCGTGGCCAGCGGCGGCACCGCCAGCTGGTCCGAAACCCAGACGGTGAGCGTGCAGGACGGGTACTTCTCGGTTCAGTTGGGCTCGGT
>WBZS01002570.1_pt1 | contig 11015 bp, 10 predicted proteins | sample 5204201 | NCBI WGS metagenome assembly WBZS01 (sample SAMN12344357, study PRJNA552823) | activated sludge metagenome | biome: Activated sludge suspended growth; feature: Nitrification reactor; material: Wastewater; isolation source: activated sludge from nitrification reactor of wastewater...
CGCACGTATCAACTGGTACGAACGTATCATTCGACGGAGACGGAAGGAGTCTTGGATGGCGGAGTCCACGCGCAGAACCGAGATCATGGAGGCCGTCGAGCGCCTCCTAACCCGCGGCGGAATCAACGCCGTCACCATGAGAGCCGTCGCCGCCGAAGCAGACGTGTCCCTCCGACTCGTCCAGTACTACGGCAGCACCAAGGATGAGCTCCTCGAGGCCGTGCTCGACCGCCTTGCCAACAAGAGCGTCGAACGATGGCAGGCCCGTGCCCGACAGCAGGGATACGAATCGCCACTCGAGGTCATCAAGGCCTTCCTCGACGAGGCACTACCAACAGATCGGGAGAGCCAAGATTTCCACCGCGTCGGCGTCTCCATGGAAGGTCTGGCGATCACCGACCCCGACATGGCAGGGCGCGCCTATCAGAAACACTTAAGCGGGCTCGGTGACCACCTTTCCGGCGTCCTGCAGTCCAGTGGCCTTAGCGCGACAGCCGCACGCTGCCTCGCCATGGAAGTAATGGGACTGGCACACGGAGTCGGGACACTGCTCATGGCAGGGCAGCTTTCCGAAACCGATGCCCAGACGCTGAACAGGAACTACCTCGAACGACTCGGACCGCAACTACCCCCATGAACGCGCCGACGTCCTTTGTGAATGTCACGAACGTCCTGCCTCGCAACAGTTAGAGGGTGACTCTAGCGGGGCGCCCCCAAAAGAAAGGCTCCGCTATCAGTCACCCAGGCTTCGTGTGCGTGAAGGACTGGGTGAGTTCGCGGGCCGCAACTCCCCATGTGCCCCCCAGTTTCGGCGGTTCGGTCGGGACTTACTTCGAACTGGCGATCGCCGTCACGGTCGGCACCTGTGCGCCTGAACCCCGAACGACATCGCCAGACACGACGACTCGCCAGCGAGTTCCTCGGAACATCGGCATGCCATCGCCGAGACCCACCCGTCGACCCGACGCACTGCCAGATCTGCAATACGCGCTGATTGAATATGCAGGCTCTCCAGTAGAACCCTGCGTATTGCAACAGATTGAATCACTGCGAATCCCTTCAGACACAATCTGTGTGTATCACCGGTGAGACAGGTCTGCGGTGCCGGCCAGACTCGGCCCCTTCTCTCACGTCGCGTTGCGCGATCGCCCTGGGGCATCATTGTCGCCCCCACGAGCAACCACGCTCAACCCGGCCGCTTGGTCGGCGAGCTCGAGTCCCGCACCGGCGTAGATATTGAAAGCAGTGTCGACGCCGTGATTCTTGGCCCAATTGACCTCGTCGTCGTAGCGTGCCACCGTGGCGACCTGACCGGCGAAGCCTGACTCCCGCAGACATTCCAACGCAGTGACATTCGCACCGTGCCGATGCATGGCCAGCAATGCGGTGTGCACCGATTCGGAGTGGCGCAGCCGGTTCCAGAAGTCCAGGTCGGTGGCGTCGCCCTCGATGACGTTGTACCCCTCCCTTTTGAGGGTCTGGACGCGCGGACCGTCATAATCGACCCCAACCACCTTCACACCATGGTGTCCGGTCAACCGCTGATACGCCGCTAGACCGACGCGGCCCATGCCGAGGATGACGACATCGGCGTCGCCGGCATCCTGCGGACGCTCCTCGGCGAGCAACGTGCGCTCATCCTGTGGTGGCAATCGCGTCGCCAGCTTCTCAACCATGAAGTGCCCGCGTCCGTTGACCAGGGCCGAAACCACGAAGCTCAAGGCGACCGCGATTGACATCTCGACCAACCAAGCCTTGTCCAGCAGTTTGGCAGTCACCCCCACCGACACGACGATCAGTCCGAACTCGGAATAGTTCATCAGACTCAGGCCGGTCAGGATCGCCGATCGATAACGCATCTTCAACAGTGACAGCAGTGCTACCCAGAGCCCCGCCTTGACTGGCAGGAGCAACAACATCAGCAGGGCAACACCGATCGTCGGAAGATCAGGCAGACCGGTCAGGCCGATCGACACGAAAAAGCCAACGAGCAGCAGTTCCTTGAGGTGGAACAATGACCGAGACAGTTCCGAAGCCGCTGGGTGCGACGCCAACAGCACGCCGACGATGAGGGCGCCCAGATCACCTTTGAGTCCGACCGCGGAGAACCACGCGTATCCGGCGACGAGGGCCATCGTGATACCGAACAAGGCCTGCATCTCGCCATGTCCCAGTCGACTCCAGATGCGACGCATGACTCGCGTCAGAGGCCACAGAAGGACGAGGGAGAAGACCCACCAGCTGGGAAGATGACCGCCGGTGGCAGTAAGGAAGACCACCGCAATGATGTCCTGCATGACCAAGATTCCGATCGCGACGCGACCGTAGAGCGAGTTGGATTCACCACGTTCCTCGAGCACCTTGACGACGAAGACGGTACTGGAGAACGAGAGCGCGAATGCCAGGAGCGCAATGGTTTCCGGACTCTGACCCACGAGCATCGATACCCCGGCTACCCCGCCAGCCCACAACAGGACGTAGCCGATCACAACGCTGAGCATCATGTGGATCGTCGTCGATAGCCACACCTCTTTGTGGAACAGTATTCCGACGTTGAGCTTGAGGCCGATAGCAAAGAGCAACAGCGTCACACCGAGGTCGGCGACAATCCCCAACTGCGGCACATGCTCGATGTGTAGCGCATTGATCGCGAAGCCCGCGGCAAGGAACCCGACCAGCGGCGGCAGGCCGATGGCCATGGCGAATCCGCCCAGGCCGAAAGTGATGATCAGATAGATGGCGACGGTGGTGGTCACTGCCTGTCCCCCCGTTGTGAGCTACTTGGTGGGACGACCGTGCCGTTGACCTTCCCGGTCTTGGTGTTGTAGGTGATCTTGCCGTGCTCGAACGCCCGAGTGAACCTTAACGCCACGCACTGACGGAGGCCGGCCACTGTGAGGATCCGCGCAAGGCCCGATCAGCTACCCAACCCCACCATCACCGTTGTTGCGGTAGGTGGTGGGATTGGTGTTGAACCAGCGTCGGCAGGATCGGGTCAGGACGCTTTGCTCGGAGTATCCGAGAATGCGCGAGAGGTGGCCGAGGTCGATGTTGGTGTCGCGCAGGTAGCGCTGTGCGGTGTCACGGCGGACGTTGTCCACGAGTGCGGCGAAAGTGGTGCCTTCGCCGGCCAGCCTGCGTTGCAAGGTCCTGGGGTGCATGCCGAGGTGTTGTGCTGCCAGGCCGATGGTGAGCGCTCCAGTGGGTAGCAGAGTGCGGGCGACGTCGCTGATGGCGTGCGAGAGTCGGTGTTCTTGCCGGCCGACGAGAGTGGCTAGCTGTTGCACTGTCTGGTGGTGAGTGTGGTCGTCGCGGCGCAGCGGGCGGCGCAGATCAGCGGCGCGCAGCGTGAAACCGGCGGTGGGTTGAGCAAAATAAGTTGCGCATCCGAAGTGTCGGACGTAGTCCGCAGGGGACGTCAGCGCGCTGTGTGGAAGATGCACCGATAGCGGTGTGTAGGAATTGCCGAGGATGGCGCGCAATATCTGCAAGGCGGCGCCAAGTCCGATTTCAACGGCCTGGCGTTGTCGCGGGGCTGGATCAAGCAGGATCCGGAATTCGAAGAAGGCCCTTCCGTCGGCATCGGCTACCGGGGTCAGTCGCACCAGCAGTCCGGGACTGTGCGCGCCGATGAATGTGCTGAAGATCGTGAGCGCCGCTTGCAAGGTGGGTGCGGTCTGCGCGGCTATACCGACGGGCCCGATGGTTTCGATGCCACGGCGGGCGGCCAGCCGGCGTCCGAAGTCCGGTGTGGACGTGACCTCGGCGGCGAACTCTACTGCGCCCACGGCGGAAGCCAGGGAGATGAGTCGGTCGGGACGGCCGGCGTCGTCGGGAGGCACCTCGGCCTGGCGCAGGATCGCCCGGGGATCACCGCCGAGTTCGTACACCAGCTCGTGGAATTCCAGCAGGCAGGTGGCCTGGATCGCATGCATGAGACGTGTCTACGGCCGCTTGTCGCACAATGTCAAGCCGCGCGCGCGACTGCGCTGAATACTATTCATCGTGTCAGATGAAGAGCCCGGTTTGTGGAGTCCCGCGCTGGATACCCTGCGGAGCTGGGACCCACTGTGGGCGCAGGCGTGCAATTCGATGAGCACGGACCCGTGGCGTGCCGGGGTCCTTGATGACCGGTTCCTGGAGCTGGTCGGCGTCGCGCTAAATGCCTCGTGCACGACTCTGGATGCGGCGGCTGTGCGCCGACATATCCGCGCTGCGCTGACGGCTGGGGCGACCCGCGATGAGGTGCTCTTCGTCATCAAGTGCGCCACGGTGGTGTCCGTACATTCCCTCAGCGTCGCAGCCCCGATCCTCGCGGCGGAAATGGCTGACGCCCGGGTCCCTGAACCAGAAACGGCACCGCCCACGCCGTCGTGTGATGCGATCCGGACCGCGGGTCAGTGGAATGATGCGTGGGACCCGTTCCTGCAGCTCGATCCGGGATGGACCGAGCAGTTTATGTCCGTCGGTGTGAATATCTATACCGCAAACGTGCTGTCGCCCATGGAAATCGAGCTGCTCAGTATTGCCCTGGATGCATCCGTCACCCACCTGTACACACCCGGAATCCGGCGGCACATTCATCAGGCGTTAGCTGTCGGGGCGACACCGGAGCAAATCCTGACCGTGCTGCACCTGTGTGTCAACCAAGGGGTGCAATCGGTCAACCTCGCGGTGCCCATCCTCGAAGAGGAACTCGCACGTCGCAGTAAACAACCCATCACAACAACAGATTCGGAGCTCTAGATGTACTTCACCGACCGGTCCTTGCTGCCCGAGAACCAGCCTCCGCTGATCATCACCGCGGCGCCCTACGGACCGATCTGGGCACCGTCGGACCTTCCCGGACAAGTTCCGGTGACTTGGGACGAACAGGTGCAGGCCGCCGTCGACTGCTACAACGCAGGCGCCCGCATCCTGCACATCCACGTCCGTGACCCGAAGACCGGCAAGATTTCGAAGAATTTCGACGACTACGGCAGGCAGATTGCGCGGCTACGGGAAGCGGTTCCCGGCATGGTGCTACAGGTCGGCGGATCGATCTCGTTCTCACCCGAAGGTGACGAAGCGGCTCACTGGCAGAGCTACGACACCCGCCACATGCTCACCGAACTCGACCCCAAGCCCGACCAGGTGACGGTCGCGATCGGCTCCACCCAATACGACTTGACCTCGATGCTCACCATGGATGACGTCGAGGGCACACACATGCATGACCCGAAGGTCATCTGGCAATACTCCCAGATGGTCGCCGACGCCACCCCCGAGTTCTACATCGAGAACCTCCGGCGGCTGCGCGAGAACGGCATCCAGGCCTACTTCGCCCTGGCACACGTACACTCCCTGGAGATCGTCGAACGATTGATCCGGCAGGGCCTGTATGCCGGCCCCGTGAACGGCTTCTACAGCATGGTTGGCGGCGGAGCGGCGGGGTCCAATCCGTTTGACCTGATGGAACTGATCCGCCGCGCACCCCACGGGTCATCGTTCACTTACCAGTCCGTGTTCCGAATGGTATATCCGATCTCCGCCATGTGCATCGCACTCGGTCAGCACGTTCGCGCCGGCATCGAGGAGAACCTGTGGGGGCCCGTCAAGGGCCAGCGCTACACCAGCGTGGAAATGATCAGCAAGATGGTGAGATTCGCCGAGGAACTCGGCAGGCCGATCGCGACCCCCGAGGAAACACGGCAAATCCTCAAGCTCGGTACCTGGTACGACTCGCCCGAGGAAACCTTGTTCAATCTCGGGCTGCCGCCCAATCGAAACGACGGCGAACGCGGCTTCCTGACCTACGAGGGATTCCGCTCCTTCCAAGAAGCCGGCGGGACACGTACCACGCCAGTCGAGACACCCGCCAACCCCCTCGACATCATGTAGCGATTTGCTGCACACCCTCAACGCCGCGCTCGTCATGCATCCTTCGCCGCCTGCGTCGTAGCCGCCGGATGCGTCGCCGCTTCGAGCAGGGAGGAATACGGCGGAATCGAATGCGGTCGGTTACCAGTAGACGTAGGCGTGTAGATGGCGCGGAGAGATCCACAGGAGCCTGGGCGCAGCACATCGGGCGGCGGGTACGCGGCCCCTAACCCGCACCTCTGGCCGACACGTCCCGCGCTACCCCGACTCGTGCCGCCGACGATTCATGGTCGGGCATTCCGGCAGTCTGGTGATCGGCCGCACTGAACACCTCGGTCAGCAGCGCGCGCACATGGACCCCTCGAACGCGATACAGGCTGCGACGACCACTCTTGCGCGACTCGACCAGACCAGCCAGCTTCAACTTCGCCAAATGCTGCGACACCGCCGGCCGCACCCCACCCACCTGCTCGGTCAGCGCCGCCACGTCGTACTCGCGCACGCTCAGCACCCACAGAATTCGCATTCTCGTCGGATCAGCGAGCATCCGCAGCAACGTCGACGCCGCATCGACAACCTCGTCGGGCGGCCCCTCCTCATCCCATCCGCGAACCTCGTCATGTGCATACATGATCACCAGTGTGGCATATTGGACCCCTGCTCCGCGGACGGACAATGAGAATCGAGCAAACTCCTGTGACCACATCGATGTTTCGGATCCGCGACTACCGACACCTGTTCGGTGCCCAGCTCGTCGCACTTGCCGGCAACGGCCTGGCCACCGTGGCCTTGGGCCTGTTGGCTTTCACCCTCGCCGGAGACAAGGCCGCGGCCGTTCTCGGAACCGCCCTGACGATCAAGATGGTCGCCTACGTGCTGGTCGCGCCGATCGCTGGCGCCTACGCCGGCCGATTCAATCGACGGCATGTGCTCGTGGTTCTCGACCTCGCGCGCGCCGCAGTCGTCATCGCCCTGCCGTTCGCCGATCAGATCTGGCACGTCTACCTACTCGTGGCACTTATGCAATCAGCCTCGGCCGCCTTCACGCCGACGTTCCAGGCGACCCTGCCCGATATCCTCCCGAACGAGGACTTTTACACTCGGGCCCTTTCGTACTCCCAGCTGGCATCCACCCTGGAAACCCTGCTCAGTCCACTACTGGCCGCCATCTTGATCAGCTACATCAACTTCCATTGGCTCTTCGTCGGAACCGCCATGGGCTTCCTCGCCTCGGCATCGCTGGTAGTCTCCAGCCGCATCCCCGATGCCATGGCCAGCGGCAGCTACAGCATTGCCGATCGAATCTTCTCTGGCGTGCGCACCTTCGCCGCAACCCCACGCCTGCGCGGGTTGATGGGACTGAACCTCACCGTGGCCGCGATCGGGTCAATAGTCATGGTCAACACCGTCAATCTGGTTCAGCAGCACCTCGGGCGCCCCGAGGCCGACGTCGCCTGGCTTCTGACCGCCAACGGAGCGGGCGTCCTCGTGGTTGCCCTCTTCATGCCGCGACTGCTCCGTCGATACACCGACCGAACGGTCATGACCACCGGCGCAACCATCATGACCGGTGCCGGCATCGCGGTCACCGCCTTCACCTTCGGCACCAGCGGCAGCTGGCAATGGCCGACACTCATCGCCATCTGGACCGTAATCGGCCTCGGCAGCGGAGCCGTTTTGACCCCGGCCGGCAATGTCATCCGCCGATCAAGTGCACCCCAGGATCGCCCAGCACTATTTTCTGCCCAGTTCTCTCTCTCCCACGCCTGCTGGCTACTCGCCTACCCCATCGCAGGATGGGTCGCCACCGAAGTCGGCTACACGATCACCTGGGCGATCCTTGCCGTCCTCGCCACGATCGGAATGACCGCCGCCAGACTCTGCTGGCCCGCCCACGACCCAGAACAAGTCGAGCACCGCCACCCCGCGGACATCGCCGACCCTGCCCACATCAAAGACGCGACACAAACCGCGGACGGATACGTCCACACCCACCAACTCGTCATCGATCAACTTCATCGTCGTTGGCCCACGAAAAGCCGGCAAGCAATCGCATAACGCCAGCCACCGGCTCACCATCACGCGCGACCAATATCCGCTCACCCCGCTGGAGTCGGCGCAGTACGTCCCCCGCCGAACATGGGGAAGGTTTGCGACGAAGCGGAGCGGCGTCCTCAGCCCCAGTTAGTGGCGCGGCGTCAACGCAAACGATCCGATCACCACTCCGTTCAAATACGCCGGACCCTTGTACCCGCCGTGCCCGTCGCTGATCATGAAGACCCGGTGGCCCGGGAAGAAGTCTACGTACCCGCCGGTAGGCGTCGAGTGAATCGGGTAACGCCCAATGAGCACTAGGTCGTGGCCCACGACTTGACCGCCACGCTGCAGTAGTACCGCACCTCCGGACAGTGTCGTAGACGTATAGGTTCCGGGTTTGACGTCGGCAGAAGCCTGCCCAGGTACACCGAGGAGGATCCCTGCACCGATCGCGGCGGCAATCGCCGCCGCTCGTACCAGCACTGTTCCGGCGAGTCTTGGCATCATCATTTCCTCGGTTCCTCTCGATCGGGGACTGCGGATCTTACCTTCTTCGGATGGCCGACCGCAGGGCACCGGAGGCGATCTGCCCAACACTCCCCGCCATTCGGAACGTCACGGATGGTGCACCATCACCGGACATGGGGAAAGCTGCAGAATGGCCTGGCTCGTCGACCCGAGCAGCAGGCCGGCAAAGCCGTCGTGCCCGCGGGTTCCGACGACAACCAACTGGCCACCCTGCGCCGCGTCCAGGATCTCCTCCGCCGATCCGACCTCCGAAATGACCTTCTCGATCTCCACACTCGGGTGCGCGGCAGCACCCTCGGCCAATTCGGCATCCAGGAACTTCTGGGCGGCGCGGGCGATCGGGCGTTTGTCCTGCTCGTAAAGGCCCTCCGCAATGACCCCGTCTCCGTAGGTGTGGACGGCGATCAACTTTGCGTTCAGTTCATCAGCGAGCTGAAACGCAGCGGTCGTCACGGCCGCCGAGACCGGCGAACCGTCGATACCCACCACGACCGGCCCACTCGTCGGCGGGTTCTCGGCGACCACCACCACCGGGCAGTGCGCGTGGGCCGCAACATGGGAGCTGACCGAACCCAGCAGCAGGGCCTGCACCTTGCCCTGGCCTCGACGACCGACCACCAGGGTGTGTGCGTGCTGACTCAACTCGACGAGCGCGGAAGCCGGATGGCCGTCGAGGACGACACTGTCGACCGTCACGTCGGGGGTCTGCTCCCGCACCACTGATACGGCGATGTCAAGCGCGGTCTCGGCAAATTCTCGAGCCGCGTCGGCATACGCCTGCGCGGTGTTGACGGCTTCCCCGAAGTGCGGTGCCGACGGCAACTCGACGACGGAAACAACCTGCAGCGTCCTCCCCTGCCGTGCTGCTGCGGCGGCGGCCCAGCGCACACAGTCCAGTCCGTTGGGCGAGCCGTCAACCGCGGCCAGGATTGTTGTACTCGCGTCGTCTGACACCGTTGTCATTCCACTTCTCTCGCCGATCTGAATCTCATCCCCAACAGTATCGGGTTGAGGGGCCCGGTTCGATGCGGCATGCACGTTTCCCGACTTTGCGCCCCGCCCGATTGGACTTGAGCACGTTTCGGACCCTACCTTTGCCAGGTTGACCATCGAATGGAGATCTCGGCGTGCTAAGCCGCCTACGGACAGTTCTGCCTCCGCAAGATCCGGCGATTCCAACGGTTCTTTCCGCGCTGCGCAGTCCGCGCCTACTGAGAACCGAAGTGCTGGCCGGTCTCGTCGTCGCGCTGGCCCTGATTCCGGAAGCCATCGCCTTCTCACTGGTGGCCGGCGTCGACCCACGCGTGGGACTGTTCGCCGCCTTCACCATGGCAGTGGTCACCGCGGTCCTGGGCGGACGCCCAGCGATGATCAGTGCGGCAACCGGCGCTGTCGCGTTGGTGATTGCACCACTGGTCAAGGAGTACGGCCTGGACTACCTCTTGGCGACGGTGATTCTGGCCGGGATCATTCAGATTGCGGCCGGCATCCTGGGCGTGGCGAAGCTGATGCGCTTCGTACCTCGCAGCGTGATGGTCGGCTTCGTCAACGCGCTGGCGATCTTGATCGCCCTGTCCCAGTTGCCGCACCTGAAGAATGTGCCGTGGCAGGTGTACGTCCTCGTCGGGGCCGGACTCGTGATCATCTTCCTGATGCCGAAGATCACCACGGCTGTACCGGCACCGCTGGTGGCGATCGTCGTGTTGACGGCCATCACCCTGACCTTCACTATCGGTGTTCCCACCGTCGGCGACGAGGGTGAATTGCCCAGCACTCTGCCGACCTGCTTGATCCCCAACGTGCCCTTCTCCTTCGAAACACTCTCGATCATCGGCCCGTACGCGCTGGCGATGGCCGTCGTGGGGCTGCTCGAGTCGTTGATGATCGCCAAACTCGTCGACGACATCACCGATTCCCACTCGGACAAGACCAGGGAGAGTCTGGCTCAAGGCACCGCGAACGTGGTGACCGGATTCTTTGGCGGAATGGGTGGCTGCGCGATGATCGGGCAGACCATGATCAACGTCAAGGTCTCGGGTGCGCGAACGCGCATCTCCAGTTTCCTGGCTGGCGCATTCCTCCTGGGTTTGGTCGTTGGCCTGGGCGACCTGGTGGCCAAGATCCCGATGGCCGCGCTGGTCGCGGTCATGCTCATCGTTGCGTTTGGGACGATGGACTGGCACAGCATCTCCCCCCGCACACTCCGGGTGATGCCTCGCAGCGAAACCTTCGTCATGCTCGCCACCGTCGCGGTAACCGTCGCCACGCACAACCTCGCCTACGGCGTTGTCGTAGGCGTCCTCGTCGCGATGGTGGCCTTCGCGCGGCGTGTCGCACACTTCGCGACCGTCGAGGCCGTCGCCGAACTTGACACCGACGACGACGGGGTCATCGACACCCGAACCTACCGGGTGACCGGTGAACTGTTCTTCGCCTCGAGCAACGATCTGATCTACCAGTTTGATGGCTCTTCGGACTTCAGAGTGCGTTGACCCGTTCGGCGAGCTGACCGGAGTGCAGGAGTGACCGCAAGATGTAGTGGTCGAGGTTGCGGAAGCCTTGGGCGATTCCGCGGAGGTGTTCGAGGCGGC
>WBZS01002571.1_pt1 | contig 11004 bp, 9 predicted proteins | sample 5204201 | NCBI WGS metagenome assembly WBZS01 (sample SAMN12344357, study PRJNA552823) | activated sludge metagenome | biome: Activated sludge suspended growth; feature: Nitrification reactor; material: Wastewater; isolation source: activated sludge from nitrification reactor of wastewater treatment...
ACGGAAGCATATGGCCCGGGGGCGAACTCATCGCTTGCGCCCACCAAATCGTGGAAGCGTTGAAGACGAAATTGCCTTTGGGCCCCGGATATATGGTCGCCGTCCACTGCTGAGGCCGAACTCCTCCCTGAAACGCGGTGCCGGCGGCAACGATTTCCAAGCCTGGCAGATCCGTCGGTGGATCGCCGTGGTATTCCCAACCGATCAAGCCGGCGATAGGGTCGCCTTTTTTCAAGCCCGTTCCCGCGAACATCCAATGTTCCGGTTTGGTGATCACCCAGTCCCCGCCGCCGTTGACCGGTTCGATGTTTCTCGATCCCATCAGATATCCTTCGTCTGGCCCGCGGTGCGGGAAGGGGCCATGGTCTTTCTCCCGATCGACGGCATACTTGTACTTTCCTCCGTAGGGACCTCCTCGAAACATAATGCGGTTGGGCCTGCCATCCGTGCTTGGTTTTTGTGGCGTGACCCAACAGACCGAATTGCCTGACAGAAAAAACAGATTGACACCTTCATCCCGCATTTTCACCACGCTTTCGTAGGCGCGAAGGTCCCAATATTCGTCGTGCCCCACGCTGAGAAAAGCCTTGGCTTTTAGTCCACGGGTCGGCGTGAGCATGTCGCTGTTGGAGCAGTAGGAAACATCGTAGCCATGCTTTTCGAGCCAATACGCCAGGGGAAACTCGAAGCAAAGCCATTCCCCGGAACCGATCGATTGCGGATTGTCGTAGATTTGCGCGTATTTCGCGTATGGGCGATCGAAGCTTACATCGCTCCACGGACCTTGCGTGCCCTTGGGATTCGTGTACACCGAATATTTGTCGGGCCAACGATTGTAGGCTTGCCAGGTATTGTCGCTGCATTGAAAGAGAATATCGACGGGTCGATCGTCGCGAACGATGAAGACGACGAAGCTTTGCCAATAAGGCTCGGTGTCTTTTCCGGGAATCGTGGTGAGCCTTCCCAGGTACACGCCGCTTACCCAATCCTTGGGGATGGTGAGCGTGGCGGCTGGGGGCCATTGGCATTCGCGCAGGCTTCGCTCGCCGATCGGTGGAACGGGTTGAGCCTTCCCTTCGAACGGTCCCATCGTCTTCATCAGCCGGGCGCCTCGGCCGCCGTAATAGCCGGTGCGAAAGATCTCGATTTTGTACTTGGCGGTCGGCGTGGTGCTGACCATGATGTCGAGCGTTTCGCCTGCCTTCACCGATTGCTTCGAGCAATAACCTTCGATATCCGGCGCGCGATAACCTGACTTGTCGACTCGCACTCGCGTGAGCTGCCAATCGAGCGAGCCGGGCTTTTCATTTTCGAGTTGGATTGGATTTCTTTGCTTCGTTTCACCGGCGAACGCGAGAGTTTTCGCGGTCAAAAGCACCAATATGACCCAGGGGATCCATCGGATTCGTGGCATGGTATTCCTCGTTCGTGAAAGGGCAGTCGGGCGGTGCCTTCGTTGTAACACGTTTTTCTCGAGCACACGAAGAAAAACCAATTCAAGCGTTTTGGGTGGGGTTCAGGAATACCAAGGCATGGGCATGGCTACCCTGCAAAATCCTCGCGGCACGAGAGGAAAAACGAACTCAATGAACAAAGAAGGCTGAACAATGGAGAAGTAAATCGAGAAGCATCGATTTCACGGGTTCATCGTTCATGGCTTCCGCGTTCCGATGGGTCGCGGGCGAAGCTCGCGCTGAAAGCGCGAAACGGTGAGCCGGCGGGACGGGGGACCGTTTGTATCGCGTGGATCTCTATGGCTGGGTGGCGTCGCACTCTCGCCGACGGTCGGGATTCCGATAAAAAAAGCTTTTGGTTACCAAGGAATTTTTCGCAAACCCATTGGGAAAGCTGGACATGACCGAGATCAAAGCCACCAACATCACCTGGCACGAAGGGCACGTGACCCGCGATGAACGCCAAAACCTTTTGAAGCAGAAAGGCTGCACCATTTGGTTCACGGGCCTTTCCGGATCCGGCAAGAGCACGATCGCGTTCACGCTCGAGCACGCTTTGGTGCAACGTGGCCATCTCGCATATGTGTTGGACGGCGACAATATTCGGCATGGGTTGAACAAAAACCTGGGATTTTCCGCCGCTGACCGCGAAGAGAACATTCGGCGAATTGGTGAAGTGGCGAAATTGTTCGCGGACACGGGCGTCATCACCATGACGAGCTTCATCAGCCCCTACCGCAAAGACCGCGATCTCGTTCGACAAATTCACGTGGAAGGCAAACTGCCCTTCGTCGAAATCTATGTCAACACTCCCATCGCCACCTGCGAAAACCGTGACCCGAAAGGTTTGTACAAGAAAGCTCGCGCGGGGCAGCTTAAGGGGTTCACGGGCATCGACGATCCGTACGAAGAACCTTCGGCCCCGGAATTGAGCATTGACGCGACGAACACCTCTCCCCAGGAAGCGTCCATTCAGATCATGGAATATCTGGAAAAGAATGGCTTGGTCGCGAAGCTTTAGGACTCTCCCGGTTTCACGTTTGCGGCCTCGGCGACGGGGAAGCGAGCATTCGGCTCCGAATCGGCTTGCGTGAGGCGTTTAGCGCTCGCAAGCGATTCGGAGGCATGATTCATTTTTTGGATTCCACGTTTCCGTTCCGAGAGGAACCCGCGATGCCGGCTTTTCGGCGTGTCGATATGGAGAATGCCGGAAAGTCGGCGCTTGGCATCTTGGTTCCCGGCGGGAAACGTACGTTTGTGGTGGTTCGGCCTCGTTCACTCCCGTGGGATCTTTTGCCGGCGCGGTGGGCGGGCGATCCTTGTGTGCCACCCACTTTCTGCTCTTTCGATCGGGAGGAAGCTGCCGTCGTGGCTCGGCGATTTCAAAAATCGCTCGAAGCTGCAGTGCGCATGGGAGAAAATCCGGTGCAGACATTGGGCTCAGCCGACCCACCTTGTTTTCAAGTTTGGGTCCGTACGGAAGATCTCGTCTGGATCACGTGTCGTCGCACGCCGGGTCAAGCTTACCAACCCATCGTGTTCGCCACGCAAGCCGAAGCAATCCAAGTCGCGGAACAACTCAGTTCGCTCCTTTGGCCCGATGTAGAAGCAAATCAGGAATATTACTTCAACACGCAGAAATTGTCGCAGGATCTCGCGCGTCAAGCATGACCTGCAAGCCCAACGCCGAGAGGCGATGGGGTGAAAAGATGTTGGGCGAGGGCAGGGTACCCGCGTTGCCTTTCGGCAACGGGTTTTGGGATGTGGAATCAAGGAAGTAGGCGAAATTACACGCCCACGCGGACGTCGATTCGGCGAATGGCTTCGCAGATGCGACGTCGCGCGGTGGCTTGATCGCCCATCATCAAATCGCGGGCGAGCGCACGCAGCTCGCGAAAGTGACTCATTTGCTGCACATCTCCCTGCCACCACGACCAGCCTTGCCGAACCCACGCCTCCCAGCGAATGATGTGTTGCAGCACCCAAAATTGCCATAATGGCCAATGCTTTCGCGCGTACGTCATGAGAGAATGACGCGTGATCAATCGCAACACGGCCGGCACGCGCCGCTGATGTAAGGGATCATGGTGGATAATCGCCAGGTTCGGCTCGTACGAAACCGTCCAATTTTTTTTCTTTGCCTTCAGGCACAAATCGACATCTTCGTAGTAAAGGAAATAATCTTCGTCGACGCCTCCGATTTCCTCGAGGCATGCTCGCTTGAGAAGCACGCAACACCCCGTCACCCAAGGAACGGTTCGGCGTTCCGTATCGCGAAGGGCATGATATTTTCGTTTTTCACGTGGCAGTACCAGCCGCGAGAGCGTGGAAAAAAGCGTGGGAAACGGTCCTGCCGAGAATTGCTGAGAGCCATCGCTGTTTCGCAGGTGAAAGCCCACGATTCCCGCGCGGGATTCCTCGCGCTCCAGGGATTCGCCGAGGTTGAGTACACCCTCCAAAAAACCTTCGGTGAGCGTGGTATCGGGATTCATCAGGAGAAACCAATCGCCTTGGCTGAGTCGGCAGCCTTCGTTCACCGCCTTGGCGAACCCGTGGTTACGGTTCCAACGCCGAAGTGAAACGTTCGGGAGTCTGCGGAGTTTTTTGATGATCGGGTGGTTCGGCGAATGGTTGTCAATGATGACGACTTCGACCTGGCCTTGGCGAAAACAGGCGGTGTCCTGGATTTGGCGAACCAAGTCGGCGGTCCGCTCCCATTGGCGATAGTTGACGATTACGACCGAAAGCCGAGGAGTGCCTATCCGAACTCCGGAATTCGTCTGCCGTTCCGTGTCGATCAATCGTGCAATTTGGGACGGCAAAAACGAAGACATCCCACGGGCTCCTTCCCAAGGGAACATGGCAGGCGAATTTGGGTGGAGTTTACCGAGGTAAGAAGAAACCGAGCAAGAGCGATTTAGGTCCCTCATGCGTCATCGCCATCAAAAAACGACAGCACCTATTTGAATATCCGCGAGTTTGGGATGTTTAGGCGAACTGGGGAGATCGGTCCTTGCTGGTTTGTGTTCGGTTTCCTCGGAAAAAAGGACGTTGATGCCGATATTACCTGAAGAGTGCGCTTTCGATTTGAAAAGGGTACGGGGCAAGTTTCCTATAATGATAGGCTGAGCCAAGTTGACCTTTCGATCGGTTTGAAACTTCGCCGTTTCTCCGTTCACCGGGAAAGGGCTCGCTCGCCAGCGTTGCCGCCTGGAACGTGGACGAAAGCTCGAGGCAGGTGTTCACGGGCCTTTTGGGCGGCATTGAAATTGGAATTCACCTTCCCAGCGAGGTGCGGGAGCCGTGAAAAAACTGGGCATTCTTTTGCTGGTGATCGGAGCCGTCGCGGGGGCAGCCTATTATTGGCAGCAGTCGCAGGGGCGACCCGTTCTCCTGGAAAAAACGATCGTCAAGGCACCGCTGCAATTGGTCACCATGCGTGATGTGGTGAGTGCGACCGGCATCGTTCAGCCGTACGAGACGGTGGTGGTCAGTAGCGAGATGCCGGGTATTGTGGTGAAGTTGGCGGGAAGGATCAACGATCGCGTGCGCGAACACGATGCGATCGCCTTTTTGGATGATCGGCGTATTCGAATCAAGTTGGCCGAAGCACAAAACGCCGGGGTTCTTGCCCAGGCCGCCCTCCAGCAAGCGAAATCGCAACGGACGCAGGCGAAAGGAATTTATGAGGCTGCACGTGCGGAGTTGAAGGCGCAGGAGGATTTGGCGAACGTCGGCGGGATTCGTGCGGATTTGGAGGGGGCGAAGGCGAAGTTCAATTCGGCTGCCGCGGGCGTCGAAGCGGCGGAGGCGGGGGTCGCCGTCGCCGACGCGAAAGTATTGGCGGCGAAAACCGCATTCGAAGAAGCTCAGCTTGCCCTGGACATGTCGACGATTCGTGTGCCGGGCCGACCGGCAACCGCCGAAAAGGCTCGCGAATTCTTGGTTCTAGACCGGAAAGTGGTTGAGGGCCAAATGGTGGGTCCTCAAGCCCAGCCCCTTTTCATGTTGGCGGGCGATTTACAACGTGTTGAAGTTCATGCGCAAGTTGCCGAGGGCGACGTCAACAAGATTCGTCCTGGTTTGGCAGCGTTGTTCACCATCGCCAATTACAAAGAGGAAGAGGTCGAGTTTCGCGGAACGGTGAAAGAGATTCGCCCCCTCGCCGATTCGATCAAAGGAGCTGTCTATTACAGCACCATCATCGAGGTGCAAAATCAAAAAGACGAGGTTTCGAAGGAATGGAGGCTACGCCCGGGGATGACGGTGTCGATCGACATCATTCGCCGTGAGCGCTCCAACGTTTGGCGTGTCCCCAGCCAAGCCATGAACTTCAAGCTTGACGAGGCCTATTTGAGTGAACAGGCGCTGGCAAAAGTCGCCGAGTGGAAGAAACGGCCCGACCACGCGGATTGGCATTTGTTATGGGCGTGGAACGCCAACACTTCCCAACCGGAGTCGCTTTTCGTTCGCATCGGGGGCAAAAGCAACGGCGAGTCTGGGTTGAAAGATAGCGAGGGGAATGAAGTTCTCGAATGGGAGCCAGGCCGCGAGCCCACGGATGCCACCAAAGCTCCCCAGGTGATCATCACCGCCCCGCCTGCGAAAGCGCCGGGCCTCTTCGATCAGCCGGCTGGTTTGAAGGTTTCGTAGAAACGTATTCCTGCATCGCCTCGAATTTCCACACGTGGGACGGAAAAAATTGGGTGGACGCCGATGGCTCCGCAACCGGTGATCGAACTCGAAAACATTGTCAAGATTTACGCCGGCGGCGACGTGCCCGTTCGTGCCCTGCGTGGCGTTTCGATCACCATTCGCAGGGGCGAGTTCGTCGCGATTCGAGGCTCCAGCGGCTCGGGAAAATCGACCTTGATGAACATCGTCGGTTGCCTGGATCGGCCCACCGAAGGGCGGTATCGTCTCGATGGCGACGACGTGCAACGCATGAACCGCACGGAATTGGCCCACATTCGTAATCGGAAATTAGGTTTCGTCTTTCAGGGATTCAACCTTCTCAAACGCATGTCGGCGATCGAAAACGTGGCACTGCCGCTCGTTTACTCGGGGACCTCGGCGTTCGAACGGCGACGTCGAGCCCAGAAGATGTTGACGCTCGTGAACCTCGAATCACGAGGCCACCACTTACCCAATCAAATGTCGGGAGGCCAACAGCAACGGGTCGCGATCGCACGGGCCCTGTCAACGAGCCGGAGATTCTCCTGGCGGATGAACCCACGGGAAACCTGGATTCTGCCACGGGTCATGAGATTTTGGCGGAGTTCGAACGGCTCAATCGAGATCTGGGCCAAACCATCGTTTTGGTGACCCATGATCCAAGTGTCGCGGAACGGGCTCAGCGTGAAATCTTTGTCAAAGACGGTAACATCGAACGTGATACGACGCGAATGAAGTGAGCGCGAACTCGACTCGTTCACGTTTCGCGCTCGCGTCAAGAAAGCATTCGCGGCCCCCACGCACCTCGGCGAGGCGCTACTCGAGCGCGAAACGTAAACGAGGCGAGTTCTAGGCTTCGGTGAAGGGAATCATGGGACTTTGGACTACCCTAAAAGTCGCTCTGGCGGCTCTGTTCGTCCACAAGGGACGGTCGATTCTGACCAGCCTTGGGATCGTCATTGGCACGAGTGCCGTCATCGCCATGGTCTCGGCGGCGGGTGGCGCACGGCAAGCGCTGGACGAAAGGCTCGACAATGTTGGCAAGACCCTGATTCTTATTCGTTCCGGCGCACGCACCCAGAACGGCACGTTGGCGGACGTCAAGGCGCTCACGAATGACGAGGGCGACATCCTTCGTCGAATGCTTCGAAGTTCCGTCACCGGCGTGGCGGAGGTGCAGGTGTCGATGCGACCCGTTTCCACGCGGGCGCGCAACTGCGTCACCATGATCACCGGAACCGGACCCGACATGCGTAAGGTGCGCAACTGGATCGTGCAGTTTGGCCGATTCCTCACCGACGAAGATTTGAAAAAACAGGCGGCGGTCTGTGTATTGGGGCAAACCGTTCGTGAAAAACTGTTTCCCGACAACCCCAATCCCGTGGGCCAAGTCGTTCGTGTCGACCGGTTGCCGTTGCGAGTCATCGGCGTGACCGAAGCGAAGGGACGTTCTCCCATCGGCGGCGATCAGGACGATCAGATCTTTATTCCCTTACATACGCTGCAACGCAAACTCGTCGGAGCCGAAAACCTCAGCATGATCATCACCTCGGTCGATTCGGTCGAAAAAATCGAATCGACCAAGGAGGAAATCAACCGCTTGCTGCGTGAACATCGGCGCGTCAAAGTCGGCCAAGAGGATTTCGACGTCAGCAGCGTTCGTGAGATGGCGGAACTCGGCGTTATCATGATGCGGATCATGCAGATCCTGATCGGCGTGATTGCTTCGATCTCGCTCGTCGTCGGCGGCATCGGCATCATGAACATCATGCTTGTTTCCGTTACGGAACGCACCCGCGAGATCGGCATTCGCATGGCCATCGGCGCTACCCCCGCCGATGTATTGTCTCAATTTCTTATCGAGGCGATCCTGTTATCCCTGGTGGGCGGAATCATCGGCATCGCCCTGGGAACTGGGGCGGCCTTGGCGCTGGCGTGGCTGGCGAAATGGCCCATGGTGATCGATATGAACATGGTCCTCCTTTCATTCCTGGTCTCCGGGGGCGTCGGTGTGTTTTTCGGCTACTATCCCGCCTGGAAAGCGTCACGTCTCGATCCCATCGAAGCGTTACGCTACGAGTGATTCTCAGCATGAAAGACGTGCAAGCCACCCCTCGCGAAAAAAACGACCCACGGTTGGCGCGTGCGAAAGCCATCCAACGGGAACTCGCGAAACTCTATCCCGATGCGCACTGCGCCCTGCATTTCTCGAATCCCTATCAGCTTCTGGTGGCGACCATCCTTTCCGCCCAATGCACGGACGTGCTCGTTAACAAGATCACACCCGCGTTCTTCGCCAAGTTTCCCGATGCGACCACGTTGGCGATGGGCACGCAGGAAGAGGTCGAAACCCTCATTCAAAAGGCTGGATTTTTTCGCATGAAGGCGAAGAACCTCCGTGCCTGTGCGAAGCAAATCGTGGAGAAGTTCGCGGGCGATGTTCCCAATCGGCTCGAAGATTTGGTGCCCCTGGCGGGAGTCGGTCGCAAAACCGCCAACGTCGTGCTTGGCAATGCGTTCGATACCCCGGGGCTGACCGTGGATACCCACGTCGGCCGACTTTCACGGCGCATGGCGTTCACGGAGCACGAGGATCCTCTCAAAGTGGAAGCGGACCTCATGAGTTTGGTGCCCAACAAGGAATGGACGATTTTTAGCCATCGCATGATCTTTCATGGTCGGCGTGTCTGCCAGGCAAGGAAGCCAAAATGCGAGGAATGCACTCTCGCGCGTCACTGCCCCAAAATAGGTGTCGAAACGTGATGCACGGGCATAGTGCGGTTTACGAAGGTGCCCGGACTCGTCGAAATTTCTGGTGCAATCCAAGCGTGAACCGCTCTAATGTGAAAAGCTTGTTGAAAAATCGATGAGTCAGCCGCAAACGGAAAACCGAAAACGGACCCTCGTCGCCTACTTTCCCTTGCCCTGAGACCTTTGGAGTTGGCATGGATCAGCAGCCCGCACGAAACTCCTTCCAACAAATTCATGAGACGGTTGCTCCTCAGACCGAGGAAGACATTCTTCCGTTAGGCCCTGAGGAATACATCCATCAAATCAAGGATACCGCCGACAAACTTTTGCGCGACAAGGCAAGCCGAGGCGACGCGAAGATGCTCGCCGTGGCCATGCGAGAGTTGCGGTATTGTTTCAAGGTATTTTCGGCATATCGAGGCCGGCGCAAGGTCTCGGTATTTGGGTCGGCTCGGTTGCCCCTGACGGATCCATCCTGTGTGCAGGCCATTGAATTTGGCCGGCGCATGGCGGAAGCCGGCTACATGGTCATCACCGGAGCCGCCAACGGCATCATGGAAGCAGGGCACGTCGGTGCGGGCCGTGAAGCCAGCATCGGCATCAATATCCTGTTGCCGTTTGAACAGAAGGCGAACTCGATCATTTTCAACGATCCAAAACTGATGAACATGAAATACTTTTTCACGCGCAAGCTTTTGTTCGTGAAAGAGTCGGACGCGATTGCGTTGTTCCCGGGCGGCTTTGGTACGTTGGATGAAGGTTTTGAAGTGCTCACGTTGATCCAGACCGGAAAAAGTCACTTGTTCCCGGTCGTCATGGTAGATTCCCCTGGGAGCGATTATTGGCATCACTTTTTGCGATTTTGCACGGACGTTTTGGTGGCGCGGAAGATGATTTCGCCGGCCGACATCCATTTATTCAAAGTCACCCATTCCGTCGACGAAGCGATTCACGAGGTTCTCAATTTTTATCGCATTTACCACAGCATGCGCTACATTCGGGGAGATTTGTTGCTTCGCCTGACCAGGCCGATCTCTGGTGAGACTTTGGAAAAGATTCGGACGGATTTCGCGGGAATCTTAAAAGGCGGCACGTTCGAGCAGACCAGTGCGGCTCCCGAGGAAGCCAACGAACCGACGACGGCCCATATGCCACGCTTGAAATTCCGCTTCGATCGGCATCAACTTGGGAGATTGAGGATGTTGATCGATGTGATCAACGCGGATCCCGATCCCAAGCCAGGCGCATGAAAAGACCCGGGCCTTCTTGCGAAGGCCCGGGGTTTACCAAGCTCACGTTGGGTCCCGTCCATCCCTTGGCGTGCCTGGTTGCTTGAGCCGCTCCCCAAGGAGCGGTGGAAAGCCGTCTGGAATGATGTTGGTTGAACCGTGTGTCGTTCCACCAACACTCCAAACCTAGCCCGTAAAATCGCTACAGGCAAAAAATTCGGCGTGGGTTTTCAAAAAAAAGTTGAAAGGCCTTTGGTCCCGTGCTGGCATGGAAGCGAGTGAGAAAGCCCAGCGCATAAAAAAGCGATGGCCGACGTCATGGTGGTCGGCCATCGCTAGTCATTTGGGACGTCACCGTCGATTCACGCCATCGTCGAGAGGTTGAGTTCTTTCAGCCAGCTCGAAGGAATGGGCCTCATGGTCGACTCGTCCGCATAAAGCCAGGATCGCAAAGAATCTTCGCCCGGGTGCCAGGAGAAGTAGGCTTTTCGATTGTTGACGAGCGTTGGGAAGCCAATTTGACCGATGATCGGATCGAGCAACACCAGCCCAAGATCCCGGAGTTCTTGAAAGGCCGACTGCAGCCCACGGTCGGCGTCGGCGATTTCGTCTTTCAATTGGTAGCGACGCTGACGCGCCGGCCAACCGAGATCTCGCTTTTCCCGATCGAGTTTCAATTCTTCCGGCTGCAACGTCTCGATTTTTTTATGATGGAGCAACACATCATCGACGATGCGTTGCACTAAAGGCAACATCTTATGAACGGTGCGTAGGCTCAGGACCACTTCACCGATCGTTTCGGACGGATTGGAAACAGGCGAATTACGAAAACTACTCATGGCGGGTCCCCCCCGGTGGTTCCAAGAGGTCAAAAAAATCTCTATCTACATCATAGG
>WBZS01002572.1_pt1 | contig 11002 bp, 3 predicted proteins | sample 5204201 | NCBI WGS metagenome assembly WBZS01 (sample SAMN12344357, study PRJNA552823) | activated sludge metagenome | biome: Activated sludge suspended growth; feature: Nitrification reactor; material: Wastewater; isolation source: activated sludge from nitrification reactor of wastewater treatment...
GGGTCACCGTCAGCGACGAGGTGGCGGCCGCCTGGAAGGGTCATCTGGCCGACTACGAGGTGACCCCGCTGTTCGCCCAGTTCGACAACGCCGTCCCGGACGTCGACCGCAACGCGACCGAGACCCGCGCGTTGGAGGGCCACCTGACCGACACGTTCAGCTTCCGCGGCGTCGCCACCAAGCGCGGCTACCAGCGCGGCCCGGCCGAGGACGGCGCCTGGTTCGCCGAGTACACCAAGGCGTTCGGCTCGGCCGGCCTGACCGCGGTGCTGGAGTTCACCGGCAGCTACGTGCCGGAGGAGAATTTCGCCTGCGCCACGACTGCGCTCAGCTTCCGGGGCGCCCGGCACCGGGCCGTCCGGCTGGCGGAAGTGCCCGACGTCCTGCTGGCCGAGTGCTACGCCGACTACGCGGCCCTGGCCGCACTGGGACCGTTCGACCCGCAGTGGGAGAAGAAGGCAGGAATATGAGTCTCGAACACGACTCACGCAGAAGGAAGTGGACGCTCTGAGAACAGCCCGCGCGTAAGGCGTCGGCGTGAACACCCCCGGCCCGTCAGTTCGGGTTCACCGGGGCGCAGTGGGCGAAGACGAGGTGACCGCGCCGACGACGGAGCGAGCGTTGAATTGCACTCGACCGGGTCGCGCACAGGATCGCGAATCGACGGTGCACCGTCCATATCGTCAGCGGTTGCTGTGTCAGGATGTTCCAACGGGACCACTTATGTACCCTCGAGCAGGGCATTGAACAGCTTGATCGGGGTCCGATCGAGGACGTAGGTGTCTGAGACCACAACCTGTGACAAGCCCCTCCGTCGAAGCTCAGTGATAGCCCGCCGTACTTCGGGGCTCCAATGCGCATCCTCGTGCCGCCAGAGCGGGTGGCCGATGACAACAGCTGCCCCACGACCTTCCGGCGAGACGAGTGCTGGCACGCCGTTCACCGTCTCCTGCTCGATTCGCAGATGCGGGCCGTAGCCATCGGCGAAGCTCTGCATCAGCGCCGCGGTGCGATCCGACCAGTGGGATAGGTCAAGGCTGCGGCCGAGCACAAGGTCCACGACGTCGAGCCCGAGTCGCCAGTCCAACGCCCAATGATTGAAGCGGTTCTCGTAGTTGCGGAGACATCCAGGGCAGGACGATGTGCAGGCAGTCCCGTGCGGGTCTTCGCGCAGTCGCTTTCCAGTCGCGTCTCGAATCGACTTCAGGAGCCTCTCGAACGTCGACGGCTCTCCGAGTTCGAGCGCGTAGCCCGCGCCATTGTCGAGGGCGTCGGCCAGGAACACCCGCGCCGAAACGGTGGTACCGCTGCGCGTTGGCTGTAGTCCCACCTCCAGCTCGGACTGCTCGATGTCCAGGTACTCCTTGGCGGCGTTGCGAAGAAGTTCGGCAAATGAGAGCAGCGCCCCCTTGCCCGCCGGGCATGCCCGGGGCAGTGTCGCGACCGTGCCTTCGGGCAGAGCTAGGCCGTCGAGCCCGAGAAGGAGCACATCGGTACGTCGAACCTCGCCGATCGCTGCCGGGTCGAGGGCTTGCCCACCAGTTCGCATGAACTCGGGTAGCGGGCGCCGGTAAAGGTCCCGATTCTGCGCGATTACCGATCCGTCAGACTGGCGACTCAGATCGAACAGCTTCCGGTTGTTGTCGTTCACCGCGACCACTTCAGCTTGCTCAAGCAAGCGGAGCGAGATCCCGTGAAGCCTCTTCTCTTGCCCGAGTTCGGTGTTCGTGGAGAGTTCGGAGTAGCCGGCATACATCGGGGTGATGTGCGAGTCGTCGTAGTCCGGCTGACTGTAGATCGTCCGGTAGCCCTCGGGCTGGTAGAGCGAGAACGCTCTCATCTCCTCGCCGCACACCGAGCACTTGAGCGACTCATCCGTCGGGCGGGTATCGAGGCTGCCGCACTGCCCGCAGCGGTGAACCGGAAGCGGAGTCCCGAGGGGGTCCTTCGATCGTGCGCTGGTTCCGACGAAGTTGTAGGCTGCGAAGCCCACGGCGAGGTGCTCGGCACCGTCCTTGACGACGACCGCTCCGGGAGCGAATGCCGTGATGGACATTCGGAGGTCGCGGTCGGCGACGGTGTGCCGCTCGGCATCGCCGGCACCGCGGAGCGGCCTTGAGTAGAGCGGACGGACCCGAGTCGGGAAGCCGAACATCGGGAGCACGCCGGCGTTCGCGAGCAGTTCACTAAGTTCGGTGTGCTGGAAGTAGGGGTTGCTAACGGCTTCGTCGATGTCGCCTACCAGCCCAGTCCGCGCCCAGTGCTTGAGGTCCTCGACATCGAGTGCCGTGTGGGCGCTGAACCGCTCGCAGACGGTCGGAACGTCATTCGATGTCTGCAACCATGCCTCGAGGTCAGCGCGCCGCTGAATCCAGTCATCCGTCAAACCGAACGTGCCATGGATGCTGTCGCCAGTTCGCCGCGGTGGATTCGGACCGGCGAGGAATGCCCGTCGCAGAAGTTCTGCTGCGATCACCCGGCGAACGATCCGCGGCCGCGACAAGTCGATGAACGGCGGAGGTGGATCAGCCGCGGTCATCTTCTCCGGCGTTTGGAAATAGTAGTCATCGTGCGCCCGGTCTCGCGACACGGTGACCGCGAATGAGAACGGCTGCCCCGAGCGTCCGGCCCGACCGACGCGCTGCTGATAGTTGAACCGCTGAGGCGGCATGTTCGCCATCGCGACAGCTCGGAGGGAACCGATATCGACACCGACCTCCATCGTGGTTGTCACCGAAAGCAGATCGAGCGGATCGGCGAGTCCACTCTCAGCGGGCGGCGGAAGCACCGCGCCCTTGAACAGACGTTGCCGCGTCCGCTGGTCAGCCAAACGCGTCTGACCCGTGAGTTCAGCGACCCGCATACGTCGAAGCGGCTGGGAGGCGAGCCACCCGTAGTAGTCGAGTTCCTCGGACCACTTGTCCTCGCGCAGCACGCCGCTCGCGCATTCCTCATTGGTGCAAACACCGGCCGACGGGTGCAGATGCGTCGTGCCACAGTTGTCGCAGACCCAGAGCTTGTCCCCTGGCGTCCTGAGTTCGAGGGCATCCTGCCCTGTTTGGGTTCTAAGCGCCCATGTCCCGTCGACAACACCGTTCTCGCGGAGGAACTCGCCGACGTTCGACAGCAGCGTCTGCCAGTCCACCTCGTGCTTCGTTGCCACTCTCTTGAGGTAGGTTCCGATGACCTTCGGTGCCGAGTTCGACCGAGCGGCGTACCCTCCCTCGAATCGCTTAGCGATTCCGAGGAGGCGGACGACACTCGCGACCACGTCCCCTGCGATCTCCGCCGACTCAGCCGGCTCCTTCGAGAAGCCCCAGCTGTCGGGTGCCAACGGCCGTACCCTGACTACGCCAAGGCGAGTCGATTCGAGGTCGCGCGAAGCACGGTCGAAGACGGCTTCCGCGACGGCGGTCGCGGTAAGCCGGTAGCGGTCTTGACGGATAGGTCGTGCGACCGCGTCGGTCAGCGGCTCCCAGGCGTTACGAACCGGCGTCTCGTAGGCGCGATACCACGGCGCGTCCCCCTCGCTTTCGGCCACTGACGGCCCCGGGCCAGCCGGGTTCACGCCGACCTCAAGCATCATCCGCTCGGCATCGTGGATGAGAGTCGCCCATGGAAGGGATTCGGTCTCCTGTTCTGCCGCTGCGATCGTCGCCAGATCCGTTGCATCGACCGCGCCAAGGCCCTCCAGTCGGAGCTTGTCGAACAGCTCGCGACGGCTTGCACGCAACTGCTCGGCACGCTGAAGGTCGTCGCCGGCGAGTTCGCCACGAAGGAATGCCCGCAGAATCGGCACAGGGTTCTCGCGGCCGTGAAGCAGTTGCCGGACGACCTGTCGAACTTGGTCGCGGAAGTTGTTGAGCGCGATCCCGGCGGCGATGCGCGCGGAGTCATCTCGGCTGTCGGTGAAAACGATCGTCCTCGACTCCGCTGCATCGGACCCGAGGCTGCGGAACAGCTGAGATACGGCCATTTGGTTGAGTTGCGCGCGACCGGACGTGTGCGCGCGAATCGGTGAGCGGACATTGCCGGCGAAGTAGACAACGGCATCTCGGTTGTCCTGGCTCCCACCGCATCGGGGACAGGCTTCCGGTAGCGCGGGAAGCGCCAGGCCGCTGTCGTCGCCCGCGTTGTGACTGAGAACGACTGCTGAGATGCCGTCAGGCGAACTGCCGAGAACGAGCGAACCGAGCTTGGGGTTCCAGGTCGCCGCTCCGAAATTGGTCTCGATGGTCGCTTGGTTCTCGTCCATGTCAGCGGGGAGCTTGTGGCGGCTGGGTGCGTCAGGAACCGGCGAGCCGAGCCAGAGCCATCGGTACTCGTTGTCGCTCCTTCGATACACGAAGTCGCCGGAGTTCTCGCCAGGCGTGACGGGGGTGGTCGAGAGTACGACCGCTCCGCGATCCGGTCGATCCACGACGTAGCCGCCGAGGCTGACATCACCACACTCGAAGCAGTAGAGAAGTTCAAGCACTCGTGCGCCGCAGTCGGCGCAAGTCGAACGCGGCGTGTCATACATCCGACCTACTCGCCGTGGTTCCGATTCGGTGCCGCCGGGGCAGGTCGGGTCGGAGCAGGCCCAGAGCCCGCGCATTCCTCGCATCATGACATGGCCGCGGAACTGGATCGCGGGCTTCGTGACGTCAGCGAGACCACTGAGCATCGCCGCGAGTGCTGGTAAGGCTGTCGGGTCGCTACCGAAGAGGCGGGTGGCAACCGCATCGATACGGGTGGCCTTGGGCCGCCCGTCACCAGGGTCAGCGCACGCCGCAGCGATCGTCTCCGCCCATCGATCTCTTGCGGCGACTTCCGCCAACTCGTCCGGGGCAAGGCTCAGCACTTCGGCGGCTGCTGGCCTCTCGCCCGGCACCAGCGGCCGCGGCTGCCCTGGCTCGATCAGGAAGGACGCCCGATCGACGCCAAAGAAGCGCTCCAGATACTCCAGACCCGAGTCATTCCCGGGGAGGGAGGCGCTTGTCGCGATGATCCTGAACTGATCGGAAGAAGGCTCAAGCCCGAGCCGCGATGCCAGGTTTCGGACAACCATCCCGACCTCGGCCCCCGTGCTGCCGCGGTACAGGTGCAGCTCGTCAACGACGAGAGTGAAAACGTGGTCGGATGACCGCCGTAGCCACCGCCGAGTGGACTCGAAGATTGGCTCCTCGACGTCGCGCATCAGCATCACGTTGAGCATCGAGTAGTTCGTGACCAGCACATCGGGTGGAGTGGCGATCATGTCCCACCTAGTGATGAGTTCGCCCGCGTAGGGGTCCTGGAACTGAGCCATCAACTCTGGGTCGCTGAGTTCGGCAAGCCGGACGTTCAGACGCGATAGCTCCCGCATGTCCCGCGCCGCGTCGGCGGTGGCAGGTGCTGAGACCTTGCCGGACGGGACTCCACCAGAGCCCGGTGTCGCCCCGGTGTAGCGCCCGAACCAGAGGTCAATCGGCGACTCCTGCCTTCTAAGGCCGCGTACGGCCCTGCGGAGCCGCGCAACCTGATCCTCGACGAGCGCATTGGTCGGGTAGAGGATCATCGATCGCACCGCTGCCAGACTTGCTCCGACTGTTCGGGTAGGTCGCCAGTTCTCGGTCTGCCGCCTCAGATCCCACCACTCGTGGATCGGGGGCAGTGCGGTTGCTGACCGCTTCTCCGCCACGATTCGGCTCAGAAGCGGGATCACGAAGGACTCCGTCTTGCCGGAACCGGTCCCAGAAGTCACCACTGGGTTATGACCGATGCCGCCCGCGAAGTGCGCAGCGAGTGCGGCCGCCTGATGCTTGCGCAGTTTGATGCCTGATAGCGCCTCGGGGGTTACACCAAAGACCGCCCCAATGACGTCTCCGAGGTCGCGTGCGTCGACTCCCGCCTGGCTGGCCGCTTCGGCGACCGACGCGACCCCGTCATAGGGCAGAACGGGCTCAAGCATCAGCGGGGCGAACAGGTTGCCCTGCCCTTCGAGCAGCAGGCGTCGCCGCTCTTCAACAAGGACCTGATCCCGCAGCGCGTATGCGGTGTCGATGTACCGGAGAAACGCGTCGCGGAGGTCATCGGCGATCTTTACCGGGGTCGGGAACGGCATGCTGCTCACCTGCTCACGCGGTCGTAGATGATGTCCGCGACGGTGCGCGGGACTGACGGATACTGGAGCATGCGGTGAGTCAGAATCTCTCGCGGCGCTCGTCCCGAGCAAATCGCGAGAGCACGCCCGTACAAGGCCGGCAGGTCTGCGCCCAACGGCGTGATGACTGAGCCACTGCGCGAGTTGTAGCGAACGAGGGGATCACCGGCCCATGAGTTCGCGATGTGCTTCACGATCTGGGCGTTGCCGAGCCCGACGGTGCCGCTCGCGATGTCATCCGCGTTGCGAATTGCATAGGTCGAACCGAAATCTTTGAGCCGGTATGCACCGACCCTGGCAAGCGAGGTGGCAGGGTGCCACGAAGCCGACATGGTGTCCCAGAACTCCGCGGCCCGGTGGCTCGGCACGATGACCCGCTTGAGCGACTTCGACAACTCGCTCAGTGGCGGCAACGCCTCGGCAATGGCCTTGGCCGGGGAAGTCTCTAGAACAGTTATCCCGGCTTCGGCCAACGCAACGACCGGCAGCCTGCCAGTGACCTCGACGCGGGCGAGTGCGGCATCAACGCTCGAGCGCACGACAGCGCTGGTACCGAGCAGCTCCCTAAGCTGCCCCAGCAGCGCGCTGGAGCGCGACCCGATGAGCACCCACAGACGGTCACTCGTCGGAACGAGCGTGGACGTGTTCACCGCCCATTCGGTCACCTGGAGATAGTCATCTCTGGCTACGTCCACATGACCGACGACTTCAAGCCGCCGGAGGAACGAGTCCGCAAACAGTCCCGAGCCCTCGACCTGGGCGGCGATTCGCTCGAACACCCCGAACGACCCGGTCCCGACGTGGTTCAGTGCATCGAACGCGACCTCGAAGTCTGGCTCGTCCGACTCGATCACTGGCGGGATTTCGGGGACAACAATCGTCTCGGCCGCGCCATCCTTCCTCTTCGCAGCCCAAGGGGTCCCAGCGAAGCGACGCACGAGCCCGCAAGTCATGCACTCGCCCTCGATACTCCGCGTGGGTGCTTGGTCGGGGAGCATCGGCGGGAGCAGGAATCGGTGCATCCCGGTGATGAGACACGAGTCGCTCGCCATCGGGACGCCCACCCGCGTCTTCGCGACTGATGCGGTAGGTGCGCTTCGCTCTCGTGGCACAAACTCCGGCATCGGCACTGTGCCGCCCCCGTGGCGCGGTTCGAGACCAACTGTCCTTGCTCCGTTGACATGACTCGGCCACTCGGCGGGGCCAGCTGTCAATGGCCAGCGCGGCGAAGAATCAGGCGAGTAGACCAGACGGATGTCGACGTCCTCGACGTGGAACTGCGGTGTGCTCGCCGATCGCAGCCGGAGGAGCGCCATTGACGACGGTTTGCTCGCGCCGTCGACAACCATCGCGACGACGTGCTCGCCGTCCGTCAGACCACGACCCGCGAGAGGGAGAACCGCGAGTTCGCCGGGCTGAACAGATTCGGCAACCAACGCGGCGGGGTCGATACGTGTGCCGCGGTACACACGAACGCCGACTGAGGTAGCTCCAGCGGCGAGGGCGACCGCCTCGGGTGGCTCCATCACTGACCACTTGCGGAGCAAACCGGGAAGCACGAATCCTCCGCGTAGCGTCAGGCTCGTTCGCGCACGGGGAGCGAGCGGCAACAGATCGAAGTGGGGTTGTCCGGTCGGCGCAGAGACGATGTGGACGTGCTGATAGACCACCCACCCCTCAGGGGCACCTGGGAGGTCGGCGAGTTCACGCCATCCGGGTCGGGCGTGAGCCTTAAGGTGAGCCTCCACGCGTTGGCGCGCATCCGACCGCGCCAGCACGATGCTGTCCTCACCGAGCGAAATGCGCTCGATCTCGACGAACGCTCCCTGAAGATCGTCCCATCGGAGCGGGGCGACTCGCTTCGGCCGACGACCGAAGGGGCGACCTTCGTCGGCCCCGAACTCGCCCGCCAACTGCTCTCCGACGAGCGATGTCGCGCTGACCCTTTCGACACCGGAGAGCCGCGTAGAGCCACCAGGCCCGGCGACGGTCGGAACGATTGCTTCCTCGTTGGCGAGTTGGAATCGGGCGACGTCCGGCCCTCCCGAGCGATAGGGAAGCATCAGGTTGAACTCGATCGACTTGCGGGGAAAGGTCCGCAGGAACGCCAGCAAGCGCGTCGTGACAACGGGGCGCGCAGAGGCGACCGCTTCCATCCCGGACCCATCCCACGCTTCGAGTTCGAGACAAGCAGCATCGATGATCCGCTCCCTGGCAGCCGGAACCGCCCAGAGGCGAGCAAGGTGCGAACTGAGAGGAAGGCTTGGACTGGCCGTCGCATATGGGTCCATCGCGAGGCTCATATCGGCGGGTGAGATGCGCAGACCCGGCGTCATGCCTTCCATCGCAAAGAGTTCGTGAAGGCCGGCGCGATCGTGTTGTCGAACAACCGCCTGTGACATCGGTATCCCGATGAATGCGTGGCCGCCGACGGCATAGGCGGTCGGGATTCCGCGCTCACCCTCCCACGCTTCGAGCCAGGAGTTCAGCGATCCCCACAGCAGATCGGCGACCCTGCGATAATCGTTCTCGACCCTCTGGTACTCGGTCGTCGGAACATGTAGTACCTGGTGCAGTCGCGAGTAGTAGTTATGGGCGGCTAGGTTACCGTCCGCCTGCATCTGCTCTGCGGCGATCGACAGCGCGACCAGGAGCGGGAGCGCAGGTGGCGTTTCGAGCGGTTGGCGTCGATGGCGTCGCGCAACCTCAGCCTGCCAGTGGAAAGGGGCGAAGCCAGGCTCATTCAGTTGAAGCGACAACCTGACGATGGACGCGAACCGGGTCAGCGTCCGGTCCTCAACCGCTGCGGCTTTGAGCACGCGGCGAACGGTATCGGCGTCCGCGAGCGTATATACGGGTCGGCCAGCCTGCGATGAGCCAAACATGACGTCAGCGATCGCTTCTGTCACGCGCTCATACTCGGAACCCACGGTCAGCCTCCCACGCATATCATGCCGACCTAGCTAGCAACGAGTACGGGGTCTGTGCTGAGTGGCTTCGCGCTGGGATCGCATTCCTCCCAGGCATCTGTCCGCGTGTTCGACTCTGAGGCGCGCCTTGCTCCCAGAGGTTCGGAGTCGGCAGTATTGGAAGAAGCGGAGTTGTCGAGTCCTTCGAGTAGGCGTTCGGCGATCGCCTTGACGACACGGGCATTGACGGCGTTGCCGAGAGCCTTGTAGGCGTCGAGGTCGGAAGCTGGCAGGTGGATATCGCCGAGGCTTTGGAGTTCAGCGCACTCAGCAGGTGTCATGTATCGGCGTTCGCCAGTCAGGTTGGAGCCGAGGATGGGAACCTGGGTCTGGGTGAAGGCGATGAGGCTTGGCGAAGTCGTCGGGCGCTTGATCCGTAGGCCCGAGGCGCGCACCTGTAGGACGAAGTTGTCAATGTCGCGCTCTTCGCCCTGCGCATTCCACTCCATCTTCTGGAAGCTGGACGGCATATCCATCGGCTTCCAATGGTAAAGCCAAGGATCGATCCAAGAGCGGTTTTCCTCGTAGAACTCACGGTTCTGCCGGATGAATGTGCGCTTCCACCGGGGGAACTGATAATCGCCATCCCGAGCGGCGTGGCTCGGGATCAACTCTTTCTGTTCGTGGACCGTGCATTCAAGGCTTCGACCAAAACTGCCCTTGATGCCCATCTGGCGCAGGCCCCACACCGGCCGGCGATCCCACACTCCCGGCGGAGTCTCGTCCTCATACGGGTAGGTTGCACCGAACTCCATTGACCAGATCGGGAACGAAGGCATCTTCAACGACGTCGGCGAACGGCGGAGGAAGTCGCCCCACATGTCGATCGCGCGGAGCGTCTGCTCGGGGATCGAGCGGGTGGGCGTTTTTATTTGGCGGAGCACGGAAGTGATGTCGGTAGGTCCCTGTTGCTTGATCGGCCATACGGAGTCCTCCAGCGGTCCGTCGAGCGACCCAACGAAGTAGGCGCGGTCTCGTACCTGAGGGATGCCGAACTGGTGAGGAGAAAAATGAGCTACTTTGACTGAGTAATCCAGCGTTTCCAGCATGTTGATGATCTTGCGTTGGGTGTGACCACCGTCGTGCTTCAGGATGTTGGGCACGTTTTCAAGGATGAAGCGGCGAGGCCGCTTCACCCTGAGGATCTGGTGCACTTTGAAGAAAAGACCGCCCTGGGCGGTGTCTGCGAAGCCCAATTGGTCGCCGGCCTTGGAGAACGGTTGGCAGGGAAAACCTGCAGTCAGCACGTCATGATCGGGTACCTCCCGCTCGATGTCCGCATCGGTTTCAAGAGCGCTGATATCACCCCAAGGCAGAATGCCGAAGTTCCTCTTGTAGAGGGCGTTGAGCGTCGGTTCCCACTCGGCCGCAAACACGCCCTTGCCGCCTAGGCTATCGAGGGCGACATGGAAGCCCCCGAGGCCCGAGAAGAGGTCGACGAACTCGAAGGTTGGTGGTGCGACTGCCACATCGCCTCCTCGCCTGGTCGCTCCCGGCCGGTGCTCGGCTAGATTGGCGGTCTCGCTCCCGCCATATCTACAAGTCTCTCAGCGCCCGCCGACAAATCCGAAGTCGACATGCAGCAGCGGTGTGAATCGGGTTTGTGGTCAGGCTGCCCCGACCGCTACCGCCTGACCACGAACCCGATTCACACGCAAGCTGTAGGGCTCCCCTCGGAAGTGTTCCCGCGGCATGACAGGATGCGGACAGGAGGACAGAAATGACCGACCCGACCACCAGGCCGGACGCCGAGCTGCGGCCGCCGGCCGAGGTGCGGTACGCCGCCGAGCTGGACGCCCTGGCGCGCGCCGACGCGGCGTCCGGTGCCCCGGTGCCGCCGGGCTGGAAGCTCAGCGCCCGCGGCGTCCGGGCGTTCGTGCTGGGCGAGCCTGGTCTCGGGGTGTCACGG
>WBZS01002573.1_pt1 | contig 10997 bp, 10 predicted proteins | sample 5204201 | NCBI WGS metagenome assembly WBZS01 (sample SAMN12344357, study PRJNA552823) | activated sludge metagenome | biome: Activated sludge suspended growth; feature: Nitrification reactor; material: Wastewater; isolation source: activated sludge from nitrification reactor of wastewater...
TGGGCGCCCGCGACCTACTCGCCGACCTGTCCGCCGCAGGTTTCAGCATCACGGCCGACGGCGACAAGCTGGTTGTCCGGCCGTCATCCGCGTTGCAAAGACAAACGGGCTACGCCATCGCTGACGTAACCCGTTGATTTGATTGGCGCGGCTGGCAGGATTCGAACCCACTACCCCTTGGTTCGTAGCCAACACACGATGCTTTCACATAGGGTTTTTACCCATCTTTTGCGATTTCGCAATCTCAATTAAATCAACAAGTTACGATCGAATAGATGCGCATAGGGCCACAAAGCTACACTTGAAGCGCCAGCCGAGTTGCCAGAAAGTTGCCAGAAAGTTGCCAACTGAGGTTGCCGGCCGATCCAAAGGGCGCGAATCAAGGACGGGACCGGGACCATGAGCGGCAAGCGACTGGACACGCACAAAGAACTGTTGAAGTGGACGCGGGCCGCCGCGGCGTGCGCCGAGGCGCGCGTTGACAAGGGGCTATATCTGCGTCGACTTGAGGAAGGCGCGCGCTGGGTCTACCGATACCGGTCGCCAGTCACTGGCAAACAGGCGCGCCTGAATGTCTGGGCTGGCGCAGACGATGGCTTGATCGACTTTCCAGCCGCAACGCTTGAACAAGCCAAGATTCGCGCAGCAGCGCTGCGGGCTGTGGTTGCCGCAGGTGGTGACCCCGCCATCAATGCCGAGCGCCAGCGCGCTGCCGAGGAAGCCGCCCGAGAAGCCGCGCTGGCCGAACGCCGCCGGCAAGCCCAGCAGGCGCAGGAAGCCGCCGCCGCCGCTGCCCGGCGGGCCACGGTGCGCACGCTGTTCGAGCAATGGCAGCGCGCCGAGCTGACGCCGCAGGTGCTGGCCGACGGCACCCGCACGGGCCGCAAGGACGGCGGTGAGTGGGTGCAGCAGTCGTTCGAGCGCCGCGTGTTCCCGCGGTTGGGTGAGGTCTACGCCGAAGACGTGCGCCGCGCCGACCTGCTGGCAATCCTGGACGATGCCAAGGTTGAGGGCGTGCGCCGTACCGCGAATGTTCTGCTGGCCGACCTGCGGCAGATGTTTCGCTTTGCTGCTGACCGCGAAATCGTGCCGCGCAACCCGCTGGACGGCATCAAGCGCGCCAGCATCGGCGGCAAGGACGTGGAGCGCGACCGCGTGCTGAGCGACGACGAACTGCGCGCGCTGTGGCTGGCTGTGCCGCATGCCCGCATGGCGCCGCGCAGCGCTGCCTCCATCTGGCTGGTGTTGGCCACCGGCTGCCGCGTCGGCGAGGCGATGGCCGCGCGCTGGGAGCATGTCGACACGGCCGCGCGCACCTGGCACCTGCCCGACACCAAGAACCAGCGGGACCACACAATCCACTTGTCCGACTTCGCATTGCGGCAGGTGGCCACGCTGGCCAGCCTGCGCGAACTCGGCGCCAATGGCCAGCCATGCCCGTGGTTGTTCCCGGCCACCGACCGCGCGCAGCCGGTGTGCATCAAGTCATTTGGCAAGCAACTCGCCGACCGCCAGCGCGAGCCCGAGCGCCGCATGAGCGGGCGCAGCAAGGCCACCGAATCACTGGCGCTGCCCGGCGGCAAGTGGACGGCGCACGACCTGCGGCGCACCGCGGCAACGCTGATGGCCCGGTGTGGCGTGCCGACCGATGTCATCGATGAATGCCTGAACCACAAGCTGCAAAGCAAGGTGGCGCGGGTCTATGTCCGCGACCGGCGGCGGGCCGAACAGGCGCGCGCCTTCGATGCGCTGGGCCGGCGCCTGGTCGAGTTGTTCGAGGGCTGCGCCGCTGGCGAGGTAGTGCAGTTGCGGCCGGCCGCCTGAATAGAGTTCTGCCGCGCCTAGCCCGACGGGGAGAAAAGCCGGTTCCCTTGCCGGCCTGGCGCGGCACCCATGACCAAGGGCGCGCGAAAGGGTGCGCATGACCACGACGCGGCAACGAGTCGCAAAGCCCGATTGGACAAACCTGTTCGACATGGGCGAGGTCGACAGCGCGTGCGAAGCGGTGGCCGATGCCATCGAACAACTGGCGCGCGGCGAAGGCAACGCGGCGATGCATTCGACACTTCGTGCGCTGTTGATTGCCGAAGTCGATGCGTATTTGCACGCTCATTTCAAGCCGGGGGTGTTGCAGTCAAATGTTGAGGCCGCATGGCGGCTTCGGCATATCGCCGTCAAGCTCGCCGACCTAATCGAGAGGCGCTTCCCGTTTGAACCGGGTTCTGGCAAACGATGGGCTAACGATCTTCGTGCGGAGTGGATGGAATTCATCGCCCATGCGGCGGGCTACCTTATCTATTCGGGGCAAAGGCAGCGCAAAGCCGCTGCAAAGTTGTCTCGCGGTAGGGCACGTGCGCTACCGCCGAGAGTTGTCATTGAATTCCTGAAAAAGGGCGGGCACCCCATCCTGACCACCGAACTGGCGAAGACGTTGGCGGGGAAGTACAGAGTCGGTGTTCGGACAGTTTGGAGGCGATGGAAGGAAGCGAAGAAGACGCTCTCGTTGCCATAGTGCAACTCATCACTGCCATAGCGACCGCTCTGGCAGTGATGAGTCTCCAAAAGCACGAGTTCGCGCGGCCATCATTGGGGGATTGCAACCAACCAGACGCGCAATGACTCGCAAATCGACTCCTTCCGAAGTGCCCGCGGCACTCGCGTACGCACTCACTGAGGTTCAATTGATCGACGGCCCGACTGCTGCGGCAGTGGGTGGCGCGTCGGTCACGTTTTGGCAAGCCGAGGTCCGAGCCGGCCGCGCGCCGAAGCCGGTCATTCAGCGGCCGCGGTTCTCTCGCTGGCGCCTTGCCGATGTCACTGAATACTGGCGCCGGGCCGCTCAGGGCGTGCCGAGCGCTCCGCTGACCCAGCGCGCAGGGGTGTGATTCGGTGGCCCGCCATCACCACGTCGGCGCCCAAGCGCCTGACGCGGCCGAATGTCGCCCTGCTGCACCGCTGGGCGCTCACGCTGGCGCGCCTGCTGGTCTGAGTCGCCCCCCAAATGACGAAGCCCCAGGCTGGCAGGCCGAGGGCTTCAATAGGGGACAGGACAGAACGGACAGCGGCGACTGTGCCGACCTGCCGAACCCTGATCAACCGGCCGACGGCGAGCGCTTCGACACGCTGCGCGCCGCGCTGGCGCAGAAGGGCTTCGCGCTGCACCTGGTCGACGCTGGCGGACAGCCGGCCTACCTTGTGGTGCGCTGGAACCTGTCGCGCACGCTGCCCGACATGGCCGCGGTCGACGGGTTTGCATGCCAGGTGGGCGCGCAGCCATGAGCGCCAACAATACGCATGTCGAGGCGTTCCGCGACGCGGTGCTGGCCGCACTCGGCGCCGCACCTGAGTCGATCGAGCCGGGCAAGTTGTACAGCTTCAGCCTCAACGGTAAGCGCAGCGATACCGCCGGCTGGTGCCAGTTGTTCCTCGACGGTCGCGCCGGTGTCTTTGGCGACTTCCGCGCCGGCATGTCGAGTGTTTGGACCGAGCGGCGCCGCGAGGGCATGACCGCAGTCGAGCTGGCGCGACTCCAACGCCAGGCCGCTGCCGCCAAGGCCGAGCGTTTGGCCCAACAGCGTGCGGCGTGGGCAGCGCAGGCGCCGAAGATCGCCGAGTTGTGGTCCGCCTGCCGGCCGGTGCCGGCCGACGGCAGCGGCGACGATCCGGTCAGCAGGTACCTGCACCATCGATTGGCGTTCCCCGACCACGAGCCGCTGCATGTCCCGGCCACGTTGCGCTGGCATCCAGCGCTTGAGTACTGGCACGACGGCAAGCCCGCAGGTCGCTGGCCGGCGCTGGTGGCGCGCGTCGAGTCGCCCGACGGCAAGCTGGTCGCGCTGCACCGAACCTGGCTGACCGGCGATGGCCGAAAGGCCCCGGTGCCCGGACCGGTCAAGAAACTAAGTGCTGGCGCCGGACAGGTCATGGGCGGATGCATCCCGCTGGGTTTTCCAGATGCGTCCGGACGGATCGGCGTGGCCGAGGGCATCGAAACGGCACTGGCTGCGCGCTGCGCGTCGAGTGTGCCCGTGGTGGCCGCGTACTCCGCGGGTGCGTTGGCCGCTTGGTGCTGGCCACCTGGCGCGCGCCGGCTGCTGGTGTTTGCCGACAACGATCAGGCCGGCGCCGATGCCGCCGAGAAGTTGCGCCAGCGTGCCCGAGCGTCTGGTCTTTGGGTCGCCGTATTGGCGCCCACCACGCCCGGCGCCGACTGGTGCGACGTTTGGGCTGACCGCAACGCAAAGCAGGCGGCTGAATGAGCGCCGTCCTGAAAGACCTGTCCCGCGCCTTGACCGCGGTCGCAGCGCCCCCCGTGCGCCTGGTCCGCGGCGACGCCATTGCACTTGAGCCGGTGCGCTGGCTGTGGCGCGGCTTCCTGCCGGCCAGCATGCTGGCGATCCTCGGCGGCGCGCCCGGCTGCGGAAAGACCACCATCGCATTGTCGCTGGCCGCCGCGATCACCAGCGGCGGGCGCTGGCCAGATGGGTCACGCTGCACCGACCCTGGCGACGTGCTGATCTGGTCTGGCGAGGATGCGCCGGCCGTGACCGCTTCGCGCCTGGTGGCAGCTGGCGCCGACATGCGCCGCGTGCATTTCATCGATGGCATCACCGAAAGCGCGGGTGACGCTTTCGACCCTGGCCGCGACATGGACCTGTTGCAGCAAACCATGTCGGCGCGGCCAAATGTCCGCCTGCTGATCCTGGACCCGATCGTTTCCGCGGTGGCCGGCGACAGCCACAAGGACGCGGAGGTCCGCCGCGCGTTGCAGCCCGTGGTGACGCTGGGTCAGCGCATCGGCTGTGCGGTTTTGGGCATCACCCACTTCTCCAAGGGCACGGACGGACGCGATCCAGTGGAGCGGGTGACCGGGAGCATTGCATTCGCGGCGCTGGCCAGGCTGGTGCTGGTGGCCGCCAAGGTCAAGGCGAAGGACGACGCCGAACAGGACGCCGAACCGCGCCGCGTGTTGCTGCGTGCCAAGTCGAACATCGGTCCGGACGAAGGCGGGTTCAGCTACACGCTTGAGCGCGTTGAGGTTGCCCCTGAAGTTGAAGGACAGCGTGTGGTCTGGGGCGAAGCGCTGGCCGGATCGGCGCGCGAGGTTCTGGCCGAAGCGGAGAACGATCCCGAGAATCAGGACGGGACGACCGCCGCGGGTGTTGATGGGTTCCTGCGTGGACTACTGGCCGATGGTCCGCTGCCTGCCAAGGCCATCAAGGCCGATGCGGACGGGGCCGGTTATGCCTGGCGCACGGTGCAACTGTCGGCAACCCGCATGGGTGTTGAGCGCCGCAAAGAGGGCATGAAAGGCGGTTGGGTTTGGGCGTTTCCCGACTCAAGCGAGCCCCGAAGGCGCAACGAAGGCGCAGAAGATGCACCACAAAAAGTGCATGCGCCTTCTGCACCTTCGGAAGGTTCCGTTGCGCCTTCGGACGATGCCGAGGCGATCTGATGGGCGCCCGCGACCTACTCGCCGACCTGGCCGCCGCCGGTTTCAGCTTCGCGGCCGAGGGCGACAAGCTGGTTGTCCGGCCAGCATCGGCGCTGACCGACGGCATTCGCGCCGCGCTGCGCGACGCCAAACCGGCGTTGCTGCTGCTGCTGACCGGGCCGGCGCCGGCCACCTCGCAGGCCTGCACCGGCTGCGCGCACCGCACCCGCCGCGACACCTGCGGCCGCCGGTCGCGGCCGGGCTGACGCAGCACTTTTGCATCCGCTGGTGCAGCGACGCCGACGCCACCCGCTGCCCGGCGTTCACGCCGAAGCCGCTGCCGGCGGCCGACCCGCGCCCCTACCGGCTGTCGCCGCAACAGGCCGACCGAGCGCACGCGCAGCCCTGGGATGACGCAGCCTGCGCCCGCTTTGCCACCCTCGTGGGCCGACTGCTGGTGCTGGGGTTCGGCGGCGCCGACGTCGACGACCTGGGCGAGCTGCTGCACCGGCGCGATGCCGACGGCGACGACCGCCGCGCCTGCTTCGAGTGCAAGCACCTGGCCGGCCACCAGTCGAGCGGCTGGCGCTGTCTCAACTCGCGCCGGGCTCGCGTGCCCGGGCATCTACAGGCCGACCTCGCGACCAGTTTGCAGCGGTGCGCCGGGTTCAACGCGCGGCGCGCCACTGCCAGCGAAACACGCTGCGAAACACGTGGCAGCGAAACACGCTGCGAAACAGCCCAGCGCAACAGGTGCGCAACATCCGCAACAGCCGGAGCAACAGGTCGGTAAACCGGCCCCGGATTCCCCCTCTGCCAAAGGGAAAACGCCCAGGGCAGCCAAGGGCAACCGGGTAGAGCGTGCCCTTGCCGCGCTGACTTCGGCAGCAACAGCCCACGACGGCAGCAGCAGTCAGGGCGCTGGAAGCCACCCGAAATACCCGAGCTTCGCGCGCGCGCATATGCGCGCGCGCGAGAGCGAGAGAGAAACCCGGGCTCGGCCGCTAGCTAGGTCAATCGTCAATCGACGAATCCCGCGCGCGTGAGAGGTGACCGCCACCGAAGCCCGGCCACAGCGCCGGGTCTGTCGTTTCTGAGGCAGGCAAGCCTGCAACGAACAGGCACCGAACGGGCACCAGCACTCCCAACAGCACCACCAAAGACAAACGGGCTACGCCATCGCTGACGTAACCCGTTGATTTGATTGGTCGGGGTGGCGGGATTCGAACTCGCGACCCCTTGCACCCCATGCAAGTGCGCTACCAGGCTGCGCTACACCCCGACGAAGCGCGGATTCTAGGCTGAAATGGTGTGCCGGCCGCGGCGGGTAAGCCGCGCGGTCAGTCGACCAGCAGGGCGCGGATCGAGGTCAGTTCGGTGCGCAGTTGCGGCCAATCGAGCAGCGCTGCCAGGGCTGACGGGGCGCCGGAGTGGCCGTTGTCCGCCGCCTCGACTTCGGCTGCTGGGCGGTTTGGTTCGACCGCGGCGCTGTCGCCGAGCTGGTTGCGCGCGCCGCTGATGGTGAAGCCCTGGTCGTACAGCAGCTCGCGGATGCGGCGGATCAGCAGCACTTCGTGGTGCTGGTAGTAGCGCCGATTGCCGCGCCGCTTCATCGGCTTCAACTGGGTGAATTCCTGCTCCCAGTAGCGCAGCACGTAGGGCTTGACGCCGCACAGCTCGCTGACTTCACCGATCGTGAAGTAGCGCTTGGCGGGGATCGCGGGCAGCGTGGTTTCCATCGGGGATCGACGCCGGTTTTATTCGAAGTCGTCTCCAACCGACGCGTCGCCCTGGACGACCGCTTTGAGCTTGTGGCTGGCGTGGAAGGTGACGACGTTGCGCGCCTTGATTGGAATGGCTTCGCCGGTGCGCGGGTTGCGGCCCGGTCGCGGCGCCTTGCGCCGGATGTTGAAGTTGCCAAAGCCCGACAGCTTGACGTCGTCGCCATCGACCAGCGTGTCATGGACCAGCTCGAAAAAGGCCTCGACCATGTCCTTGGATTCGCGCTTGTTCAGGCCCAGGCGTTCGAACAGCAGCTCGGCCAGCTCGGCCTTGGTCAGCGTGGGCGTTTCCAGCGACGGCAGGATCACCTGGCGCGGCTCGCCGGCGGCGTCGGCGCTGTCAAGGTCGGACCCGGCGTCGGCGGACGCCATGGCGTCCTCGGTGCGGGGCTGCGGAGGGGTTTCGGCGATGCTCATTGAAGTCCTCCTCGGGTGTCGCGGCCAAACAAACTGCGCGCCGCCTACGCCCGCAGCCGCGCGCCGACGGCGTCGGCGGCGCGTTGCAGCGCCGCGCGCAACGCGGCGTCGATGCGCTCTTCGGTCAGCGTGGCGTCGGCATCCAGCAATTCCAGCCGCACCGCCATGCTGCGCTCGCCCACCGCCAGTTCGGCGCCGGCCGCGACGGGCTTGTAGACGTCAAACAGCGTAACCGATTGCACCAGGTGCTGCGGGTCGGCGCGCAGCGCGCTGGTCAATTGATCGTGGCTGCAGCGCTCGCCGACCACCAGCGCCAGGTCGCGCCAGGTGGCCTGCTGGCGCGGCAGCGCGCGCGCCGTGGGCACCGGTTGCCGCAGCAGCGCGGTCAAGTCCAGCTCGAACAGCACCGGCGCTCGCGGCAGCTCGTAGGCCTGGCGCCAGCGCGGGTGCAGTTCGCCGAGCATGCCGACGGCCTGGCCGTCGACCAGCACGCGCGCGCTGCGGCCCGGGTGCAGCGCCGGGTGCTCGGCGGCCTCGAACACCGCCTGCAGCGGCGCCAGCAGCGCCTGCACGTCGCCCTTGACGTCGAAGAAGTCGACCGCCCGTTCGCTGACGCCCCATTGCGCAGCGTCTGCCGCGCCGTAGGCCAGGCCGCCGACGCGCATCGGCTGGCGGATGCCGGCCACCGCGGTGTCGCCGGCCGGCGCCGCGGCGTCGCGCCACCAGACACGACCGACCTCGAACACGCGCACCCGCGTGGCCTTGCGCGCCAGGTTGTTGCGCAGCACCTGCAGCAGGCTGCCGACTAAGCTGGAGCGCATCACCTCCAGCGGCGCGGCGATCGGGTTCAACACCCGGATCGGGTCGGCGTTGCCGTGCAATTCGTGTTCCCAGCGCGCTTCGACAAAGCCGAAGTTGATGGTCTCGAAGTAACCCAGCCCGGCCAGCGTGCGCCGCACCGCGAACGCGCCGCGCTGGCCTTCGGCGCGCACGCGCGGGCGCACCGGTGCCAACGGCGCGGTATCGGGCAGTTTGTCGTAGCCGATGACGCGCACCACCTCTTCGATCAGGTCTTCCTCGATCGTCAGGTCAAAGCGCCAGCTTGGCGGGGTGACGGTCAGCGTGCCGGGTGCTTCGGTGAATGCCAGCCCGAGGCGGCGGAACACTTCGGCGCATTGCGCCTGGCTGACCGGCATGCCGATGACCCGGGCCGCACGGTCGACGCGCAGCGTCACCGGTGTGCGCGGCGGCAGGTTGACCGGCTGGTCGTCGAGCGGGCCGCAGCGCGTGTCGGGCGTGCCGCAGATGTCGAGCACCAGTTGCGTGATGCGCTCGATGTGCTCGGCGGTCGACGCCGGGTCGACACCACGCTCGAAGCGGTGGCCGGCGTCGGTGGCGAAATTGAAGCGCCGCGAGCGGCCAGCGACCGCCTCCGGCCACCAGAACGCGGCCTCGATGTAGATGTGGCGCGTGGCGTCGGACACCGCGGTGGCGTCGCCGCCCATGATGCCGGCCAGCGACTCCACGCCTTGCGCGTCGGCGATCACGCCGACCTCGGCGTCGAGCGCGATGGTGTTGCCGTTGAGCAGCTTCAGCTGCTCGCCCGGCCGCGCCCAGCGCACGTCAAGCCGCTCGTGGATTTTTTCGAGGTCGAAGATGTGCGTCGGCCGGCCGTACTCGAACATCACGTAGTTCGAAATGTCGACCAGCGCGCTCACCGAGCGCTGGCCGCAGCGCGCCAGGCGTTCAACCATCCAGGCCGGGGTCTTGGCCTGGGTGTTGACGTGCTGCACCACGCGGCCGGAAAAGCGCCCGCACAGGTCGGGCGCCTGAATGTCGACCGGCAGCCGGGCGGCGCAGGTGGCCGCCAGCGTCGGGAAGGCGGGCGTATGCAGCGGCGCGCCGGTCAGCGCGGCAAGCTCGCGCGCAACGCCGTACACACCCAGCGCATGGCCCAGGTTGGGCGTGAGCTTGAGCGTGAACAGCGTGTCGTCCAGGCGCAGCCACTGGCGCAGGTCCTGCCCGGTGGGCGCGTCGGCGGCCAGCTCCAGCAGCCCGGCGTGGTCGTCGCTCAAGCGCAGCTCGCGCGCCGAGCACAGCATGCCCTGGCTGTCGACGCCGCGTAGCGTGCCGGCGCGGATCGCCAGCGGTGCGTCGCTGCCGGCCGCGCCGTCGGCGGCTGGCGGCAGCAGCGCGCCAACCAGCGCCAGCGGCACCTTGATGCCGGCGCGCGCATTCGGCGCGCCGCAGACGATTTGCAGCGCGCCGGCGGGCGAATGCGCGCCAGCGTCGACCCGGCACACGCGCAGCCGGTCGGCGTTGGGGTGCGGCTCGGCGCTGACGATCTCGGCCACCACCACGCCCGAAAACGGCGGCGCCGCCGGGCGCAGGTCTTCCACCTCCAGCCCGGCCATGGTCAGCAGGTTGGCCAGCTCGGCGGTGGACAGCGGCGGGTTGCAGAACTCGCGCAACCAGGATTCGGGGAATTGCATGGTGGTTCAGGGCGAAAACGCGGCGAGCGATGGTGGCGGACGGCGTGGCAACGTGCGGCGGCGGCAGGGCCGGAGCGCGGGGTGCTACGCAAACTGCTGCAGGAAGCGCAGGTCGCCGTCAAAAAACAGGCGCATGTCGTTGACGCCGTAACGCAGCATCGCCAGACGCTCGGCGCCCATGCCGAAGGCGAAGCCGATGTGGCGCTCGGGGTCGAGGCCGAAGTTGCGCACCACGTTCGGGTGCACCTGGCCGGAGCCGCAGACCTCCAGCCAGCGGCCCTGCAGCGGGCCCGAGGCAAAGGCAATGTCGATCTCGGCCGACGGCTCGGTGAACGGGAAGAAGCTGGGCCGGAAGCGCAGCGTCAGGTCATCGGTTTCAAAAAAGCGCCGGCAGAAATCGGTGTACACCACCTTCAGGTCTTTGAAGCTGACGTTCTCGCCAATCCACAGCCCTTCGCACTGGTGGAACATCGGCGAGTGGGTGGCGTCGCTGTCGACGCGGTAGGTGCGGCCGGGGGCGATGACGCGGATCTCGGGCATAGGCTCCACGCCGGCGTAGCGCGCGGCGTGCGCGCGGGCGTAGCGCACCTGCATCGGGCTGGTGTGCGGGCGCAGGTTGTACCAGCGGCCGGCGTCGTCCTTCATGTCGACGTAGAAGGTGTCCTGCATCGACCGCGCCGGGTGGTTTTCCGGGTTGTTCAACGCGGTGAAGCTCATCCAGTCGGTCTCGATCTCGGGGCCTTCGGCGACGTCAAAACCCATCGAGCCGAAGATTTGCTCGATACGCTCGATGGTGCGCGACACCGGGTGCAGCGCGCCCAGGCCGCGCTGCCGGCCGGGCAGGGTGACGTCCAGCGCCTCAGGCGCTGGACG
>WBZS01002574.1_pt1 | contig 10996 bp, 11 predicted proteins | sample 5204201 | NCBI WGS metagenome assembly WBZS01 (sample SAMN12344357, study PRJNA552823) | activated sludge metagenome | biome: Activated sludge suspended growth; feature: Nitrification reactor; material: Wastewater; isolation source: activated sludge from nitrification reactor of wastewater...
CATCCGATGCGCTGATCTTCATCGACGAGTCGCATGTCACCATCGGCCAGGTGGGGGGCATGTACAAGGGTGATCGCTCGCGCAAGGAAAATCTCGTCGATTACGGCTTCCGGCTGCCCTCGGCGCTGGATAACCGTCCGCTTCAGTTCGACGAATTCGAGGCACATTTGCGGCAAACCATTTTTGTCTCGGCGACACCGGCAGATTACGAAGAGCAGCATGCCGGGCAAGTGGTGGAGCAGGTTGTGCGGCCCACCGGGCTGGTCGATCCGGAGGTCATCGTGCGCCCGGCCTCAACCCAGGTCGACGATCTGTTGTCGGAGATCAACCGGCGTGTCGAAGCCGGCGAACGCGTACTGGTGACGACACTGACCAAACGGATGGCTGAGGACCTGACCGATTTTCTGGCCGACAACGGTATCAAGGTGCGCTACCTGCATTCGGACATCGATACTGTCGAGCGCGTCGAGATCATCCGCGATCTGCGGCTGGGCGAATTCGACGTTCTGGTCGGCATCAACCTGCTACGAGAAGGACTGGATATTCCCGAAGTGTCGCTGGTGGCGATTCTGGATGCCGACAAGGAGGGTTTTCTGCGTTCGGAACGCTCCCTGATACAGACAATCGGTCGCGCAGCACGCCATATCAATGGCACGGCGATACTGTATGCTGATACGATTACAAGATCGATGCAGCGCGCGATCGCCGAAACCGAGCGACGGCGGGCGAAGCAGATCGGGTTCAATGTCGAGCACGGAATCACGCCGCGCGGGGTGTCCAAACGAATCAAGGACATCATCGATGGCGTTTACGATGTCGAATCGGCACGCAGCGAGCAGAAAGCAGCGGAGCAGCAGGCGGCCTACGCCGCCATGGATGAGAAGTCGGTAGCAAGGGAAATCAAGCGCCTCGAAAAGCTGATGCTCGAGTGCGCAAGAAATCTCGAATTCGAAAAAGCGGCAGCGGCACGCGACGAACTTTTCAACCTGCGGGAGCAGGTGTTCGGCGCGGCGCCACATGACCGGGATGGAGACAAAAAAAATGACCTATAGCGTGCTTCTGGTCTGCATGGGCAACATTTGCCGTTCGCCAACCGCGGAGGTTGTGTTGCGTAAATTAATACGAATCAATGGCCTGGGTAACGTAGTTGAAGTCGATTCTGCAGGAACGCACGGCTATCACGTCGGCGAGGCGCCGGATGCCAGAACCCAACGCGCGGCGCTCGCGCGGGGTTACAACCTTTCCCAGTTGCGGGCACGCAAGGTGGCGCGGCAGGATCTCGACTACTTCAACCTGATCCTGGCCATGGACAAGAGCAATCTGGACAACCTGCGGCGCATGGCGCCACCGGAAGCGCATGACCGGATAAAGTTGTTCATGGATTACGCCAAAAACTTTGACGATGACGAAGTCCCCGATCCCTATTATGGCCTCGGTCATGGCTTCGATCTTGTGCTCGACATGGTCGAGGATGCCGCTCAGGGGTTAGTGGAAGAGATCAAGAAGAAAATAAAATCGGAGTAATTTACAAGTTCCAAAAAGAAAGGCACCCGAGGGTGCCTTTTTTGATTCGTTGAAGAATTATCGCTGCGTTTCGATCATCTGCAGCGGTGCATCGTTTTCCGCCTCGATTGTCCTCGCTTTGCGCGGACGGCCAAGTTTCGGCGGCGGTTCAGGCTGCATGATCGCCGCCGGGGCAGTGGTTTGCACCATGACCAGGCCGCTTTCCGCCAAGGTCTTGTCAAGATCGATGGCCACCGCTTCAGGCGTGGCGACCGGCGGCACGACCATTTCCGGGGTTTTTTCGGTGTCGACCGCAACCGGCGCCAGCGCAACCGGTTCAGCAACCTCGATTACGACTGATTCCGTGGGCACCACTTCAATGGCAATCGGCGACGGCTCAACCACGGGCGAGACCTGAGGTTGCGTCACTTCAAGTGCAACGACAGGGGCTTCAACTGCCAATGGCGCGCTTGAAACCATTTCCTCGCCTTGCATCGGAGTTTCGGCAACTGTTGCGCTACTGGTACTGGCTTCGCCTTCGTTGCGCCGTTCACCGCGTCCGCGGCCTCCACGACGCCCGCGTCGACGGTTGCCCTGTTCCTCGGCACCGCCAGACTCAGGCGCTACGCTGCCGATGTTCGTCTCGACCCTGGCTTCGCCCGTTGGCAAATCCGTCATCAGCTTGTTTTCGTTGGCTTCTGCCTGCTGGCGCTCAGCTTTGGGCTTGCGCTCGCCGCGCGGCTTGCGTTCCTGGCGCTCGCCATTGGCCGCGCTCGCCTCGTCGCGCTGGGATTTTTCGCCGTTACGGTCAGTCCGTTCATTGCGCTCGTTGCGATTCCCGCGTTCCTGGCGTTCGCCTCGCTCTTCGTCACGGCGTCCGCCATTGCGGCCGCCGCGACGGTTGTCATTGCGGTCACGACGACCGTCACCACGGCCTTCGCGCGGCTTCTTGACCGGCTCGGCAGGCGGAGCGACCTCTGCCGGCTTCGGCGGGCTGCGGAACCACGAAAGGATCTTCGAAAATATTCCGGTTTCCGCTTGCACGGCCACCGGGCCAGGCGCTTCGGCCACAGCTTTTTCCGGCAGATTGGGGGCCGGCTGCTCGGGAGAGATTCCCTTGATGACGGCTTCCTGACGCGGTTTTCCGGAGTCTTCCTTGCCATTGCTCAGTTTGGCAGCTTCCTCCATCGGCGTATCGACCATCTTGTATGACGGTTCGCGAATGTCCTCGTTGTTCAGGTCGTCGTGACGCAGGCGGGTGATGGTATGGGCCGGCGTTTCGAGATGGATGTTCGGAATGATCAGGATCGTGACCTTGTGGCGCAACTCGATAGCCTGGATATCCGGGCGCTTTTCGTTGAGCAGGAAAGTAGCCACGTCTACCGGTACCTGGACATGCACGGCGCCTGTGTTTTCCTTCATCGCTTCCTCTTCCAGAATGCGCAGGATGTGCAGCGCAGCCGATTCGCAGGAGCGAATGTGGCCTGTACCGGTACAACGCGGACAGGAGATATAGCTGGTTTCGGCCAGGGCAGGGCGCAGGCGCTGACGGGACAGTTCCATCAGCCCGAAGCGGCTGATCTTGCCCATCTGGACGCGGGCGCGGTCGAAACGCAGCGCATCGCGCAGGCGGCTTTCGACTTCGCGCTGGTTGCGCTGGTTTTCCATGTCGATGAAATCGATGACGATCAGGCCACCGAGGTCGCGCAGGCGGAGCTGGCGAGCCAGTTCATCGGCTGCTTCCATGTTGGTGCGGAAGGCGGTTTCCTCGATGTCGGCGCCCTTGGTAGCGCGACCCGAGTTGACGTCGACGGAAACCAGGGCCTCGGTGTGGTCGATGACGATGGCGCCGCCGGAGGGCAGGTTGACCTGGCGGACGAAGGCGGTTTCGATCTGGTGCTCGATCTGGAAGCGGGAGAACAGCGGCACATCGTCGCGGTAACGCTTGACGCGATTGACGTTGCCCGGCATCACCGTGCCCATGAAGGCGCGCGCCTGCTCATAGACTTCGTCGGTGTCGATCAGGATCTCGCCGATTTCGGGCTGGAAGTAATCGCGGATGGCGCGGATGACCAGAGAGCCTTCGAGGTAGATCAGGAAGGCGCCGGATTGCTGCTGGGCAGCACCCTCGATGGCACTCCACAACTGCAACAGGTAGTTCAAGTCCCACTGCAGTTCTTCGGCCTGACGGCCGATGGCTGCGGTGCGGGCGATCAGGCTCATGCCGTTGGGCACTTCGAGGCTGTCCATGGTTTCGCGCAGTTCGGCGCGCTCGTCACCGTCAACGCGACGGGAAACGCCACCGCCGCGCGGGTTGTTCGGCATCAGAACCAGATAACGGCCAGCCAGCGAAACGTAGGTCGTCAGGGCGGCGCCCTTGTTGCCACGCTCGTCCTTGTCGACCTGAACGACCAGTTCCTGGCCTTCCTTGAGCGCCTCGTTGATCTTGGCGCGGCCGACTTCTACCCCGGGCTGGAAATAACTGCGAGAAATTTCCTTGAACGGCAGGAAGCCGTGACGATCGGCGCCGTAATCGACGAAGCAGGCTTCGAGACTCGGTTCGATGCGGGTGATGACACCCTTGTAAATGTTGCTTTTGCGTTGTTCCTTGGCGGCCGATTCAATGTCGAGATCGATCAGTTTCTGACCATCGACAATGGCGACACGGAGTTCTTCGGCCTGTGTCGCATTGAAAAGCATGCGTTTCATTGTTCTTGGGCTCCTGCGCGCTTGGGCACGCAGCAAGGAAACGCCCGTTCAGGCAGCGACAGTTTCTATATCGGGTTGCGTCATTAAGGATGAGGGCAAAGGCGATGATGAATGTGCTGATCAACAAACGGTTGCGTGTTTTTTATTGAAATGCGCAACCTGAAAATTCCTGCAACGGGCAATCCGTGCGTGCTTACGGCGGGCTAATCCATTAACATCACTACTTTTGGTGAGTGAACTTAACCAGTCGTTTTACGTTGGTCTGGCTTGTGCAAGTCGCGCAAGTGAGGCTCCCGGGCCTGCCGTTTGACGGTCGCGCTTGAAGCGCGAGGGCGAACGGTCTGACGGTTCGGAATCTCTTGCAAACCGAGACGTAAAACGTGGGCAGTATATTAGAAAATGAACAGCGCTGGTAACAATTCCGTCACTCATCTGGTGATTGGCGAAGATGAACAGGGCCAGCGTCTCGACAACTTCCTGATTCGGGTCTGCAAGGGGGTGCCCAAGAGTCACCTCTATCGCATTTTGCGCAGCGGCGAAGTTCGGGTGAACAGTGGGCGCGTCGCTGCGACCTATCGCCTTTGTGCCGGCGACAAATTACGCATTCCGCCGATTCGCCTTGCCGAACGGCCGCAGAACGAGGTGGATGAGGCGGCCAAACAGCGGGTTGACCTGCCAATTCTCTACGAAGACGAGGCCATGCTGGTGGTCGACAAGCCGGAGGGCATCGCAGTGCATGGCGGTAGCGGCGTGAGTTTCGGCGTCATCGAAGCACTGCGCCGGCAACGGCCGCAGGCCAAATTCCTCGAACTTGCGCATCGGCTGGATCGCGAAACCTCCGGCATTCTCCTGGTCGGCAAAAAGCGGCTGGCATTGACGGCGCTGCACGACATGTTCCGCGAGCACGGCGCCGGTGCTGACAAGCGCTACCTGGTACTGGTCAAGGGGCGCTGGATGAACACCACCCAGCACGTGAAACTGCCCTTGCATAAGTATTTGACGGAAACCGGCGAGCGGCGGGTGTCGGTCAACCCCGAGGGCAAGGCTTCGCATACGGTATTTCGTCTCCTGGCACGCTGGCCAGAGATGAGTCTTCTCGAAGCGCAATTAAAAACAGGGCGCACGCACCAGATACGCGTTCATCTTGCGCATCTCGGCTTTCCGATTCTCGGGGACGAAAAATATGGTGAATTCGCGCTCAACAAGACCTTAAAACGTGACGGCCTCAAGCGTATGGCCCTGCACGCGTGGCGGATGGCTTTTCGCCACCCGCTGACTTCGGCGCCGCTCGAATTCATCGCGCCGATGCCCAATGGCATCGGAAATTACATCGCTGCGGTCGACGCCGGAAAAGCACGCGAATTCAGCGCCGACAATCTGGAACAAATTCTTGGAAGAAGCCTCTGAAGCGCATGAAATACGAAATGATCGTCTTCGACTGGGATGGCACCTTGCTCGATTCCGCCGGCGCCATCGTCCAGTCAATCCAGGCCGCGTGTCGCGATCTCGATCTGCCTGAGCCGAGCGACGCTCAGGCGCGTCACGTGATCGGTCTAGGGCTGGTCGATGCCATGCGTCAGGCGGTGCCGGATCTGAAACCCGAGCGCTATCAGGAAATGTCGGCGCGCTACCGTCACCATTACCTGTCCGGCGATCATCGACTGACCTTGTTCAAGGGCATCCCGGAGCTGCTGGCCAATCTGCAAGCGGCCGGCCACCTGCTGACCATCGCCACCGGCAAGAGCCGAGTTGGCCTCGACCGGGCGCTCGACCATTCCGGTCTGCGTCCCTTATTCCAGGCGTCGCGCTGCGCCGACGAGTGTCATTCCAAGCCGCATCCACAGATGCTCGATGAACTAATGGCGGAATTCGGCATTTCTACGGCGTCGACTGTGATGATCGGCGACACTTCACATGACCTCCTGATGGCCCGCAATGCCGGCGTCGATAGCCTGGCGGTGACCTATGGCGCCCATCCGCACGATCATCTGGCCGAGCATGGGCCGCTGGCCTGTCTCCATAATGTCGAGGAATTGGCTTCGTGGCTGCAGCGCAACGCCTGATCTGCGCCAGCGCTGACTTGCCGGAAGCAGGCAAGGGCATCCGCTTCACTGTCACGCATGGGCACCGCGAAGCGGCAGCTTTCGCAATCCGTTTCCGGGGCCAGGTCCGTTGTTATCTCAATGAATGCGGCCACGTGCCGGCCCAATTGGACTGGCAACCCGGAGAGTTCTTCGACGATTCCAAGCTATACTTGATTTGCTCGGTTCATGGTGCGCTTTATGCTCCCGAAACGGGTCAATGTCTGGGTGGGCGCTGCCAGGGGAAAGGATTGGTGATGCTGCCCGTCGTCGAGGCGAATGGTCAGGTCTTTTTAAAGCAAGAAATCGGAAATGGATAATCCCCAACCCCCCAACAATTCCTCCGACTGGGAGCGCCGCACACTCGAAAAACTTGTGTTTTCTGCGCTCAATGAGCAGAAAGCCAGTCGTCGCTGGGGAATTTTCTTCAAGGTGCTCGGCTTTGTATATCTGACGTTGGTGCTAGCCGCCCTGGTCGACTGGGGCACAGAAACCTCGCATCAGGAACGCCACACAGCCTTGATCGAACTGACCGGTACCATCGAGCACCGAGGCGCCGCCAACGCGGAAAAAATGCTTGAAGCGCTGCAGACCGCATACAAGGAAAAGAACGTCGCTGGCGTCATTGTGCGCATCAACAGCCCCGGGGGCAGTCCGGTGCAGGCCGGCATCATCAACGACGAAATGCGTCGTTTGCGTGCCGCGAATCCGCAGACACCGCTCTACGTTGTTGTCGAAGACATTTGCGCGTCCGGCGGCTATTACGTTGCTGTGGCCGCTGACAAGATTTACGTCAATAGGGCCAGTATCGTGGGCTCGATTGGCGTACTGATGAACGGATTCGGGTTTACCGGCACCATGGATAAACTTGGTGTCGATCGGCGCTTGTTGACAGCCGGTAGCAACAAGGGCTTTCTCGACCCATTCTCGCCGCCAAATCCGGAGCAGAACGCCATCGCCCAGACCATGCTGGACGAAATACACAAACAGTTCATCGACGTGGTTAAGGCTGGTCGCGGCGATCGCCTGAAAGAGTCGCCGGAAATGTTCTCCGGCCTGGCGTGGACTGGCGAACAAAGCGTCAAACTAGGCCTCGCCGACGATTTCGGCAGCGTAGACTCGGTGGCTCGCGACGTGATCAAGGCCGAGAAAGTGCTCGACTACACCGTCAAGGAAAATATTGCGGAACGTTTTGCCAAGCGCTTCGGGGCAACTGCGGTCAACAGCTTCTGGAATGGTGTTTTCGAAAGTTCGGCTAGTTTCAGCATGCGCTGAAATTCGCTCAGGCGAGCATCAAGAATACCGTGGGACGCCGCTCGATATCGGGCGGCGTCTGTTTTTTCCACTGCTGAATCGTCCGCGTCAGCACGGACTCCCCGGGCAGGCTAAGGTCGGTCGCCACCGTTAACCGTGTAGCCGGCTGGCAGGTCTGCAAAATGCCTTCGAGTAATTGACGGTTGCGATACGGCGTCTCGATGAAGATTTGCGTCTGGCGCCGCTTGCGCGATTCGTTTTCGAGGTCGCGCAGGATTTTTGCCCGCTCGCCCTCCTTGGCCGGCAGGTAGCCTTGGAAGGCAAAGCGCTGGCCGTTGAGCCCCGAAGCCATCAGCGCCAGCAATATCGAGGACGGGCCGATCAACGGCACGACGCGGACACCTTCGCGCTGGGCCAACGCCACCAGATCAGCCCCTGGATCGGCGACGGCCGGACAACCGGCTTCAGACAGCAGGCCGACATCGTAGCCGACGCGCAGCGGGGCAAGCAGGCGATCGAGCGCTTCGGTACGGGTGTGCTCATTGAGTTCTTCAAGTTGCAGCGCTTGCAGCGGCGCATCGGTTCCGACGGCCTTGAGAAAGGCACGCGCCGACTTGGCGTTTTCGACCACGAAATGGGTCAACGGGCGCACCCGCGCCAAAACGCTGGCCGGTGACGACATCTCGGGGGAGACGGCGCCCAGCGGCACCGGAATCAGGTAGAGCGTGCCGTAAGTCACAGAACATTCATTCCGTGTTTGCGAAGAAGTTCGCACAGTGCGATCAGCGGCAAGCCAACCAGTGCGTTTGGATCGTCGCCGTGGATTCGGGTCAGCAAGGCAATGCCGAGTCCCTCCGATTTGGCCGAGCCGGCACAGTTATAGGCGGGTTCGCGGCGCAGATAGGCTTCGATTTCCGCGTCGCCCAGTTCCCGGAATCCGACCAGGGTCGGTACGCCGCACAGTTCTGCCTGGCCGGTTGTTGCATTCAGGACGCACAGGCCGGTAAAGAAATTGACTGTCTTCCCCGAAAGCGCTCGCAATTGCTCGACCGCTTTGTCGTGCGTTCCCGGCTTGCCAAAAAGCCGGCCGTCCATTTCGGCGACCTGGTCACTGCCGATGATCAATGCTCCGGGATGCTGTTTCGCGACGGCGCGCGCCTTGGCCTCGGAAAGGCGCAATGCCATGGCGGTGGGTGTTTCGCCGGGAAGGGCGGTTTCGTCGGTATCCGGGTTGGCGACCACGAACGGCAGGCCGAGGCGGCCAAGCAGTTCGCGACGATAAGGCGATGTCGAGGCCAATACGAGCTGTTTCTGGGGCATAAATGTTCTATTGCAACAAGTGCTTGCAAAAGAGTCTTCAGGCAGCACTTAGTTTTGACTTGGAAGACTAAAAATATTATTATCTCGCGTTTAAGTCGGAAACGCTCAGGATTGAAAAAGATTTCGGACAGTTTCGCGTTTGCCCGGGATGGTCGTGTTCTGGAAGGAACATTGGCCGTTGCCAGCCTGGAACGCCTGCATGATTTGCTGGCGGAAGTTTCCGGAGAGTTCGCTTTCCGGATCGAAGGGTACAAGGGTGAGCGCGGACAATTCATGCTGCATCTGGAAGTTAACGGGACGCTCCCGTTGGCCTGCCAGCGTTGCCTGGAAGCTATCCGTTTCGATCTCGATGTCGATTGTCATCTGGAATTGATTCCCGAAGGCAAGGAATTGTCGCAAGAAGAGTTGGAAGACGACACCCGTGATTTCCTGCCGGTGGCGGGCGAACTGGATGTGGCCGAGTTGGTGGAGGATGAGATTCTCCTGGCTGTTCCGGTCGCGCCGCGGCACGAAAAATGTGGTTTGCCTGGCGCGGCCAATGCCGGTGAGCGGATCAATCCGTTTGCGGCGCTGGCCGGGTTTAAAGGCAAGCCGAACTGATTTTTTTGGAGTATCAACATGGCCGTTCAACAAAACAAGAAATCCCCTTCCAAGCGTGGCATGCACCGCGCCCACGACTTCCTGGTCGCCCCGCCGCTGGCTGTCGAGCCGACGACAGGTGAAACGCATCTGCGTCACCATATTTCTCCCAACGGTTTCTACCGTGGCAAGAAGGTTCTGAAGGCCAAGGGCGAGTAATCGTTCATCGAAGGGGCAGGGGGCTCATAGCGGGCCACCTGCCTTTTCTTTTGCCATGACAGCCCGCATTGCCATCGATTGCATGGGGGGAGACCACGGGCCGTCGGTGACGGTCCCGGCGGCGCTTCGTTTCCTTGATGATCATCCCGGCGCCAGTCTGATCCTCGTCGGGCGCGAAGAAATTCTGCTGCCACTGTTGGGCAAGCAGGAAGCGAATCCGCGTCTGCGTCTGGTTCATGCGTCCGAAGTCGTCGAAATGGACGAGTCGCCGGCACTTGCCTTGCGCGGCAAAAAGGATTCGTCGATGCGGGTGGCCATCAATCTCGTCAAGAACGGCGAGGCGGATGCTTGCGTCTCGGCGGGCAATACTGGCGCGCTGATGGCGATTTCCCGCTTCGTGCTGAAAATGCTGCCCGGCATCGAGCGGCCGGCCATCTGTGCGCCGCTGCCGACGGCGAACGGGCATACCCACATGCTCGATCTGGGTGCCAACGTCGATTGCGGGCCTGAACACCTGCTGCAGTTCGGCATCATGGGGGCCATGCTGATTTCGGCAATGGAGCACAAGGATCGCCCCACCGTAGGTCTTCTCAATATCGGCGAAGAAGAAATCAAGGGCAACGAGGTCGTCAAGGCGGCAGGCGATCTGCTGCGCGAATCCGGACTCAACTTTGTCGGCAACGTCGAAGGCGATGGTATCTACAAGGGCGAGGCGGATGTCGTCGTTTGCGACGGCTTCGTCGGCAATGTGGCGCTCAAGGCGTCGGAAGGCTTGGCGCAGATGCTCGGTTCATCGTTGCGCAATGAATTCAAGCGCAACTGGCTGACCAAGTTGGCCGCCCTGATCGCGATGTCGGTACTGAACAACTTCAAGCAGCGTTTCGATCATCGCCGCTATAACGGTGCGATTCTGCTTGGTTTGCGTGGCATTTCGGTCAAGAGCCACGGCTCGGCCGATGCATTTTCATTTGGCTTTGCCATCGGACGCGCCTACGATGCGGCCGAGAACCGCGTGCTCGAGCGCATTGCCGAGCGTATAGCCCAGACTGGGTCTCTGAAGCCAGCCAGTACGGAGGAAAGCAACTGATGTATGCACGCCTGATCGGTACTGGCAGCTGTTTGCCGGGCCTTCCCGTCAGCAACGATGATCTGGCCGCACGTGGCATAGAAACCAGTGACGAATGGATCGTCACGCGAACTGGAATCCGTAGCCGCCATTTGGCGGAACCGGGCACAACATCCAGTGAATTAGGCCTCATCGCCGCGCAACGAGCGCTTGAAATGGCCGGCTTGGCAGCAGGCGATCTCGATCTCATCATCGTCGCCACGTC
>WBZS01002470.1_pt1 | contig 10994 bp, 13 predicted proteins | sample 5204201 | NCBI WGS metagenome assembly WBZS01 (sample SAMN12344357, study PRJNA552823) | activated sludge metagenome | biome: Activated sludge suspended growth; feature: Nitrification reactor; material: Wastewater; isolation source: activated sludge from nitrification reactor of wastewater...
AACGATGCCTGGCATGACTCGACCCTCCTTGGCCGACGGCCCGCGTGCGCCATCGCTCTCTACCCTTAATTTCGACCAAATTCCCCCATTTTCTCAAGGCCAGTCCACGATTTGCAAAACTTCAGAATGTCTTGGAACGTTCTTAAAGGTTGTCTGAACCGAAGAATGGCGTACACAAGCAGTAAACCCAATAAAACGCTCGGGGCGAACCCCACGAACCCTCGGGGCCAAGATCACAAAAGCTGGGGGCGAAGATCATGAATCCTCGGAGCCGACCCCACGCCAAATCGGGACGAAGTACACGAGCATTCGGGACCAGGATCACGGACGTAATACATTCGGCGGAGGGCAAAGGTTGATCCTACTTTGGATGATAAGACCAAAGCAGGATGCGTGGAGGTTCTAACTCGCCGTCGGCGTGTCGGACCGAAGAACGTATGAACTGACCATAACGCCGACGAATGCGGCGTGGATGGTGAAATACCTAAACGGCTATCGCCTCATTGACTCCACTACTGAAGTCGCCACGGACCGCACGACGGACGGAATCTCGTCCATCGTCGCTTTCCATGACCACTTTTCATCGGTGACAAATTCCAGGACAATATCTTCATCTAACACGTCTCCGCGTGCGATTTCAACGAGGAACATCGACATTTCCTTTTCAAGCACGAACACGAGCTGCTCACCTGGGGCAAGCCGACTTTGTGTGGATTGCCGCAACAATCCAACGTTACCCCCAGTCTCTGCAACAGTCGGCTTCCCCGGAAACATTGGTTTTTTCCGTGGCGGGGTATACGTCCAACCTAGCCGAACATTATGCACCGACACCGGTCGAGCGCTTTCATTCTTGATAACGAATTCAAGCAGGTCGTGATCGAGGCCAGGCGGTCTTGTCGCGCGGGCTTTGACATCCATTTTTAGCCCCTCGGCCGATGGTTTCTCCACTGGCTCATCTGTGCCCGGAAGTCGATGCGCAATCGCATCATGTTTGAAGATGACCATATTCTGGTCGGTCGCGAGCCACAGATGCTGGTCACCGTCGAAAACTCCGATCCCGCTTAAGTCCTCGACATCGCAGTTGACGTGAATCAGCAAATCTGCTGCCTCGTGCTCTTCCAGCCGGACCGGTAGCGTTCCCCAGATCGTATCACAAGCCTGGCGTGCGCCCTTCTTGCCCTCTGGCCCCCACTGTATCCACCAACTTGTGACATAGATCGGTCCCTTTCCGCTGTTAAACAACTGAAGTTGTGCCTGAAGCTTCCGCCGGTTCCACACCGGATTGGCGCGCACTTTCAGGTTACGACCGCCCTGCTGCTTCAGGTCGTTCAAGATGCCGACCTGTTCGCGCAGCAGCACCGTATTTTCCTCCCGGAAGAAAGCTTCCCTGATAGTCCTGTTCTTTTCCTGCAGGAGCAGGGTTTCAATGTGCAGCGCGCCCCATGGTTGTAGAATCTCAATGCCGCTGTCCGCCTGTTTCGCTTTCCAGCCTTCGAACCATTCGGTTTCCTCAAGGCTCAAATCGACCGGTAGGCAAAGCGTCCAGCTTTTGACCTTGAACTTATCGCTGTCACGCACCGTGGCGAACGAATCACGAATCTGCCCCTTCTGGGCAGCGTCGATTTTGCCGGGAAAATACTTGATCTGAAACACGTCGATCCCATTGGAATCGCTGATCTCCCCCTGGAAAGAATCCAGGCCCCCATCGCCCTTGACGATTCGGATACGCTTCGAATCGGGTCGCTCCACATGGATCAGTTGACTGACCATGTCCTCGAATTTTTCGCGTGCCCCTGCCACGCCCCATAGGATTTGCAGATTCGCCAGCTTTACAGCCAATTCCGGCTCCTTTCGTCGATCCAACGATACAAATCTCCAATCCTCGCGCCCAGATAGAATAGTATACCGCATCACCGTAAAGCCACCGTTTCCGGAAAGACACGGACTGAGTCCAGACGGAAAGGCGTGCTAACGTGGCAGTACGGACAATTCAGGCATTCCGGCCGGTCATTCTAATCCCAATATTTCGCTTGTTTTCATGAACGTTTTGCAAGCCATGTACCAATAAGAGCCGCCTCTGCATCGCCAAATATTATCTGAGACGGCGGTGTGTTGGTTGCGTCGGTCACCTCGACCGGTGTGGGCTTACGGATGCTGATTGGTTTCTTCGGTCAACCGCACAGGTTGGAGTTCCGGTCCGGCCGGCGGCTTTGCATTGCTCCGGGCAAACTCAAATGGTTTCGGCAGCGCCAAGCCATTCATTCGTCGTCTTTCAAATCGTCTCGCTAGACAGATTGTTGCCTCGCAATCAACGCGGCTCGTTCCAGTACGGTGGCCACCTCGCTTGGCTCCACGGTTTTGCGGCGAAAGGTGACCTCCACCGTTGCCGAGCCGACCAGGAAGCGGAATCGCTTGGCCAGCGGGGCTCCGCGTTTCGGCGTCGACGTCGCCCCTACTCGCTTCGCGTTCACCATCCGCTCAGTCGCCTCCGCCGTCAGCTTGTCCCGTTTCACTTGCTCATAAGTGGCCAACTGGTCGGCCTTGGAATCGAGTCGGCCGATCGCCAAGAGATGGCGGCGACCGATCTCACCGGTCGTGTCTGCTCGGGCTTCCGCGAGGATCGACGAATCGAGCGTCAGCAGCTTCAGCGTACGGCTAATCTCCGACTCGGGCTTGCCCGTCCTTCGGGCGATCTCGCGTTGCGTCAGGCCCTGCTCGTCGCGGATGCGGGACAAGGTGTCGGCCAAGTCGAGCGGATGCAGATCGGCTCGTTGCCAGTTCTCCACCACTTGGCGAACCAGGATGTCGCGGTCAGCAGGGGACTGAATCCAACAGGGAACATCTGTAAGTCCGACCTCCATTGCGGCCCGGAATCGACGTTCGCCGCTGAGGATGACGTAGTCGTCGCGGACCGCCCGGACCGAGATCGGTTGCAGAATGCCATGCTCGCGGATGGATTCGACGAGTTCCTTGAACGCAGCTTCGTCCAGCGATTTTCGCGGCTGGGCTGGATCCGGATGAATCGAGGTTACCGGAATGAAGTACGCTCCGGAGAGGCGAGTCATGACCGGCGACCGTGGCGCCAATGCCGACCCTTCAGCCAATCCGAGCGAGGGCGTTCGGTCGAGCGTTCGTGTCGCGAGGCTCTTCGCCGTTCGCTCGGCCTTGCTCAATTCGAGCGAGGACTTCGTCGAAGAGTTCGCGGGCAATGCCGGCAGCGGCAGAGTCGGGAGCATGTTCGGTGATGGGGACGCGGAGGCAGACACTTCTCTCGAAGGCTGCCTGGTCAGGCACGGCGGTGTCAAATACCTGGCAGCCGAAATGTTCGGTCAGTTGCTGGCGATAGCCTCTCTGCAAGGCGCGGGCTCGCTTGAATCGCGATACGAGGTAGCCGAGCAGTCGCAGTTTCGGGTTATAACGTCCGCGAACATATTTGAAGGCTTCGGTCACCTGCGCCACGCCTTGTGCACCCCAGTCGGCGGCTTCGAGCGGAATGATCAAGCCATCCGCCGCCGCCAACGCCGACATGCTGACAAGCGAAATGCGGGGCGGACAATCGATGAACACCAGGTCGTATTGCGAAGCGAGCGGCCGACGGGCTTCACGAAGGGACAGGTGCAGGTCGTTCTCTTCCCAGGCCAACTGCTGTGAAAGATCCGCGCTCGACAACGTCGGAAATGCGGGCAGAAGATCCAGGTGGTCGTATGCCGTTCGACGGATCAACGGCGTGGCCCGAGGCGAAACAAGCACTCGTACGTTCCATTCAAAACGAAGCGACGCTGCGCGAGATGATGACGATGATGTCCCGGGTTCTGGAAGAATTCCACCGCGTGCGAGGCGAGTTCGTCACGAGCGGGGCCTGGCTCAAGACGCAAACGGAAATCGAGGCGATTCGTCAGGAAGCTCAGTTCTTACGTGAGGAAATGATGGCATCGAAAAGCTCCCCAAGCCGTGAGCTTGGGGAGGGATCAAAGGAACAAGCGGGACAACGCGGTTAGTACGGAATCTCGCTGTTGGCCGGCACTTCCTCGGTCTCGGTAAGCAGATCAATCTCCTCGGGTTCAGCGGCTTGTCCTGGCAGCGGTGCGGAGTTGCAGAAATCGAGGGCGGCCTGAATCGCGAGGAGCATGGCTGAGAGGTCGACGGGACGATAGGCGACGTCGCGCCATTCGCCAGACTTAGTATCACGGAATCGGCGTGGAGCAAAAGTGATGGTACGCGCGTAGCGAGTGCCCTCGGCGGTTTCAAACTCGTTGAGCCAGACGGCGATGCCTGTTCCGCTGGCGAACGGTCCCCACTTCTTCTCGGGGTAACGTGGCGTGGCCTTCTTCGTACTAGCCCGCTTGACTTTGGTTGCCATGGCAACCTCCTTCGTGGTGTGAAAAGGACAGGGTTTCGATGCCTTGCCTACGGAGCAAGGAGGGAACGATGCCACGGCAGAAAAATCATTGCAAGGGAATCACGGAGCCAAGGCCGTCGCCCGGGGCGACGCGAACGAGGCTCGCGAGCTGAAGCCGCTCGGCTCGCCGAGAGACGGAGGCGGAAGAGCCGAGTTCAAGTCGCCCCGATTCAAAAAGGCCTACGCGGGCCTTATGGGACCACGTCCGCGGGCAACGGCACGATTCGTTCCTCGGCGTATGTGGCCGCCTTTAGCAAGGCTCCCGCCAGCTTCAAGGCTTGACGCCGACATACCGTCAACGTCGGTGACTGGTGACCGGCACGAGGTACCACACGCACGTGGATCAAATTTTCATTCAACGCCGCGTGTGAATAGTCGCAGCTTCGAACCTACACCATCACGTCGTCGCAATCATCTCGATGCATCGGGTCAGTGAATACTGCGTACTCTCCCGACCCCTCGTTGTCGCGTTGCAGGATGATTGGCTCACGGGATTGCCCAGGACACATGGCCGGAATTCCTTTGATTGGATCCGGCCGCTCATGGTCGACGTTCTCGCCCCGTCGTTCGTGCTTCACCTTCGTCCCATCGGGCAACCTGCGAAAGCTTGCTTTACGCTCCGGCGTCATCGGCCATTGCAGTAGGAACGCGATCAGGTCTTCCTGCTTGTCGAAACACCAGCAGTCCTTCGCGTCGTGGACATGTTCGACAAGGTACTTGCCGAAGGTGTTCTCACGGCCGTAGTGGTACGGTTCACCTCCCACGGTGATGATGGGGAATCCGTGACCGAGGCTTTTTTCGATGCTCATGGCGAAAGGGGAAGGAAATAAGGCGGCCGCGTCGCGGCCAAGCGGAGAGGCCGCCCGCTCGCAGGCCGCGTCAAGGGACGTGGGCCGTGCTCGGCGTGCAGGTTTCGCGAGCCCTTCCGCGATTTCGTTTTGAATACCGGCGACGCGAAACCTCTTGCCGCCGACAGGTGCCGCGACCTTCACGCACTAGGCCGAGAACGGGCGAGGATGGCACGGCCGCGAGCGACGCCACCCATCTGAATGAATCACAGCCCGGCCCCTGGCGGAAAGCCGAAGCGGCGGCCGTGAGCCGACGTGAAGGCGGCACGCCAGGGGCCTTCGTTCATCGGATTCGAGCACGAAAAAAGCCCCCGATGGCCGAAGCCGCCGAGGGCCTTCGATGTACGCCGAGTCATTTCCAAAAGTACACCGCATCCTCGCCCAGGAACAAATCCGCGATTATCTCGGCGTCCGCTTGCGACAATGGCACTTCGTCGTACGTGCCCCAATCCTCGTAGAAGTACTCACCACGCAGCACGGTGCCGTCCTTCTCGGCGAAAGTCAGAAAGAAGCCATCCGACGGGCCACCCCACGACAGCAAGATGCGAACGGTGTAGTAAGGTTCCATCGCCAACGGTTGAAAGCTCTCGACGATCTACTCACGATCCTCATCGCTCAACTCAGCTTGGTTCATGCGGCGATGGCAATCGCGGAGAAACTTCAATCGGTCCTCGGCATGGTCTTGGCAGGTCTTCGATCCTTGAGGAACTTCGGGTGGGCGAATCATGGTTGGAAGGGGGAAGTAGAAAACGCCCCCGATTGGCCGAGACCACCGGGGGCGAGAAGCAGCCGATCAGTCCTTGGCCGAGGCGATGTATTCGAAGCATTTCGTCAAGGCGAATGCGGCCGGCAGCAGGTCGGAGTGTGTTGGCGTGTTCGTGTGATGCCAATCGCCAGCCGCGTCCTTGTACGAGCGGTCGAGGGAAACACTCAGCATCGATCCGTGCTTCGTCTCGACCCGGAACACGGCGGCTGAGATGTTTCCGAAGCGGAAGGTTGCCTCGGGCTTGTTCGTGGAGGACTTATTCTCCGGGGACGTCTTGCCGTTGGTGGAGGAGTTGGAGGTCATGGGATTAAAGAAGTGGGAAGGAAGGAAGGAAGGAAGGAAGGAACGAATCGGAGCGAACGATTCGTCGGTGGAGAGCGGGCACTCATCATGGGAGTGGAGGAAGGTTGTCGGCGGCGGACTGCTCCGCGGCCAAGCGGGGAGCCCGCCCGCTCGCAGGCCGCGTCAAGGAATGCGGGCCGTGGTCGGCGTGCAGGTTTCGCGAGCCCTTCCATGATTTGGTTTCGAACAATGGTGACGCGAAACCTCTTGCCGCCGACAGGCTCCGCGACCTTGACGCAATAGGCCGAGAACGGGCGACGATGGGAATGCCGCGAGCAGTCCAGTCTGGTTCCGTCGATTCATCGCACTAGCGTTGCGCGGCCCCAGCGAAGGCGAGAGGTCGGGACCGCAGACCCGACCGGCCGCCGAAGCTGGGGCCGCGTACCTTCCGAGTCACACCTATCCTCCCGCGCCGGCCGACTCAACTCGTCGGCATGTTCCGTCGACACTCCTCCAGCAGTCGCAGAGCCGGATCGATCTCGTCGGGGAAGAAGCTCGTCGACACGATCCACTTACCGACCTTGTTCTGGTACGACTTCCACACGACGAGCCGATACGCCTTGTCCTTTCCCTTCTTCCTCGGACCTTCGACGAAGAAACCCGCGGACAATCGACGGTCATGACGAACCACGAGGGGCGTGGCTTTCCTGACGCCGGGCGGGACGGGACGACCGTGGACCATCATCGAGCGGGGCTGGATGCCGGTGAGGAAGCGGAAGAAGCGAACGAACATGGAAGGAGGGGGAAGGAATGGCTGCGGCGGACGCTCGCGGCCGAGCGGGCCGGTGCCCACCGGAGCGCAGGCGTCACAGGGAGCGAAGCGACCTTGACGCCGAGCACGGTGGGCTATGCTGGGCCGGCTGCGAGCGGGGGCGGGGCCATGTGAAAACGCGGTGGCGGGCGGGGGCAGCGGGCACCCAGCGGCCGAAGGTTTCTACCCGCGCACGCGGCAGTGAGGCAAGGCATCAAAAGGCGAAGCACAGGGGCGAAGTCATGCAAAACCCAACGACCCATCGACGCGAACGACGATGGAAATCCTAGTCCCCTGCCGTGAAAAGCGGACCTGCCGAATTCTGCCAAATGAGCTCGCGGCCTTGGAAGAATTGCGCCCTGACCGCGAAGACAAGAACACCCCGGCTACCCCCGGGGGAAACTGCGGAATAGACGCTCCGTGAGCCTCGAAAACTGGCAAGCTTGGCTCCGGGAGCATCGAATGCTGCAAAACAGCTCTCCGAGGTTGTTCGTGGTTCGATGAACGTGCGACGCCGACACGCCGAACGGGGGTTCGGGAAAACTGCGCCGAAGCCGACCGCCGTGTGATGGAACGAGCGACGGCTGCCGAGAAGCTCACGACGACAAGACTCGGACGCAAACAGAACACCTACACCCACCGGTATCGTTGGGGGGCAGCGACTTTGGACCGCTTCGAGCGGGCCGGGCCACACGAGCTCGCCGTCCTTGAAAAAACGAGCGAGCCGTGGGGCCGGGTGCAGGGTGCGGACACCCTGCCTGATTTACTGGAACCGAACGCCCGCAGCGTCCCGGGCAGAAGGAGTGAGCGAATGAAATGAGCGAAATGACCTCCACAGGCTGTAAATCAGGCAGGGGGTCGAGCGAACGTTTAGTGAGCGAGAGCCCCCTGCACCCAAGTCGCTGCGGGGTGGGGTGTTACGACCATTCACCGATCCGAGGAAAGGTGTTCGCCAAGAATACACCTAAACGAACGGGCTTTCGAACAGGTATTCGCACAAAACAGTCAACGTGAGAATTCAGGCTTGAGACCATGGTTTGAGGCCCGCACTTTGGACGTGTGGATTGAATCGTCGCGCTGTGGCCGATCAGGGTGTTTCGTTCCCGAACGCGTCCGTAGGGTCAGGTTGCGGCCGTTACCTCGGCATCCGCCAGTTCATGACACGGTCGGCCGCGACGAATACTCCATGGCTCGTGTCGCGAATTCGACGGGCCTTTCGGTCAAGTGGACCTTCGACTGAGGATTGACCTTCTTGATCGGCCACACGCAGGTCGCATTATTGGGACCATAGAATTGGTGGCCGGCGCCCAATCTCCATCCGTAGAAGCACCACTCGTGGTTGCCCTTGTAATCTTTGCGTGTCAGCACCGGATGCTCCTTGCCGTCTAACCTTTCAAGCACTTACCAACGCACGTTCACATTTCCGAATACGCCGCTCAGGCCGAGCGGCAGTCCGAAGCTGAAGCCGGAGTTAGAAAAGCTAAAGTCCAGGCTCCGGTCGTCAATTCTCAACCACTTGCCTTTCCATGTGCGCGGCTTAAGTATTTCCCCCGAGACGACAAATCTGTCGGCTGAGATTGTCGCGGAACCACTTCCGCTGATCCGTACGCCAGAAGAGCCGATTGAAAGATCGAAGCGACCGGCCACGCTCACCGATCCACGGAGCAGTGCTGCCGAGACCTGCAGACTTCCGTTGATCCCGATGCCGAAAGCCACGTTTCCTCTTTGGTTGCTCAGGGTGAAAGTAACGGTGGAATTCAAATCGGCAACGTAGGCTTCGATACTCGTGTTCCACGTGGTAGTGAACGTGAAGTCGCCGTTGGACAGGTCGATCATGCCGGTGACATCGATGCTTCTTTTGCCGAGAAAGCCCAGTTGACTGACGTTGAGCGAGGCCTTGAGGCCGTCGTTGTTAAGATGGAATGAGCCCTTGGCATTGAGCTTGTTGCCGATGCGAAGTGCGCCGCCGTCTTCGCTGTTGTCGAAAGCCAAATCGAGGCTAAACTTCCCGCGCGGATCGATGTAGCCGTCGGCATGCCCCTTGACCGTGGGCGTGTTGGGGTTGAGTTTAATGACGTTTTCGAGCACTGTTCCCTTGAACGGATTGGTGGGTTCGGCGCGGAAGGAAAGGGCGCTGTTTTTGAAAACCACGGCTCCGGATCCGATTTCGAGGGAGAAATTGACGATTCCCTTTTTGTAGCCAACGCCGACGGCACCATTCACGCCGTAGAAGATCTCGTTGCTGGTGTTGACGTTGAACAGGTCTTTGAGGGAATCGAGGCGGCCGTTGAGGAATCGGTGGAAGTCGTTTCCGGAGATGCCGAGGGGGCTGCCGCTGCGCGAGGTGTTTAGGCCGACCACGGTTTCGCCTGAAATGGTCACGGGAATGTCGACGAGATCGATGGCGCCTCGGCCAAACAAGTTGCCATAGCCCACGGCGTCGCCTTCGTCGAACTGAGCGTCGAGGAAATCGGGAAGCTTGTTGGGAACGAAGGGGATGTAGCCACGCAGGGATCCGCCGAACGCGAACTCGCCCGCCCGGAAAATGAGCGTGGGGTCGGCAGGGTTGAACGCGAAGGCGATGTCGATGCCAACGCTGACGCCGAAGCCGCCGAACCTCACCGAGCCGCCGAAATTCCTTTTGTAGTAAAAATACGGCAAGCCGTTGGCGAGGGGCAGGTGCAGATTCATGGCCGGGTCGTTGTCATCGGAGAGTTCGCTCCCCGAGGCGATGCCGAAATTCGTTCCAGGCAGGTTCAACTCCAGGCCGAAATTGGACGCGAAGAAACTGCCCACGGTTCCGGCGGCGGGGTTGTTATTGAAACCGAGCGGAATGCCGCTGCTGCCGCCGATGGTGAACGAGGTGAACGCTCCGGAATTGGCGGTGGAATCAGGCTTGGTTACCACGCTGACGGGGACGGCGCGGATGTTGGGAATGGGAACGTCGAACCCCAACCCAGTTTCCAAGTTAATCACGTCGCTGGTCGCTTTGAAGACTTCGTTCCCGTTGCCATCGATCGAAGCTTCCCAGGCGCCGGAGAATTTAAGCCCGCCGGTACTGGCGCCGACGATGTACAAATCGGTTCCCGCATCGAGAAACGCTGTCAGGCCGCCTTTCTTGCTCAGTTGGTCGTCGGTTAGCGGATTGGTGGTGTAAGGAAGGTTGGCGTCGGTGTCGGGCGAAACATTGGTGTTGGTTCCACTGCGGTCCATCATGGTGTCGGCGCCGGCGCCCGAATCGAGGAAATCGTTGCCAGCGTTACCGTCGAGGGAGTCGTTGCCGGCGTCGCCGACGAGCCGGTCCTCGCCGTCGCCGCCGCGAAGGATGTCATTGCCGTTGTTGCCGTAGAGGGTGTCTTGGCCGGCTCCGCCATTCAGCCGATCGTCTCCTTCCCCGCCGCTGAGAGTGTCGCCGCCGGCGTCACCGTTGAGAGTGTCGTCGCCGGGGCCGCCCTCGACGGAGTCGTTCCCGTCGCCGGCGTTCAAGGTGTCGTTCGCAGTGCCCCCGGTGAGCGAATCGCTGCCAGCGGCGCCGTTGAGTTTCACGGGGATCGAGCATTGTGCGGCGTGGATCGTGTCCGAGGTCGGCGTCCCGTCGACCGTGATGAGGGTGAAGTAGGCCGTCAGGTTTGCCGTGCCCGTGATCAGGGTGCGGGAACCATTGAGGTTTTTGAAGATGCGGGAAGAGACGGAAAGGGTCGAGAGGGTGACGTTGGCGTCGGAGAAAGTCGCGGCCCCGGCGTTCGGGAAGGCGATGTCTAGGCGATTGGAACCTTCGCCGCCGATCATTGAAACGACGCCTGAGCCGTTCCAGCGGAAGACATCGCTGCCCGCTTCGCCTTTGAGGAAATCGGCGCCGCCGTTGGCGTTGAAGAGGTCGTCGCCGGT
>WBZS01002575.1_pt1 | contig 10987 bp, 12 predicted proteins | sample 5204201 | NCBI WGS metagenome assembly WBZS01 (sample SAMN12344357, study PRJNA552823) | activated sludge metagenome | biome: Activated sludge suspended growth; feature: Nitrification reactor; material: Wastewater; isolation source: activated sludge from nitrification reactor of wastewater...
CACATTCGCCGGGAATTCGCCGTCGAAAACCACGACACGATCGCCTTTTCGCCACGGAAAAGAAAACGCAATGGCCGTGACGCCATAAGAAGTGTTGGGAATGAGGGCGATTTCTTCCGCGGACGCACCAATCAATTGCGAAAGCTTCGTACGTAATCGATTACGTTGACTGATGTGCGTTCCGTACGCATTGGCTCCTCGACGACCGAAATCGACGAGGGCATTTTGCATTGCGCGACGAACGGGCCACGAAGGCGGCGATAACGCGGCGTGATTGCAATAAACGAGCGGCTCGAGGTCCGGGAAGAGCTCTCGACTGCCTAAGCGGGCGCGGAAGTCGGCCACCAGGGCGTGGGTGGCGGCGGCCGTCCGTTTGCCCACCACCAGACTGACCACCAGCCGGAGACCCGGTCGTACCCGATGAACTACCGGCTTGACCGCTGGTGCAGTTGTTGGTGTTTGTCGTGGTCGTGGTGCTGTTGTCTGCGGTGCTGCCGTTCACGGCGTTACCGTTGCCGGTGACTACCGTTGTAGGACGAGTGCCAAGCGATACCGCAGCGTTCAGGCCAGAGTTACCAAGGCTTGCCATGCCGTTAGCGACAGTAGCGACAGTGGCGACACGGGACGCTTGATCGCCTAGTGCGATGTCACGCGAGTATTGAGCCTGGTTGGTGCCGAGCTTGTATGCCATTACGTTACCGGTAATGCTGGAGGCAACCGGGGCAATGATCGAGATAGCGCGCAGCGTTTTGTCGAACGCTGTTTCGGGTTCAGCAGGCATCGGTGTAGCGTCATGCGTCTTTCCGCCCATGCTGGCAGCCATCCACGCCATTGCAAGCTTGTCTTTGGTGTGGTTGTCAGCGTCTTTACCGAGAGCCGCTAAAGCGTCCCATTTGGCCTTTTCTGCGGCTACTTCCTGAGTGCGGATTTCCTGCCACGCTTTCACGCGGACGGTATCAGGCGTTGCGCAACCTGCCAGCACGGCAAGGGCGCAACTAACGAGGATTACTCGGCTGTTCATTTCAATTGCCTTTCAATGGATTCAACTACGTCAACGAGCGCGTTATGGCGCTCACGACACTTGGCATATTCCCGTGCGTCTTCAACCGCGAGGCGCGCGAGGTTCGCGAGACTCCCGTCCGTCATTGGGAGCGGTGGGCATTCCTGCTTCAGTTCTGCGGGCACTCGAATTGTTGGCCCCTGTGCGGGCGCTATTGATAGCGTCTCGCACCCCGTCAGACACGCGGCAATCAGGCACGCCGCTAGGATCAATCTGCACATTGGTTGATGCCTCAATGGTTTTGATGCGGTCACGGTATACCGTCACCCGTTGTTCGCCGATGTTGGCAATGGCCTTCGTGGTGGCGATTGCTGCCTGCTCTGCTTTGACCGTGGCGGCGATGACCTTGGATTTGTAGGCTTCGTGTTTGTCGCTTTGATGCCCGATGTACCACTGCTGACCGCCGATAGCCAGGCATGCCAGCAGAAGCAGAGCGATCAGCGCTTGAACCACTTGCCGACTTTCTCGTCAACAAACTTGATGACTGCGTCCTGATTGGCGTGCAGGAAATAGCCGCTAGCCAGGCCGAGAACTAGACCGATGATGAACATGATTAGCCTTTCAACTTTTTAATAACAGCGTTGACATTGTTGTCGCCGTATACCTGACGAAGTTGGTCAACAGTCATTCCCTCTGTTGAACCAAAGTATTTATTCATGTACTGCGAAACTGCTTTGTCTTCGGCGGTAAAGCCAGCAAATGAAACGCGCGGTTTGCTTGTCGCCCGTTTTGCGACCGGTAATCCTTGTGAAGAAAGCCACTGCAAAGCGTCTTCGTAAGAATTCAACGAAGCTGGATCAACGCTGAAACGCTCTACACCGCCCGCCATTCCGGGGTGATAGTCCTGATGGTTGCTAAATCGAATTTGAGCCGATACTTCTGGCTGTAGGCCAGCGTCACCATTTGGGTATTTATCAATATTCACGTATCGGCTTGGCGACCTTGTGCTTTTGTCAACTGAAACCGAATACCCTGCCGCCTCTGCTCTTCCTTGTAATGCTTTTGCCAGTTTTTCTGTGTCTGAGCCATTTTCAGGAATGCGCCCTTGAGGCAAACGAAGCATTCCGCCTTGTGACCCCAAAAGCCCCCTTACTTCTCGCGGAGCCATTGCGTTATCCATCATTTGAGATTCAATGGCATACAGTTTCGGCCCCGCAACAGCCGCAGCGGTCATCGGGTTGATAAAGGTGCTGGCAAGCTCGCCAACGCCCTCCTGCCAGTTGCCTTGTCGTTTTGGCAATAGGCCTTGCCCTTGTAGCTTCTGTTCTATCCATTTGGAGCCGCCTACCGGGTCTTTGATGCCGAGGCCCTGAACACCTAGCAAGCCCGGATGAAGCAATCCGGGGTTGTTAAGCACGGCGGTTGCCATATCGACCGGGGCGCCGATCATTCCAGACGTACCGCCGAAGTTCAAACCGCGACCGATGCCGCGCAGCGTTTCTAGGATGTCGTCAGTGTTTAGCGATGTACCCAATAGCCCCGGCATGTCAGCCTTTCTTGCAAAGCGCTTCTTCCGCTGCCCTGCGGTTAACTAGACCCTTGACGACAACCCCGCCTGCTTTATTCCACAGCGTGATTGCTTCGCATGCGCCGTTGTCATCGCCAGCATTGAACTTGCGAACGGCGGTACTTCCGCACACCGCGCCTACACCCACATTGAATGCAAGTGATGTGAGCGCGATTTCCTGATTCGGCGTCATTTCGCGGGTGATACATTGACGAATACCGGCGTTGTGTTCGGCAACGTCCTCAGCGGCTAGCTGGTCGCACTTGGCATCGTCTGCTGTATCGCCCTGCTTAACGCCTTTGGTGTGGCCGTCACAGATCGTCCAGACGCCGACGATGTCCTGATAAGCAACATATCTGCGCCCCTCCCACGGGCCAATAAATGCGACGATTGCCGCAATGACCGAAGCGGTTGCAACGCCGCCGATAGCAGCTCGTTTTGTCGAAGAATTGGTTTTGGGTTTCTCGACAACTATGTCGTTCGTGATTACCGGTTCTGGCTCAATCCTTGCAGGCTTGCTGAACAGCCGGACGAGTAGGTCAATCAGGATTTTCATCAGGGTGCATGCTCTTTTGCTGTATCGTCCGCGCTACAGCCGCAGCGATCCCGGTCAGCATCGAGGCAACAGCGAATGTTTTAGGCGGGAGAACTGACGTAAACAGCGGTAAGGCGACCTCAGCAGCGCCGAGGATCGCCGTCAGGATCATCAGCCAGAATGACCAGCTTTTCCAGAACAAGGGAACTAGTTTCATTCGTCATGCCTCGTGTCAATTGGTAGCCCTTTGCGCCACCGGTAAATCTTCCTGCCGACAAACCAGACGGTCTGCACCAGCATCCATAGGGCCGTCATGGCGTAAGCGATGTCGCTCCATGAAATCGCACCAGAGACCGAAGTCCCGATGACGGTGAGCGGCGGGGCTGCTTTGATGATTTCAGTGGCTAGTTCGTGTTTTTGTAGTGCGTCCATTGAAAAAGTCGTATAGTCAGGAAATGAAACCTTTGTATGACCAAAATTCCGGCAGTCGCTTTGAATACAAGCGGAACTACAACGAGATTCCAGACAGGGAAGGCGAAGGATCGGGAACGCTAGCCGCGCTGTTTTTGCTAGCGGCACCGTTCATCTTTGTTGGCGCCGTTATTGTTTTTCTGGTTGCAATCTTTGGTTGAACTCTGCCGCGTAGTTCAGCATCGCTTGCCTCTTTTCCGGGTCGGGTTCGTTCGCCGCGATTGATGCCAGCCGCGCCAAATGTTGCTGCGCACGAGGCGTGCTTACGGTTGTCGATTGCGCAAGCCAGTTAACGAACTTTGGCGATGTCATCAGCTTTGCGGACAGAGCGGGAACCGCTAGAGCAGCCGCCGCTGTTGTCATTGCAACAGGGTTCATAGAAGCAACCGCACCAGCAGCAGCGCTCGCCCCGGAAGCGTTTGCTATCAACGTACCCGATCCGCTTGGATTCGCAAGAACACTGGAACTCTTCTTGAGTTGTTCTGCGGCTTTCGCCACCTTGTCAAGCGATACACGTAAACCCAAATCTTCGCCAGCCAGCAAGGCTGACTTTGCTCTGCCGTCCATCTTGTTCCAGTTGGTCAGGAATGTTTGCGAAGAGAACACATTTCCCTCTGCGTTCTGAGCGCCCGGATTGGCCTTTCCAAGCTCGTCGATCATCGAGGCGACAACGACTTTTCGCTGTTCGACCGGGAGCGATTTAAGGACGGTTTGCGCGGTTGTCCCTGCGTTGTTGGCCGCGCTTTGGAACGTCTTGTAGGTCTGCTCGGGAGAAGCCTTGTTATAGAATGGTTGCAAGTCTTCCAGACGCCCTGTAAACCCGTTGTAGAACGTGTTTGCGCGGTTGAATTCTTGGCTTTTCCCTGCCGTTGCTGCTGCGCTTCTCAGGTCTTCCGACAGTGCGCCATAAACGGATTTGTACTGACCTAGTTGCTTGTCCTTGGTCAAAATCTGGCCGGGGATTGACTCGCCTACATCCGAACGCAACGCTTTGATCGCCGGGAACGGGACGCCTGATTGCGCGTCACCGTAGCGGTTTGCCATCAAGTCGTTTTGCACCGCGTTGCGCATGCTGCCGATGCTGCCCTTGCCGATGCCGAGATAGTCGGTAATGCCGGGAGCGCCGACCAATGGCGTTGTAAGTTGTTTCAACTTGGCAGCAGTGGCATCCATCGGAAACTGAGCGTGCCACGGAATACCGGAATCAATCTGTCCGTAAAGCGAATTTGCTGTGGCTTGCTTGGCGTCTTTGAATGCGTCGATGCCGCGGACAATGGCGTTACCGGCTTCTACATTGCCATAGGTCGGCGACACAGAATCACGCACTTGACCCACTTTTGCAGCAAGCTGATCTTGAATCTTTTCCCCGGCGTTTTTCATGATGTTGCCGGAAATAGGAAGCTTGCTTAACAACCCTTCAAGCCATTGCGTTCTTCCGTTCCCGGTCGCTAAACCAACCGTAGGCGAATCAACGCCAGCGTCTTTAAGCGCTTGAATGTTGGTTTGCATCTGCTCTGGCGATGTACCGCGAATTGCACCACGCGCAATCGCTGCGGCTGTTGACAAGCCTGCCTGCGGGAGCATTCCACCAAGGATCGCGCCCTGTGGCCCGCCAATGTCGCCGCCTACCTTGGCGCCTACGCCCGATGCTGCGCCCATCGCTGCGTTTGCCGCAAGCTGCCTGTTGGTAATGGCGTTCTTGACCAATCCGGGGCCATTAGCGGACATACCGGCAAACGGCAGACTGCCGCCAATGCCTTGCCCCGCCGCTGCTGCAAAACTGCCGGGATCAGCAGGGTCGGCAATCACAGGCGTTGCAGCGCGAACCTTTTTCAACATCCACTCTGAAGAGCCGGGGATGTCTTCACGGTTGATCGTGTCCGGCAAGTCTTTCCCGCCTAGCGCACCTTTGATCGCGCCATAGCCAGCGGTTGCGAGGTCGGCAACATTCAGCACTGTATCAACAGGAAGCCCTAGCGCTTGAATAGCGCCACGGTTGAACCCTTGAGCAAGGTTCGTAAGCATGTTGCCTTCGCGCTTTTGTGGTTGTTCTGGTGCTTGCTTTGTCGGAGCTGCTTTTTGCGGCGCATACTTGGCTTCAAGCTCTGCCCACGGGTCAGCGTTTGGGGCGACAGTTACAGTGCCACCACCGTATTTTTTTTCAAGCTCTGCCCACGGGTCGCTCACTTGCGGCGCTCCCATTTCTGCATAACAGGATCATCCCAAATTGAGCCCGCAACTTTGCGCCAGCGTCTTGACACTTCCGATAGATCGCCCGTGTTCGATGCAATGGCAATGCCGTCTTGATGGAACGCCGCAGCACGCTGTTTGTAGCGCTCCACGGCTTCACGATAGTCAAGCAAGAACTGATTGGCTTGTGGCGTGTTGTTGAGTTGCGCAAAAATTGACTGAGCGCGAGCGGCATCCTGATCGGTCTGCGGGCCTTTGGCGAGGTTCAATTCCTTGTTGACGTTCTCCATCGCCAATGAACGGAATCGCTGAACGTTGTTGGCATATTGCTCTGCCTTTGGAATGCCAAAAGCAGCCCCCCAATTGGCAAGCGCGCCTAATGTCTCTGTGCCAGCGCCCGTCTTGAGGTCAAGGTTTCGCAAACCTTTGATGTTGTCTAGTGTTGCCTGTGATGCTGCGCCAGCGTCAATCAGTGGTTGATAGGTCTTTTCTATCCACGAAGCGTTGACGGCTTTTTTGGCGTCTTGTACTACCGGATTTGCACCTTGAATACCTGCTACTTGTGGCGCCAATCCTGCGCCGGGGTTATCGTTCAAGCGAGGCGAGAATTGGCCGGGGCGTCCTTCGTTGCTGTAGATTTCGCGTGCGACGTTGTCCCGTTGCGCCTGAACGTCAGGGGGCACACGATAGCCGGGGAACTGATTCCCTTGCGCTTGATTGCGCGCCTGCGGGTTGGTCATAAAGATCGGCTGACCGTTCGGGCCTTGGACTTGCTGGAACTGATACGGGTCTTTCGCTGCCGTTTCGGCCGCTGCGACTTGACCGGCACGACTTACGTCATATGGAAGTTTTGCGCGGTCATATGCCAATTGTGCGGCCAGTTCACCAGCCTTACCGGCGTAGTTGATTTTGTTCTGCGTCTGTTCAAAGCCGGGAAGCGCGGTCACTTCGCCGTTGACCATGCCGACCCCTTTTGTTGGGTCTGGCAGGTATTGCCCGTTGTAGAACTTGCCGGGGTCTTGCTGATACGGTCGGAGTGCGTCTTGCGCCGATTTCAGGTCGCCACCTTTCATGCCGGTAGCAAGCAACTGCGTCAGGAATGCCGGGTTGTTGAACTGGTCAAGCTGCGCGCCTTTTGTGGCGGCTTGCATTTCCGGCAAGTCAGGGTTTAGCGGGCCGATTCCCATTTCCTGAGAGCCTTGCACGCTAAACGGGCTTGCACTGATTTTGGCAACCGACCCTAACAGCCCCTGCATGTTCTTGCGGTCGTTCAGCTCGCCAAGGTTTTTAGCGTTGCTGAGTTGATCGCCTTGCAGCTTCAACTGCTTGCCGAACAGCTCCATCCGCTGAAGGGGAGCGCTCAAGGCTTGCCCGTAGGCATCTGCGCCGCCTAGAAGGCCTTTTCCAAGCGCTTGCGAGGTATTGGCGCCACCGAGCGAGGCAGCAGCCATACCGATACCACCTTGCATCAAGGCTTGCCACAGCGCACGCTTCTTGTCGGCTTCCGTCAGGTCGAACGACGGAATGCCGAGCGCGCCCATTTCGGGGCTGATAAAGCTGCCGTCATACGGAAATTTCATTTCCCATTGCCCCCTGTGCGTGGCGTGTCTCCGACGAAATTAGTCATGCCGCCAAGCAATCCATTTGACAAGCCAATACGCCCCATCGTTTGCGGGCCTTGGTATTGGTTCTGGAATGGGTTCTGCTGGAAGTTGCGTAAACCAATCGGGTTGTTAAACGACCCTTGTGTGTAGCGGAAAGACGGATTCCAAGGCTGTGCCATTGCGAGCGATTGCGTGTATTGCTCGAACTGGTTTCGGTAAGGCATCTGAATGCCGCCCTGCGTCCAGTCCACAAACGAGCGTGGCGTGTAGGACGTAGAGCTAGACAGCGATTGCTGCTGATCGGGTGATCGTGTCGTGCCGGTTCCGGCTCCTGTGCCTGTAGTGATCGTTGGCAGCCCTGTTCCCGGCGTGCGTGTGACCGTGCCGCCCGGTTGCTGCGGATAGACGTAGTTTTGCACGCCTTGCACGCCAAATGCCGGGAAGAAGCTGCCGGAGAAATTGGAGAACTGACCAGCGCGCCACGGTGCACCAGTCCATTGACGCGAAGCCGTGCCAAGCAGGCCGGGATTGATCGGATTTTGACCAGCAATAGGCGAAGGCGCTGGGGGCGCTGGCGGAGCGGGAGGGGCCGGGGGCGCCGGGGGCGACGGCGAAGACGGAGGATAGAACGATCCCGGAGGGCCAACAGAAGGCGGCGACGGAGGGGGCGGCGGCGACGGAATCGTCCCAGATTGTTGTGTACCGCCTTGAGGCCCGGTCGGATAGTAGTTTTGGTAAGCGAATTGATCGCCAGCCTGTCTACCGTTGAACGCATCGGTGACTGTCCAGCCCTGATTCGCACGTTGCAGGAACGTGTTCCAGTCAGGCGGCGCAGCGCCATAGCCGCGATTGGCGTAGTCAATGTATTGGTTCGCCAGATGCGCTTGTGTGTTTAGCGTGCCGTTACGATTCAGCGGCATGCCCATTTGCCAGATGACATCTGGATTAGCACGGGCAGCGGCAAGGATTGCCTGAGCGGCGGAAGTATCGAGCGGCATTAGCGGCCCCCTAGCATTTGGCGGAGAAGTTCGTCACGGCGTTTACGGCGTGCTTCGTCCAGTGTTTGCGGCACTTGGACGGGTTGATACGGTTGCATTTGCATGCTCGGGGCATGGTTCGGGAATTGCTGCTGCTGACCGCCTAGAAGGCCTTGCCCGGCCATCTTCATGCCGTTCATCATCAAGGCTTGCGGGTCCATCATTCGCTTGGCCATCATCCCGAAGCGGTCGCCCATCGTGAACGGTGCGGCACCGTAGGACGCAGCTTCACCTAGCCCATAGGAACCAATCGTGGACGGTGCAGACATGGCGCTAAATGGCGCTAGAGAGGCAGGCAATCCCGCAGCCTCCATGCCTAATCCAGCGCCCTCTAAACCAAGGCCAGACAGCGCACCAGCACCACCAAAAGCGCTAGCACCAGTGCCGAGCATTCCGCCTGTAGCTGCCATGCCGCCAGCCGGTAAAGCAGCCGCAGCAGCTTCGGGAGCGAGCGAGGCTAGAAGCTCTGGCCCCGCCAGTTCTGCGACAAGTAAAGGTTCTGCGCCGCTCACGAGAACATTGCTCCGAGGCCAGCCATACCGAGGCCACCGAGAAGACCGCCCATGTTGGAACGACCGCCGCTGGTTGTCGTGGTGCTACCACCTGTGCCCATCATGTTGCGCAGCAACTGACCGAGCATGTTGTTCTGATTGACGCCGAAGTTGTTGTAGTTCTGGTAGTCGTTGTTCAGCGAATCAAGCAGGGTTTGCTGATAGGCATACTGACGGTCACCAGCGCTCTGCAACTGTTGGATGTTTTGCCAATCAAGGCCTATCAGATTGGGTATCTGCGAGAGCAACTGGTTGTTGTTCTGCTGGCTCGCGGTGTAGGCGTTGGTCGCACGGTTCAACCCCTGCTCGTAGAGATTGGCCGATCGGTTGTACTCATCGCCATACAACTGATTCATGGTGTTGCCGAGCTGTTGCGCAAAGGCGCCTTCGTCGCGCTGGCGTTGCGCGTCCCATCCCGAAGAACCGTAGCCACCCATACGCGCGGCCTGTGCGTCACGAGTCGCACGGGTGCCGGTTTCGTAGGCGTTTGCCATGTTGCCCGCGACGTTCTGTGCCGTCGCTTGCAGATAGGGGTTGTCGCCCACGTAGGGATTGGCTTGATCGGCGTAGGGGTTCTGCCCGCCATTCATCAGGGTGTTGTAGGCAAAACCCTGCCCTGCGTACTGCAATGGGTTGCCAGCCAGCGCTAGGCCCATCTGCATGTCAGTCGCGGTCTGCTGCGCCTGATTCCACGGTGAAATCGTCCCGTAGGGGCTTTGCGTGTCCTCAGCGGTCAGGTTGCCGATTGCGTCGTAACCTTGCTGCCAAATCTGCTGTTGATACGGCTCTGCCCATGCGGGGATATTCGTCGTTACCGACGTGGTGCTAGAAGGTGGGCTGCCTGCCATTTACGCCACCTGCGAAAACGGTGAATTGCCGCCGTTCAGGTACTCATACTGATTCGGCTGCTTTTGGTATTGGTCGTAGTTGATCGGCGGTAGGCGCACCATCCCTTGCGCGCGCGTTGGAACCATGTCTTGATTCATGTCCTGACTTGCAGGAGAGAACTGCGGCTGTTGGCTTTGTGGCTGCTGATACTGAGGCTGCCATCCGCTTTGAAAGCCGTTGAACTGCGGCCATCCGCCAAATTGGTTCCAGCCGCCGAAGCCATTGGAGAAGTTGTTGTTCCAGCCGAAGCCCTGAGGTTGGTAGCTTTGCTGTTGGCCGTAGCCCTGCTGGTTGAACGACTGCGGCATGTAGCCACCGTTGCCATAACCACCAAAACCACCGCCGAATCCACCACCGCCGAAGCGTTGACCGCCACCCCATTGATTCATCGGTTGGGATTGGTAGCCGCTAGATTGACCGCCCATAGGTGACCTTTCGTGTAAAGACATGCGTGTGTTCCCATTCCTCGGGAACGTCAGTGACTAGGTGAATCCACTTGTCGCGCGTGGTGTGAAAGCGCACGCGGTCGCATCCGTTGTGAATGGCGACCTCGTTCAATTGCTCTGTTGCGAACTTGGCCCACTTCGATAGGTGGGCGCCGAACATCAGCCAGACGTAGAGCACTCGTCTCTCGTCTTCCTGAAGGGTTTGCACGATCAAATCGGCAAGCAAAGCGTCATCGACGACGGCGAACCATGACGCCGTGCCGCGAATCAATCGCTCGCTGACTTGTTCAAAGGTTTGCCGCAGATGCGGCGCAGAGTGCTTGTTAACTCTGTCAATCCCGTCCCTCAGTCGATGCCAGTCCTTAAGCTCTGGAACGACGTGGACGAGTTTCAAGCCGAGACAATGACTCTCGTTGAGTTTGCAGCAACCACAAATAGGAAGGTGACGCGCAAGACGTTTGCGCTAATTACCGTTGCCGATACGCGCGTGATTTGCACGCCGGTCGCAATGTCATAGGCGAACACCCCGCAAATGTCGGTCGTGTTCAGGTTGTGGGTTAGGTCGAAAGAAACCGACACGCCATCGCCTACGGTTTTGGCGTATTTGCCGACCTTCTTTTCGTGCTGGTTGTCGTTGTCGCGGAACAGTTCATCAAGACGACGGAGAAGACGCGCCCAGTCGCCGTCATAGTGCTTGT
>WBZS01002576.1_pt1 | contig 10985 bp, 8 predicted proteins | sample 5204201 | NCBI WGS metagenome assembly WBZS01 (sample SAMN12344357, study PRJNA552823) | activated sludge metagenome | biome: Activated sludge suspended growth; feature: Nitrification reactor; material: Wastewater; isolation source: activated sludge from nitrification reactor of wastewater treatment...
CACTCATGACCGACCTTCTCCAGCTCGTCTTCTCCGGGCTGGCGCAGGGATCTGTCTACGGGCTGGTGGCACTCGGCTTCGTCGCCATCTTCGCGGTTCGCGAGATCGTCAACCTGGTCCAGGGCGAGTATGCCGCCCTGGCCGGGTTGGCCGCGATCAGCGCGGTCGGCGCCGGGTTGCCCCTGCTCGTAGCGGTCCTTGTCGTCATCCCGCTCGTCATTGGTGTCGCCGTGCTCCTGGAACGGATGACCATCGCGCCCATCAAGAAGATGACTCCGCTCACCTCGATCATCCTCACGCTGGGCGTGTCCACGGCGGTGAAGGCGGTCATGCTTCTCATCTGGGGGCCGGAAGCCAAGGGCTTGCCGACCTTCCCAGGCACTGATATCACCGTCGGCGGGGTGAGCATCCGCAGCCAGGAGCTGTGGGTGCTCGGGATCGCCGCCGTCGTCGCGTATGCCGTGATCTGGTTCTACGAGCACACTGTCCGAGGCAAGTCGTTGCGGGCCTGCGCTGAACAGCCGGTCGCGGCCCGGTTGGTCGGGATCTCGCCGCGCACTGCAACGGTGGTCGCGTTCGCGGTGGCGGGCTTCACCGGCGCCGTCGCCGGTGTCGTGGGCAGCCCGATCTACCTCAGCGCGTGGTCCAGTGGACTGAGCTTGGGCCTCAAGGGCTTTGTGGCTGCGACCCTCGGCGGCCTGACCTCGCTGCGGGTTGCCATGATCGGCGGGATGCTCTTGGGTGTCCTGGAGAACCTCGTCGCGGGCTATCTGTCCTCTGGCTATCGCGATGCGGTGGCCTTCGTCGTCCTGGTCCTCGTGCTGCTGTTCCGGCCGCACGGGCTGGCCAGCAAGACCTCGGCGGTGCGGGTATGAGCCCCATGGTCAAGCGTCAACTCCCGTTCGTCGCCCTGGCGGTCGCCCTGTTCTTGTTCGGCGGACTGGCGCCGCATGCCATGGTCGATGTCGGGATCTGGGCGCTCATCTACGGCATCGCCGCCATCGGCCTGTCCCTGCTCATGGGCCTAGCCGGACAGGTCAGCCTCGGACACGCGGCCTTCATCGCCGTCGGTGCCTACACCCAGGCGCTGCTAGTCGGGAAAGCCGGGTGGAACCCCCTGCTGGCGGCACCCGTCGCCGTCATCGCGTCGATGCTCGTCGCACTGCTCGTCGGCCTTCCGCTGTTGCGACTGCGCGGCCACTTCCTGGCCCTGGCAACCCTGGGCTTGGGCATCATCGTCGGGGTCTTCGTTACGGAGCAGGACTTCACCGGGGCAACGTCGGGCATTTTCGGCCTGCCCAACCTGGAGTTCGGCGGACGGTCCTACGACACCGCCCAGGAGTACTTCCTCCTGCTGACCCCCATCGTCGTCATCGGCCTGTGGCTAGCCAGCAACCTCGTGCACAGCCGCACCGGCCGCGCCCTCAGCGCGGTCAACGACTCCGAGGTCGCGGCCGAGTGTCTCGGGGTGGACACCTTTGCCCTGCGCCTTCGCGTGTTTGTCCTCAGCGCGGCGTATGCCGGTCTGTCCGGTGTGTTCTACACCCACTGGCTGACCATCGTGAACCCGTCCGTGGCCCATTTCGAGTTGTCGGTCAAGATCCTGCTGATGGTCGTCCTCGGAGGTCTGGGCACCGTCTGGGGCGCGGTCATCGGCGCGGTCGCCGTGCAGTTGCTCGACGAGGGCCTGCGCGCGATCATCCCCGTCCTCATTCCCAGCGCCAAGGGCGAGATCCAACTCATTGGCTTCGGGGTCGTCCTCGTTCTGGTCATCATCCTCATGCCCGGCGGCTTGGCCCAGCTGTGGAGCAAGGTCATGAGCGCGGTGCGCCAGCGCAACCACCCCATCGTCCGGGGGGAGCACGAGCACAAGGTCACTCAAGAGGAGCAGCGTGACTTGCTTGAGGAGTCGCTCAAGCTGTTGGCCCGCGCCGAACACATGCCGGCCGGGCAGACGATCCTGGCTATCCGCGGTCTGACCAAGCGTTACGGCGGGGTCACTGCGCTGGACAACCTCGACCTGGACGTCAAGGCCGGCGAGATCATGGCGCTCATCGGTCCCAATGGCGCGGGCAAGACGACGGCGTTCAACATGATTACCGGTGTCCTGCCACCCACCGAAGGCTCGGTCGTCTTGGAGGGCAACGAAGTCGCCGGCAAACGGCCGCACATCGCCGCCGCGATCGGCGCCACGCGCACGTTCCAGAACCTGCAGACCTTCAAAAGCACGACCGTCATCGGCAACGTCAAGGTGGCCCGCCACCTGCGCAGCCAAGCGGGCCTGATCCGAGGCATGCTGCTGTTGGACCGCACGGAGGAGAAGCTCATCGACCAGGCCTCCCAGGCGGCGATCGACGCCATGGGCCTGACCAGCCTGGCCGACAAGCAGATCGCCGACCTGGCCTTCGGCAAGCAGCGCCAGGTCGAGGTCGCCCGCGCTCTCGCCCTGGAACCCTCGGTCCTGCTGCTGGACGAGCCGATGGCCGGCCTGTCCGGCCCTGAGCGCGACAGCCTCAGTTGGCTGCTGCGCCGGGTCAAAGCCAGCGGCGTCACCGTCCTGCTCGTCGAGCACGACGTCGCTGCGGTCATGGCTCTGGCCGACCGCGTGGCTGTGCTCGACGACGGAAAGCTCATCTCCCTGGGCACCCCCGCCCAGGTGACCAGCGATCCGAAGGTCATCGCGGCATACCTGGGCGAGGAAGACGACCACAGCGGTGGTCCAGCCGAGTCACCGACGGCGACCGCGGCGAGCGCAGCGACCAGCCCAGCGGCGGGAGGGCAGGCATGAGCACGGACCACGTCCCGCGGATCGGCCTTCGGGTCGAGGGGATTGACGCGGCATACGACCGACTGCAGGTCCTCTGGGACGTCAGCCTGCACGTCGCGCCGGGCGAGCTCCTCGCACTCGTCGGTTCCAACGGGGCCGGCAAGACGACAGTCCTGCGCTCGGTGTCCGGCCTGCTCAAACCCGTGCGCGGCCACGTCAAGCTCGGCGACACTGACATCACGTCGACCAGCGCCGAGAAGATCGCGGAGCTGGGCCTGGCCCACGTCCCCGAGAACCGGCTTGTCTTCCCGTCGCTCAGCGTTGAGGACAACCTCGTCCTCGGCGGCTATGTGCGGCGCAAGGATGGCCGGTATGCCGTGCGCCGCGACGAGGCGCTGCACCTGTTCCCGCGGCTGCGCGACCGGATCAACCTGCTGGCAGGTGCCCTGTCCGGTGGCGAGCAGCAGATGCTCGCCATGGCCCGTGCGCTGATGTCCGACCCGTCGGTCATCATCCTCGACGAGCCGAGCCTGGGCCTGGCCCCCAAGGTCGTCGCCGAGATCATGACCGCGCTCGCCCATCTGCGCGACGAGAAGGGCTTGGCGGTGCTGCTCGTCGAGCAGAACGTCCGAGCTGCCTTCAAGATCGCCGACCGGGTCATGGTCATGGACCGCGGCCGGGTCGTGGCCGAAGGCACACCCGCGGACCTGGCATCCGACGAGCGGGTGCGCGCGGCATACCTTGGCGGGTCCTCGACCTCGTCCAGCGGGGTCGCGGCCCCGGTCACCCGCTCGGGCGGCGCGCCCGCCTGAGCACCTCGCTTCATCTGAGCAGGCCCGTTTGACCTGTTCGACCCGCACCACCGGCACGACGAAGGAAGTCCTCCCATGAGCAAGCCATTCGCCTCCTCGACCGACCTGGCCGCCAAGACCGAGACCCTCGAGGTGCTCGCCGACGGCGTCTATGCCCTCACCGCTGAGGGCGACCCGAACGTCGGGGCGATCGAAGGGGAGGACTTCCTCGTCGGCTTCGAGGCGCGGGCCACGCCTGCGGCGGCGCGCGACTGGATCACCAAGCTGCGTGAGCACACCGACAAGCCGTTCCGCTACCTCGTGCTGTCGCACTACCACGCGGTGCGCGTGCTGGGCGCGGAGGCGTTCGAGGCCGACGAGATCATCGCGCACGAGCGCACCCGGTTCATGATCCAGGAGCGCGGGATGCAAGACTGGGCGAGCGAATTCGGCCGGATGCCAAGGCTTTTCAAAGAACCAGAGGGCATCAAGGGACTGACCTGGCCGACGTTGACGTTCACCGACGAGATGATCATCCCGTTGGGTGGCGACCGTGGCGACCTGGTCCTGAAATACCTCGGGCGCGGCCACACCGAGGGCGACATCGTCGCCTGGTTGCCCAAGCACAAGATCATGTATGCCGGTGACCTCGTCGAGGCCAAGGCAGCGCTCTATACGGGCGACGCCTTCCACCAGGAGTGGTCCTCGACGACGCTCGACGCGGTCAAGGCGATGGGCGCCGAGCGGATCGTCGGCGGTCGCGGCGAGATCCCCAACGGCAAGGCGGCCTGCGAGGCGGCGATCGAGCAGTCACGGGGCTTCATCACCGCGATCATCGACAACGTGCGGTCAACCCAGGCGGCCGGAGGCACGCTCAAGCAGGCTTTCGAGGCCTGCCACGCGGCGCTGTCGCCGACCTATGGTCATTGGCCGATCTTCGAGCACACCCTGCCCTTCGACGTTGCCCGGACCTGGGAGGAGCTCCAGGGAGTCGAGCGGCCTACGATCTGGACTGCAGAGCGCGACCGGGAGATCTGGGCGCAACTGCAAGGCTGAACCCCCGAGCGGCCCGCCGCGCACCCACCCGGAGGACGAAGATGTCGCACGAACACGGCACCGACGGGCGCGGACGCGTCCTGGTGATCGGCAACGGCCCGGTCGGACAGACGGCGGCCCTGTGCCTGGCCAGGTGGGGGATCCCCGTCCTCGTCCTGGATTCGCGTCCCGAGCGGGACCCGATCGGGAGCAAGGCACTGTGCCAGCAACGCGACGTGCTGGACCTGTGGGCGGCCTGCGGTGCGGGGGGTGTGGCCACCGAAGGGCTGACCTGGTCGACCGCCCGGACGTTCTACAAGGCCAAGGAGCTGTTCTCCTGGGAGATCCCCGACCCGGGTCGCTCGCCGCTGCCGCCGTTCGTCAACATCTCCCAGGCCCGCACCGAGGCAATCCTCGACGAGGCCATCGCCGCCCAGCCGCTCATCGAGGTGTGGTGGGGGACCGAGGTCGTTGGGATCGCGGGAGGGAAAGGCGACGGTGACGAGCGCGCAACGGTGGTGTGTCGCAGCGGCTTCGGTGAGTTCGAGGTGGCCGGTGAGTATGCCGTCGTCTGCGCCGGTTCCAAGGGCGGCCCCATGCGGGAGCTGCTCGGCGTGCAGTTCCCCGGGCGGACGTTCGACGACTCGTTCCTCATCTGCGACATCGAGACGTCGTTGCCCGGGTGGGAGAACGAGCGGCGGTTCTACTTCGACCCCGAGTGGAACCCCGGTCGGCAGGTGCTCATCCACCCGTGCCCCAACAGCATCTTCCGGATTGACTGGCAGGTCGACACCGACTTCGACCTGGCGGCCGCGCAGTCGGACGGCTCGCTGGATCAACGGATCCGCAAGGTGATCGGGAAGAAGCGCGACTACCGGATCGACTGGGTGTCGGTCTATCGGTTCCATGCCCGCAGCGCCGACCACTACCGGGTCGGGCGGTTCCTACTGGCCGGCGATGTGGCCCACCTGGTCGCGCCGTTCGGCGCGCGTGGTCTCAACAGCGGAGTCCCGGACGTCGAGAACGCCGCCTGGAAGATCGCGTTTGCGATGAAGGGCTGGGGCGGGCCGGGTTTGGTCGGGACCTACGAGACCGAGCGACAGGCCGCGGCTCGCGAGAACCTCGCGGTCACGGCGGCGACGATGGACTTCCTCGTCCCGCAGACCAAGAAGGCCCGCAAACGTCGCAAGGAGATCCTCAAGCGCGCCCGCAAGGACCAGAAGGCGATCCCGCTCGTCGATTCTGGCCGATTGGCCGAGGCGTTCTGGTATGTCGAGAGCCCGTTGACCACGCGCGACCCCAGCCGATACTGGCCGGGTCGTCCCCCGCGGGGCCAGGCCCCAACACCGGTGCCCGGCGTCATCCTTCCCGACGCGGCCACCGAAGCGGCCGCCCATGGCAAGGCCAGGGTCCGCGAGTTGGCCCGCGACGGGCTGCTCGTCCTGGTCGGTGATGCCATCAATACCCTGGAAGTCGAGGGAGTCCTGTCCAGCGTGGTGCCTGCGGGGCTGCCGGTGCGGGTCATGCACTTCGCCGACCTCGGTGACGACGGTGTCGTGGCCGCTGGCCTGCAAGCGGTCCCCGAAGAGCTGTGGCTCGTGCGCCCCGACGCGCACACCGCTGCGTGCGTCCGGACGCCTGAGGCGTTGGCCGACGCCGTCCACACCCTGTTGGGCCACTGAGGCTGCGCCAGCCCACCGCCGGGTCGAGGTATTCGGCCGTCGCCAGGTGATGGCGGAATACCTCGACCCGGCGGAGGAGGCCGTGGGTGTGGGCCCAGTGTGATGGGATGTCGGGCATGACGTCCGGCATCATCCTCGCCAACCTTGACCCGTCGATCCGCCCCCAGGACGACCTGTTCGGCTACACCAACGGCACCTGGCTCGCCCAGACCGAGATCCCGGCCGACCGGGGCCGCTATGGCACGTTCGACCGCCTGCGCGAGCAAGCCGAGCATCACCTGCGCGACATCCTCGACGAGGCGGTCGCTGCCAACGCCCCCGCCGACACCTCACGAGGCCGGGTCGCCCGGCTCTATGGCGCCTTCATGGACGAGTCCGCCGTCCAGGCCGCAGGTCTAAGCGGTGTCGCCGACCTGCTCGCCCAGGTCGACGGCGTCACCGATGCCGCCACCCTCGTCGCCCTCACCGGGCGCCTGGAGCGGATCGGGCTGGGCGGTGCCATCCACCACTTCGTCAACACCGACGACCGCGACTCCAGCCGCTACGTCACCTACCTGCACCAAGGCGGCCTCGGCCTGCCCGACGAGTCCTACTACCGCGAGGAGCGCTATGCCGAGACGCGGGCGGTATACGAGAAGCATGTGGCCGCGATGCTCGCCCTCGCGGGACGGCCCGACCCCGAGGCGGCGGCCGCGCGCATCATGGCCCTGGAGACCCGCCTCGCCGCGGGGCACCTGGACAAGGTGGCCGACCGCGACCCGGTGGCGACCTACCACCTGCTCACCGCCGCGGACCTCACCTCGCTTGCGCCGCACGTCAATTGGGACGGGTATGCCGCCGCGCTGGGTTCCCCGGGAGCGCTCGGCGAGGTGGTGGTGCGGCAGCCGGACTACGTCACGGCCCTGTCGGCGGCACTGGCCGACGAGCCGATCGACACGTGGAAGGACTGGTTGGGCTGGCACGTCATCCACGGTGCGGCACCGTTCCTGCCGAGCGAGTTCGTGCAGGAGAACTTCGACTTCTACGGACGGACCCTGTCGGGCACGCCCGCGCTGCGCGAGCGCTGGAAGCGTGGCGTCGAGCTGATCGACCGGCTGCTCGGCGACGCGCTGGGCGAGCTGTATGTCGACCGGCACTTCCCGCCCGCGGCCAAGGCCCGAATGAGCGAGCTCGTCGACAACCTTGTCGAGGCGTTCCGGCGGTCGTTCGCTACGCGGCAGTGGATGAGTGAGGGCACCAAGGCCCAGGCGCTGGCCAAGCTCGAGCGGTTCACTCCGAAGGTGGGTTATCCCGACACGTGGCGGGACTACAGCGGGCTGGTCCTCAGCGGCGACCTGCTCGCCGATGTTTCTGCGGCCAACGCGTTCGAGACCGACCGCAACCTGGCCAAGCTGGGGCAGCCGGTCGACCGCGGCGAGTGGTTCATGAGCCCGCAGACGGTCAACGCCTACTACAACCCCGGACTCAACGAGATCGTCTTCCCGGCCGCGATTCTGCAGCCGCCGTTCTTCGACGTCGAGGCCGACGACGCGGTCAACTACGGCGGCATCGGGGCGGTCATCGGGCACGAGGTCGGGCACGGGTTTGACGATCAGGGCAGCCAATACGACGGGGACGGCACCCTGCGCAACTGGTGGACCGACTCCGACCGGGCGGCCTTCGACGCCCTCGGTGCCAAACTCATCGCCCAGTTCGACCGGCTCGAGCCTCGGGCTGCTCCGGGTCGGACCGTCAACGGTGCTCTCACCGTCGGGGAGAACCTCGGTGACTTGGCTGGGCTGGGAGTGGGGCACGCGGCATACCGGATTGCCTGCGGCGACCAGGAGCCGCCGGTGCTCGACGGACTGACTGGCGACCAGCGGTTCTTCCTCGGCTGGGCTCAGGTGTGGTGCGGCAAGGCGCGCGAGGAGACCGCGGTCATGTTGCTCGCCGTCGACCCGCACTCGCCGCCGGAGCACCGCGGCAACGTCGTGCGCAACATCGGCGCGTTCGTCGAGGCGTTCGGGGTGCGCGAAGGCGACGGGATGTGGCTCGACCCCGCCGACCGCGTCGAGGTGTTCTGATCCGCGCCACCACAGCCCCGGTGCTGCGGGTCAGGGACGCCGCCGCGGCAGTCTCCTGGTGGACTCGGCTCGGTTTCGCCGTCGAGTTCGAGCACCGGTTCGAGCCGCACCTGCCGCTCTATGTCGGGCTGCGCCGCGACGATGCCCTCATCCACCTGTCCGAGCACGCTGGCGATGCGCGAGGGCCGTCGTTGGTCTATCTCTACCTGCCGGACATCGACCGGATTGCCGCTGAGTTCGAGGTCGAGGTGAGCGAGGCGCCGTGGGCCCGCGAGGTGCACCTGGTCGATCCCGACGGCAACCGGGTCCGGTGCGGGTGGGTCCCGCCGCCCGCTGGTGCGCCCCCGCGGCTGCGCGTCTCCACCGTCAACCTCTCGGCCGCCGACGTCCCCGGTCTGTCGCGCTTCTACGCCAGGCTCCTCGGGTATGCCGTGCACGAGGACGACCCCGACTGGCACTACCTCGCCGCGTCGGACGGCTCGGTGGCTCTGTCCGTGCAGCACGAGCCCACCCATCGACCACCGGTCTGGCCGCAGACGGAGCACGCCCAACAGATGCAGGCGCATCTCGAGATCCGGGTGGATGGCGATCTGACGGCAGCCGTGGACCGGGCGGTCAAGCTCGGAGCGACGCTCGCGGCATACCAGCCGCAGGACGATGTGCGGGTGCTGCTGGACCCGGCGGGACACCCGTTCTGCCTGTGGGTGGCGACCTGAGAGCGTGGCGGTCGGGCGGCTTGCGGGTGCCCCGACGACGGTCGGACGGGCCGGACGTGGGTCCGACCGACGTGTGAGGATGTAGGCATGCTCGATCAGCTGTGGCAGGTCATTGCTCTTGTCGTCGCCATCGCCGTCATCGGTGTCGGCCTGGTTGTCGGGCTGCTGCGCGGCCGCCGGGGGAAGGCTCCGTCGATCCCTGCCCGGACGACTCCGACTCGTCCCGGCGGTGCCGGTCGACCGGGGGCTGCCGGGGGAGCGGACGACGGGGGCGGCAGTGTGGCCACCCTGCCCGGGGGCCCGGTCACCACGACGCCGGGCGCCGAGGCGCCGGCGCTGCCGGATCTGGAGCCACCGGCATACGAGAAGCCCGAGAGCGCCCGAGGGCGGTTGGCGCGGCTGCGCGCCCGCCTGGCCCGCAGCAACTCCGCCATCGGCAAGGGGCTGCTCGCGCTGCTGTCCCGCGGTGGGCTCGATGAGGCCGCCTGGGAGGACGTCGAGGACACCCTGCTCACCGCGGACCTCGGCGTCGAGGCGACGACCGAGCTCGTCGAGTCGCTCAAGACCAAGGTCAAGGTCGAGGGGACCACGGATGAGTCGGTTGTCCGCGGGTGGCTGCGCGAAGACCTCCTGCGGCTGGTCGACCCGACAATGGACCGGCGCGTCGCCTCCACGCGAGTGGGGGACCGCCCGGCCGTTATCCTCGTCGTCGGCGTCAACGGCACCGGCAAGACGACGACGGTCGGCAAGCTCGCCCGGGTCCTCGTCGCGGAGGACCGCGACGTCGTCCTCGGCGCGGCCGACACCTTCCGGGCCGCGGCCGCCGACCAGCTGGCGACCTGGGGCGACCGGGTGGGCGTGCCCACGATCCGCTCCGAGCGCGAGGGGGCCGACCCGGCCGCAGTCGCCTTCGACGCGGTCAAGGCGGCGGCCGAGATGGAGGCCGACGTCGTGCTCATCGACACCGCCGGACGCCTGCACAACAAGACCAACCTCATGGACGAGCTCGGCAAGGTCAAGCGGGTCATTGAGAAGCGCAGCCCCATCGACGAGGTGCTGCTCGTCCTCGATGCAACCACCGGCCAGAACGGGCTCGAGCAGGCTCGCGTGTTCGCCGACGTCGTCGACGTCACCGGCATCGTCCTGACCAAGCTCGACGGGACCGCCAAAGGCGGCATTGTCGTGGCCGTGCAGCGCAAGCTCGGCGTCCCGGTCAAGCTCGTCGGGCTGGGTGAGGGACCGGACGACCTCGCGCCGTTCGACCCGGCCGCGTTCGTCGACGCGCTCCTGGACTGACGGGGCACCCGTCTGGCGTCGCGGTCGGGAGGTGGGCGGGCGGCATACCCTGCGGTGCTCGCGTCCGTCTAGCCGAATGGGAATCGGCTGCATCCCTTGTCAAAGTAGTCCAGTTGGGCTTTAGTAACCGGTTGCGTCTGACCAAGCATTCCTGCAATGGCCGCTGACAGGTTGATCTCACTCTTGAGCGCATCGCAGGTTCGCTTGGTCTCGGCGAACGACGAAACTGCCATGATACCAACCACGAGCCCAGCAACCACGAGCATCCACACTGCGCCGTCCTGCGACCACGCCTTGCCCACTTGTTGGGCACGCTTGAGTGCCAATCCCAACAACCCGGCGGCAATCACTCCCATGACTCCGAGTAACACCGAACCGAAGAGCAGGCCGATCTCGATCCACAGACTGGGGCTACGCACGATTTCCTCCTAGACGTTGTCTCGTACGCCAGTGTGGGCTCTCGAAACGTCCTTCCGCCGGCAAGTGGAGGAAATCGATCACCCCACCTACCGGCATACCTCCCGAGTTGCGCCACTTTAGTGTGTTGGCGCCGGGGGGTTGAGTGCGTCGATGATCTTTTGGGCGGGCTCGGTGATTGGGTCGGCTGCGAGGTGTTCGTGGCCGGCGATGCGGAC
>WBZS01002577.1_pt1 | contig 10974 bp, 12 predicted proteins | sample 5204201 | NCBI WGS metagenome assembly WBZS01 (sample SAMN12344357, study PRJNA552823) | activated sludge metagenome | biome: Activated sludge suspended growth; feature: Nitrification reactor; material: Wastewater; isolation source: activated sludge from nitrification reactor of wastewater...
CAGGAGAGGGGAAAGACGCCGAAGGCGGCTGAGGGGGTGGTGCCCTTATTTCCCGCTGAGGTATTCGGACACCGCCGCCATTTCCAGCGCGGTCATCTTTTCGACCACGGTGTGCATCACGGCGTTGTCGTTGTTGCGCTCACGCTTGTTGAACTGCTTGAGTTGCGTGTCCAGATAGGCCGCGTGCTGGCCCGCCAGGCGCGGCAGCGCGTTGCTGCCGGCGCCGTCGGGGCCGTGGCAGCTGGCGCAGGCCGGCACGCCGCTGAATTTGTTGCCCTGGCTGTAGATGTACTGGCCGACGGCGGCCAGTGGGCCGTCCTTGGCGGCTTCCTTGTGCGGCGGACGGCTGGCGAAGAACTGGCCCAGCGCGGCCATGTCGGGCGGCGTGAGCGACTCGACCATCGGCGCCATGGCGCTGCTCTTGCGCTTGCCGCTCTTGAAGTTCTCGAGCTGCTTGGCGATGTATTCGGCGTTCTGGCCCGCCAGGCGCGGAAACACCTCGCTGGCCGATTCGCCTTCGGCGCCGTGGCACAGAAAGCACGACCCGCCGATGATCTTCTTGGCCCGCGCCTCGTCGGTCTGGGCGTGGGAAAGCCCCGCAAGCAGCATCAAAGCAGCGGCAACAGTGACTGATTTCATAGCAGTTTGATTGAGAAAGCGCGACCCGCGCATCACCCCAAGCCCATTAAGGGCTGCCGCGGAGCGGGCTTGGCCCGGCCGCTGGCAGCGCCCCCTGAAAGGGGGGTGGCGGAACATGTGAAGCAGTGGAGCCTGGGGGTCAGCCCAATGTATCGGCCCAGATGTTGCGCGCCCAGGCCATGGCGTACTTGCCTTCCAGTTCGCTGGCGGCCACCGACACGCCGCCCGAGCCGGGCACCGTGAGCATGGTCTTCTGCGCCGCGTCGTAGCGGTGCACGCTGGCCACGTGCACCACGTCGGTGTCGCTCACGAAACTGTAGCAGGTGTTGTTGTAGATCGGCAGCGGGTTGGGCTGTCGGCCCGACAGCAGCGCGACGATGGCACCGGCCGCCACCTTGCCGTGCTGGTTGGCCATGTGGCCCGACTTGGGCATCAGCGGCGCCACCTGCAGCGCGTCGCCCAGGATGTGGATGTTCTTCGCGGCCTTGGATTCCATGGTTTGCCAGTCGACCTCGCACCAGCGCTTGTTGGCGGTGGTCAGCCCCGCGTGGTGGGCGATGTCGCCCGCGCGCTGCGGCGGCAGCACGTTCAACACCTGGGCCTTGACGTCGTCGTTGAACTCGAACTTGAGCGTGCCGGTGGCGGCGTCCACATCGGTCAGGTTGTGCTTGGGACGGTAGTCGATGATGCCCTTGTAGCGGTCGGCCCAGGCCTTCTTGAACAGCGGGCCTTTCGACGTCACGTCGTCGTTGGCGTCGAGGATCAGCACCTTGGACTTGGGCTTGGCCTGGCTGAAGTAATGCGCGACCTGGCAGGCGCGCTCGTACGGGCCGGGCGGGCAGCGGTACGGTGCCAGCGGAATGCTGAGCGCGTACACGCCGCCGTCGGGCATGGCTTCGAGCTGCTTGCGCAGCGCCACGGTCTGCGGGCCGGCCTTCCAGGAATGCAACACCCTGTCCTGCGCGCCGGGCGCCTTCATGCCGGGCAGCGCTTCCCACATGAATTCGATGCCCGGCGACAGCACCAGACGGTCGTAGCTGAGTGTGGTGCCGCCGGCCAGGCGCACCTGCCGCTTGTCGGCGTCGATGGCGACCGCGCGGTCCCGGGCGATCTTCACGCCGTGGCGCTTGGCCAGGTTGTCGTAGGGCGTGGTGATGTCAGCCATCTGCTTGCTGCCGCCGATGACCAGGTTGGAGATGGGGCAGGAGATGAAGGCGTCGTTGGGCTCGACCAGTGTGACGTTGACGCGCCCTTCCGACCACAGCCGGATGTACTTGGCGGCCGTGGCCCCACCGTAGCCGCCACCGACGACCACCACGTGGCCACCCGCGCCGCTGCCGGTGGACGCACACCCCGCGCTCAGGCCCAGCACCGATGCCGCGGACGCAGCCGAGCCGGCCTGGATGAATTGACGACGATCCATGGTGTGCCCCCTCACTTCTTCTGCGCCGCGAACCACGCGGTGATGGCGGACAGCTGATCGTCGGTGTAACCCTTGGCCAGCTGGTGCATGATGGTGGCGGGCTTGGCGCCGCTCTTGAAGTCCATCAGCTTCTTCATCATCTCGTCCTTGTTCTGGCCGGCCAGCGGCTCGTTGCCCTGCAGCGCCCGCCCGCCCGTGCCGTGGCAGTTGGCGCACGCGGCGGCCCAGCTGCGCACCTGCATGGGGTCGGTCTGGGCATGGGCGACGGCGGCCGTCATGCACAGCGCCAGGGCGCCTAGCCCGGAAAATAAGGCGGATTTCATGGGTGTTGCCTTCCTCGGTGGTTGCCAAGCGGCGCGAAAATTCGCCGCGACTTATATTCAAGGAATGATAGGCGCCGACGCTGCGCGAAGCGCTCCGGAATAACCCGACATGCGCAGGGCCGCGCCCTGCCCTCAGGCAGCGAAGCGCGTCAGCGCGGCTCGCCCACCGCTTCGATCGCGATCTGCGTGCACACGGCGCGGCACAGCGTGACCACGCGCTCGTTGATGATGCGGTAATAGATCTGCACGCCCTCGCGCCGCCGGCCCAGCACGCCCGCCTTGTACAGGGTGTTGAGGTGCTGGCTCATGTTGGGCTGCGTGGTGGTGATCTCGGCCAGCAGCTCGCCCACGTTCTTTTCGCCGTTGCACAGCGCGCTGATGATCTTCAGCCGCATCGGCGCCGACATGATGCGGAACACCTCGGCCGCCAGCTCGAACACCTCGTCGGATTCGAGTTCGGTATCGGTCGCGACGGTGGCGGCTTGCTTTGGCATGTCCGTGGAAGGCGGGCGATGAGGTCGCGCCACTATAGCAATTCGGCGTCGACCGAACGATGTTTGGAACGCAGCGCGCGGCTGAGCAACACCACCGGCACCAGGCCCACCAGCACCAGCGCCAGCGACGGCAGCGCCGCCTCGCCCAGGCGCTCGTCACGCGCCAGCTGGTTGGCCACCACCGCCAGCGTATCGGTGTTGAACGGGCGCAGCACGATGGTGGCGGGCAGCTCCTTCATCACGTCGACGAACACCAGCAGCCCCGCGGCCAGGCCCGCGCGGCGCAGCAGCGGCCAGTGCACGCGTGCCGCCAGCTCCACACCGGTGGCGCCCAGCATGCGGGCCGATTCGTCCAGGCTGCGTGGCACGCGGGCGTAGCCGCTCTGCATCGACTGCAGTGCGACCGACACGAAGCGCACCAGGTAAGCCCACACCAGGCCCCACACCGTCACCGTCATCAGCGCGCCCACGCCGCTGTCGGGCCAGCGCAGCTGCAGCCAACCCACCGGCAGCAGCAGCCCGACGACGATGACCGCCCCCGGCACCGCATAGCCCAGCGACACCACCTGCACCGCGCCGCGCCGCAGCAGGGTCGGCGCGCGGCGCAGGCTGTAGGCCAGGAACCAGGCCGTCAGGACCGCCAGCACCGCCGTGATGGCGCCCAGACGCACGCTGTTCCAGGTCCAGGCCAGAAAGCGGTCCCACGGCAGCACCGACCAGTCGGCCGACAGCGGCCGCAGCATGAAGCCCACCGGGAGCGCAAACCCCATCAGCACCGGCAGCAGGCACAGCACCCAGGCCAGCGCACCGCGCGCGCCGCGCAGCGCAATCGGCCGCGCCTCGCTGGAGCTGGCGCGCGCCGTGGCGCTGCCGGCAAATCGCAGGCGGCGCTGGGCGCGCTGCTCCAGCCACAGCAGCCCCATGACCAGCATCAATAGCACCGTGGCCAACTGCGCCGCGGCAATGCGGTTGTCCATGGACAGCCACGCCTTGTAGATGCCCGCCGTGAAGGTCTGGATGCCGAAGTACACCGACACGCCGTAGTCGGCCAGCACCTCCATCAGCGCCAGTGCCGTGCCCGCTGCCACGGCCGGGCGCGCCATGGGCAAGGCCACTTCGCGCAGCCGGCGCGGCAGCGAGGCACCCAGCAGGCGCGCGGCCTCCATCAGTTGCGGCGCCCGCTCGGCCAGGGCCGTGCGCGCCAGCAGGTAGACGTACGGATACAGCGAGAACGAAAACACCCAGGCCGCACCCCACACGCTGCGCACTTCGGGCAGCAGGCGCCCTTCCAGCCCGAAGGTCGCGCGCAGCCAGCTTTGCAGGGGTCCGGCGTATTGCAGGAAGTCGGTATACGCATACGCCGTGACGTAGGCCGGCATGGCCAGCGGCAGCAGCAGCAGCCATTCGAAGGCGCGACGGCCGCGGAAGTCGAACACCGTCACCAGCACCGCCGCCGGCACACCCATGGCCACCACGCCGATGCCGACCATCACCACCAGTTGCGCCGTCACCCACAGGTATTCCGGCAGCACGGTGGCCGCCATTTCGCGCAGAATGCCGGCCGTCTGCACGTCCCACTGCGCCCACGAGCCGACCAGCGCCAGCACCGGCAGCACCAGCACGCAGGTGACAAGCAGCAGCAGCACGGTGGGCAGGGCGCGCACGTTCGATGAACCGGGTTTTGTTATGAAAATGATAGCTGTCTGCGCTGGATGGACGCGCGGCAGCAGCGATTATTCTTGAAAAACTCGCGAGGACAACCGCCCGCAAAGGGCCAAGAAATCACGCAGAGGACACATCAGAAGACAGAACCTATTTTTTTCGCGTCCTTCGCGAATCCTTCGCGCCCTTCGCGTCCGGTTGTTGGCCTGACCAGCTGCCCGCCCAGCGCGCACCTAAATGAGAATTGTACGCATCTACAATAGCGACCCATGTTCCTGAAGATCGACCAGGTCGACGTCCGATACCCCGGCCAGGGGCGTCCGGCGGTGCATGGCGCGTCGCTGGGGCTGCGCGCGGGTGACATCGGCGTGCTGATCGGCCCGTCGGGCTGCGGCAAGACCACGCTGCTGCGCGCCGTGGCCGGGCTGGAACGCGTCAGCGCCGGTGAAATACGCCTGGGCGGCGAGCTGGTCAGCAGCGCGCAGCGGCATGTGCCGCCCGAAGCGCGGCGCATCGGCATGGTGTTTCAGGACTACGCCCTGTTTCCGCACCTGGATGTGGAGCGCAACGTGGCCTTCGGCCTGAAGCACCTGGGCGCGGCCGATCGCGCGCGCCGGGTGGCCGAAGTGCTGGCGCTGGTCGATCTGGCCGGCAGCGGGCAACGCTTTCCGCACGAGCTGTCGGGTGGTCAGCAGCAGCGCGTGGCGCTGGCCCGCGCCATGGCGCCGGCGCCGCGCCTGCTGTTGCTCGACGAGCCTTTTTCCAACCTCGATGTCGACCTGCGCGAACGCCTGGCGCACGAGCTGCGCATGATTTTGAAGGCGGCGGGCGCGACGGCACTGTTCGTCACGCACGACCAGCTCGAGGCCTTCGCCATCGGCGACCAGATCGGCGTGATGCACGACGGCCACCTGCACCAGTGGGACGACGCGTACACCCTGTACCACCGCCCGGCCACGCGCTTTGTGGCCAACTTCATCGGCCACGGGGTGTTCGTGCCGGCACGCGTCATCGCCACCGGGCACGGCGCGCAGGTGGACACACCGCTGGGCACCTTGACCCACCTGACCGACTGCCCGCTGCCCGGCGCCTATCCGAACAACGCCTGCGAACTGCTGCTGCGCGCCGACGACATCGTGCACGACGACGACGCGCCGGTGAAGGCGCAGATCGTCCGCAAGGCGTTTCGCGGCTCGGAGTTTCTGTACACGCTCAAGCTGTCCAGCGGCGAGATCGTGATGGCGCACGTGCCGAGCCACCACAACCACAAGGTGGGCGAATGGATCGGCATCCGGCCCGAGGTTGACCATGTGGTGACGTTCGGCGCCGTGTCGCCCTGACCGCCGCTTTTGTTTGGTTTTTTGGCCGGCAGCGCTTGATGGACCAGCGTCGGTAGCTATTTATTCAGTAGCATTGAGCTGCCGCAGCGCGCCCACGGCCTCGCGCAGCGCCTCGGCCCATTCGCGCCGCTCGCGCCCGTCGGGCCACTGTGGCTGGCCATAGCTCACCACCGCGCGCAGGCCGGGCGTGGTCAACGTGCGCCACACCGATTCGAGCAGCGTCTGCTCGCCGATGTACATGGGCGCCGTGCTCCGGTAGCCGCTGCGGCTGTCGACGAATTCCAGCGCCACCGGCATCACCGGCGCCTGCGCGGAAATCGCCGCCTGGATCAGGTTGGCGTGAAACGGCAGCAGCGTCCGCCCGTCGCTGGTGGTGCCTTCGGGAAACACCGCCACCACCTCGCCACGCGCCAGCGCGTCACGCATGTGGTGCACCACGCGCAGCGCGTCGCGGCGCGAATCGCGTGCGATGTACAGCGTGCCCGCGCCGGTGGCCATCGTGCCGATGACCGGCCAGCGCTTGACGTCGGCCTTCGACACAAAGCGGCAGAAGCCCGCGGCGTGCAGCACCAGAATGTCGAGCCAGGAGATGTGGTTGGCCACCAGCAGCAACGGCCCCTTCGCCGGCGCCTGGCCGTTGACCTGCAGGTCGATGCGCCACACGCGCAGGAAGTCGCGCGCCCATTGCTGGACCCGGGCTTCGCGGTCGGCTTGGGGCAGCGCGGCAAAGCGCGTGCGGATGGTCCACCAGCCGCTGGCGATGTGCGCGGCGCCGCGCAGCAGCAACCACAGCGCCGTGAAAGCCCTCACTCGCCGTGGGCCACGTGGCCGCCCACCAGCGTACAGCGCACGCGGCCGGTCATCTCGTGACCGGCGAAAGGCGTGTGCTTGCCCTGGCTGCGCAGTTGCGCCGGGGTGACGACCCAGCGCGCGTCGGGGTCGAACACGCTGAGGTCGGCCACGCCGCCCTCGACCAGCCGGCCGCAGCTGGCCGACAAGGTGCCCAGCGCGCCGCCCAGCACACGGGCCGGCGCGCTGGTCACGCTGGCCAGTACGCGCTGCAGGCCGGGGCCGTTGGCGTCCAGACCCCATTTCAGCGCCAGCGGCAGCAGCAGCTCCAGCCCGCTCGCGCCGGGCTCGGCTTCGGCAAACGGCAGTTGCTTGGCGTCGGCGTCGACCGGCGAGTGGTCGGACACCAGCGCATCCAGCGTGCCGTCGGCCAGCGCCGCGGCCAGCGCGTCGCGGTCGCGCTGCTGGCGCAGCGGCGGGTTGAGGCGCGCATTGCTGTCGTAATGGCCGATGTCCAGGTCGGTCAGGTGCAGCGAATTGATGCTGACGTCGGCCGTCACCGGCAGGCCGTCGGCCTTGGCCTGGCGCAGCAGATCGACCCCGGCCGCGCTGGACAGCCGGCACAGGTGAACGCGCGCGCGGGTGGCCGCGCCGCCCATGGCGCGCAGCAATTCGAACAGCGTGTGCAACGCAATGGTTTCAGCGGCCGCGGGCACGCCCGACAAACCCATGCGCATGGCCAGCGGCCCGCTGGCCGCCACGCCGCCGCCCAGCCATGGGTCGATCGGGCGCAGCCACACGGCGTAGCCAAAGGTGGCGGCGTATTGCAACGCACGCTGCAGCACCTGGGTGTTGACGATGGGTGACTCGGCTTGGCCGAAGGCCACGCAGCCGGCGTCGGTCAACTGGCCCATTTCAGTCAGCACTTCGCCCTTCAGGCCACGCGTGAGCGCGCCCTGCGGAAACACGCGCGCCTGGTGCAGTCGCTCGGCGCGGGTCTTGAGCATCTCGACCAGGCCGGGCTCGTCCAGCACCGGATCGGTGTCGGGCGGGCAGACCAGGCTGGTGACGCCACCGGCGACGGCGGCGGCCATTTCGCTTTCCAGCATGCGGGCGTGTTCGTGCCCCGGCTCGCGCAGGCGCGCGGTCAGGTCGACCAGGCCCGGCAGCACCCAGCAGCCCCGCGCGTCGATGGTGCGCGTCGGCTTGAAGTCAACCGGCAACTGGCCGATGCCGAGGATGCGACCGGCGGCGACCGCCACGTCGGCCACTTCGTCGCGCCCGCTGGCGGGGTCGATCACGCGGCCATGCTGGATGAGGATTTTCATGGTTCTTGAATCAAATCAGGCTCTGGCCCTTGGGGGATAAGCGCAGGCAGCTCTGGTTTTGGAAGCAATCTTTTGAACGCAAAGGGCGCGAAGGTGTCGCACAAATCGCGAAAGAACAGCCACAAACAAGGATTTCACTTCTGCGCATTCTGCGTTCGGCTGCCCGACAGCGCGTCATGCCTCGTTGCCCGCCACGATGCTCAGCACCGCCATGCGCACGGCGATGCCGAAGGTGACCTGCGGCAGGATCACGCTTTGCTGGCCATCGACCACCTGCGAGTCGATTTCGACCCCCCGGTTGATGGGGCCTGGGTGCATCACGATCGCATCCGGTTTGGCCCAGCGCAGGCGCTCGGGGGTGAGGCCGTAGCTCTGGAAGAACTCCTGGCTGGACGGCAGCAGCGCGCCGCTCATGCGTTCGTTCTGCAGGCGCAGCATGATGACGACATCGGCGTTCTTGATGCCCTCTTCCAGCGTGTGGCACACGCGCACGCCCATGGGCGCAAAGTCGCCCGGCACCAGCGTGCGCGGGCCGACCACGCGCACTTCGGCGGCGCCCAGGGTGGTCAGCGCATGGATATCGGAGCGCGCCACGCGCGAATGCAGCACGTCGCCGACGATGGCCACCACCAGGTTGCTGAAATCCTTCTTGTAGTGGCGGATGGTGTACATGTCGAGCAGCCCCTGCGTGGGGTGCGCGTGACGGCCGTCGCCGGCGTTGACGACGTGCACGTGCGGCGCCACATGCTGCGACAGCAGGTAAGGCGCGCCGCTTTCGGAATGCCGCACCACGAAGATGTCGGCCGCCATGGCGCTGAGGTTGGCCACCGTGTCCAGCAGCGATTCGCCCTTGGCGGTGGACGAGCGGGCGATGTCGAGCGTGTAGACATCGGCCGACAGGCGGGTGGCGGCGATGTCGAAAGTGGTGCGGGTGCGCGTGGAGTTCTCGAAGAACAGGTTGAACACGCTCTTGCCGCGCAGCAGCGGCACCTTCTTGACTTCGCGCTCGCTGACGCCGACGAACTGTGCGGCGGTGTCGAGGATGTGCGTCAGCATGTCGCGGGGCAGCCCCTCGGTGCTGAGCAGGTGGATCAGCTCGCCGTGGCGGTTGAGCTGCGGATTGCGTCGGGCCAGCATGGGCGTCATTCCTTGTGGGTGATGCTGAAGCTGAAGGCGTCGTCGTCGCCGCGGGCCAGCCGCAGCGATTGCGTGGCCGGCAGCGTCAGGCGCGCGGCGGCCACTTCGGCCGCCACCGGCAGCTGCCGGCCGCCCCGGTCGACCAGCACCGCCAGCCGCACGCGGGCCGGGCGGCCGTAGTCGAACAGCTCGTTCACCACGGCGCGGATGGTGCGGCCGGTGTAGAGCACGTCGTCGAGCAGCAGGATGTCGGCGCCGTCGATCTCGAACGGCAGCGTGGTGTGGCCGGTGGCCGCCAGGCCGCGCTTGGCGTAGTCGTCGCGGTGCATGGCGGACGAGATCGCGCCCGCCGCGCCGGCCAGCCCCAGGTCGCGCTGCATGCGCTGCGCCAGCCACTGGCCGCCCGAGACGATGCCGACCAGGCGCGTGTCCGGCGTCAGCAGCGGCTGCACCGCGCGCAGCAGTTCGCCGTACAGCGCCTCGGCATCCAGCGCCAGCGCACTGCCGTGGGTGGAATTCATGGAAGGCTCCTCAGAAACTGCTCAAGAATGATCGCCGCAGCCGCCGCATCGGCGTCGCGCGCGCCGGCGGCGTGTGCCTCGGTGGTGCTGTAGCGTTCGTCCACTTCGTACACGGGCAGCCGAAAGCGCGCGCGCAACTGGCGCGCGAACTTGCGCGCGCGGGCGGTGTTTTCGTGCGCGGCGCCATCGGGATGCAGCGGCACGCCCACCACCAGCGCATCGGGTTCCCATTCGGCCAGCCGGCTTTCGATGGGGGCCCAGCGAGCGTCCCCTTCGGCGCGGATGGTGGGCTGCGGCGTGGCGGTGCGGGTCAGCCGGTTGCCGACCGCGACGCCCGTGCGCTTGAGGCCGAAATCGAAAGCCAGAAAACTGCCCAGGCGGGCGGGAACGTCCTGCTGCGCGGGCACGTCGGCGCCCATCATGCGTGCCCTATGTCGGGCGAGAGCATCCAGGATTCGAGCCCCAGCAGTCGCAGCGCCTGGTCGTAGCGCTGATCGACCGGCGCGTCGAAGACGAGATTGGCATCGGCGTCGACCGTAAGCCAGCTGTTGCGCGCGATCTCCGACTCGAGCTGCCCTTCGCCCCAAGACGAATAGCCCAGCGTGACCAACACGCGGCGCGGGCCGCCACCGGAGGACATCGCCTCCAGCACGTCGCGCGAGGTGGTCATCTCGAGCCCGCCGGGCACGGTCAGGGTGGAGGCGTAGATCGACTGGTCGGCCGGCAGCCCTTCGGCAAGGATCGGATCGTGCAGCACAAAGCCGCGCTCGGTCTGCAGCGGCCCGCCATGGAACACGGGCTGTTCACCCAGGTCGGGCCTGGCCAGCGGCAGCTCGACACGCTCGAAAAGGTCTGCCAGATTGATGCTGCCCGGCTTGTTGATGATCAGGCCCAGCGCCCCGCGCTCGCTGTGCTCGCAGATGTAAACCACACTGCGGGTGAAGGTGTCGTCGTCCATGCCCGGCATGGCGATCAGGAAATGGTTCGTCAGATTGATCGACTGCGCGTCATCGGCCATGGCCCGATTTTACCGGGCCACCGTGCTCGACGATGGCAGGCTAAACCGCTACGCGGCCGGCGTTGGCGCGAACGTAGCCCTTGATCAGGCCCAGCAGCTCTTCTTCGGAGTAGGGCTTGCCCAGGTAGTGATCGACGCCGAGGTCGCGCGCATGCTCGCGGTGCTTCTCGGCAATGCGCGAGGTGATCATGATGACCGGCAGGTCACTCAGCGCGCTGTCGGCCCGGATGTTGCGCACGAAGTCGAACCCGTCCATGCGCGGCATTTCGATGTCCGACAGGATCACCGCGGGCCGTTCGC
>WBZS01002578.1_pt1 | contig 10969 bp, 12 predicted proteins | sample 5204201 | NCBI WGS metagenome assembly WBZS01 (sample SAMN12344357, study PRJNA552823) | activated sludge metagenome | biome: Activated sludge suspended growth; feature: Nitrification reactor; material: Wastewater; isolation source: activated sludge from nitrification reactor of wastewater...
GCGCTGTGGTGAGGCCCTGCTGGTCAGCGTGGATGCGCTGACCCTCTGCTGGGAGCGCAGCCTTCAGCTGCTGCTGGGCTGACTCCGGGGCTTTGGCTGGGGCGTGCGAGGGTCATGTCGGTGGGGCTTTGGCTCTGCCGCTGGCCGATGTCCTCGTTGGCAGGGCCCGTGTCAAGTCCGCCAGCGTGGCGCCGTCAAGGGCCCTGAAGTAACCCGCCAATGCTTCGTCGAAGAGGCGCTTGAGCCGGCAGCTCGGCGACAAGGTGCAGGCGTTGGTGGCGGCGTCAAAACACTCCACCAGGCGGAAGTCGGTTTCGGTGGCACGCACCACCTCGCCGATGCGGATGGTCTCGGGCTCGGCCAGCAGTCGCAGGCCACCACCGCGCCCGCGGGTGGTCTCGAGCAAGCCCTGGTGGGCCAGATCGTTGACGACCTTCATCAGGTGGTTCTTCGACAACCCGTGCTGTTCGGCCAGCTCACCGATCGTGACCAGGCGGTCCCGGTGCGCCGCGCAGTACATCAGCACGCGCAGGGTGTAGTCGGTGTACTCGGACAAACGCATGGCAACCCTTAAAGATGCACGCAGTGTATTGCTTTGGGGGTGGCAAGTCATTAACATGCATGCATGCTGCATCTTTCGATGAACAGTCCAGGTTGCAGGGTCCGGGGTCGGAGCCCAAGGCCATGAAGCCGGGCCCGTTGGGGTGGGTGGCACAGCCTTGGACGATGCCGCCTCTGCTATGGCATGCGCACGAGATGGTGTACGGCTTTGCGGTGGCCGTGATCGTGGGCTTTCTGCTCACTGCAGGCAAGGCCTGGACGGGCCTGGACGGGCCTGGCGACGCCGCGTGGTGCCACCCTGGCCGCGATGGCGGGGCTGTGGGTCGCAGCGCGGCTTCCAGCCGTGTGGGCGCCGTACCGGTCTACGTCCTGCTTGATGTTGCCTTGCTGCCCTGGGTGGCCGTCGTGCTGATCCGCGTGTTGTTGAAGGCCGGCAACCGGCGCAAGCTTCGATGCCCTGGCCACCGGCCAGTCGCTGCTCTTCGTTCGCGCGCACCGATGAGCCCCGTCGTCACCACGGCCCGGAACAGGATCGAACACCGGCTGGCCGAGCAGAAGCGATGACAGCCCCCGTGCGATCTGCCCTTTCATTGGTCGGCGTGCCCTGAGCATGGCCAAGCCAGGAAAGATCATCCCTATCCAGTCGGCATCGGGTGCAGGTGAAGACGGCGTGCAGTTCGTCTCCATGTACCAGAAGCAGGCGACGATCTACCCGCGTGCCGTGAAGGGGTGGTTCGCGACCTGGCGCTGGGTCTTCGTCTGGTTGACGCAAGGGCTGTTCTACGGATTGCCGTGGTTGCAATGGGGTGGGCGCCAGGCCGTGCTGTTCGACCTGGAGGCCCAGCGCTTCTACATCTTCGGCCTGCTGCTCTATCCGCAGGACCTGATCTTCCTGGCCGCGCTGCTGGTGCTGTCGGCCCTGGCGCTGTTTCTTTTCACTGCGGTGGCCGGCCGGCTGTGGTGCGGCTACACATGCCCGCAAACGGTCTACACAGAGATATTCATGTGGGCCGAGCGCAAGATCGAGGGCGACCGGATCGCGCGTATGCGGCTGGACCAGGCACCCTGGGGCACGCACAAGATCCTGCGCAAGAGCGCCAAGCAAGGGGTGTGGTTGGGCATCGCGCTGGTCACCGGCTTTTGCTTCGTCGGCTATTTCACGCCGATCAGGGAACTGGGCGCCGCCGCAGCGGCCTGGGACATGTCGGCCTGGAACGCCTTCTGGGTGTTTTTCTACGGCGCCGCCACCTACGGCAATGCCGGCTTCCTGCGCGAGCAGATGTGCAAGTACATGTGCCCCTACGCGCGCTTCCAGAGCGCGCTGATCGACAAGGACTCGTTGATCATCACCTACGACGCCGGACGCGGCGACCCCCGAGGCTCGCGCTCGAAGAAGGCCAGCGCCGCCGCGCAGGGCCTGGGCGACTGCGTCGACTGCACCCTTTGCGTGCAGGTCTGCCCCACCGGCATCGACATCCGCAGCGGGCTGCAGAACGAGTGCATCGGCTGCGCGGCCTGCATCGACGTCTGCGACGATGTGATGGACAGGATGGGCTACGCCAAGGGGCTGATCCGCTACTCAACCGAGAACGGCGTCGTGAACGGCTGGACGCGGCTGCAGATGTTCAGGCGTGCGCTGCGGCCGCGTGTGCTGATCTACGCCGCCGTGCTCAGCACGGCCAGCGTCGCTTTCGCGGCCAGTGTGGCACTGCGCAGCCCGTTCAAGTTCGATGTCGTCAAGGACCGCGGCGCGCTGGCCCGTGAGGTCGAGGAAGGCACGATCGAAAACGTCTACCGCGTCCAGATCATGAACCGCACCGAGGTCACGCAGACCTACCGGATTGCCGCGTCCGGCATCGAGGGCCTGGAGGTCCTGGCCACGCCGGCCAGCGCCGGCCCATCCGCAGTGGCGTCGATGTCGGTCAGCCTGCGCCTGCCCTATGCCGCTGCGCAAGGGCTTGCCGGGCGGTCGGTGTCGGTGCTGTTTGCAGTCACGGCCAGCGGTGCCCTGAACGGTACGGGAACGTCGCCAATCCAGTTCGAGAAATCCACCTTCTTCGTTCCGCGTTGATGTGCGGGGCGCCGGTCACGGCGATGATGGCCGGGTGGTATTGCCAGGCCGTTGTCTCGCCCAGGCGCACTTGCCCTTCGCGCCGGGTGGCATACATTGATGGGGGCTGCGACCCATTGCAGCCACATCTGCAACCATCGAAGGACTGACATGGTCACCCGAAAGACAAGCAAAAAATCCGAACTGGCACTGGCCGGGGAGCACCTGGGCACCGCCGCCAAGGAAGTGAGATCGGCGATCACGCACAAGCTCGGCTCCCTGGGCGACAGCGTGATGAAGGGGATGCAAAAGGCCAAGGGCAAGGTGCTGGACAAGAGCGACCTGGCCCAGCGCAAGCTGAGCGGCCTGGTCAAGAAGGCCGAGAAGCAGTTGGCCGGCGCACAGGCGCAACTGTCCCGCGCCGGCGCTGCCGCTGAGCGCTCGGTCAAGGCGGCCGAGAAGAAGCTGGAAGCCACCAGGCGCAGCACGGCCAAGCAGCTGAGCGCGCTGCAGGCCGGTGCCGAACGCAGGGCCCTGGCCCTTCGAAAGGCGCTCGAAAAGGAAGCCGCGGGCCTGAAGAAGGCCGCAGCAGCCAAGGCCGGCGTCGCCAAGAAGGCCGCCTCACGGACCACCGGTTCTGCCGCAGCGGCGGTCAAGAGGCCGGCAACCAGGAAGCCGGCCGCAAAGAGGGCCGCCGTCCGCAAAGCGGTGCCAACGGCCAGCAAGTAGGGTGCACCGGGCAAAGGATTGCAGTCTGGCACGTCCCTGCCAGGACCCCATCCCAACTGGCCCGCCCACGCGGATTGCGGGGTCCAGCCCGACCCAAGGGCGGCGTCCACCTCACCTGCCTTGGCACCAAAGGGCGACAATCCGGCCTGGTTGAACCTCCGGTCCAACGCCGGCTTCTGACGGCAGGCGAACAACGACATGCCCAGCTTCGAACATGTTGGCGGCGATTCCCCGGCCGTTGTGGCGGCCGCCATCCTGGACGATGGTACGCAGGATGTGGATGCGCTGCTGACGCGCATCGTCCTGCAGCAGCTACAAGCTGGCCGTGACGTGCGCGGCTTGCTGATGACCTACCCTGCAGGCCGCGAAGGATGCGCGGCGCCGATGGTGCTGGTGGACCTGGCCACCCGCGACGAGTATCTGGTCTCGCAGCCCCTGGGCAGCGGCTCCACCGCGTGCCGGGCCGACGTTCAGGGTTTTGCGCAGGCCAGCCGGGTGTTGCGCGATGCACTGCAGGCCTCGCCTGACCTGGTCGTCAGCAACAGGTTTGGCGGCCTGGAGTCCGAAGGTGGCGGTTTTGCGGCCGAGTTGCTGGAACTGTTGGCGCATGGCCTACCTGTGCTGACCGTGGTGGCCAGCCGGCATCTGCAAGCCTGGCGCGAATTCACCGGTGCAGCCACCGTCTTGCCCGCCGACGAGGCCGTGGTGAGGGCCTGGTTGACCGAGCACCTGGGATGAGCCTGGTTCAGCGCGCGTTGGGAAAGAACAGCGGCTCGCCGCCGATCCTGTAACTGGCGATCGTGGCCTGGCAGCAGCCAGGTTCACGTCGGCCGCCTTCCAGTAGCGCAGTTCGGCGGCATACGTGCCGCTCTTGTCGCCACGCGAGATGAAGCTGGCCGTGCTGCCGGCCAGCTTCTTCAGCGCCGCATGGATGTCCTTGCCGCGCACGCCGGCGGGGTCGCTCCTGGGGCCGATCAGGATCAAATCGTTGTACATGACAGGCAGGCGCTTGAGGCCAAAGCCCACAGCCACGAATTTCTCCTCGGCGGCCTGGTCGTGCACGAAGACCACATCTGCGTCGCCGCGTCGCGCGCTGTCCAGCGCCCGGCCGGTGCCCAGGGCCACCACGCGCACGCGGATGCCAGTGGCCCGCTGGAAGGCCGGCAGCAGGTGCGCAAAAAGGCCCGATTGTTCGGTGGACGTGGGGGAGGCCATCACGATGAACCTGTCCTGGGCCAGTGCCGGGCCTGCACAAGGCAGGGCCCTGCTCAGGGCCAGCGTGGACAGGGAGGTGCGGCGTTTGCTCTGGTGGATCGACATGCAAGGGGCCTGCGGGTGAAGGATGGGACGGCCGATCGTTGTGGCCACTGGGCCCGGGCGCGATAAGAACAACGCTGCACAGGCGCGCCCCGGTCTCATCCCAGGCGCGAGCTGTCCGATTCGGACCGTTGCGGAGTGCTCCCTACAATGGGTCCGATGCGCATCCTGATGGCCAACGACGATGGTTACCTCGCTCCCGGCATCGCGGCCCTGGTCCAGGCCTGCCGGGGGCTGGGTCACATCGACGTCATCGCACCGGAGCAGAACGCCAGCGGCACGTCCAACGCGCTGACGCTGAGCCGGCCCTTGTCGGTGTTCGAGGCGCGTGGTGACCAGGTGCAGGGTTTCCGGGTCGTCAACGGCACGCCCTCGGACTGCGTGCACCTGGCGCTGACGGGCGTGGTGGCCCAGCGGCCGGACCTGGTGATCTCGGGCATCAACAACGGTGCCAACATGGGCGACGACACGCTGTATTCCGGCACCGTGGCCGCGGCGATGGAGGGCTATCTGTTCGGCGTGCCGGCGATCGCCTTTTCACAGGTCGACAAAGGCTGGGGTGAACTGGAAGCCGCTGCGGCGACGGCACGCAGCGTGATCGACCAGGTGTTGGCCTGCATGCCGCTGGGCGGCGTGCCCTGGCTGCTCAATGTGAACATCCCCAACCGGCCCGATGCGATGCGCCTGCCGCGCCGCGTCACGCGGCTGGGCCGCCGGCACGCCAGCGAAGCCGTGATCCGCCAGACCAACCCGCGCGGCGAAGTCATCTACTGGATCGGTCCGGCTGGCGATGCGCGTGAGTGCGGTGAAGGCACCGACTTCCACGCGGTGGCCCAAGGCTGTGTCTCCATCACGCCGCTGCAGGTCGACCTGACCGACCACGCCAGCAGCGCCCATTGGGCCAGCCGATTGGCCAGCGCATGATCGCGCACTGCCGCCGGCCAGCGCCGACACCGGTGGCCGGGGTGGCCTTGTGACACGGCCGTCGCGTTTTCCGCTGGCGCTGGATCGTATGCATGCCCAGCCCAGGGGCCGTGCGGGTGGGGCTGCCGCGGGCCTGCTGCGTCCGCAGAGTCCCTTGCAACACGCGGCCGAAGTCGCGGCGCGCCAGGTGGCGCCCAGTGGACTGGGCATGGACTCGGCGGCCGTGCGGCAGCGCATGGTGCAGCGACTGCGCGAAGAAGGCGTTTGCCACGAAGCGCTGCTGCAGGCCCTGGCTACGGTGCAGCGCCACCGCTTCGTCGATTCGGCGCTGGCCATCCAGGCCTACGAGGACACGAGCCTGCCCATTGGCTGGCAGCAGACCATTTCCAAGCCTTCGGTGGTGGCGCGTATGTTGGGCCTGCTGTTGCAGGGGCAGGCGGCTCGGGTGCTGGGGCATCTGGGGCGCGTGCTGGAAATTGGCACCGGTTGCGGTTATCAGGCGGCATTGCTGGCGCTCCTGTCGCGCAGCGTGGTCTCCATCGAGCGACTGGGGCCTTTGCATCGGAAGGCGCGCGAGAACCTCGTCGGCGCCCTGGGTGGCGATTTGCGCCTTCTGCATGCCGATGGCCGCCTCGGGCATGCCCCGCACGCGCCCTACACCAGCATCATCGCTGCTGCGGGTGGAGATGCGCTTGCGCCCGCCTGGCTGGACCAACTCGCGGTCGGCGGGCGCCTGGTGGTGCCGATACACGAGGTCAGCCGAGGCGGCCAGGTCCTGGTGGTGGTGGACCGCCGCTCCGACGGCCTGGTCACCGAGCACCTCGATGCGGTGCACTTCGTCCCTCTAAAATCCGGTGCGGAATGACCGAACAAATGCCCATGCCCGATCGACCGTTGCCCGTCGCCATTCGGCCTGCCGCGGGCAGCGCCCTGGCCATCCTGGCGCTGCTGGCCGGCTGCGCTTCGCCCACCCACCGCGCTCCGGTGGAGGACCGCCGTCCTGCCACGCAGAGTGCACCGGTCTCCGCACCGGCGCCTGCACCCGCAGCCGAGCCGGGGGTGGCCAAGCCGGCGGCCCTGCCGGGTGCCGAGAACGCCGGCAAGCCCGGCTACTACACCGTCAAGCCCGGCGACACGCTGATCCGTATCGGCCTCGAAAACGGCCAGAACTGGCGCGACATTGCGCGCTGGAGCGGGCTCGAGAACGCCAATCTGATTGAACCCGGGCAGGTGTTGCGGGTTGTGCCGCCCGCCGCCGATGCGTCTGCCGTTGCGGTCAAGCCGGTTGTGCCTGCGGGGCGCGTGGAGACCCGATCGCTGGACGGCCGCCCGAGCGCCAGTGCTGGCGCCGCCAGTGCGCCGGCAGCCCCTTCTTCTGCCGTGCCGGCCACACCGGCCCCGGCTGCATCGCCGCCATCACCTCAGCCTTCGGTCGCTGCCACGCCACCCAAGGACACCGATGAGGATCTGGGCTGGATCTGGCCGGCCAGCGGCCAGGTTGCGGCAGCTTTCGAAGAAGGCAAGAACAAGGGCCTGGCCATCGCCGGCAAGGCCGGCGACCCGGTGCTGGCCGCTGCGGATGGTCGCGTCGTCTACGCCGGCTCGGGGCTGCGCGGCTATGGCAACCTGATCATCATCAAGCACAACACCACCTTCCTGACTGCGTACGCCCACAACCAGGCCTTGCTGGTGAAGGAGGATCAGGCGGTGCGCAAGGGCCAGAAGATCGCCGAGATGGGCAGCAGCGACAGCGATCGTGTGCAGCTGCACTTCGAGATCCGGCGCCAGGGCAGGCCGATCGATCCGGCACGGCTGTTGCCGGCACGCTGAGTGCGCTGCAGGTGCGGAGTGCCTGGTGAAACGCGATCACACCCAGCCCGAAGTACCGCCTGAAGGCGACCCCGACAGCGCCGCCTACGGCGCGCGGGATGGCGGGCCCGAAGCTGCGGGAGCTCTCGCCGAAGCGACCGAATCGATACCGGCCGAAAACACGACGGACCCTTCCGAGGACGGGGACATCCTGCGCAGCTACCTGCGCGACATCCGTCGGGCCCCCTTGCTCAGTGCGCTGGAAGAGCATGACACGGCGGTGCTGGCCCGGGCGGGCGACTTTGAAGCCCGACAGCGCATGATCGAACGCAACCTGCGCCTGGTGGTCAGCATCGCCAAGCACTACAGCGGGCGCGGCCTGCCCATCAGTGACCTGATCGAAGAAGGCAACCTGGGGCTGATGCATGCCACCACCAAGTTCGAGCCGGAGCGGGGTTTCCGCTTTTCGACCTACGCATCCTGGTGGATCCGCCAGTCGGTAGAACGCGCGGTGGTGCAACAGGCGCGCCTGATCCGCCTGCCGGTGCATGTCATGCGCGACCTGCACCAGGTGCTGAAGGTGCGCCGCAGCCTGGAACTGCGATGCACCGACGGGATGCGCATCTCGGCTTCGGACATCGCGCAGGCGATGGGTCGGCCGGTGCAGGAGATCGCGGAGCTGCTGCGCCAGGCAGAGCACACCGGCTCGCTGGATACCCCCGTGGGGCTGGATGGCGCTGACACGCTGCTCGAACAGGTCCCCGACGATCACGCGGCCGATCCGCTGGCGGTGCGCCTGGGCGACGAGATGCACCACCTGCTGGACGAGGGTCTGGCGACGCTGACGGCGCGCGAACGCGAGGTGCTGTCGGCACGTTATGGCCTGCATGGCAACGAGCCCCAAACGCTGGAAGGCCTGGCCGAGCAGCTCGAACTCACGCGCGAACGGGTGCGACAGATCCAGCACGAGGCGCTGCTCAAGCTGCGTCGGCAGATGGCCCGGCATGGTGTAGGGCGCGAGGACGCGTTCTGATCCTGCAGTCGGCCGGGATAATCCGGCCGATGGAATCAGCAGTGGATTGGCTGGAGGTCGAGTCGCTGGACCTCGAAGCTCAGGGGGTGGCCCACAGGTCGGCCGGAGAAGGGCAGGGCAAGGTCGTCTTCATCGAAGGGGCTCTGCCGACCGAACGCGTGCGTATGCAGGTCGTGCGGCGCAAGAACAACTGGGAGCAAGGTCCGATGACCGCCCTGCTGCGCGAGAGCGCACAGCGCGTGCGACCGGGTTGCCCGCATTTCGGGCTGCACGCAGGCGCCTGCGGCGGCTGCAAGATGCAGCACCTGCATGCGGCAGCGCAGGTGGCCGTCAAGCAGCGTGTGCTGGAAGACAACCTTTGGCACCTGGCCAAGGTCAAGGCCGAACGCCTGCTTCGCCCCGTCCAGGGCCCGAGCTGGGGCTACCGGGACCGGGCCCGCTTGTCCGTGCGCTTCGTGCCCCGGAAGGGGGAGGTGCTGATCGGATTCCACGAGCGCAGGTCGCGTTACGTGGCGGACATGCGCGTGTGTCCGGTACTGCCGCCGAAAGTGGGCGGCATGCTGCTGCCGCTGCGCCGGCTGATCGGCACGATGGACCAGCGCGACCGGCTGCCGCAGATCGAACTGGCCGCCGCCGAGGGCATCACGGCCCTGGTCCTGCGGCACCTGGAACCGCTGACGGCGGCCGACCTGGGGCGTCTGCGCGCCTTCGGTGCCGAGCACGGCGTGCAATGGTGGCTGCAGCCCAAGGGCCCGGAGACGGTGCACCGGCTGGACGAAGGGGGCGTCGTGCTGGCCTATAGGCTTGCCGAGTTCGGCCTCACCATGCCCTTCAAGCCGACCGACTTCACCCAGGTCAATCCGCACATCAACCGCGTGCTGGTCGAGCGGGCGGTGCGGCTGCTGGCGCCGGGGCCCGAGGAGCGGGTCATCGACTGGTTCTGCGGCCTGGGCAACTTCACCTTGCCGCTGGCGACGCGCTCGCGCCAGGTGCTGGGCATCGAAGGCAGCGAGACCCTGGTCGCCCGGGCGCGCAGCAACGCGCTGGCCAACGCCCTGGCGGCGCGCACGGCCTTTGAGGTGCGCAACCTCTTCGAGCTGGGTGCCGATGATCTGCGCGCACTGGGCGTGGCCGGTGCTTGGCTGGTGGATCCGCCACGCGAAGGTGCCTTCGCGTTGGCCAAGGCGCTGGCAGAGCTGAAGGGCAGCCCAGGCTGGACTGCGCCGCGGCGCATCGTCTACGTCAGCTGCAATCCCTCCACGCTGGCCCGTGATGCCGGATTGCTGGTGCACCAGGCCGGCTACCGCTGTTCGCTGGCGGGCGTCGTGAACATGTTCCCGCACACGGCACACGTGGAGAGCATGGCGGTGTTCGACCGCGTCGACGAATGAACAAGGGGCCCCGCAGGGCCCCCGGTCTTGATCGGAGATCCGGCTTCAGTCGCGCTCGCCGCCGAAGATGCCGAGCAGCGCCAGCAGATTGCTGAACACGTTGTACAGGCTCAGGTAGACACCCAGCGTGGCGGTGATGTAGTTGGTTTCTTCACCGTCCTGCACGCGCTTGAGGTCGTACAGGATGAAGGCCGAGAAGATGCCGATGGCCAGCACCGACAGGGTGATCATCAACGCACTGCTCTGGATGAACACGTTGGCGATGCCCGCCACCAGCAGCATGATGGCGCCGATGAACAGGAACTTGCCCATCGAGCCCAGGTCGCGCTTGATGATCGTCGTCAGCGAGGCCATGCCGAAGAAGATGGCGCCGGTGCCTGCAAAGGCCATCATGATCAGGCTGCCACCATTGGCCAGCCCCAGCACCGCACCCAGCAGACGCGACAGCATCAGGCCCATGAAGAAAGTGAAGGCCAGCAGGATCGGTACCCCGGCGGCTGAGTTCTTGAACTTCTCGATCGCGAACATGAAACCGAAGGCGCCGACCAGGAAGACCATCAAGCCCACGCCGCCCGTGAGAGCCCGCATGGCGCCGGTCTGCACGCCGATCCAGGCACCCAGCACCGTGGGCACCATCGAAAGTGCCAGCAGCCAGTAGGTATTGCGCAGCACGCGGTTGCGTTCGGCGGCCAGCGCGCCGCTACCGGCGAGGCCAGGATAGTTTTGCACGCTCTGATTCATGAAACCTCCAAGGTGATGGACCCGGAATTCGAGTCGAAGCCGGATTCTAAGTTCCGCATCGGAGGGCGGGAATGGCCCCACGGGCCCGGGAGGATTGGTATCGTCGCTGTCATGAACAACAAGCCCACCCTCACCGCCGAAGACGCGCGTGCCATCGCCGCCGCGGCCGAAGCCGAAGCCACGCGTAACGCCTGGCAGGTCACCATCGCCGTCGTCGATGACGGTGGCCACCTGCTGTGGCTGCAGCGGCTGGAAGGTGCAGCCCCGATCTCGGCCGAGATCGCGCCGGCCAAGGCCCGCACCGCTGCCCTGGGCCGCCGCGAGAGCAAGGTCTACGAGGACATGATCAACCAGGGACGCACCTCCTTCCTCAGCGCACCAACCCTGCGGGGCATGCTCGAAGGCGGGGTGCCC
>WBZS01001881.1_pt1 | contig 10968 bp, 10 predicted proteins | sample 5204201 | NCBI WGS metagenome assembly WBZS01 (sample SAMN12344357, study PRJNA552823) | activated sludge metagenome | biome: Activated sludge suspended growth; feature: Nitrification reactor; material: Wastewater; isolation source: activated sludge from nitrification reactor of wastewater...
AGGTCATTTTCTCGACTTCTTCCTGAATGCTGGAGCCGAGCGCCGAGTTGCCGATGTTGGCGTTGATCTTGGTCAGAAAGTTGCGGCCGATGATCATCGGCTCGGTTTCGGGGTGGTTGATGTTGTTCGGGAGGATGGCGCGTCCGCGGGCGATTTCGGAACGCACGAATTCGGGCGTGATCTCGTGCGGAATCGAAGCGCCGAAGCTCTGCCCCGGATGCTGGCGGCAAAGCACTGCGGCCAGCTTTTGTCCCTGCGGACCTGAGGCCAATAATTGCTCAACATAAGCCGCGCGGTTGTTGTTCTCGCGAATGGCGATATATTCCATCTCCGGCGTGATGATGCCGGCACGGGCGTAATGCATGTGGCTGACGTTCTTGCCCGCCTTGGCGCGCAAGGGCTTACGTTGCAATCCGGGAAAACGCAGTTCGTCGAGGCCTTTATCGTCGGCGCGCTGACGGCCAAAGTCGGAGGTCAGGTCGGTAAGTGTCTCGGTATCGCCGCGCTCGGCAATCCATTGCGCGCGCAAAGCCGGCAGTCCTTTGCGGATGTCGATTTTGGCCTGCGGATCGGAATAGGGACCGGAGCAGTCATAAACGTAGATCGGCGGATTCTTCTCGCCGCCGAACATGGTCGGCGTGTCATCCTGGGAAATTTCACGCATCGGCACCTGTATGTCCGGACGGCTGCCGGCGACATAGACCTTGCGCGAATTCGGCAGCGGCTTGATGGCTGCCGCATCCACGTGGGCATCGGAGGCGAGGAATTTTTCGTTGGCGTTCATGGTGTTTCCTTGGGATAAGGCGTTACAGCCGGCGTAACTACGGATGGGACAAATGCGCCAAGAAAAGCGCAAATAACAAAACGTCAAAAACATGTCGGGGGTATCGGGCGGGGCGGGGCGGGGTGGGGCGGAAACCTTGCCCCTTCCGCTTCCCTACGACGGCATGACCCGTACAGGTTCAAAGGGACTATCTCAGCAGCGCAAAGAAGGCGCGGCACCCCTAACGTGAAGGTTCAACTTACTGGAATTGCACGCTTTAAGCAATACATGTGTCTCTTTGAGACACCCCGCCTGAACTTTGTTCCCGGCGCTTTTGAAAATTCGACTAAAGTTTCCGCCCGATCTTCCGTGAGAAGAGAGATGTACGCCATACGAATCGCTGGAGTCTGATCATGGGCATCAAGCCTCTTTTGTCATTTATCCTGCTGGCGTTGCCGGTGGTGTGTTCGGCGGCCTGGCAGTTGGTGACCACCGAACAGGGCAAGCGAGTGGAAATCGACCGCGCCAGCATCATCGTCGATCCGGGCGGCGAGTCAATGGCCAAGGGGCGTATCGTGCTCGACAAGCCGATCGTCGACCCAAAAACCTCGGCGTCCTACCGCATCATCGAAGTGTTGAATCGTTTCGATTGCAATGAGCGCACCCACGCTACGCTAAGACGCAGCTATTTCAAGGAAGAGGGCGAGTTACTGCGCCAGGAGGAGGTGAAGTCGCCGATCGACATGCCGGTTCGCTCGGGTTCGCCCGACGACAAGCTGTTACGCGAGGTGTGCCGACCGCAGACGCGTGGCGATGCGACGCTCTCAGCCAGCATGACGGCAGACAAGGTCAACGAGGCCGCTGGCGGGTTGCGCAAGTTGAATGAGGAACTCGTCGAAAAGGAAGTTCAGAAGGAGTTGAAGGGCTTGACTTCCCCCTCCGGACCGGCAAGGCCAGCAAGCGCTGCACGGAAGAAGTCCGACACCAGACACAGTACGGCATCGGCTCGTGAGAAGAAGCCTGCGGCGCCCGCCACGACCAATGTCGCGACCAATATTCCATGGTCGTATGAAGGTACGGGCGGCCCGGATACTTGGGGCAGACTCAAGCCCGAATTCGCGTCGTGCAGCAGCGGCCGCCGCCAATCCCCCATCGATTTGCGCGACGGCATCGCCGTCGATCTTGCGCCCATTCAATTCGTCTATCGCCCGGCGACATTCCGGGTCTCGGATAACGAGCGAAACATGCAGATTGCCGTGTATGGCGGCGGCTTGAATCTGCTTGGAAAGAACTACGAATTGATCCGGATGCAGTTTCACCGACCTTCCGAAATCACCATCAAGGGCAAGAGATTCGCCATGGAGGCGCAACTGTTGCACAAAGCGGACGACGGAAAGCTGGCTATCGTTTCAGTGCTGCTTGACCAAGGCATGGAAAACCCGGTCGTGCAAATGGCTTTGAACAACCTGCCGCTCGAGAAAAGTTTCGAGGTCGCTCCCCCGTCGCAACGAATCGATGTTTCCGGCTTGTTGCCTGAAAACCGGCGCTACTACACCTTCATGGGTTCGCTGACCACGCCGCCATGCACCGAGGAAGTGCTGTGGCTGGTGCTCATGCAGCCGCAACAGATTTCACCTGAGCAGTTGGCTATTTTCGAGCGTCTCTACAAACCCAATGCGCGGCCCATACAGCCGGGTTTCGGCCGTCTCATCAAGGAATCGCGCTAGGCGGTTCATCGCCGCATCGTGAGATTATCGGACGAGCGCTGGCGCGTAACCGGAACACGCCGTTGTTTACAGAGTCATATTCAAGCGTTATGTTGACTATGGCGCCGTGCTACTTGCGCTGTGCTGACCCGTGACCGACTTACGCCCGATCAAAACAGCCACATCCAGGAGGTAACAAATATGAAAATGAAGATGAATGGTTTATGCATGCTGACGCTGCTCGCTACAGCCGTCTTATCCGCCCCGGCTCTTGCCCAGGACGCCGGTACGCTCAAGAAAATCAAGGAAACCGGCGGCATCACACTTGGCCACCGCGAATCTTCGATTCCTTTTTCTTACTACGACGACAAGCAAAATGTCATAGGATATTCGCATGAAATCATGCTCAAGATCTTGGACGCGATCAAAGCTGATTTGAAATTGCCCAAGCTCGAAGTCAAGCTACTTCCCGTCACTTCGGCTAACCGCATCACGCTGATTCAGAACGGTGTCGTCGATATCGAGTGCGGTTCGACGACCAACAATACCGAACGCCAGAAGCAAGTGTCTTTTTCCAATACCATTTTCGTCATCGGAACCCGGTTACTGACGAAGAAGGATTCAGGAATCAAGGACTTTCCGGACCTCGCCGGGAAGAACGTCGTGACCACTGCCGGTACGACGTCCGAACGACTGCTGCGCAAAATGAACGAAGACAAGAACATGAAAATGAACGTGATATCGGCCAAGGATCACGGCGAGTCCTTCCTGACGCTGGAAACCGGCCGCGCCGTGGCCTTCATGATGGACGACGCGCTGCTCTACGGCGAAACGGCGAAGGCCAAGCGCCCGGCAGACTGGGTAGTAGTGGGAACTGCACAATCTGAAGAAGCCTACGGTTGTATGTTGCGTAAGGATGATCCTGCATTCAAGAAAGTCGCCGATACGGCCATCGCCAAACTCATGACTTCAGGCGAAGCTGTGAAAATCTACGACAAATGGTTCTTGAACCCCATTCCGCCAAAAGGCTTGAATCTCAACATGCCGATGTCCGACGAAATGAAGGCCTTATACAAATCGCCGAACGACAAAGCATTCGAGTAATGTAGCACCCGCAGGCTGACACTCCCCTGTCAGCCTGCTAAATTAGAAGGCGGCAACTCGGGGGCATTTTTCAACTCGAAATCTGTGGGGGAAGTCATGGGGTATCACTGGAACTGGGGTGTATTTCTTCAGCCATCGGCGACGGGAGATGACACCTACCTTGGCTGGATGCTCTATGGCTTCAAAATGACCATCGGACTGTCGCTGTCTGCATGGATCATGGCCCTGATTCTGGGTGCCGTCATCGGGGTTCTGCGTACTGTCCCGAACAAGGTGCTCTCCGGTTTCGCCATGGGCTATGTCGAGCTGTTTCGCAATATTCCCCTGCTGGTTCAGCTGTTTCTCTGGTATTTCGTCTTGCCGGAGCTCTTGCCTGCCAGCCTGGGCAATGCCTTTAAGCAGAGCAATCCGATCGTTCAGCAGTTCCTGGCCTCAATGCTTTGTCTCGGGCTGTTTACCAGCGCTCGCGTCGCCGAGCAGGTGCGTTCCGGAATCAATTCGCTGCCGCCCGGCCAGAAGAACGCCAGTCTGGCCATCGGCTTCACCCTGTCGCAAACCTATCGTTACGTCATGTTGCCGATGGCATTTCGCCTGGTCGTACCGCCGCTGACTTCGGAATTCCTCAACATCTTCAAGAATTCGGCGGTATGTTCGACCATTGGACTGCTTGAACTAGCCGCCCAGGGACGACAGCTGGTCGATTACACGGCGCAACCCTACGAATCGTTCATCGCCGTAACTGTGGCTTACATGCTGATCAACGTCGTCGTGATGTTTGGCATGCGCTGGGTGGAAGCCCACGTGCGGGTTCCCGGTTATATCGGAGGCAAATGACATGTACGAATTCGACTGGTCCTCCATTCCCGGTGCTTTGCCCTACATGGCGCAAGGCATGAAAATATCCCTGGAAATCACGGTTACTGCGGTTCTTGTCGGTATCGTCTGGGGAACGGTGCTGGCCATGATGCGTCTTTCTTCAATTACTCCGTTGTCGTGGTTCGCCGCGGCTTATGTCAACTTCTTCCGCGCCATTCCGCTGGTCATGGTGCTTTTATGGTTCTTTCTGATCATTCCACACCTGCTCGAAACGCTGTTCGGATTCCCACGCGGCAGCGACATGCGACTGGGATCGGCCATTGCGGGGTTTTCGCTGTTCGAGGCTGCCTATTACTCCGAAATCATTCGCGCTGGAATTCAATCGGTGCCCAAGGGCCAGATGGCGGCGTCCAATGCGCTCGGGATGAGCTACGGACAATCGATGCGGCTTGTCGTTCTCCCCCAGGCCTTTCGCAACATGGTTCCCTTGCTGCTAACGCAAGGCATCATCCTGTTTCAGGACACGTCGCTGGTCTATGTGTCGGCGCTGGCCGATTTCTTTGGCGCGGCCTACAAGGTCGGCGACCGCGACGGACGTCTTGTCGAAATGCTGCTTTTCGCCGGCGCCGTCTATTTTGTCATCTGCTTTGCTTTCTCGCAGCTGGTGCGCTACTACCAGAAGAAACTCAAAACGGCCTGAAATCCGAAGAATACGTCCCCCGGAGAACCCCCAATGATTTCAATGAACAAGGTCAGCAAACACTACGGCGCCTTTCAGGTCCTGACCGATTGCACAACCCACGTGAATAAGGGTGAAGTCGTGGTGGTTTGCGGCCCCTCGGGGTCTGGCAAATCAACACTGATCAAATGCGTCAATGGTTTGGAGCCTTTTCAGGGGGGACAAATCACGGTGAACGGCGTATCGGTTGGCGATCCGAAGACAAATCTGTCGAAATTGCGCGCGCAAGTCGGCATGGTGTTCCAGAACTTCGAGCTGTTCCCGCACATGACCATCATCGAAAATCTGACCGTTGCCCAAATCAAGGTGCTGGGCCGCGACCAGCACGAAGCAGAAGCGAAGGGGATGCAGCTTCTTGATCGTGTCGGCCTCAAAGTGCAAGCCTTGAAATACCCGGGGCAACTGTCCGGCGGACAGCAGCAACGCGTGGCGATTGCCCGCGCGCTGGCCATGGATCCGATCTGCATGTTGTTCGACGAACCGACCTCGGCGCTCGATCCCGAAATGATCAACGAAGTGCTCGATGTCATGACCGAACTGGCGCAGGAAGGCATGACCATGATGTGCGTGACGCACGAAATGGGTTTTGCCAAACGCGTCGCGCACCGGGTGATCTTCATGGATGTCGGGCACATCGTCGAAGACGACAGCAAAGAGGCTTTCTTTGCCAACCCGCGTTCCGAACGTGCGCAACAGTTCCTGGCAAAGATCCTGCATCACTGAGACCGACACGCACTCCCACTTTCTCGCCGTGGGCTCTACGGCCCGCTGGTAGCTATCCCGAAGCCATCGCCATGCAAACCAGAACGTTCAACGCCTCCATAGGCTTTCTCCTGCTTCTGCTGATTTCGGGTTGCGCGCCGTTTGCGCAATATCGCACCCAGTACGACTTGTGTACGAATCCGGATGTTGTGCTGTCGAAGGACTGTGAGAAGCACGCATTGCAACAGCTTCCCACGGGCGAGGGGGCCGATTACCTGCTTGGTTTCATCGAATTCGACGACCAGGGCCAGTTGTGGGACCGCAAGCAGATGCGCGCCATCCTGGACCGTTTCGAACTGGAGTCGGCCAGCCAGGACTTGTTGATGGTGGCTTTCGTGCATGGCTGGAAGCATAGCGCTGCGCCCGGCGATGGCAATATCGAAACCTTTCGCAAGGTGCTCGCCCGGTTGACCCTGAACGAAGCCCAGATCAGCCGCCAGACGGGCAAACCGGCACGACGGGTCGCGGGCTTATATCTCGGCTGGCGTGGCGGCACGGTGAGCGTGCCTGTCGTCGAAAACCTGACTTTTTGGGAGCGGAAGAATACGGCCCAAAAAGTCGGCCATGGCGGAATGACGGAAGTGTTGAGTCGGCTGGAACAGATCAAGCGTGACAAAGACAGCGTCGAGCCACCGGAACGTCGCGCGACACGCCTGGTCGTGATCGGCCATAGCTTTGGTGGCGCCGTCGTGCACAACGCCCTGGGGCAGATTCTGGAAAGCCGTTTTGTGCGCACCGTCGGCCCGGCAGGCGTTCAAAGCGATGTGGAAGGCTTTGGCAATCTCGTGCTGCTCATCAACCCGGCATTCGAAGCCAGCCAGTTCGCGGCGCTCAGCGACATGTCAGCGGAGCGGGGCAGCTATTTCAAGACCCAACTGCCGGTCATTGCCATCCTGACCTCAGAGGCGGATTACGCCACCCGGTACGCTTTCCCTGCGGGTCGCAAGCTGTCAACGCTGTTCGAGAAGACACACGATACGGCACGCTGGAATGCGGTTGGCCACCATGAAGAAGCAATCGCCGAAAATGAAGCAAATGTCAGTGCGGTTGGCCATTTTGCGCCGTATCGCACGCACTGGCTTTACCCGGTAAAGCTTGTCGACCGGGGCAGTACGTCCGTACTGACCAGCAGCGAAAGCTTGCGCTCTGCATTACTGGCCGCCGCGTCGTGGGAGAACGACCGCCCAGGAAGCAAGATTCCTTTTGCCGATCTGATTTTGGAGCGCACCGCGACCTCGGCCGGACGCAACCCCAACATGGTCATTTATGTAGACAGGCAACTGATTGCCGACCACAACGACATCGATGACGAACGAATTATCGAATTCATCAAGCAACTAATCCTGATTTCAACCCTGTCGAAGGAAACCAGGGCCACCGCAAGCAAGGCAATGCAGATAGCGCCGATGACGCATTGATCCGGCGTGATGGCGCAGTGCGCCGATGCCTTTCCCTCCGGGGGCGTCAGCGAACAGAGGCGTCGTCCTGGCCGAACAAGACGCGTTTCGACGCGTCATCGACGACCGGCGCGGTATTGATTTCCTTGGCCCGGGCGTAAGCCCTTATGGTCGCCGGGCGTAGCCGCAGCCGCTCGAACCACTGCGACAGATGGACAAAGTGCTCCAGTGTTTGTTGCTGTCGCTGATGCGGAACAACCCACGGATAACAGGCCATGTCGGCGATCGAGTATTCGCCAGCGATAAAATCCCGGCCGTCGGCAAGCTGTTTGTTCAACACGGCGTATAGCCGCGAAGTCTCTTTCACATAACGGTCGATCGCATAGGGTATTTTTTCAGGCGCGTATTGGACGAAGTGATGGTTTTGCCCGGCCATCGGCCCGAGACCGCCCATCTGCCAGAAGAGCCATTGCAGCACGAGGTTTCGGCCACGCATGTCCTGCGGGATGAAACGATGAATCTTGTCGGCCAGGTACAGCAGGATAGCGCCGGACTCGAATAGCGTCACCGCGTCACCGCCATCGGCCGGCGCGTTGTCGACGATGGCCGGAATGCGATTATTGGGCGATATACGCAGGAATTCAGGGTTGAATTGTTCGCCCCTGCCGATATTCACCGGCACAATGCGATACGGCAGCCCGGATTCTTCCAGGAATAACGTGATTTTGTGGCCGTTGGGGGTTGTCCAGTAGTAGAGGTCGATCATTGAAATGGTCCGTTCCAGTCAGACAGCGAGTCGAGCGTCGCGAGTGAATCTTCCATCGACGTCAGAGACCTTACCCGGTTCCGCCGCTTAAACGCAGGTATCGATTGGGTTATACGGCCTCGACCCTGTGCCAAGATTATTCGTTGAATCCCCATTGCCCGATGTGGTCACATTGTATGCTTGAATGCGCCTTATCATCGCCGACCCGGAGCACGTGAAGTCACAAGCATTCTGCTGTGAATGCTGCAACAGACATTCGCGTTCCAGTGAAGCTGAAATTGAATAACGCGTGAGGATCGATCTTCAACTGACAATGGCCATGCTCAACCCCTCTTGACGCTAAGCCGCATGGTTTTCAAGGAGAACGGGATGATTTTCGAACAGATTGCCACCGGCGGCTGCCAGTCCTATCTGATCGGTTGCAGTGAAACCAGCGGGGCGGCGCTGATCGATCCGGAATTGAGCCAGATTGATCACTATATTGCGCTCGCGGCTCGGGACGGCTTGCGTATCCGCTACCTGATCGACACCCATACCCACGCTGACCATTTCACGGCGACCAAGCAACTTGCACAACAGCTGGACGTTCCCGTGGTAATGCATCGAGCAAGTTCGGCGCCGTTCGTTGACATGCGGATCGGCGATGGCGAGATGATCGTCGTCGGCAAGCTGCGCTTGCAGGCCTTCCACACGCCGGGGCACACCAGTGATTCAATGTGCCTGCGTGTCGAAGACTGCCTGTTCACTGGCGATACCCTGCTGATTGGTGCGACGGGCCGCACCGACTTGCCGAGCGGCGATCCGGAAGCGCTCTACGACAGCCTGTTCAATCGTCTGCTGCGGCTGGACGCAAACCTCAAGGTGTTTCCGGCGCACGACTACAAGGGGCGACAAGGTTCGACGATCGGGCAGGAACTGGCGACCAACCCGCGCCTGCAGACGCGCGAACGCGCCGCTTTCGTCGAGATGATGCGCAACCTCAATCTTTCCATGCCGACGCATGTTACCGAGGCCTTGCGAACCAATATGAGCGGCGGGAAATCCGTCGCGCAGTTGCTCGCCGAAGCCGCGGCGTGCGTGCCGTTCATGGCGCTCGAAGAGCTCAAGGCACGCCTCGAAGCGGCAGAAGAAGACTTGATCGTGCTCGACGTGCGTGAGCGCGAAGCGTACGAAGCCGGCCACATTCCCGGTGCACGCGCGCTGCCTCGCGGACAGCTGGAATTGCGCGTCAACCAGGAACTCCCGGACCCGACCCGTCGCATCCTCACCTGTTGCGAGCTGGGTTATGTCTCGACGCTTGCTGCCGCCACCTTACGCCAGATGGGATTCCGCCATGCGGTCGCATTGGACGGCGGGATGAAAGCCTGGCGCGAGGCCAGTTACGCGATAAGGGCAGGACGTGAACCGTAACACGCCAGAGGCGGCACTTGAGCCCCCGATGGTTGAAGTAGTCATCGAGATTCCGCGCGGCAGTTTTCTCAAACGCGGATCCAACGGCCATATCGATTTCGTTTCTCCGCTGCCTTGCCCGTTCAATTACGGTTCGGTACCGAAACTTCTGGGGCTTGATGACGATCTGTTGGATGCGCTGGTGCTTGGGCCGCGGCTGGACGTTGGTACCCGCCTGCGCGTCCAGGCGTGGGGGGCCGTTACGCTGATCGACCGCGGCATGCGGGACGATAAACTGGTCTGTAGCGAATACGCCCCCAGCCTGCCGATGCGCGACGCTGTGCTGCGCTTCTTTCGCTTGTATGCAAAATGCAAGGGGCTGCTGAATTTCTACCGCCGACGCCCAGGGCTCAATGCCTGTGCGGGTTGGTGCGAGGCGACGGACGCGCTGGCGCGCGCGCGTCCGCGATCCGATTCATGGACAGGATCGACCATTGCGTTCTGATTCAGCGTGGGCGGCATTGTTCCTATTGCTTATGTGCCCGTCGTCTTGATACTCAGCACCACGATGAGCGCAAGCATCAGGAGAAAAGAAACGGCTTTCCAGAACAGCACCGGATGACGTTCGATCAGTGGCGCACGCGTCTTGTTCAGAAACGCGCTGTTCGGATGATGCAAATCGTATATGAACTCGGAGAGTTCGCCGTAGCGCTTGAACGGGTCGGGGTGTACTGCCTTTTTGATTGCCTCGTCGATCCATGCCGGGATCTCGCGATCGTCGCGCAGCACGGATTCATACACCAGCTTTCTTTGAGCGGCCCGCGTTCTGGATTTTGGCACCGCAACCCCATAGGGCAATTTCCCGGATAGCATTTGATAGGCGATGATCCCGAGAGAAAAGATATCCGAGCGCGACGAACCGCTTTCTCCGAGAAAATACTCGGGTGCCGCGTATTGTGCGGCACCCAGCAGGTTGATCTGCTCGATCGGCGAGGCAATCTCCATCATGCCCGCGACCCGCGTCGCACCAAAATCAATGATCTTGAGCGTTCCGGTATGGTCGATCATGACATTGTCCGGCTTCAAGTCCTGATGCAGCATTTCCAGGCGGTGGAATGCCTGCAGACCTTTGGCGATTTGATCGATAAACCGCCGCACCGTATCCAGCTCTGGCTTGGGGTTGTCGAGCATCCACTGGGCCAGCGTCTGGCCCTCAATGTATTCTGTGGCGACATAGATGAAGTTGCGCTTTCGAGTCTGCAGACAGGGCTTCAACACATGCGCACAGTTGATTCGCCGAGCGATCCACTCTTCCATCAAGAACCGTTCGAGGTAAGCCGGGTCTTCCTGAAGGTCGATGGACGGCGTTTTGATGACGACCTTCTGCTGCGTTTCTCCATCTACCGCCAGGTAGATGTGACTGCGACTGCTGGCGTGCAACTCCCTGATGATTTGGTAGCCATCGAAAATCGCGCGCGCGTCCAGCAAGGGCGCGAAAGGCAGTTCGGATAGTTGCCGGAAAATCT
>WBZS01002579.1_pt1 | contig 10963 bp, 8 predicted proteins | sample 5204201 | NCBI WGS metagenome assembly WBZS01 (sample SAMN12344357, study PRJNA552823) | activated sludge metagenome | biome: Activated sludge suspended growth; feature: Nitrification reactor; material: Wastewater; isolation source: activated sludge from nitrification reactor of wastewater treatment...
GGCCGTCCAGCCGCCGTCGACGATGAGGGTCTGCCCGTTGACGAAGCCCGCCGCGTCGGAGGCCAGGAACAGGGCGGCGGCGGCGACGTCCTCCGGATAGCCCGCGCGGCCGATGGGAATGGCCGTGGCCCACTTCTCCGCGTAGCGCGGTTCATCGCGCAGGTTGCGCTCGTTGACGATGGAGCCGGGGGCGATGGCATTGATCGTAATGCCGTAGGGACTCAGCTCCACCACAAGGTTGCGAGCCAGCATCCGCACGCCGGCCTTGGTCATGCCGTAGGCCGACAGGTGCTTGACGGCCTGCACGCCGGTGACCGACGCGGTAAGTACAATGCGCCCACCGCGCCCCTGACGAATCATCTGGCGGGCGGCAGCCTGGGTCAGGAAGTAGGTTCCCTTGAGGTTGACGGCCACCACCCGGTCGAAGCTATCCTCGCTGGTGTCGAGGAACGCCCCCCAGGTGGTGATGCCCGCGTTGCAGCAGCAGATGTCAAGGCCGCCGAAAGTGTCGACGCAGCCCTCGACCATCGCCTGGCAGTGGGCGACGACGGCCGAGTCGCCGCCGAAGGCGACCGCCCGTGCGCCCGTGTCCCGCAACCCGGCCGCGGCCTGCTCGGCCAGGTCGGCGTCGATGTCGTTGATGAGCACCGCCGCCCCCGCCCGTGCGAAGGCCGTCGCCATCGCCAGCCCGATGCTCGTCCCTGCCCCCGTGACGAGGGCGACCTTGCCGGTCAGGTCGGTCATGTAGCCTCTCTCATGCTTATCTGGCTGTAGCTGTCCTTCGAGCCTCAAGGGCCTGCCAAAGGCCAATGAAGTCCCGCCAGCTCGCCGCTTCTGACTCGAGTTTGGCTCGGCGGATAATGGGATTTCCGACAATGTTGAACAGTCGGTAGCCATAGAGGCGATCAACGGTATCCAAGTCGATGATTCCATCGTCGACCATGACCTTGATGCGCTCAAACAACCCCATGTACTGTTCCACCATGATCCATTCAGCTTGCGTAGCTGGACCATGAGTCTCATCTGCCCATCCGCCACCAGGCCGCAGACGCCTATGCACTTCTTGGTGCCGCTGGAAGGCGTCATCGAGCCGAAGCAGGAAATCGCCCTTCGCCGTCTTCTGGCCTGCGCGTAGCTGAAGCGCCGCATACCATACGCCGACGAGCGTAATGAGCACAGCGATGGCAGCTACAAGCGCATTCACCATCTCCCATTCCATCGTCGTTCCTCCGACACCAATTCACGTTGGTGTGAATACGCTGGTAATAGGTCTACAGCCCCGTTGTCATGCCGCCTGCATTACGCAAGACGACTCAGGGTAGCCTCGTGACCATCGACTGTCACCCCGACGATAGGAGGGGCCTCCGGGGCGACCACAGCAGAGATGCCTCCTGCCGTCGGCATGACAGTCGATGGTGTCTTGCCTGCCTCATGCCCATCAGGGTATGGGTCTCGGAGTGACGGTCGAACGAGTGTAGCTTAACGTGACCTCCGCCCATGGGCGGTATAACACTTCTTCCCGTCGTGGCTTCGTGCCTTCGTGTCCTTTGTGATTATCAACGGCAGATGGCCTGAGAACTTGGTTACAGCCCAACGGTGGTCGGTGGTCCGTGGTCGGTGGTCATCGGACGTAGAAGAACAGTTCCCCCGCCTGGAGCCAGTGGTACTTCTGGCGTGGGTAGCGACGGTCCATGTCCTCGGCCAGCATGGCCGGGCTGAGGCGGTTGCCCGCAAACAGGTCGTTGTGAAGCGGCAGGAACACGTCCGCGCCGAGGGCCGCCACCACGTCGGCCGCCTCCTGGGGATACAGGTTGCCCACGATGTCCCGCTGCTCGCGCCAGTAGTCGCGCCCGTTGACGGGCAGCGCGGCAATGTCCACCCGCTGGCCCTGTAGCGCGGCCAGCAGCTCGGGGATGAGAATCGTATCGCCGGAGTGGTAGACGGTCACGCCGTTGAGGCTGACCAGATAGCCCAGGTAGCGATGGTGGCCCACCGTGTCGCGCTCGACGGCGTAGTGGGCGGCCGGGATAGGGATGACAGTCAGCGCGCCCAGAGTCAGCGGCTGCCCCACCGGCGCGGTGTGGACCCGGTTATCGCTCACGCCCGCCGCCTTGAGGATGGCGCGGCTCCACGACGAGCCGACGAACACCGCCTGGGGTGAGGCCTTCGCCAGCGGGCCGACCGTCGCGGCGTCGGTGTGGTCCAGGTGGTCGTGGGTCAGCAGCACGACGTTGGCGTTCGTGACACGGTCGGGCGCGAGGGGCGGCGGGAACATGCGTTTGAAGGGTTCGGGCGGCGCGCCAGCCGGGTTGGTCTCGCCGGTCAGGTACGGGTCGATGTAGACGACCGTGTCGCTGCCCTTCAGGATCAGGCCCGCCTGGCCGAGGAACCACACGGCCAGGGCGTCGGTCGGGACGGGCAAGCGGTCAATCTGGCGCAGCAGCGCGGAGCCGGTAGGCATGGGGGTACGCACCTCATTTCACGTGGAAGCTCGTCCTGGTATCTGATGCGTGATGCGTGAGACATCACTCTCCAATCTCTCTTCTCACGTTTCACCGATCACGTTTCACGCATCCCGCTGCTCATCTCCCCCCGTAAGTCCATCTCCATCTGGCGGCGGATCTCGGCGGGTGGGTAGCCCTTGCTGGACAGGTAGAACAGCTTGGTGAGGGCAGCCTCGGTGGTCATGTCGTGGCCGCTGATGACGCCCGCCCGCGCCAGCGCCGCGCCTGTGGCATAGCCACCCAGATCGACCGTCCCCGACAGGCACTGGCTACAATCGACGATGACCACGCCGCGCGCCGTCGCCTCGGCCAGGGCCTCCAGGAAAGCGGCATCCTGGTCGGGACCGTTGCCGACGCCGTAGGCTTCCAGCACCAGCCCGACCAGGGGCGGGGCCAGAATGTGACGCACGAAATCGGCGGCGATGCCGGGGAACAGGCGCAGCGCGCCGACACGCGGTTCACCCAGCTCCTGCACGCCGAGGGGGGTGTCCGACGCGGCGGGGCGGCGCACGCGCGGCCAGTCGATCTCGATGTCAATCCCCACCCGACCCAGGGGCGGGAAGTCGGGCGAATCGAAGGCCTGGAAGCCGTCCGCGCTCACCTTCACCGCGCGACAGCCGCGCAGCAGCCGGCCGCCGAAGAACAGGCACACTTCGGGCACGGGGTAGTGGGTGGCGAGGAGCAGGCTGGTGATGAGGTTCTCGCGGGCGTCGTTGCGTATCTCGCACAGGGGAATCTGGGAGCCGGTCAGAATAACCGGCTTGGCCAGGTCTTCCAGCATGAAGGCCAGCGCCGACGCCGTGTAGGCCATCGTATCCGTGCCGTGGAGCACGATGAAGGCGTCGTAGTCGGCATAGTGGGCGGCCAGGTCGCGGGCGATGGCGTGCCAGTGGCGCGGCGTCATGTTGGATGAGTCGAGCAGCGGCTCGTACTCGTGCAGGGTGTAGGCGGGCATACCCTCGGCCTGCAACTCTGGCAGGGCCGCCATCTGCGCGGCCAGGAAGCCGGGCGCAGGCGCGTAGCCGGAGGGCGTGCGCCGCATGCCGATCGTCCCGCCGGTGTAGGCGATGTAGACGTGGGGAGGCATGGTCGTTGCGTGATGCGTGATGCGTGAGATATGAGTTGCTAATCTCCAATCTCTCCTCTCACGTTTCACGCATCACGCATCACGTCTTTCCTACTTCTGCTTGAAGGCGTCGTCGAAGGCGATGCTCGACGGCGTGAGGTCGAGGCGGCGCACCAATGCCAGTGACTCAGGCGCGCCCTGGTCGCGGTTCATCCCGTTGTCCTCCCACTCGATGGAGTAGGGGCCGCTGTAGCCGATGTCGTTGAGGGCGCGGAAGACGCGCTCGAAGGGCACGCCGCCCCGCCCCGGCGAGACGAAGTCCCAGCCCCGGCGATGGTTGCCGAAGTACAGGTGCGAGCCGAGGATGCCGTTACGCCCATCCAGGTGACGCACCGACTCCTTGACGTGCATGTGGTAGATACGGTCGGCGAACTCGTAGACGAAGGCCACCGGATCGACCATCTGCCAATACAGGTGGCTGGGATCGAAGTTGATGCCGAAGGCCGGGTGGTTGCCGATGGCGTCCAGGGTGCGGCGTGTCGTCCAGAAGTCATAGGCAATTTCGCCGGGGTGGACCTCCAGGCCAAACTTGATGCCCTCCTTCTGGTACTCGTCCATAATCGGCCCCCAGCTATCGGCGAACTCCTGGTAGCCTGCCTCGATCATCGCCGGCGGCACGGGTGGGAACATCGCCACGACGTGCCAGATGGGGGAGCCGGTGAAGCCGTTGACCACGGGCACGCCGAGCTTCGCCGCCGCCCGCGCCGTGTCGATCATGCGTTGCGCCGCGCGTTTCCGCACGCCGTCTGGCTCGCCGTCGCCCCAGATGTCGGGCGGCAGGATGCTCTGGTGGCGGGCGTCGATGGCAAAGTCGCTGACCGCCTGGCCGACCAGGTGGTTGCTGATGGCGACGCATTGGAGGTTGTAGCGGCGGAGAGTGTTCCAGACGGATTTGACGTAGCCGGGGTCGGTCAGGGCGCGCGGCACATCAAACTGCTGATTCCAGCAGGCCAGTTCCAGGCCATCGAAGCCCCATTGGCTGGCCTTGCGCGCCACCTCGTCGATGGTCAGGTCGGCCCACTGGCCGGTAAAGAGCGTAACAGGTCGCGGCACCCTCGCCTCCTTCGACATCGCTCTGGCATCGCCCCGCGTGGGGCAAGAAGGTACATGGAACGCAGCGGCCGGGCGTGTCGGCCGCCGGGCGTAGGATAACCCAATCGGCGCGTTTGGTCAACGCGCGCCTTGACGAGCCTGAGCTTAGCCCCTATTATCTGTCTGCCATCTGACCACCGACCACCGACCACCGACCACCGACCACTGACCACCGTGACCCTTCCCCTCAACCCTGCCTGGCGCGATGAGTTCGCGGCCCGCCTGCTGGCCTGGGGGTCGGGTCAGCGCGGCCACCTGCCGTGGCGCGCCGCCGCCGATGACGGCCGCCGTGACCCGTACCGCGTCTGGGTCGCCGAGATCATGCTGCAACAGACCGGCGTGACCACCGTCGGCCCGTACTACGACCGCTTCCTGGCGCGCTTCCCGACCGTCGCGACGCTGGCCGCCGCGCCCCTGGACGACGTGCTCAAGGCGTGGGAGGGCCTGGGCTACTACGCCCGCGCCCGCCACCTGCACCGCGCCGCCCAGATCGTGGTCGCCGAGCACGGCGGCCGGGTCCCCAGCGACGCCCACGCCCTGGCGCGGCTGCCGGGCATCGGCCGCTACACCCTGGGGGCCATTCTCAGCATCGCCTTCGGCCAGCCCGCCCCCATCCTCGACGGCAACGTGCGGCGCGTCCTGGCCCGGGTGTTCGCCATCACCGACAACGTGCGCGCCCCGGCCACCGAGCGGCGACTGTGGGCTTTGTCCGAGGCCCTCGTGCCGGCCGACGCGCCGGGCGCGTTCAACGAGGCCCTCATGGACCTGGGGGCGACGATCTGCATTGCGGCGCGGCCGCGCTGCCTGGCCTGCCCGGTCATGAGCCTGTGCCAGGGGCGAGCGATGGGTATCCAGGACGCGCTGCCGACGCGGCCGCCGCGCCGCCAGACGCCCCACTACGACGTGACGGCGGGTGTCATCTGGCGCGGCGACGAGTTCCTGGTCGCGCAGCGCCCGCTGGACAAGATGCTGGGCGGCCTGTGGGAGTTTCCGGGCGGCAAGTGCGACCCCGGCGAGACGCTGGCCGACTGCCTGCGCCGCGAGCTGCGCGAGGAGCTGGCGATTGAGGTGGCGGTGGGTGACGCGGTGACGGTGGTGCGCCACGCCTATACCCACTTCCGCATCACGCTGCACGCCTTCCACGGCCGCATCGTCAGCGGCGAGCCGCGCGCCGTCGAGGTCGCCGCCTTCGCCTGGACCACCCTGGCCGACGTGGACCGCTACGCCATGGCCGTCACCGACCAGCGGATTCTGGCCGCGCTGCGGCGCAGGTAGGGGCGGCCCCCCGTGGCCGCCCGCGTGCCCCCGTGGCCGCCCTCGCGCCTGGCGGCGACGTAGTCCCCAGAAGCGCCCAAGAGGATGGGACGCGGACGAATACCGATGAACCCGGACCAGGCAGGAGCAGCAGAGGCTAGACCTATGCGTGACGCAATCATGGCCGTCTTGCGGCGGCTGGACCGCGATCTGGATGGGGTAGTGTGGGTCATCACCGGCAGCGTGGGGTTGGCGTTGCAGGGGATGTCGCTGGAGCCGCGCGACGTGGACCTCCAAACGAACGAGGCGGGCGCGTATGAGATTCAGCGCCGCCTCGCCGCCTACACGACGCGCCCCGTCGCCTTCGTGGCCCGCGAGCGAACCCGCTCCCACTGGGGCGCGTTCGTCATCGATGGCATCGAGGTCGAGGTCATGGGCGACATCCAACAGCGCGCCCCCGACGGTGAGTGGGACCCCGCGCCCGACCTGCCGGGCCTCGCCCGCTGGGTTGAGGTGGACGGCCTGCGCGTGCGTGTCCTGCCCCTGGCCTACGAGGCCGACGCCTACCGCCGCATGGGCCGAACCGAGAAGGCCGCGCTTATCCAGGCTTATGCCGATGCGAACGCGACCACTGACCACTGACCACTGACGACCGACTACGGAAGAGTCGTTTCGGTGGTCGGTGGTCGGTGGTCGGTGGTCGGTGGTCGGTGGTCGGTCGTCATTCCCCGCACCAGCGCCGCGCCGTCTCGATGAGAACCTGCGCACACTGGACCACCGACTCTGCCTCCACCCACTCGTCGACGCTGTGCCAGCCGCCGCCGGTGTTGCCAAACAGCACCGTCGGGATGCCCGCCGCTTGCAGCAGGGCCGCGTCGGTCCACGCCGTCTGCCCCACCAGCGCGGGGGCGTGGCCCAGCACGCTCTCAGTCGCCGCCGCCACCGTGCGCGCGATGGGCGCGTCGGCGTCGATGCCGAACGGCTCGCGGCTGAACACCAGGCGGGCCGTGGCGCGGAAGGCTGGATCGTCAGCGGCCAGGCGGGCCAGGATGGCCTCGATCTCAGCCAGCACGGCCTGGGGCGTCTCGCCGCTGACGGTGCGCCGCTCTAGCTGGACCTGGCACACGTCGGGGTACATGCTCCACTCGCGCCCGCCCGATATCATCGAGGCATGGACCGACGGTGGCGTGACCAGGGCCGGGTGGGGTCGCGCCTGCAACGCGCGCCCGTAGTCCTCGAGCGCCACCAGGAAGCGGCCCATGTGGGTGATGGCGTCGACACCCTCGTTGGGGCGACTGCCGTGGGCGGCCCGGCCGGCCGTCTCGACCTCCACCCACACGAAGCCCCGGTGCGCCAGGCACAAGCCCAGGTCGGTCGGCTCGGTGACGATGGCCGCGTCGGCGGTGTAGGCTCGCACCAGGGCTTCCGTGCCGATGGAAACATATTCCTCGTCCACGACACACGCGATGAGCAGGTCGCCCTTCAGCTGGACGCCCGCCTCGCGGAGGGCGCGCGCCGTCCACAGCATGGCGGCGATACTGCCCTTCATGTCGGACGAGCCGCGACCCAGGATGTGACCGTCGCGCCGGCGCGGGGTGAACGGCTCGGCCATGCCCTCGACGCCGACGGTATCGACGTGGCCGTTGAGCATCAGCGAGCGCCCGCCGCCCGTCCCGCGCAGGATGCCGATGACGTTGGGGCGGCCAGGGGCCACTTCCTGGACCTCCACGGCGAGGCCTGCCTCGCGCAGGAAGTGGGCACAGTAGTCGGCGATGGCGGCCTCGCCGGGCGCGTGGGCGGCCAGGTCGGGGTTGATGGACGGGATGGCGATCAGGTCAGCCAGGGTCGCCAGGACAGCCTCACTGCTGAGAGGAACAGAACGGCTCACACAACCTCCAGGGGTGGGATGGGGAATGGCCTGAATTGTGTCGCACACGGGGAACGTGTCAAGGCCGCCTGTCGCGGTGAAACTTTACTTCTCCTGGTGCGTGCTTACACTTAGCCGCACCGTGCCGCCTGCCGTTCATCGAGACGAATCAGCCCATGCCCACGGCCCCCGCGCCCCCCTCGGACAAACCGCCGCGCTTCGCTGCCTTCAAATATCACGACTTCCGCCTCATGTGGGCCGGCCAGTTGATCTCGGGCGCCGGCACCCAGATGCAGTTCGTCGCGCTCAACTATCAGATCTACGAGCTGACCGGCAGCCCCGTCTACCTGGGACTGACCGGCCTGGTGCGCGTGGTCCCCATCGTCATCTTCTCGCTCCTGGGCGGCGTCATCGCCGACAACGTCGATCGCCGCAAGCTGCTGCTCGTCACCCAGACGATCATGATGCTGATTGCAGCAGTGCTGGGCGCGCTGACCAACGCTCAGATCATCACACCCCTGATGATCTATGCCCTGACCGCCATAGGCGCGGCGGCCGTCGCCTTCGACAGCCCCGCCCGCCAGTCCATCGCCCCCAACCTTGTGCCCCGCGAGGCATTCAGCAACGCCGTCAGCCTCAATACCATCGCCTGGCAGGGAGCCAATATTGCCGGGCCGATGCTGGCAGGCTTTGTCATCCAGCGTCTCGGCATCGGCCTGGTGTACTGGATCAATGCCCTGTCCTTCGTTGCCGTGCTGGTCGCCCTGGCGCTACTGCACACCCGTTTCACCGTGACTGAGAAGCGCGACGTCAGCTTCGGCGCGCTGAAGGAGGGCTGGAAGTTCGTCTTCAGCCAGCCCCTCGTTCGCGTCACCATGCTGCTCGACTTCGTGGCGACCTTCTTCTCGTCGGCCAACCAACTGTTGCCCATCTTCGCCAAAGATATCCTGGACGTGGGGGCGCAGGGGTTCGGCATTCTGTCGGCGGCGTCGGCCGTCGGCGCAGTGAGCGCGAGCCTGGTCATGTCCTTCATCCCGCGCCTGCGCCACCAGGGGCCGCTACTGCTCATCGCCGTGGCCCTCTACGGCCTGGGGACGGTCGTCTTCGGCGCGTCGCGTATGTTCTGGCTATCCTTCGCCGCGCTGGGCCTGATCGGCGCCGCCGACATCGTCAGCACCGTCATCCGCCAGACCATCCGCCAGCTCGTGACGCCCGACCGGCTGCGCGGGCGCATGGTGTCAGTCAACATGGTCTTCTTCATGGGCGGCCCGCAACTGGGCGAGCTAGAGTCGGGATTGTTGGCGGCCGCCGTCGGCGGGCCACTGTCCGTCGTGATCGGCGGCGTCGCCACCATCATCATCACCGCCTGGACCGCCCTCGCCTCCACGCCGCTACGCACCTACGACGAGCATCCCCCCGAGCCGCCCACCGCCCTGGAAACACCGACGGCCCAGCCTGCGACAGGCGCATCACTGACGCCAGGGGGACAATAGAACGCGCCCGCCCGCGACCTCATCGCCGAGGACGCATCTCAACCCCACTCCCTCAGCCTGAGTACGCCACCCGGTACAGCACGCCCGCCTGATCGTCGGACACGATGAGGCTGCCGTCAGGGGCGACGATGACGCCCGCGACGCGCCCCCAACGCTGCCCGTTCGGGAATTGCCAGCCGGTGACGAAGTCCTCTGCGCCGACCGCCTGCCCACCCTCAAAGCGGATGCGCAGCAGCTTCGGCTCGGCGGGTGGCTGGCGGTTCCACGAGCCGTGCTGGGCGACGATCGCGTTGCCCAGGTACGCGGCGGGGAACTGGCTGCCCGTGTAGAAGGCCAGCCCCAGCGGGGCGGCGTGCGCGCCGATGGGCACGGTGGGCGGCGTGATATTGCTGCAATCGGCGCCGGGCGTCTGGGGCGTGGCGTTGGGCGGCAGGCAGCGCGGCCAGCCGAAGTCTTGCCCCTGGCCGACGATGGTCACCAGGTCGGGCGGGATATCGTTGCCCTGGTTGTCGCGTTCGTTCACCGTCGCCCACAGACGGCTGGTCCCCGGCTGGAAGGCCAGGCCGACGGCATTGCGCAGGCCCCAGGCGAAACGCTCGTAGCCGCTGCCGTCGGGGTTGTAGCGCAGCACGGCGGCCCGCCGCTCGTCCTGCTCCTGGCAAATGTTGCACGACGAGCCGACCGACACGTACATCTTGCCGTCGGGGCCAAAGACGACGGTGCGCGTGAAGTGGCCGCCGCCGCTCGGTAGCGTGACGACGGTCTCGCGCCCGCCGGGCGGGCCATCGGGCGTGTAGCGATAGCGGCTGATGCGGTCCGTCTCCCCCACGTACAGGTACACGCCGTCAGTCGCCTGGTACAGGGCCAGGCTTGTCGGAGCGTTGAGGCCGCTCAGGATGGGGGCGGGCGCGGCCCCGGTCGGCTGAAGCGCGCCGTTGACGGTCGGGTAGCGGTAGACGCTGCCGGTCTGGTCCGCCACTAGCAGATTGCCTGCCGCGTCGAAAGTCATGAAGCGCGGCTGACGTAGTCCGGCGGCCACCACCGACACGCTAACGCCCTGGGGGGCGCGCATCGCCCGCGCCGGCATGTTGATGCCGGGCGGCACGCTCAGCGTCGTATCTACGAGGCTGGTGGGTGGGAGACTCGGCGCGCTGGTGTCGCCGCCGCGCGTCACGGACCCCACGTTCCCATAGTCAGCGTTGGTGACATAATAGACACGTACCTCGCCGCTGCCCAGGTTCTCGGCGCGCTGCGCCGCGTAGGCCACGCCTTCGACGGTCAGGTTGAACTCCGGCGAGTTGGGCACGAAGCCGTCGGCGAAGATGCGCTTCTGAAGGGCGGCATTGGGGTTGAACTGGATGACCTGGCGGCCCTCGCCCTCGGCCAGCAGCGTGTTGGGCACACTTCCCCCGCTGCCTGCGCCGCGAGTAACGGATAGAATGTTGCCGTAATCGTTCCCCATGACATAGTAGACACGTACCTGGCCGCTGCCGAGGTTTTCGGCGCGCTGGCCTGAGTAGCCCGCGCCGTTGATGATCACCGAGAACTCCGGCGAGTTGGGCACGAAGCCGTCGGCGAAGATGCGCTTCTGGAGGGCAGCGTTGGGGTTGAACTGGATAACCTGCTG
>WBZS01002580.1_pt1 | contig 10957 bp, 11 predicted proteins | sample 5204201 | NCBI WGS metagenome assembly WBZS01 (sample SAMN12344357, study PRJNA552823) | activated sludge metagenome | biome: Activated sludge suspended growth; feature: Nitrification reactor; material: Wastewater; isolation source: activated sludge from nitrification reactor of wastewater...
CGCCGGACGCCGGCTCAGCGCGCCCAGGCCTCCAGCGCGTCCGTGTTCAGGGCCCGGCCCAGCGCCGCGACCCGCGGCTGGTCGGGCAGCACATAGCTCGAGCCGCCGCGGGTCACGCCGCCGCCGGCGGTCGGGAGCTTGATCGTCTCGGGCCGCCGCGGGGTGGCGCGGAGCCGGAGGTCTACGAACAGTTCGACCATGGCGCGGGCATCCAGGTCGGCGTCCACCACGATGTCGCCGGCCAGCTGGTCGAGCACCGCCTTCACCGTGCCCGGGTTGAGCAGCGCCTTGCTGGTGAGCAGCCGGTCCAGGATGCCCTGCAGCACCAGCCGCTGGCTCTCGGCCCGGTCGAGGTCGCCGGGGGCGGTGCCCTCGGGGCGGACGAAGGCGAGTGCCTCCTCACCGGTCAGGGTGATCGCGCCCCGCGGGAAGGCGGGTGTGGCCAGCGGGTTGTCGACCGGGATCTTTCCCAGCAGATCGATCAGCCGCGACATGCCGTCCAGCCAGGTGAGCGCCACGTGGTCGATCCGGATGTCGAGCAGTTGCTCCACCGACTGCACCACCGCCGCCGAACCGGCCTCGGCGTAGCGCCGGCTCAGCCGCTGCCTGATGCCGTGGGCGTCGGTGACCATCAGGTTGCGCGGCAGCGACACCACGTCCACCCGCTGGTGGGTGCTGTCGATGTGCACGACCAGCAGGACGGTGGCCTCCACGCCGCCCTCGTGTGAGTCGCTGCCCACCAGCAGCACGTTGAGCGCCCCGGGCACGCCCGGTCCGCCGAGCGCGTTCCGCGCCGGCAGCAGCGTCGGGTCCCGGTCGATGCCGGAGAGCGACAGCCACAGCGAGCCGAGCGCGGCGCCCGCCACGATGGCGACGGCGAGCAGGCCTGCGAGCAGCCCGGTGCCCACACGCCGAAACAGCCGGACGCCGGGCCTGCTCGGCCCCGTCCGGGAATAGGTAAGAAATTCGCTGATGGTCCGATCCCCCCGGCTCGGCTCATTCGTGTCCGCCGCGACCCCCTCCCGAAGGGCCGTCGGCGAGAGGCCAGCGTACACGCCCGTGCCGTCAGCCCCGGAACCGACGCTGACAACTCATGATCGCGCTCTCAGATGAGCCAGCGGAGCAGTGCGTCGCGGCAGGTGAAGAGATCCGCCACCGGGCAGAACTCGTCGTCGGCGTGCGCCTTCGAGGGATCTCCGGGCCCGAAATTGACCGCCGGAATGCCGAGGGCGGAGAACCTGGCGACGTCCGTCCAGCCGAACTTGGCGGACGGCTCGCCGCCGACGGCGGCCAGGAAGGCGGCGGCCGCGGGACGATCCAGGCCGGGCCGGGCGCCCGCGGCCGCGTCGGTGAAGACGAGTTCGTAGCCGTCCAGCACCGCGCGGCAGTAGTCCTTCGCCTGCTCGATGTCGCGGTGCGGCGCGAAGCGGTAGTTGACGGTGATCGTGCAGCGGTCCGGGATCACGTTGCCGGCGATGCCGCCCTCGATCGCCACGGCGTTGAGGCCCTCGTGGTAGCGCAGACCGTCGACCTCGGGCCGCTCCGATTCATGGCTGCGGAGCCGCTCCAGGACGTCCGCGGCGTCGTGGATGGCGTTGTGGCCCATCCAGGCGCGGGCCGAATGCGCGGCGCGTCCGGTGGTCGTGACGGTGAACCGCAGGGTGCCCTGGCAGCCGCCCTCGACCCGGGCGCTGGTCGGCTCCATCAGGACGGCGAAGTCGCCGGCCAGCAACTCGGGCCGGGTCGCGGCGATCCGGGTCAGCGAGTTGGCCGCGGACTCGACCTCCTCGTGGTCGTAGAAGATCCAGGTGAGGTCGCTGGACGGTGCCTCCAGCTCGACCGCCGCCGCCAGCATCACGGCGACGCCGCCCTTCATGTCGCAGCTGCCGCGGCCGTAGACCAGGTCGCCCTCGCGCCACGACGGCAGGTTGCCGGCCACCGGGACGGTGTCCAGGTGGCCCGCGATGACCACCCGCTCGGCCCGGCCCAGGTCGGTGCGGGCGATCACGGTGTCGCCGTCGCGCAGGACCCGCAGGTGCCGGCAGGGGCGCAGCACCTCCTCGATCCGGTCGGCGAGTTCGCGCTCGTTGCCGCTGACCGATTCGATGTCGACGATGGCTCGGAACAGGGCGACCAGGTCGCCGCGGGCGTCCAGACTCATGGGCCCGAGCGTAGCGAGAAGGCCGCCGCCGAGCCTGTCGAGACCGCCTTTCCGACGGCACTACGCTGGCCCCCATGACCGACACCCGCTCAGCCTGGGGCTGGGGCCTGGCCAGCGTGCACGCCTCCGGACAGGTGCTCGACGCCTGGTTCCCCGACCCGAGACTCGGCCCGGCGGCCGATGAGACGCCGCCGAAGCAGCTGGTCGCAGCGCAGACCACCGACGACGAGCGGGGCGTGCGCACCGAGGTCGTCGCGGTCGAGATCGATCTCGACCAGCCCCCCGCCGACACCGCGGACGCCTACCTGCGGCTGCACCTGCTGAGCGCCCGCCTGGTGCGCCCGCGCGGGCTGAACCTGGCCGGCATCTTCGGGGTGCTGCCCAACGTGGTCTGGACGTCGGTCGGCCCGTGCGCGGCGGACGATTTCGAGCAGGTCCGGACGGCACTGAAGACCAGCCGCGGCCACGTCACCGTCTTCGGCGTCGACAAATTCCCGCGGATGGTCGACTACGTGGTGCCGTCCGGGGTGCGGATCGCGGACGCCGACCGGGTCCGGCTGGGCGCCCACCTGGCGTCCGGGACGACCGTGATGCACGAGGGCTTCGTGAACTTCAACGCCGGCACGCTGGGCGCCTCGATGGTCGAGGGCCGCATCTCGGCCGGGGTGATCGTCGGCGACGGCAGCGACATCGGCGGCGGGGCGTCCATCATGGGCACCCTGTCGGGCGGCGGCAAAGAGATGGTGACGATCGGCGAACGGTGCCTGCTGGGCGCCGAATCGGGGCTGGGCATCTCGCTCGGCGACGACTGCACCATCGAGGCCGGGCTGTACGTGACGGCGGGCACCAAGGTCACCCTGCCGGACGGCGCGGTGGTCAAGGCGCGCGAGCTGTCCGGACGGTCCGGCCTGCTGTTCCTGCGCAACTCGCTGACCGGCGCGGTGCAGGTGCGGCCGCGGGCCGGTGCCGCCTTCGAGTTGAACGCCGCGTTGCACGCGAACTGAGCCCATGCGACCGAATTGGCCCCGCCTCGTCATCGTGCTGGTCGCCGCCGCGGCGCTGGTGTCGGGACTGGTCTGGGGCGCCGCGGTGATCTGGTCGACCGTGACCAAGCAGCCGCTGCCGATGGACAGCCAGTGCCGCGCCACCGCCAGCGGGGCCAGCGTGACGTTGACCCCCGAGCAGGCGGTCAACGCCACCATCATCACCTCGGTGGCGCTGACCCGCGGCCTGCCCGCCCGGGCGGTGACGATCGCGCTGACCACCGCCTACCAGGAGTCGGGCATCCGCAACCTCGACTACGGACATTCCGATTCGGTCGGCCTGTTCCAGCAGCGGCCCAGCAAGGGGTGGGGCACGATCAAGCAGATCATGGACCCCTACTACTCCTCGGGGCAGTTCTACGACGCGCTGGTGCGGGTCAAGAATTGGCGCACCGGTGACGTCAACGACGTCGCGCAGGCGGTGCAACGCTCGGCCCACCCGGACGCCTACCGCAAGCACGTCAGCAAGGCGCGGGTGCTGTCCTCGGTGCTCACCGGGGCGACGCCCGGCGGATTCAGCTGCACGATCGGCTCACCCGGCAAGGGGGACGCCGCCGGCCTGGCCGACCTGCTCGGCAAGGCGCTGAAGTCGCGGGTCGAGGTGCGCGCCACCGGTGCGACCGTCGTGGTGGCGGCCAGCAGCGAGGGCATCGCCTGGGCCGCGGCGAACCTGGCCATCGCCCACACCGGCGCGTACGGGGTCGCGCGGGTCAGCGTCGGCGGCGCCGACTGGGTGCACGATCCGCACACCCTGGCGTCCTGGTCGGGGATCGGCGGCGGCCGCAGCGTGACCATCGCCGTGAAGTCCTAACCCCCGGCCCTGGCGGTTTCGTCAGCCGGCGGTGAGCCGGGCGGCCGCGGCGGCGATCCGTTCGTCGGTGGCGGTCAGGCCCACCCTGACGAAATCGCCGGATTCGGGGCCGTAGAAGTCGCCGGGGGCGACCAGGATGCCCCGCTCGGCGAGCCAGTCGACGCTCACCCGGCCGGGTTCGTCGCGCGTGCACCACAGGTAGAGCGAACCCTCCGAGTGCACGACGCGGAAGCCGGACGCCTCCAGCGCCGGCCGCAGCAGAGCCCGCCGCCGCCGATACCGCTCGCGCTGCTCGGCGACGTGCTCGTCGTCGGTCAGCAGGGCCACCATCGCCGCCTGCACCGGTGCCGGCACGATGCCGCCGGCATGCTTGCGCAGCTCGCGCAGCCCGCTGACCAACTCGGCGTCGCCGGCGAGGAAGCCGGCCCGGTAGCCGGCCGCATTGGAACGTTTGGACAGCGAATACACCGCCAGCAGCCCGTCCAGCGAACCGCCGTTGACGTCCGGGCGGAGCACCGAGACCGGTTCGGCGTCCCAGCCGAACTCGCCGTAGCACTCGTCGGAGGCCAGCACCGCCCCACGCTCGCGGCAGTAACGCACCCAGGCCGCCAGCTCGTCGGCGGTCAGGATCGCGCCGTGCGGGTTGGCCGGCGAGTTGATCCAGACCAGCGCCGGCCGCAGCCCGGCGATCTCGGCCGGGTCGTCGCAGGGCACGACCTCGACCCCGGCCAGCCGGCCGCCCACCTCGTAGGTCGGATAGGCGATCCGCGGAATGACCATGGCGTCGCCCGGACCCAGCCCGAGCAGCTGCGGCAGCAGCGCCACGATCTCCTTGGTGCCGATCACCGGCAGCACGCCCTCGTCGGCGACGGGAACGCTGCCCCAACGCTCGGCGAGATGGTCGCGGATCGCCGACCGCAGCGCCGGCGTCCCCCAGGTCGTCGGATAGCCCGGGGCGTCGGACGCCGCGGCCAACGCCCGGCGTCCGATCTCGGGTGTCGGGTCGACGGGCGTGCCCACCGAGAGGTCGACGATGCCGTCCGAATGCGCCGAGGCGCGGGCCTTGGCACCCGCCAGGGAGTCCCAGGGGAAATCCGGCAGGCTACGGTCGCGAACCCTCACTCGCCCTGCGGCGGCAGCGCGACCACGACGGGATGGTCGGCGTCGATCGGGCCCATCTTCGCCGCCCCGCCCGGGGAGCCCACGGTGTCGAAGAACTGCACGTTGACGTCGTAGAACACCTTCTGGTCGGCCGGAACGTCGTCCTCGTAGTAGATGGCCTCGACCGGGCAGACCGGCTCACAGGCACCGCAGTCGACACATTCGTCCGGCTGGATGTACAGCATTCGGTTGCCCTCGTAGATGCAGTCCACGGGACACTCCTCCACGCAAGCCAGGTCTTTAACATCGACACAGGGCTGCGTGATGATGTACGTCATCTCGATCCTCTCCGAACCTCGTTGAATCGTGGAACACTCTAGCGTGCGCGACCATCAGGACGGCGGGTGACCATGGCCGCCATGGACCGGCTGACCCCTTCGATCCGGGTCGGTGAACGCGTCTCGCTGCGGCTGACCGACCCGGCCCGCGACCTGGTCGGATTCGTGGTCGCGGTGGACCCGCTGACGCTGGAAGACCGACACGGCCGGGTGCACGTGGTGGCGTCCGGGACCGTGGCCGCGGCCCGCCGGGTCGGCGTCTCGCTCGGCCGCGATCCACGCTCCGCACCCCGCGATCTGCTGGACGCCCTCGCCCGCCGAGCCGGCCTCGACCCCGCCGCGGAGCCCGAGCTGCATCGGATCAGCGACCTGCTGGCCGGACGCCCGGCGCCCGCCGAGGTCTTCCCCGAACGCGGCGAGTGGTCGGACGGCGTCCGCCGGGCCCGCGTGGAGGGCGAGTGGCTCACCACGAACACCACCGATCCGGGCCTGCTGATCGAGCTCGCCTGGTGGGCAACCCGCCAGAACGCCCGCAGCATCCAGGTGCGCCGCTGAGCCCTCGCCGCCGCCCGGCCCTCCGTCTTCCCGGCACGGGCGAGGCTCAGCCGGCCAGCCGCTTCGCCAGCCGAAGCGCGAGGGCCGCGGTGGTCAGGCTCGGGTTGGCCGCCGGGGACGCCGGGAACACCGAGTTGTCGCAGGCGTACAGGTTGTCGTAGGCGAGGAATTTCAGGTCGGCGTCCACCACGCCGGTGCCGCCACCGGTCATCCGCAGGGTGCCGACCTCGTGCGCGACGCCGCCGATGGCGGCCGTCTGCAGGCCGAGGCCGTCCTCGCCGAGCACCGGTTGGGCGCCGATCGTGGCGAACAGCTGCGCCGCCAGTGCGTCCGTCTCGGCCAGCACCGCCTCGGACGGGCCGGCCGGGAACACCGTGACCTGGACGTCGTCGGCCGGGTTGCCGGTGACCGCCACCTGGTGTCCGGCGCCCAGGTCGGCGTAGTGCATGAACACCAGCTCGCACAGCATCCAGCCGGCGCGCGCCTCGCGCTCAAGCGCCAGGTGGCCCGGGTTGATGAACCGGCCCTGGTTGAAGTCGGCGCCCAACTCGACCACCACCGCGTAGGGATGGTCGGCCAGACTCGCCTGCGGGTGCCGCAGCAACACCTTCGCCGACTGGGTGGCGCTGGCCAGCGGCGAGCCGGGCGGCAGGGTGAAATGCCGGTAGCGGATGGTGTGATCGGTGATGCCCTTGCCGATCAGGCCGGCCGGGTCGTTCAGGCCGCTCTGCAGGGCGATCTTGGCCGACTCGATGGTGCCGGCGCTGAGCACCACCCGGTCGGCGTTGAACGTGCGTTCGCGGCGTCCGAGCAGGTCCCAGCCGGTGACGCCGGTCACCCGGCCCGGGTTGGCCGGGTCGACGTTCACCCGCCAGACCGCGGTGTTCAGGTTGATCGTCGGCAGCACGTGGCCGGGGTCGTCCAGCAGCCGGTCCTGCATCAGCAGGTCGGCGGTCGAGAACAACCCCGCGCCCAGCGACAGCTCGGTCGCCCCCTCGTACTGGACGGCCATCCGGGCGTCCTGCGCGGTGAAGCCGGGCAGGGCGGCGGCGAGCGCCGCCCGACTGGACGCCTGGTACGGGTCGGCGTCCGGCGGCACGCTGCTCATCGCCGCCTCCGCGGCGGCGAAGCCGCTGGTCAGCAGGTAGTCGCGAACCTCGGCCGGCCAGTTGCTCAGCTCCCAGGGCGCCTGCCGCGGGATCAGCCCGCCCCAGAAGATCGAGCGGCCGCCCAGGTTGAAGCCCTGGCCGCCGGCGTAGGTCGAGCCGGGCGTGTTCTGATAGGCCTCCACCTTGAAATCCGGCCACAGCGACCAGATGTGCTTGTCGAACTGGCCCACCTTGAGCCGCCGCGGCAGGTTCCCGATATGGGTGGGGAACAGGTACGAACCGGCCTCCAGCACCAGGACGTCCGCGCCGGCCCCGGCGAGCTGCGAGACGAGGATGCCGCCACCCATCCCCGAGCCGACGACGATCACGTCGTAGACGTGGTCGGGGCTCAGGTTGCGGGTGAAGAATCGCTGCGCCACCACCGGGTTCTCGGTGATCAGTTCGTTGGCGGGCGGAAAGATCCACTCGCCGCCGACCTGGTCGGCGTAGTCGTGGACGCCGACCAGCGCCTCCGGCGGCAGGTACAGGTTGCCCCCGGCCATCCAGCGCCCGGGGGTGAGCACGAATTTGAACGCGATGCCGTCGCCGAAGGCGTTCTCGTCGAGATCGAAGGTCCATGCGCCGTCGGTGTAGACGCCGCCGCGGTCGAGGTCCCAGTTCGGACCCCAGCGCATGGTGACGGTCTGGTTGGGTGCGAATTGCTCGGTGACGAGCCGGATGGTGAACAAGGCGGTCCCTCTCTGATCGGCGGACCCGATCGAGCGCCCGCGCGCTGCCGACAGTGCGGGGCACCTCGGCGGGCGTGGGCGTCAGAACGCTCAGGGGCGAGCATTCCGGTTGGCGTGTCGCCCGTCAAGAGGCGCGGGCGGGGCCGCTGATACGCCGATCGGCGTCCGGCGCGAAGGGCTCAGGCCATCAGGAACAGGTCCGTGCGCAGGGTGTCCGGATCGATCTCGGGCGACGGCTCTGTCACGTACACCTCGAGCATGGCCGAGCCGCGCAACTCGCGCTCGTCGGCAGCCTGCGCGAGCCGTCCCCACGATTCACCCAGCCTGTCGTAGGAACCCAGGTGGGTCAGCCCGAGCCACTCCCCGCCGGGCAACTCGGACGCCTCGAGCGTCAGTCCGGCGACGGCGACCGGCTCCGCCGGCGGTTCGGCGACCGGGAATCCGATGTCGAGATCGAAGGTGGCGCCGAGATCGCCGCGGTAGACCGCGAACGCCGGCCCGGCCAGGACGGCCCCGCTCGCGGCCAGGGCCGAGAAGCCGGCGTCGAAGAGGTCCCGCAGCTGGTCCATCCGGACGCCGCGGTGCCGCACGACCACCGTCGGCACCGGGTCGCGGGTGATCCGGGTGGGTTCGGTCAGCGGTTCAGTGAGCTCCATCGGACGATCCTGCCTCGTGGCCGGCACGGAATCCAGTGCGCATCCGGACGGCAGCCCGGGACCGTCCTCCTACACTGTCGGCATGCCTCGCACCTCGTCCCTCCTCGTCGGCGCGCTGGCCGGCATCCTCGCCCTGAGCGGCTGCAGCCAGGCCGGCGTGTCGGTCGACGACGCCTACAAGGTCGGCTGCCCGGCGCTCGACGCGGTCGCCGCGTCCGGTTCGGTGGTCGGCAAGGTGGCGCTGGCCGGGCTGGAGCAGCTTCGCGACTCGGGCAATGTCAGCGGCGACGCGAAGAAGTGGGTGGAGACCTCTATCACCTTCCTGTCCGATCCGAAGAAGGTCAGCGAGTCGGACAAGAAGTTCATCAAGGACGGCTGCGCCAGCCACGGCTACCAGCTGAAGAACTTCTGACCCGCCCGCCGGGGGCGATCGGGTTTCAGCGGGCGGCGCGCCGCTCGGCGGCCTCGACCGTGTTCTGGAACAGCATCGCGATGGTGGTCGGGCCGACCCCGCCGATCCGGGGCGTGATCCAGCCGGCCACCTCGTTGCAGGCCTCGTCGACGTCCGGCAGCAGCCGCCTGCCCTCGTAGCGGACGCCGCCGCCGACGACCACGCGGCCCGGCGTGATGTGCTCGGGCCGCAGGATGCCCGGCACCCCCGCGGCCGCGATCACGACATCGGCCCGCCGGGTGTAGTCGGCCCAGTCCGGGACGCCGGTGTGCACCACGGTCACCGCGGCGTTGCCGCCGGGGCGCTTCAGCGACAGCAGCATGGACAGCGGCCGGCCCAGCGTGAAGCCGCGTCCGAGGATCACCACGTTCCGCCCGGCGACCGGGATCTCGTAGTGCAGCAGCAGCGCCTCGATGCCCGCCGGGGTGCACGGCAGCGGGCCGGGCATGCCGAGCGCCAGGCGTCCCATGTTGAACGGATGCGCGCCGTCGGCGTCCTTGTCGGGGTCGAGTTCGGCGAGCGCCGCCTCGTAGTCGAGGTGGCCCGGGATCGGGTGCTGGATGAGCACCGCGTCCACCTCGTCGTCGGTGTTGAAGTCGCGGATCGCGGCGATCAGGTCTGCCTGCGACGCGTCGCCCGGCAGCTGCACGTGGCGTCCGCCGAAGCCGAGGGACGCCGCCATCTCCTGCTTCATCCGGATGTAGCCGGCGGACGCCGAATCGCCGCCGACCAGGATGGTGCCCAGCCCGGGGTTGTGGCCGGACGCCCGCAGCGCCGCGATTCGCGGCTCGAGATTGGCGAAGACGGCATCGGCGACCGGTTTGCCCGGCATCAGCACAGCACTCACGAGGGATCAGCCTATCGCCGCCGGAACGCGGGGACGGTTCTTCACGTGCGAATCTCGCACGCAAGGGACGGTTCTTCAGATGCGATCTTCGCACGTCAGGAACCGTCCCCGACGTGCGAATCTCGAACGTGGAGAACCGTCCCCGACGTGCGAACTCAGGGCTTCTTGCCGCAGACGACGGGGGTCAGGGTGTTGTAGCGCCAGAAGAACGGTTCGGTCTTGACCAGCTTCTTGCCCTTGTAGAACAGGCGGTTGAAGCGGACGTCGAAGCCGCTCATCGCGCTCTGCGCGACGCAGCCGGGCGACGAGTCGTACTGGGTCGCGGCCGGGGCCCGGTAGTTGCTGCGCACCGGCGTGGACGCCTTGACCGTGTAGCGCTTCGTCGACCAGACCTTCACGGTGACCGAACCGGTCTGGCCGGTCCGGCCGGTCGTCCAGGCCTGCAGCACGACGCCGTAGGGCGAGTCGTTGCGGAACTTCATGTCGACGCTGACCCAGTCGAGGGTGGCCTCGCGGCCGACCGGGTAGCGGCTGAAGTACAGCGAATGCGGCTTGTGGTAGATGTCTTCGAGGCCGGCGAAGAAGATCGCGTTGAAGGTGGTGGTGGTGGCCTGCGAGATGCCGCCGCCCTGCAGGGTCTTGATCTTGCCGCCCTCGATGCCGCCGCCCGCCATCCAGCCGGCCGCGGCGGTCCGCTTGCCCAGGGTGGCGTTCATGCTGAACGTCTCGCCCGGCTTCAGGAAGGTGCCGTTGATCATCCGGGCCGCCTTGCCGATGTTGTTCACCCGGTACGCCGACCCCGGGTAGTAGGTGGTGAACGACCCGGTGACCTGCTTGACGCCGAGCTTCTTGGCGTCAGCCGTGGTGAACTTCGCCTTCTGCACGGACGCCTCGACGGTGATCGTGCGCGCCGACGCCGGCTTCTCCAGCACCCCGAGCGCGCCGGTGGCGAGCGCCGCCGGATCGATGCCGATGCCGTCCACGGACGCGACGATCTTCGGCTTGCCCTTGGCGATGGTGATGTCGGCGTCCTTCGGCTGCTTCAGCCCGAGGCCCTTGATCCGTTGGGCGGCCGCCTTGGTGAGCTTCTCGGCGTCCAGTTTCGGCTCCAGGGTGCGGTCGGCCGATTCGAAGGACAGCGCGGCGGCGATCATCGC
>WBZS01002581.1_pt1 | contig 10947 bp, 10 predicted proteins | sample 5204201 | NCBI WGS metagenome assembly WBZS01 (sample SAMN12344357, study PRJNA552823) | activated sludge metagenome | biome: Activated sludge suspended growth; feature: Nitrification reactor; material: Wastewater; isolation source: activated sludge from nitrification reactor of wastewater...
CGGCGCTCGTCGCCGCCGGGTGGGCCAGGTCGAGGTTCCAGTCCGTGTCGGTGGTGCCGATGATCCAGTGCTCGTCCCACGGGATGATGAACAGCACCGACTTCTCGGTGCGCAGGATGACGCCGGTCTCGGATTCGATGCGGTCACGGGGCACGACGAGGTGGATGCCCTTGCTCGCCCGGACCTTCATCGGGGCCTCGCCGATCATCGCCTGCACGTCGCCGGTCCACACGCCGGTCGCGCAGATGACCCGGCGCGCCCGGATGGTGAGGTCCTCGCCGGTGAGCCCGTCGCGAGCCGTCACCCCGACGACCCGGCTCGTCGGGTCCGACGGGTCCTCGCGCAGGAACCCGGTCATCGCGACCCGGTTCGCGACGTGGGCACCGTGGGCCGCCGCGGTCTGCGCGAGCTCCAACACGAACCGCGCGTCGTCAACCTGGGCGTCGTAGTAGCGGATCGCGCCGGTCAGGGCCTCGGGGCGCAGGCTGGGCATGAGCCGGAGCGCGGCCTTCTTGCCCAGGTGCTTGTGCCGGGGGACCTCGCCCGAGGACCGGACGCCGAAGGCGAGGCCGTCATACAGCGCGATGCCGGAACCGACGTAGAAGCGCTCCCACGCCGGCTTCTGCAGGGGGTACATGAAGGGCACCGGACGCACCAGGTGCGGGGCGATCTTCGTGAGCAGCAGCCGCCGCTCCTGGAGCGCCTCGTGGACCAAGGCGAAATCGAGCATCTCCAGGTAGCGCAGGCCACCGTGGATCAACTTGCTCGACCGACTCGAGGTGCCGGAGGCGTAGTCCCGCGCCTCGATCAACCCCGTCGAGAGGCCACGGGTGACCGCGTCGAGGGCCGCCCCACAGCCGACGACACCACCGCCGACGACGAGCACGTCGAGTTCGACGCCCGACGACAGGCGAGCGAGCGCGCCGCGACGAGCGGCCAGGGACAACGTCATTGGATCTCACCTTCCTGCGGGTTCTCCGCAACGGACACCGAGTCGAAGGTGCGCTCGACGGCGCGCTTCCACTCGGCATACCCACTCTCCCGGCGGTCCTGCGACCACTGGGGTTCCCAGCGCCGGCCCTCGGCCCAATTGGACTTCAGTTCGTCGGTGCCGGACCAGAATCCGATGGCCAGCCCGGCGGCATACGCCGCCCCGAGCGCCGTTGTCTCGGCGACCACCGGCTTGGACACCGGGACGCCGAGGATGTCGGCCTGCATCTGCATGCACAACTCGTTGGCGGTCACCCCGCCGTCGACCTTGAGCACCTCGAGCGGGACGCCGCTGTCGGCGGTCATCGCCTCGGTGACGTCCCGGCTCTGGTAGCAGATCGCCTCGAGAGTGGCCCGGGCCAGGTGAGCGCGGGTGTTGAAGCGGGACAGCCCGGCGATGACGCCGCGGGCGTCGCTGCGCCAGTACGGCGCGAACAGCCCGGAGAAGGCGGGGACGAAGTGGACGCCGCCGTTGTCGTCGACGCTCGCCGCGAGGGCCTCGACCTCGCTCGCGTCGTTGAGAACGCCCAACTGGTCACGCAACCACTGGACGGCGCTGCCGGTCACGGCGATGGACCCTTCGAGGGCGTATGCCGGGGGCTGATCTCCCAGCCGATAGGCCGGGGTGGTCAGCAGCCCGTTGGTGCTGTGGATGATCTCCTGGCCGGTGTTGAGCAGGAGGAAGTTGCCGGTGCCGTAGGTGTTCTTGGCCTCGCCGGGGGCGAAGCACACCTGCCCGACGGTGGCCGCGTGCTGGTCGCCGAGCACGCCCGTGATCGGAATGCTCGCCAGTCCACGCCCGGCCACCGTCGTGCCGAAGGCGGTGTCGTCACTGCTGGACTCGATCGTCGGCAGCATCGCGCGGGGGATGCTGAAGAAGCCCAGGAGTTCCTCGTCCCAGTCGAGGGTGGTGAGGTCCATGAGCATGGTCCGGCCCGCGTTGGTCACGTCGGTGGCGTGGACGCCACCGTCCGGTCCACCGGTGAGGTTCCAGACGATCCAGGTGTCCGGGGTGCCGAAGAGGGCGTCACCGCGTTCGGCGGCCTCGCGCAGGCCGTCGACGTTCTCCAGCAGCCACTGGAGCTTTCCCCCCGAGAAGTAGGTGGCCGGTGGCAGGCCGGCCTTCCGGCGGATCGTGTCCCCCCGGCGGGGACCACCGTCGGGGCCGGGTCGGTCCAGGGCGGCGGCGATCGCATCGGTGCGGGTGTCCTGCCAGACGATGGCGTTGTGCCAGGGCCGGCCGGTGCGCCGGTCCCAGACGATGGTCGTCTCGCGTTGGTTCGTGATGCCGATGGCGGCGAGGTCCGTCGTGCCCAGGTTGGCCGTCGTCATCGCCGAGCCGATGACGGCGCGGGTGCGTTCCCAGATCTCGATCGGGTTGTGCTCGACCCAGCCGGCGCGCGGCAGGATCTGTTCGTGCTCGAGCTGGTGGCGGGCCACTTCCCGGCCGTCGTGGGTGAAGATCATGAACCGCGTGCTCGTGGTGCCCTGGTCGACCGCGCCGATGAAGTCCGCCATGGCCCCAGCCTAGGTCTCCGCGACCGGTCGGGCGCCGACCGGGGGCACCGGCAGAGCCCGGCGGGCGGCATCCCTGGGGGCGGCATGCGCAGCGGGCGGCCGGGCGGGTCTCGGACGTCGACGTCGGTCTCGCCGGTGACCGACGTCGACGTCGATGTCCGAGACCTTCCGTCGTCCACAGCCCGAACCGCAGCGCGGTGTCGTCCACAGGCCACCGCGTCCCACTCGCGCGGCCGCCCCCGCGGCTCCAGGCTGCCGGCATGGATGATCGATTGATGTCTCTGGCTCTGGCCCAAGGGGGGTGCTTCGCCGCCACCCAGGCCTTGCGCGCCGGCATTCCGCACCAACATTTGCGAAGCATGGTGCGGGCCGGTGAGCTCTGCGCAGTCCGCCGGGGTGCCTACGTGATCGCGAATGGGTACGTCGACGCCACGCCCGAGGAACGGTACCGACTGCGGGTCCTCGCGGTCCTGAGAACACGACCGCCGGAGGACTGCGCATCACACCAGGCCGCGCTCGCGGTGTATGGGGCGCCCCTGCTTGACGTTGACCTCGAGCGGATCGATGTGTGCGGCGCATCGAAGGGCGTCAATGCCCGAGGCGGTGTCGTGATCCACCCGATGCCTCCCGGAGTGCCGCTGAAGACCGCCCTGGGCCTGCGGTTCATCGCACCCGCCGTCGCGGTGGCGCAACTCAGCGTGAGCGCCGGGGTCATGCCTGCGATTGTCGCGGCCGACGGGCTGCTCCGGGCCGGTGTCGTCACTCTGGCCGAGGTGACAGCTGCCGTCTCCTTCCTGCCCACCAAGTGGCACACCAGGTATGCCGAGGTGGTGCGGGGAGTGGATCCCAACTGTGAGTCGGTCGGCGAGTCGCGCACACGCATGCTGCTGGTGGCTTTGGGGATCCCCTTTCGCACCCAGGTCCGGATCATGGATCTTGCAGGGCGTGTCGTGGCCCGTGTCGACTTCCTCCTGTGGGAGGTCGTGGTGTTGGAGTTCGACGGACTCGTCAAGTACGAGGGCGCGGACGGGAAGGTGGCCCTTGTAGCCGAGAAATTGAGGGAGGAGAGGCTCGTTGAGCTCGGGTACGAAGTGGTGCGGATGGTCTGGCGCGACCACGAGTCACCGACCACCGTCCACGACCGCCTGCTGAAGGCCCGGGCCCGGCAGGCATCCCGGGGTCGGAGTCCCGTGGGATGTACCGCCTGATGGACGTCTGATGGACGTCTGATGGACGTCTGAGTGGGGTCCCTACCGGTATGGGTCTCGGACGTCGACGTCGGTCTCGCCTCTCACCGACGTCGACGTCGATGTCCGGGACCGCCTGCGGCGGCCGGGTCAGAAGGCCCAGGCCGTGCGCATCGGTGCGTCCCCGAGGGCGGGCTCGATGTAGTGCTCGAACCCGAACCCCTCGCGGAACGCCTCCGGGGGGATTTCGAGCATCATCCCGACGTCCGAGGTCTGGCTCGCGTGACAGGCCAGGGCCGCTCGCTTGCGGTCGATCACGTCACGCCCATCGACCTGCCAGTGGATCCCGGACTCGGGCGTGCCGATCGGGTGACCGTCGGGCATCACCTGATCGGGATCCCAGTCGCCGATGTCGACCCCCATGGCTCGGGCCTGGTCGCGCAGGCGCCGCATCAGGTCACGGTTCATCGTCACCTCGAGATGGCGCGGCGACCCGGCGTGCAGCTCGATCCCCCGACGGGTCACGTGGTGGACCTTGACGTGGTCCGGGTGTCCGTAGCCGCCGTGGAAGTCGTAGCCGACGACGACGTCGGGGGTGACCTCGTCGAGGATCGAGGCCAGGCGGGCGCCCGCTTCGTCGAGGTCGGCGGCATGGAACGACCCGTCGTGCTCGTTCTGCTCCCACCCGTGCATGCCGGAGTCCGCGTAGTCCAACCAGCGCACCTCGCTGCCGGTCACCTCGGCGCTCGCGGCGGCCTCGAGGCGGCGGCGTGAGACGAGGGTCTCGCCGGTGCCGAGGTCGGCGGGAGCGTCGCCGTGATCGCCGTTGGTGGCATAGACGACGACCACGCGACAACCGCGATCGGTGGCCATCGCCATCGAGCAGGCCGTGGCGGAGGCTTCGTCGTCGGGGTGGGCATGGACGAAGACGATGGTGGTCACGGGCCGTCATCCTTCCCTATGCCGTGAGCAACGGCACGCTCGCGCGGGCTGGGGCTTTGATCAGGCGCACGGAAGGATGGTCCCGGCCCCACCGTGACACGAGGAGACAGCCGCGATGAGCAAGACCTACACCGGGAACTTCTTCGAGGACTTCTCGATCGGGCAACAGCTCGTCCACACCAGTCCCCGCACGGTCAGTGACGGCGATGCCGCCCTCTACACGGCGCTCTACGGGGCCCGTTTCGCGCTCACCTCGGGGGCGACCTTCGCAGCCTCGATGGGCATGGAGCGGATGCCACTGGACCCGTTGCTCGTCTTCCACACCGTCTTCGGCAAGACCGTCCCCGAGGTCTCCCTGAACGCCGTCGCCAACCTGGGCTATGCGAACTGTCGGTTCACCGCGCCGGTGTTCGCGGGAGACACCCTGTCCGCCCGCTCCGAGGTGATCGGCCTCAAGGCCAACCGCGACGGGCGAACCGGCGTCGTCTACGTGCACTCCACGGGCACCAACCAGCACGGTGAGACGGTCCTCGACTACGTCCGCTGGGTGATGGTCCGCAAGCGCGACGAGGCGAGTCCGGCGCCCGAGCCCGTCATCCCTCAGCTGCCGACCGTCGTGGCTGCCGCGGACCTGGTCGTCCCCACGGGACTGAGCGGGACGGCATACGACCCGACTCTGGCGGGCAGCGAATTCCTGTGGGACGACTACGAGGTGGGCGAGCGGATCGACCACGTCGACGCCATGACGATCGAGGAGGCCGAACACATGACGGCCACTCGGCTCTACCACAACACCGCCAAGGTGCACTTCAACCAGCATGTCGAGCAGCACGGCCGCTTCGGTCGCCGGATCGTCTACGGCGGTCACATCATCTCGATCGCGCGCGCCCTGTCCTACAACGGCCTGGCCAACGCGCAGACCATCTTGGCGATCAACGCCGGCACGCATTGCAACCCGACCTTCGCCGGCGACACCGTCTATGCGTGGTCTGAGGTGCTCGAGCGGATCGAACTCCCCGGTCGCACCGATCTGGGCGCCCTGCGGGTGCGGCTCGTGGCCACCAAGGACCTGGGCTGCGCGGACTTCCCGTTCAGGGGCGGCGACGGGACGTACCTGGCGAACGTGGTCCTCGACCTCGACCTCACGCTGGCCATGCCGCGCCGCTGACCTCCCTCGGCCCGCCACCCCGTTGGTCGAGTGAGCGCGAATCGCCCGGGAAACCGCGGTTTCCCGGGCGATTCGCGCTCACTCGACTCAGGGGGTCCGGCGGGAGAGGAGCCAGCGCGTCTGGTCGGCCAGTGACTCGCGCGGATCCCGGGCCCGATAACCGAAGTCGGCGGTCGCCTTGGCGTGGCTGAAGTGTCCGTTGCTGCGCAGCACCCGCACCGACGACGGCGTGAACATCGGCTTGGCCCCGGTCAGCCCGGCCCACCATTCGATGAGCGGCGCCGACGCCACGGCCAGGCCGTAGGGGACCCGCCGCGTCACCTGGGGGAGGCCCGCGGCGTCCGCGATGGCCCGAGCCGCATCCCCCATCGGCAGGTAGTCACCGGTCAGCAGGTATGCCTGGCCGGGCCGCCCTCGCTCGGCCGCCCCGATGATCCCCTCGGCGACGTCCCGGACGTCGACGAAGTCGTAGCCGCCGTCCACGAGCGCCGGCAATCGACGCGCAACCATTCGGGTCACGAGGGTGTTGATCTCCCCGTTGCCGTAGTCGCCCGGGCCGACGATGCCCGAGGGCTGCACGACGAGAGTCTGCAGGTCGGGACCGTTGGCGTCGAGGACGATCCGGGTGGCCTCCGCCTTGGTCCTGCCGTAGTCGCCCTCGACCAGATCCGGGTCGAAGCGGTCGGTCTCGGTGATGACGCCCTGCTCGGGCTCGGCCATGGCGTGCACCGAGCTCACATGGACCAGGCGCGAAGCCCCCGCCGCCCGCGCGGCAGCCACGACATGGCGGGTCCCGTCGACGTTGACCGCGCGGACGTGCGCGCTGGGGCGGGTGGCGATCGTGATGATCGAGGCGCAGTGCACCACGATCGCACCGACCGGCAGATCCGCGAGGAAAGGCTCGAGCGTGTGCGGTGCCGTCACGTCCCCCGCGAAGGTCCTCGCCCCCGTCGCCTCGACCCGCTCTCGACCGCGCTCGCGCACCAGGGCCCGCACGTCGTGGCCCCGCTCCCGCAAGCGGGAGACCAGGGTCAGGCCCAGGTAGCCGGCCGAGCCGGTCACGGCATACGTCGTCATGGCCGACAACGTAGGGGAGGTCCGGTGCGGCGCGGCGGCGGTTGCCCACTGAGGTATGCCGGGGCCGGACCGGGCGACGACGGTTTCCCACTGGGCTATGCCGGGGGGCCGGCCCGTGCCGACCGGTCCCCATCGGTGCGCCCCTAGATTGGGCTCCATGCGGATCGACCTGCACACCCATTCCGCCGTGAGCGACGGCACCCAGGCCCCGGCGGCCCTGCTCGCGTCGGCGGCCGAGGCAGGTCTCGACGTCGTCGCCCTGACCGACCATGACACCACGCGTGGCTGGGCGGAGGCCGAGGCGGCGGCCGAGGACCTCGGGATCGGACTCGTGCGCGGCATGGAGATCTCCTGCAGTCGATGGGGTCGGAGCATCCACCTGCTGGGCTACCTCTTCGACCCGGCGCACGAGGGGCTGACCGCCGAGATCGAACGGGCCCGTGAGTCCCGGCGCACCCGGATGGACCGCATGGTGGCCCGGATGGCGGCGGACGGCATACCGATCACGATCGAGGAGGTGCGCGCCCACCTCGCGCCCGGAGCGACCCTCGGTCGGCCGCACCTGGCGGACGCGATGGTGGCCAAGGGCATCGTGCCGGACCGGGCGGCCGCCTTCCGCGACTTCCTCCACGACGAGAGCCCCTACTACGTGAGCCATTACGCGGTCGACCCGGTCCGTGGGGTCGAACTCGTCCGGGCGGCCGGGGGTGTGGCGGTCATCGCCCACCCGCTGACCCGTTCGCTCGGTCGTGCGGTGGACGTCGACGTCATCGAGGAGATGATCGCGGCCGGGATGGCCGGCATCGAGGTGCACCACCGGGACCACGGGCGCGAGCAGGTCGAGCACGCGAGGAGCATTGCGCGACAACACGATCTGATCATCACGGGCAGCAGTGACTACCACGGCACCGGCAAGCCCAACCGCCTCGGCGAGCACACGACCGACCCGGGGGCCCTCGACGCCCTGGCCGAGCGGGCGCGGGGCGTGCCGGTGCTGCGGTCTCGCCGGGCGTCGTAGGCTGATCGGGTGCCCCTCGACGTCCAGGTCCTGATGTCGACCTTCGTCACCCTGCTCGTCATCCTCGACCCGCCCGGCGCGATCCCGATCTTCCTGGCGCTGACCGGCTCGCTGCCGTCGGCGGCCAAGCGGGCCGCGGCACGCCGGGCGTCGTTGGTCGCCCTGCTCGTCATCGCCTCGTTCGCGGTCTTCGGTCGCCAGATCCTCAACTACCTGCACATCTCGGTGCCCGCGCTCCAGGGCGCCGGTGGACTCCTCCTGCTCATCGTCGCGCTCCAACTCCTCACCGGTGCCGAGTCCGAGCAGCACGCCGACGCGGGCGTCAACGTCGCCCTGGTCCCCCTCGGGACTCCGCTGCTGGCGGGCCCCGGCGCCATTGTCGCCACCATGCTCGCCGTGCAGCGAGCCGACGGCCCCTGGGGGCTGGTCTCGGTCGGGTTGGCCCTGGTGGCGGCGCTCGGGGTGGTCTGGCTCACGCTGCGGTATGCCGGCCTGCTCGGCCGGGTGCTGCACAAGTCCGGGATTGTCCTGGTCACTCGGATCGCCGGCCTGCTCCTGTCGGCGATCGCGGTTCAGATGGTGGCGGACAGCATCGCCGCCTTCATCCGGGCGGCGTGAACGACGGGTCCCGAGGAAAGGGCAGGGCCATGGTGGACTCCGGGGTGACGACCGAGCGAACACGGACCTATGTGGTCACCGGGAGCGCCTCGGGGATCGGGGCGGCCACGAGGGCGTTGCTGGGCTCCGGCGGGCATCGCGTCGTCGGGGTCGACCTCGCCGACGCCGATGTCCGGGCCGACCTGGGCACCCCGCAGGGTCGACGGTCCGCGGTCGCCGAGGTGCTCGCGCAGACCGACGGCGTCATCGATGCGGTCATCTGTTGCGCCGGCGTCTCCGCCGCGCAGGGACGCACGGTGAGCATCAACTACTTCGGGGTGGTCGACCTGCTCGTGCCGTTGCGGGAGGCGTTGGCTCGCGGCTCGGCTCCCCGAGCCGCCGTCGTCTCGTCGGTGTCGGTGGCCCACGGCACCCACGCCGAGTTGGAGGCGGCCCTGCTCGCCGATGACGAGACCGCGGCCCGGGCCATCGGCGATGGCCTCGAGGCGCAGGGTTTCGCTCAGGGCTACCTGAACTACCCGTCCTCCAAGGGCGCCCTGTCGCGGTGGGTGCGGCGGGAGGCGGTGACGGCCCAGTGGGCCGGCGCCGGGATCGCCCTCAACGCGGTCGCCCCGGGCACCGTGCTCACCCCGATGACCGCCCCCTTGCTCGCCGACCCGCAGATGGCCGAGCTCGTGGACGCTGCCGTGCCGATGCCCTACGGCGGGCACCAGTCGCCCGAGTCGGTCGCCGAGCTGCTGGTCTGGCTCACCTCCCCGGCGAACACCGCGCTCACCGGCCAGACGATCTACGTCGACGGCGGGGCCGAGGCCGCGCTCCGCCCGGATCGCGGCATCTGACCCCTTGCTCCGCCCCGGTCGTGGCATTCGATGCCGCGGGTGCGTGGCCGCGCTCGTCGGACGCCCGACGCCGGGTGCTCAGGCCGGGATCGACTCCGCGGACTGCGCCAGCGGGGTCGGGAAGGCGCGGATCCCAGCGTCGGTGGCGAGCCACGACCCGATGAGGTCGACCTCCGCCCCGGCCGCCACGTGGATGACGAGTTCGTGCCAGGCACGGTCGTCGTCGCGGAGCAGCAGGGAGCCGCCGCGCCCGCGGGCGAAGGCGACCTTCGGCGCCCGGACGCCGCACTGCTCGAAGAGGTTTTGCAACGCATCGGTGCGCTCGGCCAGCGTCGTCTCCTCGGGAGGGTCGGCGACGACGAACGGCGTGAGCAGGTAACCGCCGTCATCGAGGAAGAGGAAGGCCAGGCAGCCGTCCGCGCGGTCCTCGGGATGGAGCACGACGTCGAACACGTCGGCCGCGTTGGTCGTCTCGATCGGGCGTCCGCACCCGGGCAGTGGTGGCAGTGGTGGTGGTGGTGTCATGGCTCCAGCGTGGCCGCTGTGTGGGTGCTCTCCGAGTTGTCCACAGGGCAATCGGGCAACGACCGGGGTGTCCGCGGAACTCCCTAGGCTGTCCCTCGTGAGCGAGGCGGACGCGGGGACGACGGCGGGCGGTGAGCAGGGCAGCTTCCCGGGGATGCCAACCCCCCTGTATGCCGCGAGCCCGAGCAAACTGCTCGCCTTCCTCGACTGCCCCCGCCGCTATCGGTTCGCCTACCTCGACCGCCCCAGCCCGCCCAAGCGGGCACAGCGCGCCCACACCTCGCTGGGCAATGCGGTCCACAACGCGCTGCGTGACTGGTGGGACGAGGCAGAGCGCACCCCGGCGCGAGGCGGTGCGCTGGTCCACGATCGATGGATCGACGTCGGATTCCGCGACGCGGCCCAGTCCGCGCACTGGCGCGCCGAGAGCGCGCGGGCGGTCACGGCATACCTGGCGTTGGTGGATCCGAGCGATCAGCCGAGGGGGATCGAACGCACCGTCTCCTTCGTCAGTGGCGACCTGCGGGTGCAGGGGCGGATCGACCGCCTCGACGAGCGCGACGGCGAGTTGGTCGTCGTTGACTACAAGACCTCACGGGTGGCCCCGACCGACGACGATGCGCGCTTCTCGCTGCCTTTGGCGCTCTACGCCGCCGCGGTGTGGAAGATGTGGCGGCGGCCGACGTTCGCCGTCGAGCTGCACCATGTGCCCACGGGCACCGTGGCCCGGCACCGTCACACCCGGGAGTCCCTGACGAGGCAGGTCGAGCGGGCGAAGGCGATCGCCCGGGATGCCCGGCGAGCCGAGGGTGACCTCGCGGTCCACGCGGAGCGGTCCGAGGCGTTCCCGCCCGTCACCGGTCCGCTGTGCGGCTGGTGCGACTACCGGGCGCACTGCCTTCCGGGGCAGCAGGCCGCTCCCGAACAGGCGGATTGGGCGGCCCTGGAGGGTTCCACGCCCGCACCACCGGTGTCGATCGAACGCGAGTAACCCTTGGGTGCGTGAAGAAGTGTCGTGAACACGACACTTCTTCACGCACCTAAGGGCTGAGCCGAGACGGGTGA